>Ga0210408_10002997_pt1 | contig 15867 bp, 19 predicted proteins | sample IncBWH4MmetaG_FD_155471 | JGI IMG/M metagenome (GOLD analysis project Ga0210408, IMG submission 155471) | Forest soil microbial communities from Barre Woods Harvard Forest LTER site, Petersham, Massachusetts, United States - Inc-BW-H-4-M | ecosystem: Environmental > Terrestrial > Soil >...
AAACCAAAAGGCTTCGGGACATCATTTCCTCCCAGGCAGGAATGAATGAACGAATACCCTATCATGGTTGCAATGCGCCGCCGCGCTCAAAACGGGCCACCGCGAAATTCAAAAGGGGCCAGCGGGGATGGAAAGGGGCCAGCACCCGGCGCCCGGTACTGGCCCCTTCAGGCTCAAAAGGGACCAGGCCCTGATGGAGATGGATTTTGGCGACGAGGCCGCTAACTGAGGCGGCCTTAGCTGGCTTTCTTTACGTTCTCGGTCGCCAACAACTTGTCCTCGCGCTCCGCTTGGCTGGCGAGCAAGAGCCATTTGTCGGCGATCCGGAGTAGCAAGGCGCGGTGGTGTTCGGCCGTTGCCCTTTCGGCAAGCTCGACGCATTCGCGGGCGTGTTTTCGATACTCGGCAGGCGTGCCCATGGCCCCATCTCCACGATCAGGCACAGAGACTTAGGTTTGATTCCAAAGCCTGGTTTGTACGTCAAGAGGTTTGTAGTGCGGCGCAATACGTCTTTTTTTAAACGGGCCACTGTCCAATTCAAAAGGGGCCAGCAGAGGTTAAATGGGGCCAGCACCCTAGAGCGGGTAGGAACAAATGCGTCTCTACTGTTTTGCCCTTGTCATCGTTTTGCTTGTCGCGCCGAGCGCCCACAGCAAGGAACTTGATTTCACCACGACCACGTGCAGCGCCTTCCTGGAATTGGGACAGGCCAATTATCCGGAAGGAGCCAGGAAAACGCGATTATCCTGGTGCATAAAATCCCTGCTCGCAGTCCTACTGCCTGCCGTGATGTCTGCTATTGAGGGTCAAGCCGACAACAGTTGCTCAACCTGAGCTTTAGAATGAATCGACGCGAGTTCATCTCGCGTCTCGGCGGCGCGGCGGCCGCGTGGCCGTTGGCGGCGCGCGCGCAGCAGCCAAGTCGGCCAGTGATCGGATATCTCAGCAATGGTTCGCCGGACACAAACGCCCATTTATTAGCTGCTTTCCGCCAGGGCCTGAGCGAAGTCGGCTATGTGGAGGGGCGCAATGTGGAGATCGAGTTCCGCTGGGCGCTGGGACAATACGAACAGCTGTCAATACTGGCCGCCGATCTGGTGCGTCGTGAGGTCGCGGTGATTGCGGCGGTCGGCGGTGCGCCTGACGCGCTCGCAGCAAGGGCGGCTACCACGACCATCCCGACCGTATTCATTACCAGCCTCGACCTGATCAAGGCAGGAATCATCGCGAGCTCCGAAACGCCGCCGAGACATGACGCTTTTGAGTCGCTCGTCAGCAGTTCGTTCTTGCAGCACGGCGAATGCGGCTGCGCCTTGCGCACGCCGGGGCGTTGCCTGATGCCGCCGCCGATCACGGCGATGCTCATACCTTCACTATCGTTCCTACGATCTCTGGCCCCTCCTGTCCCATGGTCCATGATCGACCGCTCGGCCGAACGTCGCAGCACCCTACCGCGCGAGCGGTTTAGTCCTTTGACCCAAGTCGGACATGTAAGGCCCAAAATAGCCGCCTCCGTCCCCGTCTTCTCTCGGATCAGATCAGCGCCACCAGGGCGATTGCGGCGACCAGCACGAAGATACTGCCAACGAGTCCGCTCTGCGGCGATTCGGGAAAGCCAATGAGCCAGCGCGGCGCCTTAAAGATTAAGTAAAGCCGCGCCACCTCGATGACGAACACCGCCGTAGCGTGGACGGCGATGGGCAGCCACAAGCTCCGCCCGCCGACGACATAGGCAAGCCCGAACAGGCAACCGACGATGAAATAGCCGTACGTCGCCTGCCAGATCGGCTTGCCCTTGGCGGGCTTGACGAAATGGGCCGACGCGAAGGCCGCAGAGCTCAACGCAATCGCCAACGCCGTAAAGGCAGCAGATGCCGGAAGCGATTGAAGAAGCAGCTCGAGAAGAATGCCCCGAAACACGCCCTCCTCGAATGTTGCGAGCGGCAATGGTCCGGGAAAGAATCGTCGGAACAGCTTGCCGCGCCGGACTGCCGGATCATGCTGCGGCTCAAAACGCACCCACCCTGCCCTGAGATAGGTGAGATAGGCCAGGCACGGAGGGAAAAACATGATCGCAAACCCGATCGCGATGTCGCGCCACGGGAAGGGGGTTGGAAAAGCCTGATGCAGCGCATCAAGCGGACGAACGCCGAGGGCGATCGGCGTTCCAATCAAAATGATAAGCCATTCCGTATGGACGGTCACACGGCTGGTCCACCGTAGCAGCGGTCTGCGTGTCGGGAACCTCCAAGGCCAAGCCAAAGGCTCGCCAGCGAGCGTGAGCACGACGCTCTGGATAGCCCAGAGCACGCACACTCCAGCAGCAGCGACGCCAAGGAAAATCGCGATGTTCATTGGACGGAGGCACGCGGCGTCGCACGCAGGAAACGCGACCAGCGCTTGTCGAGCCAGAACAGCCAATTCTCCGGGCTCTCGCGCAGTTTATCCTCGAACCAGCGGCACCAATCCTGAACCGCGGCACGAACGGCAGCGTCGCGGTCCCCACCGTCGAAAACGGGGGCGCGCTCGAACGCAACCACCACGCTCGAATCGCCCTGCCACCGGAAGAAAGGCCTTATCATTGGCGCCCCCGCTGAAATCGCCAGGGCAAAGGCGCCCCCAAACAACCGCGCCGGACGTCCGAAGATGGATACCTCAACGCCTTGTTCGTCATCAGCCAATAGGTCGGGCGTGATGCCGAGCGTTCTGCCTCGCTTGAGGACCTTCAAATAGGCCACGGCATCCTTGATCGACGAGGCGCCGCTCGGGCGCAGCACGATTTCGGCGCCCAGCGAGTTGTACCACTTGAGCTTTCGCGCGGCTCGCTCCCACGTCTGAGCCTGCCGCACCAGCATGACCATCGGATGCCTGAGACTGATGCGTGCGGCCACCAGCTCATGGCCGGACCAGTGAGGCGAGGCGAGGACCACGCCGCGCCCTTCGGCCACGGCCGCGTCCATGAGACGGACGGATTCGTCGAACTTCACCTCTTGCGGAGCGGGGGTTTTCGTGAATCCGTGATTGAAAGTTGCAAGGGCATTCGACCAGAACCAGGCGACGTGGCGAAAATACAGGCGATCGGCTTGGGCGGGCGCATCGTGGCCCAAGGCCAGACGCATGTTCTCGCGCACCTTTCGGCGCAGCATTGGAAGCTGGCTGGCGAGCGCAACCAAGGAACGCATGGCTGCGCGCTGCGACCCCATCGGAAGCGTCGCGGTCGCGGCGACCAGCTGACGAATCGCCAGTTGCGTCGCGCCGCGACGCATCTGCTGCAAATAATCGGGCATGGCCCCCTAAACTCGCGCCGGCGTCATTCGCCCGTGCCATAGACTAGTTGAGGTCCAGAAATTGTCCATGGGCGAGACCCAAACCGAGCGGAGGCGCTCGCTTACACAGCTTCTCAGCCCACGCCGACGAGGTAATTGAGCAGGCGTGGCGAATGACGGCTGTTGGCACGAATCCGAAGTAACTTGCATGACGATTCACGTCCTGTCTCGGGGAGAACCGGAAAACATTTGCTCGATCAGAGCATTACCGGGGATGCCCTAGCGAATGTGGAGTTGGGTCAGTAGGCTCCAGGGATCGCCGAGAAAGACCTCGGGGGCGGACATCAGGCGGTCCCGTGTCAGTGATCGATCAGACCCGGCGTATTGCGTTGTGCCACCTCTTGCTGCGGGGAACCCGGTGGATGCCCGTGAGCGTGAACAGAAAGCTCGGCCCCAATGACCGTTCTACTCCGGGCGGGGCGGTCATCAGCGCGTTTCTCTGCGCCGTCGTTGAGCAAGACGCAGTAGTTGGATGGACAGAAAGTTCAGGGTTCATGGTTAGAGAGGTCGGAGTGAATGGCGTTCTAGCTCCGCTCGATCTCAGGCCTGCGGCTCTGGCATTGGAAGCACGGAACTTCGACACAAGCTCGGCCGCAGCGGGAGCTGTTGCTATCACTTCATTGATTGCACAACGTCGCATTCAGGGACAAAAGACCGGCAATCTTTCCGCAGGGTTACGCAAAGCCGCATTTGAGCGCGCCGAAGTACAGATACTCGACAAGCTTCAAGGTCACTCTGTTGTCGGAGTTCTGCTTCTCGATCCGCAATAGAAACGAAAGTGCCTGGGCAGGATCGAACGGCCGGCCGCGGCTAGCAAATGATCATTGTTGCCGCGAGACCGGCTGAGTTTGATGGGCAGAGCATGTCCGCTCCGCCCGGGTACTTCAAACATCAACTTGTTCGGCTATCGCGAGCGCGTCGTCGACTTCAATGCCGAGATAGCGCACCGTGCTCTCGATCTTGGTGTGGCCAAGCAGAAGCTGCACCGCCCGCAGGTTGCAGGTGCGCCGATAGATCAGCGTCGCCTTGGTCCGCCGGAGCGAGTGCGTACCGAAAAGGTGTGGGTCGAGCCCGATGCTGGCGACCCACTCGGAGACGAGGCGGGCATATTGCCTCGTGGTCATGCCCTGGCCGGCTCCACGGCGGCCGGGGAATAGGAACTCGCCGGGCTTCCGCGGCGAGGTTCGTAAATAGTCCTCGATCGCCTGACGGGTGTGATCTGTCAATTCGAACCGGACTGGCCGGCCGGTCTTCCGCTGGCGCACCGTAGCCCGAGGGAGCGCATACCCGCCGGGTGCAACATCTTCCACCTTCAGGGCGACGACATCGCAGCCGCGCAGCTTGCTGTCGATTGCCAAGTTGAACATCGCCAAGTCTCGGGCACGGCCTTCGACCTGGAGCTTGTTCGGATCGACCAGACGTGCTTGGGCGTAGCGGCGGCTTCGCGCCGGTCAATTTGCCCTTGTTCCACGGGACCCGTTTGGGCGTTGTCGATCCGGGGCTGTCCTGGTCTTGCATGGTCGCACTCCTCGCTGGTTGAGGGTGCTGAGCATGCTCACAAGGCCGAATGCACGGAAATTAGGTCCGCTTCCGGAGCACTCCGGTCGTCGACCGGTTGCCAGAGCGAAGGACCATCGACGCGAATGACCCACAGCGGACTTCGACCATTCTCCGACGAGCGGTGAATAGCCGTGCAGCTCTTCCTCGCGCGTGGAGGCGCATCGGGGTTTGGCAGCAGGCAGCCTCGGCGTCACAGAGGCTGTCGACGGCGGGCGAAGGCTGCGATAGACATGGCTAATGAGCTTCCGATCCGTCCGGCGATATCTGGCCAAACGATATCCCGCAGCAAAAAGACTACGCAAGCACATACAGCGGGCAGACTATTTGGTCTGGCTCGCCTCATCGGAGGGGCCGCGCCAAGCCTATTTTCTCAGGCGTTTCACTCCGTCACAGCCGCTCTTGTACCTTCTGCGCCTGCGCCACCTCTTTTCCAAGATGACGCCGCATTGCCGCGAGGCGCGTGATTTGTTCATTCCGCCCTCGCCCGCCGTCAAGGTCAGGGCGCTACGGCGCTACGCTGCCGCATTCAATCTTTCAATTTTTGTGGAAACGGGAACTCTTCTCGGAGAGACGGTTGCGGCGGTCGCCGATCTTTTTGATCGCTGCGTGACGATCGAGTTATCCCGAAGTCTGTGGGAGCGCGCGTCGAACGCGCTCGCGAGCAGAACGAATGTGTCCTGCCTGTGGGGCGACAGCTCGGTGGTGCTTCCTAAGGTTCTTTTGCACATCGAAAGTCCTGCATTGTTTTGGCTCGACGCCCATGCCTCGGCTGGTGAGACGACACACTCGGGGCGCGATCCGATCTTCGATGAATTGGCAGCAATCTACTCGCATCCCGTCAAACGTCACGTCATCCTCATCGATGACGCAAGGGGGCATAACGCCGAAGCCATTCTCGCAACCGTGCCGCCGACCCACTGCGCGGCAGTGCGCAATGATATTATCCGGATTACGCCTGTCGCAGCGTTATCGCGCCATCATGGGGCCCGATCGATGGCAGCGTAAGGAGCGCGGGCGGTCCGCGCCGCTTGGCCGGCTCGAGAATAGCTCTAGCCAAGGGGCAAAATGGAAGGCGCTCATCAGCAAATACATCGGGACCATCCCGGTCAGTGGGGATCCACTTCCAGCGACCGAGCAGAGTATATCCGGCATGCTGCCACCATGGGGCCGCGATCGGCAATAGCCCTGGGTTCAACCAGGGACGCGACTTCGGCGCTTGGCTCGGACTCGTCCCAAGCAGCAGTCGACCGGGGATCGCACAATCCTGGGGAAGGTCGGCGTCCTGAATGGACGTGAGGGGTTATTCGCGTCGAATCTAGGCCGATCCCCGCGCCGCTGCCGGCTTGGCGAGTTACACTGGCGGCGAAACACGCCGCAATCGCCGCTTGGCTGTTGAAATGAGCTGGATTGTCCGCTCGTGATGCGTACCATAGAAGAAAATTGTCCGTTGCCGGCGCCGCCAAGCGTCTTAGCTGCGAATAGTGTGAATGGAGAGCAGTTTTGCTGCATCTGCTCAGGGCAGCTTTTGGCACGACTCGGACGTCCCGAGATGTCCGCGCAATGTCCGTTATCGAGGGTACATCGGAAGTGAAATGCTAACCGCGAGTATTTCGCATGTTGACCCATCTCGGACATCAGCGCCTTTTCTTAGCCGCTTCCGTTGGCGACCTTGATCATCGATACACACCCCGCGAACGCGGTCGTAACCTGTCGCGCTTTCGCCCCGCCGCGAGCGGCCGGCGCCTGCCGGGTGCCGAAAAAGAAAGAACACCAACTCGGGCGATCTGCTTGTCGGCTCGCACATTCGTGTTCCTTACGCCGGCTGCGCATGCCGCAAGTGTGAACGGTCCAGGAGCCCGATGCCATTACGGTGCCTTATCGCCCATCATATCGCGAATTGACCGGTCGGAGTACTTGTTCCCAGTTGCAGTTTGTTAAGTCCTGCCAAGCATATTTGGCGATGTTCATCGAGGGATTCGGCCGGCGAGCCTATGATTCCTATTCAATAGTTGAATAACAAAAACGGGCGAGGGCAATGAACCCCTTCGAGGTTCTGTTCGGTTGGCATAGTCGCATCAACCGTACAAAATTCTGGGTCGCGTCGATCATCCAGAACATCTACGCCTACACTACCTTATTTCTGGTGGGAGAATACGCGGCCAGAACGATTGGTACCTCGTTAGTTTCCGAATTGAGCCAAGCCAAGGTCGGTCATCTCGTTTGGCTTCTGATGCCGGCACCTCTGGGCATTGTCCCGATCATTGCGATGCAAGTCATGGTGCTGAGTTGGACCGTCTATACGTTGATAGCACACGGGGGTGGCGCAAGCAGCCTTCCTGCCGATCTTGTTCGCATGCAAGTCACCATCCTCGCATTGGGCCTGCTCGCTTGGCTTCCTCTCGTCCTTTCCACGATCGCGGTCGGCATCAGGCGGCTTCATGACCGAGGCAAGAGCGGCCGCTGGCTCTTGTTTTATTACGTTATGCCGATCCCCCTTGTCGGTGTGTTGATCCCTTGGGCGCCCGGCGGTGTATCGATCGGGCCTAGTCTCCTGATCTGGGCCTGGGCGGCATTCGAACTGGGGTTGCTGCGCGGCAGGACGGGGGAGAACGAATATGGGCCAGCCTGACTTCACGGCTGAACTTTCGGCTGTTGGCGCGACTCGGACCTTTTGAGATGTCCGTGCAATGGTCGCTATTGGGGTAAAGCAGACATTTAGCTAATAGCGCCGAATGGGCGAGATTGACCCAAGGCGGACTCTGACGGCCCCGGATGGGCGATTCCAGAGCCTCCCTGCGCAACGCGGGTGCTCGCGCTGCCGAAATAGCCAAACGCTTGGCGCGCCGATCCTGCGACTAGAAAAGTAATTAGGAGGTCAATGGCACGTTGTGCGAGTCAAATACGGCGAAAATTCAGAGGCACGCGCCGTGGTAGCCACCCTGGACATGGGTCAACGCGCCTAGTTCATCGCTCGACCAGATGACCGAGACGGATTCGGTGCAAACACCGCCGCCCCACTTATATTCGAGAGTTCTCTTCCTCTTCTCTTCCTGCTCCGGAGTCAAACACCATTGGAAAACCACCCTGAGCGGCACCTGCTGACCGGGCCGTATGCAATTGGACGGTGGGGGTTCTATGGGTCGAAATCCTTGGCCCAGCAAAATCGATTTTAAAATGTCCTCTCTTGACCCGACGGGAAATTTTGACTGCAAGACCTTGGTCAATTTTCTGCTGGCTGCTTCAAAATGCGGCCAATCCTCCTTCGTAATTACACCCTGCGCGATTGGGGGCGGGGAGTTGTAGAGGAGCCCCGCAATGAGGATGCCCATGACCAGACGCGCTGCCGGGCTAAAAACAAACAAGCCGGAAAGCGTCGCCGCGACAAGGGCGAGTATTGCCAAAAGCCAAATAGCGAAACGTTTCACCTCGGGTACGTCTCTCCCCCAAATCTACTGCTCGTGCGTTACTTTACCATGAACCCGTCATTCAGCGTATGTCTGAATCTGACCCACAGCGGTCCTTTTCAATGCTTTGTAGATGTGATCGCTTCATAAGAGTAATCTGAACAGCATTCAGTGTGATATACTGCGCCAAACGCACCGGAGTAGCTTGCGCTATGGAAAATCTGGACGACCGATACGACCCTGACCGCTGGATGGCGTCAGGTAAGAACCTAGCCGACTTCCTTTCGGGGGGCTCAGAAGCCGAACTATATTACGCGGCACACCCAGAACTGGGCCAGCGTGTTGCACGATGGCGCACCATCATGGCCGACAAAGTTCACAAGGCGCATATAGAGTTAAACGAAAGAGTAAGCGAAGAACAACTCCGCGAGATTTGGCGGTCTGTCACGTTGGACGAAGCTCCTTGAGGGCTGATGTCCGCTTTTGGCACAACTCCGACGTTCCGAGATGTCCGCTCAATGTCCGTTATCGAGGGAATATCGGAAGTGAAATACTCACTGCGAGTATTTCGCCTGTTGACCCTAAACGGACCCAGCGAAGATATGTTCAAGACCGGGTTCATCGAAGGAAGCGCCGCGGACGCGGAGCGCAGCAACTGGTCGGGCGATGGACCGCGTCCGCTGACCTGGGCCGCCTGGTACCCGGCCGAGGATGCGGCGGTAGAGGAGCCCGGATTCATCGGCCCGCCCGATCAGCCGCTCTTCGTCATGGGCCCGCTCGCGCGCGGCGCACGCCTGAGCGAGAGCGCCAAGCGCTGGCCCGTGGTTCTCGTCTCGCACGGCACCGGCGGGACTGCCACCGGGCTCGGCTGGGCTCGCCGCTGCCGGCATTGTCGCCATCGGGGTCAATCATCACGGCAATACTGCGATCGAGCCGTGCCGCGCCGAGGGCTTCCTGTGCTGGTGGGAGCGGGCGCGGGAATCTGTCGGTCATCCTCGACCAGCTGGCGTCCGGCGGCATTTTTGCTGGCAGGCTCGACCTGTCGCGGGTCTACGCGGCGGGATTTTCGCTGGGCGGCTATTCGGTGCTGGCGCTCGCGGGGGCGATCACCGATCTAACGCTGTTCGAGGAATGGAGCAGCCGGCAGGGCGGCATGCGCGGCCCGCGCGAATTTCCCGACCTCGGCGACCACGCGACCCGCCTGCTCGCCACGTCGGCACAGTTCCGCGATTCCCAGGCGCGCCACGGGCGATCCTACCGCGACCCGCGGCTCAAGGCGGCGCTCGCTTTGGCGCCCGCCCCGCCGGTGCGCGGCTTCACGCCGGACAGCCTTGCGTCGATCACGCTTCCGGTGCGCATCATGGTCGGCCAATCCGACGCCGAGGCGCCCGCCGACGGGTGCGCGGCGTGGCTGGCATCGCATCTGCCGAATTGCGAGCTGACGCGCCTCGGGCGCGAGGTCGGCCACTACGTGTTCCTGTGCGAGGCGACCGAGACCGGCCGCCGGATGATGCCGGCGGTCAGCGTCGGCGCGACCGGCGTCGATCGCGGGGCAATCCATCAACGGGTCGCCGACGTCGCGATCCGCTTATTTCGTTCGCAAGTGTAGTAAATCAATGGCCCTTGCCAAAGCGTCGGCCAGCGACAAACATGCGGCGCTCACGGCCGCCACCTTCTCATCCAGATTGTCGCGCTACACCCGACTCGCGCTTTCGGCCTGACCGGCCCGGCTATACGGTCCAGGACGAGGCACGCGAGCAGCCGGGCGAGCCAGTGATCGTCAAAACATGCGAACTCGTGCACGAGTCCGGTTATGGCACATTGCCGACCTGGCCGCGGGCGTGCACAATGTCGGCTTATGAGGGCGAAACGGACGTTGCGCTGAAGATTTTTCGGGATCAACCGTGCACGAAAGAAGCTCGTCGGGACGCAGCGTGATGCTTCCGGATGATCACAAACAGGCACTTTGTACCGACCCCAATCCGCGTCCCCCGTTGTTTCATCCTAGCAAGAAAATACAAGCTAAATCAGGTTGATACGTCGGCAGCTCGGCTCATGCACAACCACCCAAGTGGCGACCCGACACCGTCGCGCGCCGACGTCGAAATGACCCAGGCGATCGTCGCCCTGGGCGGTAGCGCGCTACGTCAGTCTGAAGAGCGGGTCGTGTTCGGGATGTCAAGGTCCGGGCGCGCCACCGGACCTTACAATTAATAAATATTGATTGTTGCCGCCCGGCAACACCTTTATTGGTTGTGCATGCTATAGTTGATTACAAATGGCTCAGTTGCTCTTGGGGGGCGGACATGAAGAAAATCTTGCTTGGTTTTGCCGCCGTGGGCGCTCTCATGACGACGCCCGTTCTGGCCGCCGATATGCCGGTCAAAGCGCCACCGATGGCACCGGTGCTCGGTTACAGTTGGACCGGCTGCTATGTCGGCGCGAATATCGGCGGCATCTGGGAGCGTGACAGCACGCCTATTACGCTCTCTGATCCAACTGGCATCGCCACCCTGGCGTTCACGACAGGCCGCATCCCCTCAAGCTTCAGCTACGACCGAAGCGGCGTGCTCGGCGGCGGTCAGCTTGGTTGCAATTGGCAGGTCACCAACTGGGTGATGGGCATCGAGACCGACTTCGACTGGACCGGTCTCAACGGCGCCCAGACCCTTAGCACGGCCCCGCCGGGCTTTTTCCCGCTCACCTCGACCGTGACGCAGAGGCTGGATTGGATCGGAACCACGCGCGGACGTCTCGGCGTCGTGGTCGGGAACAATATTTTGCTCTATGGGACAGCTGGCGTGGCCTATGCGGGTCTGCGCGACTCATACTTCCAGAGCGACGCGGCGGCAGGCGGCCCTATCAGTATTTCTGCATCGGATTCAACGACGCTGTTCGGTTGGACGGCCGGCGGCGGGGCTGAGGTGGGATTTGGCCAATTGTCGGTTAAAGGCGAGGCGCTTTATTACGATCTTGGCAATCACTCCCTCGCCGCAAATTGTACCATTGTCACGGGCGCAGCCTGTGCGACGCCGAATACTGTTTTCACGTCTCATTTCGAAAACCGAGGCGTTATCGCCCGCATCGGCTTGAACTATCACTTCAACATGGGTCCGGTCGTGGCGAAATACTGACTGGTAAACGCCGAGGCGTACGTAGCCGGATTGGCGCAGCATCGGTTACGTCGCGCCCGCCGACGGCTTTGCCACCTTCTCGCGCCCCTCGTTGGCGCGGAGCCATATGAAAGACGGCAATACCACGAGGATAACGCGTAAGCAGGCGAGGTCTGCCAAGACCGATTGGGCGCGCTTCGACGCCATGACCGAAGCACAGCGCCATCAGGCCGCGCTCAGTGATCCCGACGCGCGCCCTCTCACCGAAGAGGACATGCGGCGCATGAAGCGCACGCCGCGGGCGAAGATCATTCGGCGTGCCCTCGGGCTGAGCCAGGAGGACTTCGCGACGCGCTACCATATCCCGATTGGTACCCTGCGCGATTGGGAGCAGGGCCGCGTCGAGCCCGATCAGGCCGCGCGCGCTTACCTCACCGTCATCGCGCGCGAGCCGGAAGCGGTGCGCAAAGCTTTGAGTTCGCCGCCGCGGCCGCGATCATGAGCGCCTGAAACGGATGAGGCTTGTCTGATATTCTTACCTATAACTCCGCGGACTACTTTGCCATTCACCTGCTACCTCGACACGGCCTCTCGTTCGGCCCTGATCAGGTCAGAAACCTTCAGCAGTTTTTGGATCAAGTTACTGATCAGGCGACGAGATAGGCAATTAAGCGATGAGACGCGGACATGTGTATTCCGTTACTACGGCTCACATCACGGCCGGGGCCGTTTGGGCAGTCATCCGCTCGGTCGCAGGTAAGCAAAAATCGAGCAATCCCAATTAGGATACCTTCGCCCCGGATTTAGCGGCACTGGCCCGCGTATCAACGAAAAGGGGCCACCGGGAAAATTCAAAAGGGGCCGCCAGGGCCAAAAGGGCCAGCCAAAAATCAGGTCGGCTTTCGGAGCACTCCGCCTCGCCAGGGGAACGAATTGTCGCGCCCGGGGTTTAGCGCATGGTCCCGAAAAAGCCTGCCCCGCACTTGATGCGGGGTGGGTACCGGTTTCCCGCCTGCGCGAAGCCCTTGGTATGCGTCCTCATTGTGCTTGATGCTTCGGCGGGCGAAGGCAGGTCGGAAAAGATCATGCACAAACAATAAGCTAGAGCGGGATGACGATTCGAAGAAACGTCATCCCGCTCCAGCGCGCATCGCAACCGGGAGAACGGCGCATGTGCGGGCGGCGGGGTTTGCGTATCTCCTTGCTTTTGTTTGCGGTTTTCGCCGGCCTGGGAGGCGCCGCGACCCCGGGGTGCGCCGAGTCCGGCATCGCCGCCGTCTATTCCTATCACGGCGGCCGCACCGCGAGCGGTGAACGCGCGCGCCCGGCGGAGTTGACAGCCGCGCACCGCACGCTCCCCTTCGGCACCATGGTGCGCGTCACCAACCGCAGCAACGGTTACACGGCGGTGGTGCGCATCAACGACCGCGGACCTTTCACCCGCGGACGCGTCATCGACCTCACGCCCGCCGCCGCCGGCAAGCTCGGATTTTCCAGCCTCACGCGCGTCACCCTGGATGTGATCGAGAAGAGATAGAACCGGTCGCAAAACCCGCTCCAGCGAGGCGCAGAAAACGCGCGTAGGCTGCGTCAGTCGGTACTGTCCGAATCAGGACACAGATGCACGGACATTGCGCGAACCCGTCAGTTGCCTAGGCGACGTTCCTCAGAACATCAGGTGAAACGTCGGGAAGCCAACAAAGTCAGGATAGCCCGCAGCGGGACATTTCTCTATCTGCGGCGACGTCTTTTTCCCGACGGAACCGATGCCGCCGGCGTGCTCGCAATCGCCGCGGAGCATAAACCCGGTGATAGACGCGCGATGGCGCAGCTGTTACTTTACATCAATTACCGGCTGTAACCAGTATCACTAGGGGAGGGCCGTCATGAAAAAGCTGCTGCAAGTCCTGCCTTCGCTGGTCTTCGGGTTGCTATTTATTCAAACCGTGTTCGCCGCGGAAGTCATCGTTAAAGACCACAAAGCCACGCTCCGCCAGGATCCGAGCACGGAGCGTGCGCCGGTTGCCATTCTGCAGCCGGGCGAACACCTTGAACTCATCGATCCCTCGCCGACGGCGGGGTATTATCACGTTCGCTCCGATGAAGGCGAGGAAGGTTGGGTCTTCAGCCGAAGTGCGGAAATAGTTACGCCGGCTCCGCGGGTTGCCCGGCCTGCCGCCGCGCGTGCCCCGATAGGCCCTCGGCGGGCTGCTTCGACCGACGGTATCGTTTCGACCATTCCAACCAACTGGGATAAGCCCGATCCAAACACCACGTCTTTTGACGGGCCGGACGGGCACTGCGGCGCGACCGGTGACGGTGGCGATACGGTGACAAATAAACGCAAGAATCGAACGGATGAGCCGGCGGAATATCACGAAGTTACATGGGCGGCGCTCGACGCGCTGCCCTTTCCTGACGCCCCGAGCTCTTTGCAGAATTGGTCGCCGGACCAACTCGCGCAAATTCAACCCTTTCAGGGCATCGCCGTAACCGTCGTAGGGTTCATTGTCGCGCTGAAACCTCAGGATCATGGAGGTGGCGAGTCCACGAATTGTCATTTCACCAATGCCGTCGAGGTAGACTGGCACGTGGCTCTCGTCGAACAAGCCGGCGACCCGGAATCCAGTTCAATCGTCGTAGAGACGACGCCGCGGGTTCGCAACAACCATCCGACATGGACCCCGCAGGCACTCCGTCCGTGGGTGAACTCCGACGCTCCGGTTCGCATCAGCGGCTGGACCATGCTCGACCCCGAGCACCGCGCGCACCTCGGCCGGTTCCGATCGACACTGTGGGAGATTCATCCCATCACCAAGATCGAGGTGTTTCAGGACGGGGCGTGGGTCGATCTCGATCATCTTCCGTGAAAACGACGTAGAGCGGCACGGACCTTCGGGGCCTGGCAGAACCGCCCGGCAGCGTGGCAGCAACCGGCGACCCGGGAACGGGCACACGCTAGAGCCCTCGATACTGTTCGCGCGCGAGCTGTTCGGCGAATTTGCCCGCGGGGAATAAGCCGCGATTCCGTAGAGCCTGCCCCGGGCTTGACCCGGGGGTGGGCTAAGCCGCGCCCCAGCCCGCAGGGCGTAGGGGCGCGGCGTGCCCACCTTTGGCGAGCACGGTCATCCGGTCGCCCGGCAAGCGCAGGCTCACACCGCAGTCTCTTCCGACCTGCCGCCGCGCCGTCCGTCCGACATGCGCACTTCGCCCTTACGCCACCATCGCCGCGTGATGAACCAACAAACGATCGTCGAGATGAGGCAAATCAGAAACAGCGCTACGGCGTTTTGAGGATAAAACATCGCCATGGAACCGAGCGCGAATCCTATGACCGTGCCCACCGCGAGCGCGTAAATAAATCCGGCGCCGCCGCCATGCAGCCGGCCGGCGGCGATGCAGAGCCCGGCCAGCGACGCGGGAATGAAGCCGATGAAATAGGCGCCAAAAACAAAGAGCGGCAGCATCTCTACATCGGACCACCCGGGAACCGTGAATGGGCGGGGATCATTTCGCTGATAACAACGAAGATCGAACTGTCGGCCGTGCGGCGCGACACACGCCGGGTCCGGCGCGTGCGGCATGAGAGCGGCAAGCCGATCCACGATCGGACCCCATGCCTCGACCGCAAAGGAAATGACCAGGAGGGAGAGCAGGCCGACGAGCGGTCCGGCCAGTGCGTAGAAGAGCAAGGTCATCCAGAAAAGCGCGCATGCGTTTGTCGCACATCGGGGCTCCCGAGCGCCGTCCGATTGCGCAGCGTAAGCCGGATTGCGCGCAAGCGAAACGCGCAAAGCGGCACTAGAATCATAGAGTTGCTAGTGCCCTTCGACTCCGAAGTTCGCCGGTCGATCGCTGGGAGGCAGCGCGCCGGTCGATCGCTTGGCGGCAGTGGGTATTTCCCCAAAGTCCAATTGCTCGGCCGGGTCGCCTTGGTCTCAGATTTCGATGGGCGCGGCCGGGTTGAAATTCAGGGCGGGCCCGGTCGCGTCCGTAGAAATATCGTCACCGCACCCGAAAGTGCCGCTACGCGCCCCATGTATGTCAGGTAGAACAGAGGAGTGTCAGCCATGCTGAACACAAGACATCTGCTGGTTCTCGGCATCGCCGCAGTGCTCGGGCTCGGCGCCACATCCCAGTCCATGGCGGCTCCGGTCATTGCCGGTGGTGCGGCGATCAAGGCCGCCGCAGCCGGTGACACAATCAACGTGCAATGGCGCCGCTGGGGCGGCGGATGGCGCGGCGGCTGGGGCGGTGGATGGCGCGGCGGCTGGGGAGGCGGCTGGCGTCGCGGCTGGGGCTGGGGTCCCGGACTGGGAGTTGGTCTAGGCTTGGGCCTGGCCGCTGCAGCGGCCGCCGCACCTTATTATGGCGGGTACGGCTATGGCGGCGGGTACGGGTACGGCTATGGCGGGTACGGCTCTTGCGGTCCGTACGGCGCCTGTGGCGGTTACGGCGGTTATG
>Ga0210408_10002998_pt1 | contig 15858 bp, 18 predicted proteins | sample IncBWH4MmetaG_FD_155471 | JGI IMG/M metagenome (GOLD analysis project Ga0210408, IMG submission 155471) | Forest soil microbial communities from Barre Woods Harvard Forest LTER site, Petersham, Massachusetts, United States - Inc-BW-H-4-M | ecosystem: Environmental > Terrestrial > Soil >...
GTTCATTTACGCCGCACTATTGATGACGGCATTCAACTATATGTCTCACGGAACGCAGGATCTTTACGCGACCTATCTGCAAAAACAGCGCGGATTTGATTCCGATCAAACTTCGCAGATCGCGATTATTTATGCGTTCGGGATGATTTGCGGCGGAACAATCGTTGGCCATTTATCGCAACATTGGGGGCGTCGGCGCGTGATCATTCTGGCCGCGATTTGCGGAATGTTCCTCATCCCGCTTTGGATTTTCGCGCCAACAACCGCATTGCTGATCATCGGCGGGTTTCTGATTCAGTTTATGGTCCAGGGCGCGTGGGGCGTGGTCCCGGTACACTTGAACGAGCTGTCGCCTGCCAACTTCCGCGGGACTTTTCCGGGTCTGGCCTATCAACTTGGAAACTTCGCAGCCGCTTACGCCGCGCAGCAACAGGCGTGGTTGGCCGAACATTTTCGTCTCGCGAACGGCGAGCCGAACTACGCCGCGACCATGGCCCTGGTGGAAGGCGTCGTTTTTCTCGCAATAATCTTTCTAACGGCAGTCGGCCGCGAAGAGCGCGGGAAAGAGTTCTAGTTCGATCGCAACTTAGCCGGTGCAAGGGCCGTGCTCTCAACGGGAGTCGACGTAGCTTGGGCAGATCGTCGATACACCCCCGCGCCGTAACGTTGTTCAACGACGGCCTCGGCGATTTTGTCGGCTAATTGATCGCGATAATCGGAATCGCGCGCTGCGCCGCCTTCGCTGCGGTTACTAAGGAATCCGCATTCCACCAAAACCGCCGGGTATTTGGCGAGCCGCAGAACGCGAAAGTTCGCCTGGTGGACGCCGCGATTCGAAGAACGAGAAAGGGTAGTGAGCTTGGCCTGGATCGTCTGGGCAAGATCAACGGACATGGGAGAGTGGTAGTACGTCTCGAAACCGTGAACCGCGCGTCGCCGCGAATCGTTGAAATGGATGCTCACGAAAATAGAATCCTTCTGCGCATTTTCGATCGCGACTCGCTCCTCGAGAGGAACGAAAACGTCGGCGTCGCGAGTCATCACGACTTTCACGTCGGATTCGCGTAATTTCCGGGCAAGCCGTTTTGCGACATCAAGGGTGGCAATTTTTTCTGCGCCGCCAAACTTGCGATAAGCGCCGTTGTCCTTGCCTCCGTGGCCGGCATCGACAACCACCGTCTTGAATGACTTGCTCGTGTCCACCGTGCCAACTTCGGTTGGACGTGGACCGGTCGCGCATGCCCCGAGCAGCCCGGACATCCCAAGAACTAAAATTCGATGAGTCAATCGAGACATCTAGCTTTCCTACATTAGAACGTGTCGCGCCGCCAAAGGTTTTTAGATGGCTGGCGTTATACTAAAAGTAGCAGAGTCCGCGCCGAATTTATCGGCTTCGCACAAAAACCGCTTGTTTTTTGTTCGGCCAGATTTAAAGGCGTTTACTCTAATTATGCGCACCCGACACCTCTTGCTCCCGCTCGTTTCTCTGATTTGCACTGTCGCATTCGCGGCAAAGCCGACTCCCGCTCCGAAAGCGGCCGCCGCCGCCACACCGGCGCCTCCTACTGTGTCCAAACCGGTTGTCGATCAAACCGCCCAGACGATTATCTTTTGCTACCACGGTCTGGTGGACAAAGTTCGCTATCCGGGAACTCAGATCACGCCGGCGGCATTTGAGGCGCAAATGAAGATGCTTAAGGACCGCGGCATTACCGTTATCGGCATGCAGGACTTGCTCGCTTGGAAGCGCGGCGAGAAAAATATTCCACCTCGATGTGCCGTGATCACTTTTGATGACGGCTTGAAATCGCAATACGAAGTCGCCTGGCCGATTATGAAAAAACTCGGCTACACGTTCACGATGTTCATTTATACCGAAGGCGTGCGCGGAGGTCTGTTCGGCGGTGGAGAGGCGATCACCTGGGAAATGCTCGGGGACATGCGCGATAACGGGATCGATATCGAAGCACATTCGGCCACTCACCAGGATTTACGGGAGGGCCATCCGGTTACGATCAGGCAACCAGATGGAAAGAAGGAGAGGAAAAAGCTCACTGGGCCCGAGTATGAGCAGTTTCTCCAAAATGAACTAGTCGGTTGCAAAACGCTGCTCGAGCAGCGGCTCGGAATCAAAGTGAATTGCTTCGCGGTGCCCTACGGATTTTACAACGAGCACGTGAAAGAAATCGCGCGCAACAACGGCTATGAAGCGATGTTTACGGTTTACGGTCAGCCCATCACTTGGACTTCGCCGATGGATGCTCTCGGCCGTTGGGCGATCGAGGCGAACAAGCCGAAGGTTTTTGAAGACGCGGTCAAAATGATCGCCAGTTCAAGCGGCGGTCCCGGCGGGCCGGCAGTTGCGGCAGTAGGCGCAGAGAATTTGCAGGTCGAGCCGGCCGATGGATCGACAGTTCGGAGCGCATTGCCGTTGGTCAAAGCGAACCTGAGCCAAATCGGGCAAATCGATCCGGCGAGTGTGCAGTTAAGAATCAGCGGTCTGGGTTTAGTTCCGGCCAGCTTCGACCCCAAGACGGGAGTCGTTTCCTATCAGGTGACGCAAAAGCTGCGCGAGAAGAGCTGCACTGTGATTCTGAGCGCGAAGTCCGGTGACAAGAAAGTCGAGACACACTGGACCTTCGGAATCGAAGAAGGCGGAGCTGGAGTCCAAACCGCACCCACCGCGACGCCAAAGAAATAGGGGTCGCGCAATTTCGCGCCATTGTTTTGTGTTCTCGCACCTTGGCGACAAGCTGCAGGAGATCTTCAAAGATCTCCGTGGCCATGGGAAGATCAGTGAGGAGAACATCGAGGCCGCGCTACGCCAGGTCCGGCTCGCGCTGCTCGAGGCTGATGTCGATTTTCAGGTCGCCAAGAAATTTATCGCTCAGATCAAAGAGAAAGCGCTTGGCGAAGCCGTTCTGCGTAGCATCACGCCCGGCCAGCAGATCGTTAAGATTTTCCACGATGAATTGTCGATCCTGCTCGGTGGCGATGCCGCGGCGCTGGATCTCGGAGAACCGCATCGAATTCTAATCGTCGGCCTGAACGGCTCCGGCAAAACGACGTCGGCGGCAAAGCTCGCGCGATTGTTGAAGAAGCAAGGCCGCAGTCCAAATCTCGTCGCCCTCGATTTGCAAAGACCCGCTGCGATTGAGCAGCTCGCTACGCTTGGTCAGCAAATCGACGTTCCAGTGTTTAAGCCGGACCCGAATGAAAAGAATGTCCAGCGCGCTGCAACAGCGGCGCTCGAGTGGCACGAGCGAGCGGGAGGTAACATCGACATCTTCGATACTGCCGGTCGCCAGGAGGTCGATGTCGCGTTGATCGGAGAACTGCAGCAGCTCAAACGATTTTTGCAGTCGCAAGAAACCCTGCTGGTGGTTGATGCCGCAACAGGTCAGCAGGCAGTTAGCGTTGCCTCACATTTCAAGGACGCGCTCGAAATCACCGGGATTATTTTGACCAAGCTCGATGGCGACGCTCGGGGCGGGGCCGCGTTGTCGATGCGCGAAGTGACTCAGCGGCCGATCAAATTCGTTGGCACCGGGGAGAAGCTGGACCAGTTCGAAGCGTTTGTTCCGGAGCGTCTGGCTGGCCGGATTCTAGGAATGGGGGACGTCATCGGTCTTGTGGAAAAAGCCGCGGAAACGATTGAGGTTGAGGATGCTGCGCGCCTCGAAGAAAAACTGCGGCGCGCGTCTTTCGATTTCAACGACTTCCTCGGCCAATTCAAAATGCTTCGCAAAATGGGCCCGCTGGAAAATGTCCTTGGCATGCTGCCCGGCATGAGTAACGTTCCCGGCCTCTCGATTGACGAGAAGCAGCTCAAGCGCACGGAAGCCATCGTGCTTTCGATGACCAGCGAGGAGCGGACGCGCCCCGAGATTTTGAATGCGCGGCGTCGTCAGCGGATCGCTCGCGGCAGCGGCTCTACTGTCACTGAGGTAAACGATTTGGTCCGTCGCTTCGATCAGATGCGAAAGCTGATGAAGAGCACGGGCAAGATGAAAAAGATGATGGCGCAAATGGCGCGAATGAAAAAATAACATGGCAGTTGCAATCAGATTACGAAGAGAAGGCGCGTTAAACCGCCCATATTTCAAGGTGGTCGTCGCGGACAAACGCAGCCCGCGCGATGGGAAATTTATCGAGATCATAGGCACCTACGATCCGAAAAAGCGCGGCGTGAACAGCACGCTCAAGCTGGATCGCGTCGAGTATTGGATCAGCAAAGGCGCGCAACCGTCCGACACGGTGCGCAGCTTGATCAAGAAAAACAAAAATCCGGAAGCAGCAGCAAAAAAGGCGGCCGCGGTGGAAGCGAAGAAAGCTGCGAAGCCGAAAGCGGTGCCAAAGAGTGAACCCGCCCCGGCGCCCGCCCCTGAAGCGGCACCGGCCGAGGCGCCCGCCGAAAGCGCGCCAGCTGCGCACGAAGCTCCGAAAGCCGAAGCTGGCACAGAAGAGAAAAGCGCGAGTTAGGCTGAAATCGCCTCGCTTTGTCGAGGCGTGCCTCACCACGGCGACAGAGCGCAGTAGTTACAAATTGCGCTGAAAATTTCGTGTCGATTCGTGTCCATTAGTGGTTAGTTTTGATCCTGTCATGAAGGAATTTCTCGAGTTCATCATTCGCGAGTTGGTCGAATTTCCTGACGACATGGTGTTGACGGAAATTCCTAGCGGCAAGATGACGATCTTTAAAGTGCAGCTGCGTCAAAGCGACGTCGGCCGAATCATTGGTCGTAACGGCCAGACCATTCACGCGATTCGCGCGATGCTAAACGGTTCCGCGTCGCGTCACGGGCAACGCGCGACCCTCGAGATCGTCGAGTAATCACTGCGCGCATTCTTCGAATGCCGCGGGTTCACCACGCAAGTGCGCAAGCGCTTCACCAGCGAAATGCAACGAGCCGGTGATGAGGATTGGTGCCGGACGACTGCGAGCTCGGCCGAAAGCATCGGCAAAGCTCGCAGTCGTCTCAGATTTCGAGCCGAGATTGGCTATTACTTTTTGAAGCGCGACTGGATTGACAGCGCGTTCGGTCCGGATCTTCGGCAACAGAAAAAAATCGGAGATCGGGATCAGCGCTTCGCAAATACGGCGCAAATCTTTATCGGAAAGAATTGCGAGAATTAAAGTTGCGCGTTCGTCGCCGAAAATTTCACGCCAGGTTTCGACCAGGGTTTTCGCCGCGGCCGGATTGTGCGCGCCATCAATGATGGTGCGCTTGGCCCAGCGTTGAAAACGTGCCGGCCATTCGACCGTAGCGAGTCCTCGCGCGATCGCACTTTCGCTGATGTCGATCTTCGCGGCACGAACGGCCGCAACTGCGATTGCCGCGTTGAGTTTTTGGAAGTCGCCTCGGAGCCCGATCGGCGATCTCGTGTAACGCTGATCGACAAGTTCGATTGGTGCCTGGCATTCCGTAACGCGAGCGCGAATCACTTTTTCGGCTTCGGACAGTTGCGGCGCGGAAACCACGGGCGTCTGCCGTTTGATGATTCCCGCTTTCTCGCTTGCAATTTTCGCGATGGAATCACCGAGCCATTCTTCGTGATCGAATGCGATCGGAGTAAGCACAGAGACATTCGATTGCGCCGCGTTGGTCGCATCGAGCCGCCCGCCCAAACCGGTTTCCAACACGACGATGTCGATCTTTTGTTCGGTGAAGTATTTCAAGGCAAGCGCAGTCGCGATTTCGAAAAACGTTGGGTGCGGTTCCCAATCGCGCACCAGTTCACGAATGCTGGTGAGGCTAGAGGCAACTTCGTCTTCGGAAATCATTTTGCCGTTCACGCGAATTCGTTCGCGAAAGGTGACGAGGTGAGGGGAGGTGAACAGACCGGTGCGATACTTTGCCGCGCGACAGATGGAATCGATTATCGCGCAAACGGATCCTTTGCCGTTTGTGCCCGCGACATGAACGACGCGCGCATTTCCAAGATCGACTTCCAGCTCGGCGATCAGTCGCCGAATGTTTTCCAGGCCGAGTTTGATCCCGAAGCGCTGAAGGCTATAGAGCCAGGCGAGCGCCTCTTTGTACTTCACGACACGGACGAGAAGTAACCGAGCAACTGGCTGATGGTATCGCGCAGTTTCTTGCGATGCACGATTATGTCAACCAAACCGTGCTCTTCCAAAAACTCCGCCGTTTGAAACCCTTTGGGCAAATCCTGGTGCGTGGTTTCCTTGATCACGCGCGGCCCGGCAAAACCAATCATTGCTTTTGGTTCGGAAACAATCACGTCTCCTAAGGAAGCAAAACTGGCCATCACTCCGGCAGTGGTCGGATTCGTTAGTACGGAAATGTAGGGAAGCCGCGCGTCGGCGTGCCGTGCGAGCGCGCCGCTGGTTTTCGCCATTTGCATCAAACTGAGCATGCCTTCGTACATACGCGCGCCGCCGGACGCCGAAACGATGATAACCGCCGCATTTTCATCGGTGCCGTACTCAATGACGCGCGTGATGCGCTCGCCGACGACTGAACCCATCGTCGCCGCGAGAAATCCGAAATCCATCACCGCGAGGGCGACTTTGTAGCCGTCGATCATTCCGTGTCCGCTGATCACGGCGTCAGTCAGGCCGGTGCGCTCCTGATAGTTTTTCAGGCGATCTTTGTAGCTGGCCATGCCTTGGAACCGCAGGGTGTCGATCGATTTCAGATCGGCATCCATTTCCACGAATGTTTGCGAATCGACCAGGTTGTCGATCCTGTCCTTGGCCGAGAGCGCAAAATGATAATCGCACCGCGGACAAACTCGCTGGTTTTCGATGAGTTCAATCTCCGAGACGACTTCGTTGCAGCCTGGACATTTCTGGAACAGGCCCTGCGGAATGTCGCGCTTCTTTCGGGACGGCGCCTTCAGTGTTGGTTTTTTAAAAATGGCCATGGCAATTAGGCGCGAGCAGCTGTCGCGGCGTAAACCGAGCGGGCGCCGTTTTCCTTCAGAACCCGCGCGCATTCACTCAGGGTCGAGCCGGTGGTTAAGACATCGTCAATCAGGAGCACGTCCAACTTTCGCACGTCTGCCTTTTTTCGTAAACGGAATGCGTGGCGCAAATTTTGGACGCGTTCCGCCCGGTCGAACGCGGTCTGAGTCGTGGTGAAACGGACACGTTCCAATACCGGCCGGACCGGGACGCCGAGATGGGGACCGAGCCGTTCGGCAAGCAAGGCGGCTTGATTGAAGCCGCGCTCGCGTTGCCGAGCGGGGTGCAACGGCACCGGCACGATCGCGTTGAAGCGCCGGTCGCGCAGTCGCGTGTCGTCAAGCGCGGCGATGAGCCAGCGACCGACCAAATGACGAAGATGAATTTGCCTGCCGTATTTGAAATTGAGAATGACGTGACGCGCAATGCCACGACTGCGATAGGCCGAAACCGCCGTGTCAAAATAGAGGACACGATGCGCGCAGTTGGCGCAGGAAAAAGTCGTGGTGATCGCGCCGTCGAATGGTTCCGAGCATTTCGCGCAAAACGGCGGCACGATGCGGGAAAGGTTTGCCTCGCAATCGGGGCAAAGATATTCATGCGGCCCTACCGACGCAGAACAGATCGTGCACGCCGGCGGATAAACCAGAGAGGCGATCCCGCGAATGAAATCAGTTGGTGTCGCGAGCATTATGGTATCTGAACCAGCCGCGCATTATTAGCCAGGTCAAACCCGCGACGGCCAGCGGAATGATTCCAACCAGCAGGTTTTTTCCGAGCCACGGCAGAACGACCAACTTGCGCAGCGCGATTTTGTTGAAGACGCCGCTCGTTAGAATCCAGCCGGCGTGCAAACCGATCGGCAACCAGAGCGATCGCGTCTTCAATCGGGCGTCGGCCAGAATCAATCCGATCAGAAACAAAGTCGTGAATCCGGCCGCAACGAGCAGGGGATCGGTAAACTGAACAAAAGCATGCGCGATTGAATTGAAACCGGAGATCCAGCTCGCATCCGACGACGTTCGTTCGGGCGCTTTCAGGAAGTGAACGATGGAATAGAGCGCCGCGCTGACGAAGATCGACAAATAGCGACGTCCCGCTTTCAAAAGGACGCCGAAAACCAGTCCGCGGAAAAAGAGTTCTTCAATCAATGGGACAACGGCCGCAGCAGCGGCGACTTTGGCAACTGCCGTCCAATTAATTTCGCCGCGCAGCGAATAAACCGGCGTCGCGAGCAAGATCGCACCGCAACAGAGCAGGGGAATCGCGGCGAAAATGAAACCGAAGAGTAAATCCCGCTGCCAATGCGGATTCGGTTCGATTTGTAGATCCGCCAGGTTGCGAACACTGAGGGAGCGCGCGAAGGGCCAAAGGAGAATTACCGCGGCAATCAGTAGGGCGCGGTGAAAGAAAGTTTCGAAATCGTAGCGCTCGAGAAAAGTTAGCCAACCGTGAGTAGTCAGCGATTGGGCCGACCAAAAGAGTGGCGGCGCCAGCAACGCGCCCAGTAGAACTGTTGCCAGCAGATAAACGAGCAATCTGACTGCATCCTTCAAGGCTGCTAATGTAAGGTTTTCCTGCGATGCCGAGTCAACACATATGGACTGAGAAAGATGACGAAGGTCAAAAGCGCGAAGTGCGCGCGACGAAGTTTGGGGGAGAATGGCGGCTGCAAGCGAAGACCGGGGATGAAACCGAATGGACTTACTACGAGCAGCCCTTCCTTGAAGACTTGTTGAAACTAAAGGAGATCATCGGACGAAAATACCAGCGCCGACGCGCGTCCGCAGACGATGTCGCGAGCGTCGACCAGTTAATCAAGGATCAGCAAGTAAATGAATAAAAGTTCCTTCACAGGTTTCCTCTCCCTTTGCCAAAGGGAGAGGATTAAGGTGAGGGATTGCCCTACTTTCGTTGCTCTCGACTTCGCAGCGCTCGCCACAATATGCGTTCACACTCTGTCGTCTTCTTGCGGAGGTAACGAGCGCGGTTCACTGTTTCATTTTCTAATCGCCTGGGTCTCGCGAGAAGAAAAATCAAAGGCCCCTCACCTCAATCCTCTCCCCGTAAGCGGAGAGAGGCGAACAGCAACCTAAAAAGCCATCCCAATGTAACGAAAGTAATGAGTGAGTGGAATACGAACGAGCTGATCGCGAAGGATAAGAAGTTTGTCTGGCATCCGTTCACTGACATGCGCGATTGGTGCGCCTCAGAGCAGGCGATCGTTTTAGTGGAAGGGCGCGGCGCGACTCTTCGCGATAGCCGCGGCCGTGAATACATCGATGGAAATTCGTCGGGCTGGACAAGTATCCACGGCCACAATCATCCGCACATCAACGCCGCCATCCGCGACCAGCTGGCTAAAGTCGCGCATACGTCATTTTCGGGATTCACCAATCCGGCCGCGATCGAACTGGCCGAAGCGATTGTCGATCTTTTTCCGCCGAAGACTTTGACGCGCGTCTTCTATTCCGATGATGGCTCGACTGGAATCGAAGTCGCGCTTCGAGTGGTGGATCAATATTGGCGATTAAAAAATACACGACGCCAACAGTTCATCGCCTTTCAACATGGCTATCACGGCGACACCGCGGGTGCGGCTTCACTTGGTGCGGCGGCGATGTTTCTGATCGGGCCGACGCGCTGGAATTTTCCAGCCACACGCATTCCCGATTTAAAAACGCTCGAAAGAATTTCAGGACCTGACGCGGCAAAAATTGCCGCCGTCGTGATCGAGCCGCTGATTCAAGGCGCAGCCGGAATGAGACTTTGGCCGCCGGGAACGCTGCACGCGGTTCGTGAATGGTGCGATCGAACCGGCGCGCTGCTGATTGTCGATGAAGTAATGACTGGGTTCGGTCGGACCGGAAAAATGTTTGCGATCGAACGTGAGCCCGTTCGCGCCGACATCGTTGTTTTGGGGACAGGATTAACAGCCGGATATTTGCCGCTCGCGATGACATTGGTGACCGACGAAATCTTTTCGAAGTTTGATGGTTCCGTGGCGGAAGGAAAAGCGCTCGCTTATGGCCATAGCTACACTGGAAACGCGCTTGGATGCGCGGCAGCGAGAGCTAGTCTGGAAATCTTCACGAAAGAGAACGTGCTAGAGAAATTGCAACCGAAGATCGAACAAATGCACGGCGGCCTTGCGAGACTGCAGGCGTTTCCGGCCGTGAGCGAAATTCGGCAATGCGGCTTTATCGCCGGCATCGAGTTCAAGCAAACCGGCGATGTCGATTTTGCAGGTAAAGTTTGTGTCGCCGCGCGCAAGCGCGGATTGCTAACGCGACCGATTCGAAACGTGATCGTGCTGATGCCGCCGCTCTGCATTACCTCGGACCAATTGTCCGCCGCGATCGGCGCGATTCACGATTCGATTGTGGAAGTTTGCGGGTAGCGATGAAGAAAAAGGCGCGAGCCGATCAACTGCTGGTGGAGCGCGGATTTTTTGAGAGCCGCGAGAGCGCCCAACGCGCAATCATGGCCGGTGAAGTCAGGGTGGGGGAGCAAGTGGTTGGAAAACCGGCGGTGATGATCGAGATCGACGCGGCCATTTCAATTGCCGAATCGCGACAGTTCGTTGGTCGCGGCGCACTGAAGCTTTCCGGCGCGCTCGATCATTTCAAGATCGATGTCCGAAACAAGGTCGCGCTCGATATTGGCGCGTCGACCGGCGGGTTTACGGATTGCATGTTGCAGCGCGGCGCGACGAAAGTTTTCGCGGTGGATGTGGGCCGGGGTCAGCTCGCGTGGAAAATCCGAAACGATCCGCGCGTCGTCGTGTTAGAAAAGGTAAATGCCCGGTTCCTATCGCGGGAAGAAATTCCGCAACCTGTCAATCTTTGCGTGATCGACGTTTCATTCATCTCGTTGACTTTGATCTTGCCTCGCGCTTTCGAGTTGATAACTCCAGACGGAATGATCCTGGCGTTGATCAAGCCGCAATTCGAACTGCAGCGGGAGGACGTTGGTCGCGGGGGAATCGTGCACGACCCGGCGCTCCACGAAAAAGCGCAGCAGAAAATTGCCAAGTTCGTCGAAGAAGCGAATTATCATGTGGTCGGCCTCGTTCCATCGACAATCACGGGAACCGACGGCAACCAGGAATTTTTCATATGCATCCGAAAACGATCGGATTGATAGCGCATCCGGGAAAACCGGGAGTGGGGGAACTGATTAACTCGCTGGCGGCGGAGCTTTCCCGCCGCTCGATGTCGGTCTTGCTCGAAAAGGGGACGGCGGCCGTCGCGGGAAAGAAGTCCGATCTGGCTGTGGCGCAAATCGCCGCGAAAGCGGACTTGATAGTGGTCGCGGGTGGAGACGGAACGCTGTTGAGCGTGGCCGATCAAATGGGCGAAGCGAGCACGCCCATTTTTGGGATCAACGTCGGCTCGCTCGGGTTTTTGACTACTGCCAGTTCGCAATCGTTCCGGGAAGCAGTGGAATGTATCGCCGAAGGAAAGATGACATTCAGCCATCGCACTTTGCTAGAAGTCGTTCTGCGCGATGCGAATGAAAAGCATGCGCCAATGATTGCGTTGAACGACGCGGTCCTGAGTCGGGGCGAAGTTTCGCGATTAATCCGGCTGCGAGCGCGCGTGAACGGTGAAGGGTTGACCGAGTTTAATGCGGATGGACTGATCATAGCGACGCCAACCGGGTCGACGGCGTACTCGCTTTCGGCCGGAGGACCAATCATGGAACCGGAGTCGGGCGTGTTCGTGATCACGCCGATCTGTCCGCACGTCCTCACCAATCGCTCGATCATTGTTTCGGAGAACTCCGTTATCGAAGTGGAAGCAACCGAGCCCGATTATCCGGTTTATTTGACTGCGGACGGCCGGGAACCGCTGCGAATTGCGAAAGGCGCGACGGTTGAGATCCGCAAAGCGAAAAAGAAATTGCAACTTGCGGCCATGCCGGACGTTTCCTTCTTTAACGTTGTCCGGCAGAAATTGAAGTGGAGCGGCAGCAACGTCTAAGCGGCTAGCTTCGAATCAGACGCCAGCCGAGACTTTTGTCTCGAACCGCCAATCGCTGCAATTCCAGCCGAGAAGCTTTTCGATCCCGCTGATATCGTCATCGAAAATTGCACCGGCGTATTCGCGCTCCTCGGCTGTCAGCTTTCGCGAATAGGAACCGACATTGCGCTGTTTGTTTTTCAGGCGCGATTTTCCGGACACGCCAATGAAATCGAAAATGCGGTGGATGATTGGTTGCGGATTGGCGCGGAAATTCTCATATTTCAAAATGAAAACCTGCTCGCGCGGAAAAAGAGCAAAAACTCTTTCGAGCTGCGGCGAGTAAAGGCTGCGGGCGACGTAAGCATTGCCGCGCGGACCTTTCCAAATTCCGTTTTCCTGGTCGCGCTTGAGAGCGTCGAGAAACTCCAACGGTTCCTGGTCTTTTTCTCGCCGCATATTCCACTGCGAAAATGCGCGCTCAGTCGGATTCCGTAGTGAAATGATCAATTTCATTTTCGGGTTGTAGGCGGAGATGCGTTCGAGTGCGCGCGGATAGTAGAGATAATCGGCGGTGACTTCGCCGGCCACGCGCCAACGCCACCCGGGATCGAAATTACCGTGCAAGATTCCGTAGTCAGGCTCGTCGGCGAAATGTTCTTCCTTATCAAAAAAATGCAGCGCTTGGTCGCGGAGTAGCGCGACCTGCGGGTGTTGGGCGAGAAAATCGTGGATCGCGGTGGTGCCGGCCTTTTGGACGCCGGCAACAATAAAATGGGCGCGATCGACCTCACGACGTTGGAAGACGCGTGCGAAAACCGAGCCGTCACCGCGCGACGATCGGCGCGCCGATGCGGGCGTTGTTGATCGAAGAAGGGTAGGGGGGCGCCCAATTCTGGTGTGCGAGGTAACCCGTGTCGCGTCGGACATAAACCCTGTTTTGAGTAGGATCATGTCCTACACTGTCGAGGGTGACAACGCCAAAATGACGATAACGTTCTAGAATGATCCCGCTGGCCCGTTCGTTAAGCCGCGAAAACTGCCAGGTTGCGCTTAGGAGCGAGTCGCAGTTGTATGGCGCCGGTGAGCGAACCAACCGTGACATTGAATGAAGGGTTCGAAGATTTGACGTGGCTTTTCGCCTGCGACAGCCGGAATCGCGGCCTGATCCGGCAGGGTTTTAACGAAGCGGCACTATTGTGGAAAGCCGTCAAAGCGACGTCTGGAAATCTCTTGGAGATCGGGCGCAACTTCGCCGGCTCGACCGTTCTGCTAGCTGCTGCGGCGCAAAGTCGCGAGATTTACTCAATCGACAATCGCTCTCACGAAAACGAGGCGTGCAGGAAATATCTGACGCGGCCGGGAAATAACGAGCGCGTGCATATGTTGGTAGCTGATTCGCGCACGCCGTTGCCGAACCTGCGATTCGGTTTCTTATTCATCGACGGTGACCATACTTTCGAGGGCGTGCTCGCCGACGTATGCGCGCATTGGAATTCGGTTAAACCATTTGAGGGAAACGTCGCACTAGTCGCGTTTCACGACGCTGTGCCGAACGACAATTTCAGATGGCGCGATGCCGACCGCCGGGTGAATCGTTTTTTGACCAGGCTCAAAAATAAATTCCGGAAGCGGCAAAAACCGGAAGTAGCGCCCGATTACGAGCCTGGCGTGCTGCGAGTTTGTGAGGAGTTGGTGAGGCAAGGAGTGGCAAGGAAGTGGCAAAGCGCCGGCTCGATGTTGGTCATGCAAAAGTTGGTCGATCTGCCGCGCGATTTTGCAGAGCTCGTCCGAGCAACCCACGACCCAATTCAACGATTACCGTCGTCCCGGTAATTCTGGCTCGCCGGGGATCTTCTAAAGATTAGGAGAAATCCTTACTAGGGAATCAACGCGATAAACGCTTTCGGGGCATGTTCCTAGCTTCCAAAAGCACGGCGCAAATGGATAGAGCAACGATCGACGCTCTGATTACGCGAATGCTCGAGACGCGACAGCGAGTTTCGGACCTCATCTTCATTACGGGAAAACCGCCGCTGGTCGAAACAGAGGGGCGCCTAAAGCCATTCGCCATGGATGCGGCCGGGTCGGTCCTTACGCCGCAATTCATCGAAGAACTCGCCGAGCACATCGTTGGAGGTGACGAGCGGTTAATAAATGACTACAACACGAGTGGATCCTGCGATTGCAGCTATTCGGTCGAGAATCTAGCGCGGTTCCGGGTCAATCTTTACAAGGAAAACTGCCGCCGGGCGATTGTGATGCGTAAGCTCCAATCAACCGTTCCAACTCTGGAGTCGCTCCATCTCCGGCCGATTTTTCGGGAGATGATCAAGGAAAAGAACGGGATCGTTTTCGTCACTGGCGCATCGGGCAGCGGCAAGACGACTACCTTGGGAGCCATCGTCAACGAACTTAATCAGACCCAGGACATTCATATCGTCACCCTCGAAGATCCGATCGAATTTCTTCATCAGCATGGGCGAGCTGCGATCAGTCATCGTGAACTGGGCCGGGATTTTCCTAGCTTCGCCGAGGGCTTGCGAGCTGCATTGCGTCAGGCGCCGAAAGTGATCCTGGTCGGCGAAATTCGCGACCGCGAAACTATGGAGATTGCGCTCACCGCGGCAGAAACCGGGCACTTCGTTCTAAGTACATTACATACAATCAACGCCGGCCAGACCATCAACCGCATCATCGGTTTCTTCTCAAAAGACGAGGAAGACCAGTTGCGCTACCGATTATCCGACACCGTCCGCTACGTTGTGAGCCAGCGGCTCGTGCCGAAGATCGATGGGAGCCGGCTTTTGATCAGTGAAGTCATTGGCAACAGTCTCCGGTCTCGCGAGGCAATCCGCTATGGCGAGTCTGAAGGTAAAACTTTTCACGAGATTATCGATGCCGCGAAAGCCTACGGCTGGCATACTTTTGATCATTGTCTGATGGACGCATTAGAAGCGAACGAAGTGTCTGAAGAGACGGTCTTGCTCTTCTGCACGGATAAGGGGAAGGTCCGCCGCGCGATTGACCTTGCTCGAAAGCGCCGTGGTGGACCGGAAGTCGAATCGAGTTCGCCATTGAAACTCCAGGTCCAGACTTCGCCGCCAGCGTTCGGCCACGGCAGCCCAACCGGCTGGCAGGTAGAAGATCCAAAGCAATCGGCCCAGGATGAACAGAGCGCTGAGTCGGCCGGCAAGCGTCGAGTAATCCAACCGCGAACCCAGGCTGGCGTTCCGGAATAAGACGCCCAACGCGGCAAGGTCCGCTTTAGGGGACGTTCGGCATCAGGAATTACAACATCTAAACGCCGGCGACGCTAATTGGTAGGCTTTGATTGCGGTTTTACAACGATGCGATTTGCGGAGAAAATTCTTCTGTTCGGACCACTTTGTTTTGGTCGCACAAGATGTCGATCTTGCAGCCGCTTTGACGGCTGTTCCACTTCGCATAGCTAATCGCATCCTCTTGGTAACGGTATAATTGCCTTCCGTTCGGGAGCCGCACGCCTTCGAGTTTGTATCCGTTTTGGGTGTCGCGCGGTCTGAGGGTGTAGGCGTCCATACGACAACCTCGCATGCTTACTGCCTTTTGCGAAACGCACAAGTCAGCGGTTGCATCGGGCGTTGAGTATGAGGGCTGGTTTTTAGAACAAGCTGTGGAAATGACGGCGGATTATCTCCGCCAAAAAGAGGACGCGAAGTTTGAAGAAGCCTTCGCGCGGGCGAATATCGGATGACAGACGAGATAAATACAACATCGACGATAACGGTGGAGAACGTCGAGATTACGGGAGTTGCCACTCGTTAGGCTAAACGAGGCAAGCGGAATCGAGCTGCGCCAAATAAAACTGCTAAGGACAGCAACAGCAGAAGAGAAGTAGATCCTGCGTCCGGAACTGCAGCGACATCACCGTAATCCTTGAAAGTGACTGATATAGGCGCTCCGTCTCTCGCATCCGTGCCA
>Ga0210408_10003001_pt1 | contig 15847 bp, 10 predicted proteins | sample IncBWH4MmetaG_FD_155471 | JGI IMG/M metagenome (GOLD analysis project Ga0210408, IMG submission 155471) | Forest soil microbial communities from Barre Woods Harvard Forest LTER site, Petersham, Massachusetts, United States - Inc-BW-H-4-M | ecosystem: Environmental > Terrestrial > Soil >...
GTCGGATTACTTAAGGAGAGTAGACACGAATGTAATCAACGTACATGTAGGCCGGGGCTCGAAATACCAATTGGCCACCCGCCACCAAGAGCAAAGTCCACCATTACGTACAACGGCCCTAACGCTGAAACAGGTGTCGGAGTTTTGTACACTTCGAGGCCATCGTAGTAGAAATGAATTAAATCTGCATTTACCAAACATCCATAGATGTGCCAACCGGCAGTCATTCCTGGCTGCGTGGTGGCGGCTCCCGCGCTGTATACTTGTGTACCGTTCGGGGCCCAAACATGGATATTGTGATGCGCGATGGTCATATCAACGCCATATGCTTCCAGAATGTCGATTTCGGCCGAATTAGTTGTGCGAGTCTTACTGATACCGTTCACTCCAGCCAACCAGAATGCAGGCCATACGCCAGCTCCGGATGGAAGCTGCATCCGGCATTCCCAGTAGCCCAAAGCTTGGCTGAATCCGTTGCCGTTAAAGTCTGCGCTAGATAGCAACCCGGATCGCCAGTGATTATTGATCGTTGGATCTTGGTAAGCCCGGATTGTCAGGACGCCATTTGAAATACTGAACGGATCGGGAGTTGTTGGGCTTTCATTAGGACCAGTGAAATACGCACTGCCAAAGTCTCCGCCGTAGGGAGTGTGCGCTGTCCATTTTATGGGAGGCACAATTGGTCCCCATCCTGTCCCAGTGGCGACTTCCAATGGCCCGTTGAACTCTTCATCGAAAACCAGTTTGTAGGCCGGCGGTGGCATCGCCTTCGTGAAATTAGCGAGTACGAGCGCGCAAGCAATGCCAACGAGTATGAGACGCACCTTATAGCTTTGAGGGCAAAAACCATGGAACCAAAATAAAAGTCGCCCATTTTCAATCTCTTCTGGATCCGTCATTCTCGCTTCAAGTGCATTTTCACGCTGGCACTCGTTTTTCCACACGCTCAACGGCGAACTGGCTACGGAGTCCATTGCGCGCGCAGCAGGACGGAAATACCGCGGTTTCCCAAAGGTAACCTAATTACTATTGGGTGCCTTCTTGCGGAAAGCGCCTTGGTATCCTAATTTCTGCCTCAAGCAACGATTGGACGACGCATGAAAACAATTCTATCGCCGCCGGACGAAGGCCTAGATCTGCCTTTCCGGCCAAACGGAAGCGTTAACTCAGCACCGAAGCGTCATTTCCGAAGCGATCGGGAGAGCGATCACCCAACAGGGGCGACGGAGCAAGGCATCACGACGGCGAAGCGACTTCACACGAGCGGAGGGCGGTTGATCTTTGTCGTGTTAACTCTTTGGCTGGCAGGCTGTAACAACCAGCAGCCGGCAGCGCATGGCTTACCACCAGCAGAGGTGACAGTCAGCAAACCGGAGCAGAAAGAGGTGGTGAATTGGAACGAGTTCACCGGACGAACCGCGGCGGTCAAACTGGTGAGTGTCACGCCGCGGGTCAGCGGCTACATTGTCGATATTCCCTTTAAGGAAGGCGATATTGTCCACAAAGGAGATTTGCTCTATCAAATCGATCCCAGACCGTATCAGGATGCTTACGAGCAGACTGTTGGCCAGTTGCGGCAGGCCCAAGCCAATCAGCAACTGCAGAATGTGACGTTCGAGCGCCAACAGCGTTTGCGAGAGACGGGAGTCATCGCCAAGGAAGATTATGATACGGCCTTGTCTAATAAGAACCAATCTGCGGCGCAGGTGATCGCGGCTCAAGCGGCACTCAATTCGGCTCAACTGAATCTTGAATTTACGCATGTTACCTCGCCGATCGATGGACGCGTCAGCCGCCAGCTGGTGAATATTGGGAACCTCGTCCAAGCTGATTCCACTCAACTCACCACGATAGTCAGCATCGATCCGATTTATGCTTACTTCAGCATGGATGAGCTCGCCGCGCTGGGATATCAGCGACTTATCCGGCAAGGGAAAATTGCCAGTACACAGGATGGCAAGGTCCCTGTCTATCTTCAGTTGCAGGATGAAACAGGGTTCCCTCATGAGGGAACCATCGATTTTTCGGATAACTCTTTCGACTCATCGACCGGCACGCTCCTGATCCGGGGATCATTTCGGAACACCGACGGCTTTTTGACGCCGGGGAACTTTGTCCGGGTGCGGGTGGCCTCGAGCCCGAAATACGACGCTCTGCTGGTTGCTGATCGGGCGATCGGCTCGGATCAGGACCAAAGCTTCGTCTACGTCGTGGATTCCAAGAATATCGCCCGGCTGCGTCATATCACGACGGGACAGCTGGCCGAAGGACTGCGGGTGGTAAAATCGGGACTGCAACCGGATGATGTCGTCATTATCAACGGAATTATTAAGGTGCGGCCCGATAGCTCGGTGAGACCGCAGCAGGGAGCGATGGAGCAATTCAGTTCGAACGACATTTCAATGCCGCTGACGAGCTCAAAATCGAGCGCGTCACGCGGCGGCACGGACCGGAGCAAGACCACGCCTTAACCGTTGGGGAAAAAATAGTGAAGTTGTCTCATTTTTTTATCGATCGCCCAATTTTCGCGATTGTAATTTCTATTGTCACCGTACTGCTGGGGGCGATTGCTTATACGATCTTGCCGGTTGCACAGTATCCTGAGATTGCGCCGCCGACGGTAGTAGTGCAGGCGCAGTATCCGGGTGCAGATCCGAAGACCCTGGCGGAGACAGTGGCGGAGCCGATCGAGCAGCAGGTCAACGGGGTGGAGAACATGCTATACATGTCTTCCGTCTCTGCCATGGATGGCACCATGCAGCTGACGGTGACATTCAAGTTAGGCACCGACCCGAACATCGCGCAGGTACTTGTTCAGAACCGGGTTGCGATTGCCGAGCCGCAATTGCCGCTGGAGGTCAGAAATATCGGTGTCACCACCCAAAAACAGTCGCCGGACATTCTCATGGCGATCGGGCTGACTTCGAAAAGCAACACTTATACCCCTCTCTATCTAAGTAACTATGCTTACACCCAGATTGAGGATTCTCTCAAGCGGATCGACGGTGTAGGAAACGTCCAGGTTTTTGGCGCGCAGCCGTACAGTATGCGTGTCTGGTTAGATCCGGATCTGATGTTTTCCCGCGGATTAACTGCGGATGACGTTGTAAGCGCGGTTCAGGCACAAAACGTTCAAGTCGCACCGGGAAGTATCGGAGCCGAGCCGGCACGTCCCAAGACGGAATTTCAATTCATTCTCAATACCAAGGGACGTCTGGTGACTCCGGAACAGTTCTCCAGGATCATTTTGAAACGAGGCAGTAATGGACAGTTGGTTTACCTGGGCGATGTCGCGAGGCTGGAGCTAGGTGGACAGAGCTACACCAGTACTACCTTTCAGGATGGAGTAATACCTGCCGTCGCGATCGGAATCTTTCAGCTGCCTGGGTCCAACGAGCTGAAAACCGCCGCACTCGTGAAAAAGCAGATCGCGGAAATGGCGAAATCGTTTCCTCCGGGAATGGAATACTCTATCCCCTACGATCCCACCCTCTTTACTCAACAATCCATTGACGCAGTCTATGAGACGCTCCGGGATGCCATCATCCTGGTTGTGATTGTGGTCATGGTATTTCTCCAGTCCTGGAGAATTGCCGTGATTCCATTGATCGCGGTGCCCGTTTCGTTGATCGGAACCTTAGCGGTGATGGCTCCCATGGGGTTTTCCCTCAACTCACTTTCGTTATTTGGGCTGGTATTGGCGATCGGCATCGTGGTGGATGACGCGATCGTGGTGGTCGAGAATGTGGAACGATGGATCGAGCACGGCCTCGATCCGAAAGAGGCAGCCAGGAAGGCGATGGATGAGGTGGGTGGAGCGGTGATTTCCATTGCGGTGGTGCTGACGGCCGTGTTCGTTCCGACAGCACTTGTCAGCGGCATCAGCGGCCAATTCTATCGGCAGTTTGCACTGACCATTGCCATTGCGACCTTAATTTCGGCATTTAACTCGCTTACCCTGAGCCCGGCGTTAGCTGCCCTCTTGATCAGACCGGGCCACGCGAAGAAGGATCTGCTCAGCCGGCTGATTGACATTTTCCTGGGTTGGTTTTTCCGCTTATTTAATCGAACTTTCGATTTGGGAATCGCCGGTTATGAAGCCGTGGTCCGCCGGCTGCTTCGAGTTAGCGGACTGGTGTTAGTGGTTTATGTTGGACTTCTTGCTTTGACCGGGTTGATATTCCAGAAGGTTCCGGCCGGTTTTATTCCGACCATGGATCAGGGTTACCTCATCGTGTTTGCGCAGCTGCCGGACGGAGCCTCGCTCCAACGGAACGACGACGTCCGACGACAGATCGGGGAGATTGGCAGGAACATCCCCGGGGTAGAGCTCACCTTCGCTATCGAAGGCTTATCGATTCTGGATTCGACGATCAAGTCCAATGCCTTGACTGTCTTCTTCCCTCTCAAACCATTTAGTGAACGAATCGGTCATCCGGAGCAATCGGCTACGGCGGTCGTAGCGAAACTGCAGACAGCGTTTTCATCGATTCAGGATGCGTTTGTTATTGCGATCCAGCCTCCTTCCGTTCGAGGAATGGGGAATGCCGGTGGGTTCCAGCTCGAGATTGAGGATCGCCGAAATGCCGGATTGAATGCGTTGCAGCAGGCGACCGACGCGGTCACCGCGGCCGCGAACAAAGAGCCTGGCTTAAGCGGAGTTTTTACTACCTATCGTTCCCAGGTGCCGCAACTCTTTCTGAATATCGACCGGGAAAAATTGGAGACCTTGAATGTGCCGATCAGCTCGGTGTTTACTACCCTCCAGAGTTATCTTGGAAGCAACTACGTGAACGACTTCAACTTCCTGGGGCGAACGTACCAGGTAAACTTGCAAGGTGATGCTGCTTTCCGGTCGAATCCTAATCAGATCCTAAGGATGTACACCCGCAATAGCACGGGCGGAATGGTGCCATTGGGAAGTCTAATGGATGTTCAACGGATCAATGGCCCGGATAGTGTCAGCCATTATAACGTCTATCCCGCGGCCCTCATTCAAGGGGCGACCTTGCCAGGAGTCAGTTCTGGCCAGGCGATCGAGAAGATGGAACGACTCTGCCGAGAGAATCTGCCGAGCCAGTTCTCATTCGAGTGGACGCAATTAACCTATCAAGAGGTTACGGCTGGTAACACAGCGATTTTCATCTTTCCTCTTTGTGTCTTGTTTGTCTTTCTGGCGTTGGCCGCTCAATACGAGAGCTGGTCGCTGCCACTGGCGGTTATCCTGATCGTTCCGATGTGCTTATTGTCGGCTATGGCTGGAGTTTATTTTCGAGGACAGGACAACAATATCTTCACCCAAATCGGATTCATTGTTCTCGTAGGGCTCGCCTGTAAGAATGCCATCTTGATCGTGGAGTTTGCCAGGCAGCAGATGGAATCCGGGAGTGGGCGCATGGAGGCTGCGGCAGAAGCTTCCAGGTTGCGTTTGCGGCCAATCCTCATGACTTCGTTTGCTTTCATTCTTGGCGTGTTGCCATTAGTGATCGCCAAAGGCGCGGGGGCAGAAATGGATCAGGCGCTGGGTACAGCCGTCTTCGCTGGAATGATCGGGGTGACCTTCTTTGGAATCTTTCTTACCCCGGTATTTTTCTCTGTGATTATGAAGATTTTTGCCCGGACGCCAAAGAAGAAGCAAAGGTCAATCGAGCATCAAGTACGGATAGAAAATCCAGTTCATTGAGCTTCACATTGAACGCGGTCGACGATTATTCAATGTTGAACTAATAACCACCCGCCTAAATAGAACTTGTTTTCACGCGGTTACTTTTATATACTAGCATTCGATGGGAAATAAGGCACCCCCCCGATACCAGTTAACTCGACGGACATCAGTCGAGATCGACGGCTCAAGTGTGTATGTTCGGGATTGTCCCGCTCGGGTGATGCTGGATCGCCTGGCCGATAAGTGGACGGTCTTGGTCATTGGACAGTTGGCCACCGGTACAATGCGCTTTGCCGCGTTGCGCCGGGCGGTCGACGGCGTCAGCCAAAAGATGCTCACCTCGACTCTGCGCGATCTGGAGCGGGACGGATTGGTAAAGAGGCAACTTTATGCCAGTGTACCGCCAAAGGTTGAATACTCCCTCACGCCTCTTGGAAGCTCGCTGGTGAACAGCATGAAGGGGCTTTGTCTTTGGGCCGAGGACCATATCGATCAGGTCCTCAAAGCGCGAGAGAACTTCGATAAACGGAGCCAGCGAGCCTGATATCTAGAAGTGATAGGACCGAGCCACTTCGCCGGCGCCGGTAGGGATGCGCTCCCGCGCGTCCGGCGCTGCATGTCTCCACGCTTCTTTTTGCTGCTTCTGCGACCGCGCTCTTGCGCTCTCGGAGCTGAGGCTCTTTCCTATTAGCTTAAACCAAATTCCGAAATTTGGAATCGTCCTCGTCCTCGTCGTCGGTGCATTGGGATTCCGTGACCGCAAAGAGACCGACCTCCCGCAACTTATTTTGTTCTGTTAGTCTGATTGCGAAACGATCGGGATTCTCGAGGACGACTCCTCTAATTCGGATTTTAGGATCAATGTCGCGAGCACAGAAGCCCAGGCGTTGGCCTGGGCTCCTGATTCTATGCGCTATTCGCGCTTTCCTCCCCGAAATTACCGCCTAGCCCTGCATCGCTCACGCCGATACGCCAATACGCCGACCCGCCGACACGCTTCCCCCACTAGCTGCATCCCTGCGACGTTCCGCACTCGGTGCAAATGCCGCACGCGCCGGCACGAATCACTTTCGTGCTGCCGCAGTTCGAACAACTGATGCCCATATACATGTTTCCCAAAGCCTCACGAACCCTCTCTGCGTGAGTCTTTGATAAGCCATTCGTGGCATGACCCGGTGTCCCCTCCGAATTAGAACGGCTCGTGATTACATCGATGATCTCCTTCTCAGCCGTTCTCGGCAGCTCCGCAACCGGGCGATTGATCGCCTTTTTCTCAATCTCGGCGATCTCTTTCATTGGCAAATCAGGCTGCGATCGGCTCGGTGCCGTGGCTTCCTTGTAACCTTTGATGAATTGGCATCCAAGCCACCGGAATACGTAATCGGTAATGCTTGTCGCGTTGCGGATATCCGGATTCTTAGTGAATCCACTCGGCTCGAACCGCTGGTAAGCAAACTTCTTTACCAGGCTCTCGAGAGGTACCCCGTACTGCAAGGAGAGAGAGGTCAAGGTCGCAACCGTGTCCATCAGTCCGCCAATTGTGCTCCCTTCTTTCGCCATCTGGATAAACAACTCTCCAGGCTCACCGTTCTCGTACAAACCAACGGTTATATAGCCTTCGTGACCGGCGATCTCGAATTTGTGGGTAACCGAAACGCGCGTATTCGGCATACGATTCCGCGACGGCTGCTCGACTGTTCCGCGAAGTGTCTCGACCTCTTTCTCGAGGTCCCTTATTCGGCCCCGCAGCATTCCCGCCTCGGGTGTCTCTTCTGCACCCATGTCCTTTGTCTTTTTCGTATTAAGCGGAGCGGAGCGTTTCGATCCGTCGCGATAGATCGCCACCGCCTTCAGGCCAAGTCTCCAGCCTTCAATATAGGTGTTCATGATCTCGTCGACCGTCGCGCCATTCGGCATATTGACCGTCTTAGAGATTGCACCGCTCAGAAATGGCTGACAGGCAGCCATCATCCGCAAGTGCCCCAGATAATGCAGACTCCGCTCACCCTTAAACGGCTTGAACGCACAATCGAAGACAAGGAGATCTTCCGCCTTCAACCCGCTCTTGATAACGCCATTGCTTTCCGGAACATCTTCGATCGTGTCATGTTCATTAATATGCGCCATAATCTTCTCGATCTGGTCCGGAGCATAACCCAACTTTTCCAGCGCCGGTTTTACCGTCTGGTTGACAATCTTGAGCATGCCTCCCCCAGCAAGAAGCTTGTATTTCACCAACGCGATGTCCGGTTCAATCCCTGTCGTGTCGCAGTCCATCAGGAACCCGATCGTCCCGGTCGGCGCCAGGACGCTGACTTGCGCATTCCGGAACCCAACCCTTTTTCCGAGCGCAATTGCGCTCTTCCAGATCTCGATCGATGCCTTCTTTAAATAACCAAACTCGATCGAATCATCTATCCTGTCACAATGTCGTCGGTGCAATCGGATAACCTCTTGCATCGAGTCCGTATTGTCTTCTGCAACCGTTTTCGTGAATCCCGTCGCCCTCGAATTACGGTATCCGGGGAACGAGCCCTTCTCAGAGGCTGTCCGCGCGCTCTGGACGTAGGCTTCACCGGTCATGATGGCAGTGATTGACCCGGCCAACGTTCGCGCTTCATCCGAATCATACCCTAGCCCGTAGCTCATTACCAGAGCGCCCAGGTTCGCGAAGCCCAAGCCCAGGGTCCGGAATATATGACTGTTCTCTGCAATCTCCTTTGTCGGATAACTCGCGTTATCAACCAGAATTTCTTGAGCCGTGATGAACACCCGCACCGCTGCCTTGAATTTCTCAACGTCGAATGCTCCATCCGGTCGCTTAAACTTCATCAGATTCAGCGACGCCAGATTGCAGGCGGTATTATCCAGGAACAGGTATTCTGAACAGGGGTTCGTCGAATTCTGGCGACCTGTTCCTTTGCAGGTATGCCATTTGTGGATGGTCGAGTCGAACTGCATCCCCGGATCACCGCAGATATGCGTTCCTTCGGCGACCTTTCGGAGCAGACTGCGCGCTTCCTTTTGCTCGCATGGCTCTCCGCTGACCACCTTATGCGTCCACCATTCCTTGCCGTCGATCGCCGCGTTCATGAACTCGTCGCTCACCCGAACTGATAGATTTTCGTTCTGGTACATGATCGAGCCATACGCTTCGCCATTGTAACTGCCGTCGTACCCCTGCTCGATCAGCGCCCAGGCCTTCTTTTCTTCCTTAGCTTTCGCTTCGATAAACTCTTCAATGTCCGGATGCCAATCCTTGAGCGTGTTCATCTTGGCCGCTCGCCTGGTCTTGCCGCCACTCTTCACAACGTTCGCCACCTGATCGTACACCTTGAGGAACGAGAGCGGGCCACTCGGACGACCGCCGCCACTCAGCTTTTCACGCGTGCTTCGCAAGGTCGAAAGGTCGGAGCCCGTGCCGCTCCCATATTTAAAAAGCATTGCCTCGCTCGTCGCCAACCGCATGATGTCTTCCATGGTATCGTCCACCGACTGGATGAAACAGGCAGAGGCTTGAGGATACTCGTATTGCGTCGGCGCTCGCTCGGCCTCTCCTGCATCACGATTGAAGAAGTAATTCCCTTGTCCGCACCCTCTCCCAATCCCGTATTGATGGTACAGTCCCACGTTGAACCAGACCGGACTGTTGAATGCTCCATGCTGATTCAGGCAGAGCCAGCTAAGATCGTTGTAGAAGACCTCCGCAGAGCCATCTTCCGAAAAGTAACCGTCTCTCAGCCCCCAATCCGCGATCGTTCGCGTCACTCGATGCACCAACTGACGAACCGAGCTTTCGCGACCGCCCTTGCGCGGATCCGTGCCATTCGCGATGTCGCCATAGAAATATTTCGACACTGCGATCTTCGTCGCCAGCGCACTCCAGGATTTCGGGACCTCAACATCCTCCTGACGAAAGATCACCTTCCCGCTGTCATCCGTGATCTCGGCCGTGCGACGCTCCCATTCGATCTCATCAAAGGGCGAAACGCCCTCCTGACTGAAAAAGCGCTGAAACTTCAATCCGCTCTTCTTCCGCGCTGGCGATCTGCCTCCGCGCGGTCTCAAATCACTGGTCCGGACACCTGTTTTCAATTTAATCATCTAGGGCCTTCCTGAATCCGCTGCTAATAACTTGTTAATAAATGCCCGTTTCTTGGTCAAATTCCTGTGCTTAACCTGTGATTTCCCGGGGATAACTGACCTCACAACCCATTATGTAGCACAAGCGTCGCCCATTGAACACTAGATATTGTGTTTGCATCAAGCAAAAAGTGCCGACCACAAAAGATTTCTTTTTTTCCAGCCAACCGGTGAACTTCTTCTCGAAACTGAAAAGGCAAGGGGTCAGAAGTCAAGAGGCCAGGGAGTCGAGAATTCGCACGGTAGAGGCAAGGCTGCGCGCGTAAGCAAAGCACCACCGTGTTGCCTCTTGCGTAAGCGAAGGCTCCAGCCTTTGCATCTTGGATCGAGCCCGCGAAAACACGCTAAAGGAAGAAGAAGGGAAAGGATTGCAACCGCTGGAGGGCTAAAAAGGCGTCTAGACAGGCAACGACGGACGCGCGGGAGCGCATCCCTACTGCGCCGTCGAATAATTATCGCTCCTAATTTTTCGCGTCTTTTAACGTGTTTCGCGGCCCATTCAGGAGGCAAAGGCTGGAGCCTTCGCTTACCTGCACCGCCGGAACCCCGCTCGGACGGAGCCCTCACCCGACCCTGTAGCTACTTGGCTTCTCGACTTCGTGCCCTCGATCACCGAACCAGTTCTGATTTTAGCTCGGTCTTGGTCGTATTCGTTGCCATCAATCGCTTATCGTCCGCCAGTTCTTTCACGGCGCGACTGATCGGTTTGTCAGAGATCGCCACCTCGGTACCCACTGTGATCCAATTAAAGACTTCAACGACGTCGCTCGAACGCATGCGGATACAGCCATAACTGGCTTTCGTGCCTAAAGTATCTTCCTGAGGCGTTCCATGGATGTAAATACATCGATGAAAAGCATTCTTGTTTGCGTAGTCCAGACCGCGCAACCAAATGATGCGACTAACGATCGGATCCCGTCCAGGTGCGTTCACCGAAAGAACCTCCCCGGTGTAGCGTCGACCTTGAAAAACTCCACCAACCGGCGCGGTAGCGCCAATCTTCGTTGCGACAGCCAGCCGCCCCGTCGGAGTGCACCAACTCCCCAGAGCATCCCCTTCCCCGTACCGTGAAGTCGAGATTTTGTACGTCCGGTACACCTTGTCGTTGACCACGACAGCCAGCTTCTGTTCAAGAATGCTAACGACGAGTTTCGTCTCGAGAACCGGCGCCGGCGTCGGCGCAGGCGAAGCGGCAACCACCGGACCCTGATTTTGCGGCGGCGCTGCTGCAGCCGACGGAGATGGTGCGGGAGAGGGATTCTGAGCGCGGCTGAATACCGCGAAGTTGGCAACTAATAGCGCAATTGCAAAAATCTTTTCCATCCTGGTTAAGGCACTCAAATGTCCTGTCAATTCCACTGGGGCCGCATCATACGCTGCCAGATCGAGCTGCACGCTACGTATGCGAAACCAATTTGAAACAACATTAGAAAGGGTACTGACAGAAATTCGTGGTTTTGAAAAGCATGAAATACGAAGTATGTAAAGTACACTGCAAAAGTAAACTCGATCAAAGGGGTCACTGTCCGTACCGCCGAATACCGACTGCTTTCCCACCGTTGCTTGGTTTTCTCTATACCGTACTTTGGCGTCCGGCAGAAGTCTGATCTCCGATTGAAGATTGCTTCCAGAACAGCACGCGCATTATTGATCGACAGACCAATGCCGAGCGCCAGCACAAAGGGGAAAAACCAAATGTCCCGCTTCCAATCCTTGGGGTAAAGCTCCCTCTGAGCGCAAAGGAAAAAGACTGCAGCCGATGCCGTGGTCGCCACAAAGATCGGGAGGTCAATCCACAGCACTCGGACGGCACCGCCCGCCGCCGCGGAACCCAGGCCGCTGGACGATGGCTGCAGCACCACGCAGAGAAATACCATTAAAAGGTAGGCGAAATTTGCTGTAAGGTGAGCCGTCGCTTCGATCTTAATAAACAAAGGCAGCTTGCTGCGCCAGATTCGCGGCAACACCTTTTTGCATGTCTGAATGGAACCCTTTGTCCAGCGGTGTTGTTGCGATTTAAAGCCGTCGATGTCGACCGGCAGCTCCGCCGGTGTGACAATATCAACCAGAAACACGAACTTCCATCCTCGCAACTGCGCGCGATAACTCAAATCCAGGTCTTCGGTCAGCGTATCATGCTGCCAACCGCCCGCTTCGCGAATGCAGCTTTTCCGCCATAAACCTGCCGTGCCGTTAAAATTGAAGAACCGACCCGTGCGGCTCCTCGCAGTTTGCTCCAAGACCAGATGACCATCGAGCAGGATTGCTTCGGCGCGCGTCAGCCAGGAATAGGCACGATTGATGTGGCCCCATCTGGTCTGAATCATTCCCACCTTCGGGTCGCTAAAGTAGTGGATGCTTTCCCTTAGAATGTTCGGCGGCGCAACAAAGTCGGCATCCAGAATAAAGAAAAATTCGCCCTTCGCTTTCTGAAATCCGTAGTCCAAGGCCCCGGCCTTAAACCCAAAGCGATCCACTCTTCGGAGGACAACCGCGTCGAAGCCGCGCGCCCGCAGCTTCGCAACCGCATGGTCCGCCATCCCCTTCGTTTCGTCGGTTGAGTCGTCCAAGACCTGAATTTCTAATTTATCCGCAGGATAATCGATCTCGCCGATCGATTTCAGCAGGCGCTCAATGACGTGCATTTCGTTGTAGATCGGGAGCTGAACCGTGACCATCGGCAAATCAGCGAATCTCGAACCGGCTGCCGGCTGGCAGCGACGATTTCGGAAGTACAGATAGATGATTGAGTATCGGTGAATGCCATACGCCGAAAGCCCGAGAACCACGATTAAATAACAAAGAGTCCAAAGTAGTTTCCCGACTTCTCCGTGCATATTAGTGAGTGATTTTCAGAGGGTTAAGGCCCGAAAATCCCGGCGTCATGATGCCCAATTGACTCTTACGGTCAAGCGGAAATCCTTGACAGAACAACTCTGGCAAGTCCCCGATAACGACTATATCTTTCAACCGAGCACGGATGATTACCGGACTGTTGCGCCTCTTTTACGTTAAGCTCCTTGTCGTTTTGCCCTTGGCTTTGGCCGGGATGAGCAAAGCCGAGGAAAATTCCGACCTCTCCGAGGATTCTCATTTCCGGGAAGAACTGGGCATCAACGAATACACCACTCCCTCAATCGGAAAATTGTTTGATACCTTGGATTCACTCAAGCCTATTCCCGCCAGAGAGCTATCCCGTCCTCCTCGAGCGCTCCGTCTTGACAATCGCGTAAGATTCGCTCTCAGTTTTGGCATCCTCATCGGCGACGGATTCCTCGCCGTCGTGGGCGAAGACGCCAAAGTAATTCCATCTCTTGGCCGCGAACTGCTTCGGCGTGCAAAAGGGCTTGGTGTGCAACAACCCGTAAACCGGCATAGCAAGCAGCTGTTGGATCTGGCTAAGCAGTCCGACTGGAATGGCCTCCGCAAAGAACTCATCGTCACCCAAAAGGACGTCGAAGCAGCTATGTTGGAGTTGCGGGACGAGGAGATGGCCCATTTGCTCAGCCTCGGCGGATGGATCCGCGGACTGGAAATAGGGGCGGCAAGTGTCGCGACAGACTTTTCGCCGGAAAGAGCTTCCAACCTGCGCCGATTGAATCTGCTCGACTATTATCTCCAGAGACTGGCCACGTTTTCTCCTTCTCTAAAGTCCACCCCGCTGATCTCTAAGATCACCTCAGACCTAAACGACGTGCGCCAGAAACTCGCCGCGGATCAACCGCTCTCCCAGGCCGACGTTTCCGCCATCCAGAATATCGCCCACAACCTGGTCACGCTGATCGAGGAAGATGCCTCTACCGCCTCAGTTAGGTGAGCGCGTGAGGGTGTGAGCGCGTGAGAGTGAGAGGTAAGAAGTGAGAGGTGAGAGGTTAAAGGAGAGAAGCCAACACCTGCCTCGCATTCGGCGCCGCACGCGGGACGCGCTCCTGCGCGGTCCGGGTATGCGCGTGCAGCAGCAGGCCGAGGACGGGGACGATTGGGGGACAGGTTCTTTAATCGTCCTCGAACTCGTCCTCGGATTCTCCTAGGTCGGAGCGAAATATCGGGTCTCGTTTTTGCTTTTCAGCCAGAATTGAAAATATACAACATTTTCTTCTTGTGTTTTCAAATTAGATTATTACTATTAATAATATTGTTATGAATGGTTCTGATATTTCGCAATGAGCCGCCGCTCACAACCTTCTGCTCCGCGTCCGGAGATGGTGAATGCCGTAGCCGAGATGCTCCAAAACCTGGAGCAAATCTCCCCTGATCCTTCCATCATCGGCCGTTGTCCTGAACTTCCGGGGGTCGTGCTGGATAAAGTGTTGGCGACCTGTTTGGATCGAGATGGCGACGAATACGCCAAAGTCAATCGCGATTACGAAGCCTTGAGAGTCGATTACTATAAAGCGCTCGTCGCACATCCGGTCGGCAGAGTCCTCGCCTTGCTTGCAGTAGGTCCGGACGGAGTTGAAATGATGGAAATGGGCCTAGCGCCGGCCTTCGTCCGCGAAGTGCGCTACGGGCAGGGCACGCCAAGCCGCGGAAAGCGCGATTCCTACAATTGTCACCATATCGTTCCAAAAAGCGTCCGGCCCGAATCCAACGCGATTTCCGTTAACCATCCAACGAATTTTGTGGTTGCCAAAACCACCCGGCGCGGTCGCGATCAATCGGAAAATCCGCACCACTTCTGGCACAGCTTGTTCCTTCATCCCCAGACCCATAACGCGCCGGCTGAGCCCATACCGGTTTATGTCGTCCGCCCTTTGTTCCCTTTCTATCCACCGATCACTCAGGGGTTCCACACGGCCGAAGAACTCCGAAAAAAGCTGGTTTCTCTCGGAGCGCCGCCCCTACCCGAGATTTGGGAACAGCGAATTCTGGAGTTCTCTAAAGCGTCAAAACACAAGCCCTACGTTGTTCCGAAAGAATTTCACGAGATAACCCAGATGTTTGGCGATTTATATAAAACCCAGAACAAAGATCCCGCAGTTAACCAGCAACTCCGCTCCAGCCTTGCCGAGAAAAGTGCAAAATTGGTCGCCGAATTTTTGCCGGCCGGTGCTTATGTCGACGGTAAGCCGCTGCCGGCCGATCATAAACCAAAAAGATCTATCCCCGTGATCGAGACAAGCCAAAAGCCTGACCCGGTTGTTCAACCAATCTCAACCCCTCGAAAATCACGTTCGACCAAACGCCACCTTCAAAAGCCCACCATTCAACCACAACCAACCCACCAGAAGGTTTAGATCAATGGCCCTGAAAACTTGTTATCTGCAGGAATTGAGTGATTTCTTTGTTTGTGACCTCAAAAGGTCCCAGTACTACCGAGAACTCCCAGAGCATGAGCGGCAAGATCTCGACGATCAAATCGAGGAAGAGACATCGCAGGGGCTCTATCCCTTGCTCCCAGGCAGCGATGAGGAGGCGCTCGAAAGGCTTTCCGAGGCTCTAAAAAAGGAACTCAGTATCCCGCTGCCTTCGTCCTTTGCGGACATCCTCCGTCAAGTTGACGGCTTTGTAGAAAACGGCGTCTCGCTCTATGGCGTCGACGCTGAGTTCCGCGACGACCAGTTCGATAGCGGACCCGGGCTTTTAGCAGAGAACCTCGTCAAATGGTCCAGCTTCGCCGAGATGATACAAAAATATCTCTTCTTTGGAGATTCTGATCTCTGGTTCTTCGCTCTCGAACTGAACAGCGGGCGCGCAGTGGCTCTACAGAGGTCGACACTTAAGCCGAAACATTATTTTTCGGCTGTAGAGGAAATGGTCAATGACATGATGCGGCAGGCATTGGGCTATTTCGGCGACGAACCCGACGATGCCGAGGATGAAACGGACAGTAATTCCGCTGGCTTCTATTTTTCTCGCAGCTAGCCCGCAATAAGCGTGTGGAGGCATATGGTGTGCGAGATTTACGGGCTAGGTCCATCGTAACAAAACTGGCGAAGAGTCGCCCCTGATTATCTTATGAAATCATTTGACGAGCTTTTAAAAGGTCCGGAATTCGTTAAATCCGACAATTTGGCTGGGCCGATCTTGTGTTCGGCT
>Ga0210408_10003003_pt1 | contig 15840 bp, 15 predicted proteins | sample IncBWH4MmetaG_FD_155471 | JGI IMG/M metagenome (GOLD analysis project Ga0210408, IMG submission 155471) | Forest soil microbial communities from Barre Woods Harvard Forest LTER site, Petersham, Massachusetts, United States - Inc-BW-H-4-M | ecosystem: Environmental > Terrestrial > Soil >...
CGGAACGCTTTGGTCCCTATCCCTACAGCCAACTGGCATTGACCCAGATGCCAGGGAGGGACAGCCAGGGTTGGCCCGGGCTGGTGTTCTTGTCGTCCTATGCGTTTCTGACCGAACAAGAGCGCGCGGAATTGCATTTTGAGCCGTTCCGGACCCAGCTTCAGCAACAGATTCCCGCGCATGAGACGGCTCATCAGTGGTGGGGAGACCTGGTTTCCTGGAGCACGTACCGGGACCAGTGGTTGTCGGAGGGGTTGGCGAATTATTGCTCGTTGATGATGTTGCAGGAAAGGAATCCCGCGGGGTTTCGCGAGGTGATGGAGAGATACCGCGCAGATCTTGTCGAAAAGAATATGGAGGGCGTGTCGCCGCGGGATGTGGGTCCAGTGACCCTGGGCGCGCGGCTGTTGTCTTCGCATTCTCCAGGAGGATACGAGGCGATCAGCTATGGACGGGGAACCTGGCTGTTCCACATGCTGCGGACGATGTTGCAGGATGCCAGTGCGCAAGAGGCAGGGAACAAGAGCCGCCGCGGGGGTGGGACCGATGAACCTTTTGTGCGCGCGTTGCGCAGGGTTCGGCAGCGGTATGAAGGGAGGTCCATCAGCACACGTGAACTGCTGGATGTGTTCGCGGAGGATCTTCCGCCTGCTCTGCGTTATGAGGGCAAGAATTCACTGGACTGGTTTCTTGAGAGTTGGGTGAACGGTACGGCCCTGCCTCGGCTTGAGTTGAAAACGGTAAAATTCACTCCCAGGAATCGGAGCGTCTCAGTGAGCGGGACGATTCTGCAGAAGGATGCTCCTCAGGACTTGGTGACATCGGTTCCCATCTATGCGATGTCTCCGGGGAAACAGCCGGTGCTGCTAGGGCGTGTATTCGCGGATGGGGAGGAGTCCTCGTTTCAGATTAGTGCGCCAGTGGGCATACGCAAGATTGTGCTCGATCCGAATGGAACCATCCTGACCAGTCCCAAGTAGCGCGTGCCCTTGGTAGGCAGGCGACCTGCGAGACTGGTTCCGCTTTGACTTCCCGATCCGTCCAGAATTCCCACAACGGGCCAGATCTCGACGTTGCTGATCTGGCGAGGGCACTCCCATCGGATGCTAAGTGTCGTGGCTGCAGCATCCTCCAGTAAACATGGGTGCATAGACAAAAGTGGAGCACAAGCTGCTAGAGATTAGCGTCGAGGAGTTGCTATGAACCTTTCGGGTGGCGAAGGACCGGGCGCGGGGCAGAGCGAATCGGCTGGTTGGTGCGATGTGGTGCCCACGCATGTACGGAACAGTAGAGTCCTGGGCGTTGAAGCGGATCCGCTTCGCGGGACCGAGACCATTCTGTTGGTCGAGGACGAAGCGTTTGTTCGGGAAGTTGCCCGCGAAGTGCTGAAAGCTGCGGGATATCGAGTATTGACGGCGCAGAGTGCAGCGGAAGCGTCGTGTGTGTACGACCGGTGTTCCGGCGGAATCGATCTACTTCTCAGCGACATAGTCCTGCCTGGAGAAGACGGTCGCAGCCTTGCGAATCGACTGTCGAGTCAGAATCCAGATCTGCAAGTTCTCATGGTTACTGGGTATGCAATGCAACCTGGGCAGTCCCGGCCGGGCCGCAAAGACGAGGAATATTTGCCGAAGCCCTTCTCTTCAGCCATATTGTTGCGGAAGGTGAGACAGGTACTTGACGGGAGGAAGCGCGACTAGCGCGAAGAACCAGCCGCCGCCGCACGTTTGCGAGGGCGCGTGGCTTGCAGGATGAGAGCTGGAATTTGAATCAGGGGCAGGACGCGGCGAAGGATTCCTGATTCCGCGCAGGCACGCGGCATGCCGTAGACCGCACAACTGGCTTCATCCTGCCCGACGGTGAAACCGCCCTGGTCGTGAATGGCCTTCATTCCTATGAGCCCATCGCATCCCATTCCAGTCAGGATGACTCCCATGGCCGAGCTGCGGAAGGCGGTTGCAACCGACTGCATCATGATGTCCACGGACGGGACGTGGAGAGAATTTGCCAGCTCATGAGTCAGGGAAAGTGCGACTCGCGAGCCGCCGAGGTTTTCCAGCATCATGTGGGTTCCGGCGGGAGCGATGTAGATCACGCCAGGCTGGACGACCTCGTGGTTTGCGGCTTCATGAACCGGAACTGAGCACAGGCCATTCAGCCGGTGAGCAAAGGGCGCGGTAAAACCTGGAGGCATGTGCTGCACAATCAGGATCGGGACGGAGAGGTCATTGGGGAAAAGCGGGAGAATCTCCTGGAGCGCTTTGGGGCCGCCGGTGGAGGTGCCGATTGCGACGATAGCTGGAACGATAGGGAAAGCGTCATGTTCCGTTGAGGGTTGTGCTGACGGGGGTTTTCGCTCTGCGACAAACGCCAAACGATGGAGCCGTGACTGCGCCCCAGCCTTGATCTTCGCGATGAGGTCCAGCCGAATGTGGACGATGTCGAGAGAGGTGGAGGACAGTTGTTTCGGAACGTAATCGAAGGCGCCGGCTCCGAGTGCGCTCAGGGTCATCTCCGCACCCTCCAAAGTGGCGGAGCTGACCATAATGACCGGACGCGGAAACTGGGCCATGATGCAACGCAGAGTATCGAGTCCATTGAGGCCGGGCATTTCCACATCGAGGGTAACCACATCGGGATTCAGCGTGGCGACTTTGCCCAGGGCATCGGCCCCATCCGACGCGGTTCCTACGACCAGAAGATCTGGATCGGAACTGATCATGCGGGATATAGCAGTCCGCATGAAAGCGCTGTCGTCTACCACGAGGACGCTTATTTGCGACCGGGATGGGCACTCTTCACTCATGTTCGGTAGATGGCGTGGACGAGCGAATGCACCTCGTCCATGTAGGAATCCAGTTCAAAGGTGAGCCGGGCCCAGTCAAACTCATTCAGGGCGGGACATTCCGCAGCCAAGGTAGCAAACCCGGCTTCCTGACGAAGGTTAACCTCGCGCGCTTCCACATAGCCGTAGTTGAGTCCGCTCATGCGGCAGAGTAGATCGCTGAGCTTGACCAGTGCCACGAGTCCGCCGTAGTTAAGAGATTCCTGGGGCGAATGGTGCAGGGAGACGACCTCGATCAAGTCGGGGGCGAGTTCCCACCGCTCCGCGAGCAGACGGCCACTTTCACAGTGGGTGAATCCCAAGACTCTCTCTTCCGCCTCGTGCAAGGGAATGCCCTCGCTCTTCGCGAGTTCGAAGGCGGCGCGGAACTCTTGCGGCATGACCCAGAGGTTGACGATGATTCCCAGGTCGTGCAGCAGGCCGGCAAGGTAGGCCTTTCCCGGATCGGCGAAGGAGATCTTGCGTGCGAAGTGACGGCTGACGAGAGCGCAACCCAGCGAGTGCTCCCAAAAGACGACGGGGTCCATGCCGCCGCTGCCTTTGGGCAACATGTTCAGTACGCCGCAGGACATCGCAATATCACCTACCCGATGAAATCCGAGGCCGATGACCGCGCCACGGAGCGATTCCGCTTTCTGCCAACGCCCGAAGAGAGGACTGTTCGCCATTTGCAGACATTGCGCGGCCAGAGATTTATCCTGGGCGATCATGTCGGTGACCTTCTGAACGTCGAGCTGCTCGACAGGCTGTTGCAGGTAGCGAAGCAGAGGAGCTAGCACCGATGGAATGGTGGGAATCTGTCTTAGCCCGTCGAGCCGTTTGAGCAGAGTTTCTTTGTTCTCTACTGCAGTTTTCATTATCTGCCTATTTCCCCGCCTGCGCACGCGCGGCTTTTACATACGCCGTAGCTCCGGGCAGGTGAACCAACTGAAAATCATCGCTTACCCCGTACAGCGACTCGGAATGCCCCAGGAACAAATACCCGTGGGGAAGAAGGTTGTTGTAAAAGTGCTGGATGACGCGGCGCTTGGAAGCGAGGTCGAAATAGATCAGGACGTTGCAGCAGAAAACTACGTCGAGACTCTTCATGAAGGTCATGCGGGCATCATCGGAAAGATTGACGCGGTTGAAGCTGATGCTGGTCCGCGCCGGAGGCTGAACCTGGAGTTGCTCTCCCACGGGGACAAAGTATTTCTGACGGTAAAGAGGGCTCAGGTTGCGCGTGCTGTAGCTGCCATAGAGAGCGGTCTTGGCGTGAGCCAGGGAACGCTCGTTGAGGTCGGTGGCCAGAATTTCCACTGTCCAATCCTTGAGGCGTCCACTGGCCTCTTCCAGCAGCAGCATGCTCAGGGTGTAAGGCTCTTCTCCAGTCGAACAACCAGCGCTCCAAATGCGGAGGCGGCGAATAGGAAGCTTGGCCTTGGCTTCGACGACCTTGGGCAGCACGATGTGGCGCAGGGCATCGAGTTGAGGCTGGTTGCGGAAGAAACAGGTTTCGCCAATCGTGATCTCGTTCAGTAGAGCGATGAGCTCCGCCTGGCGGATGGGTCGGAGGGTAAGACACTCGAAATACTCATGGAGGTTCTTGACCTTCAGCTCTTTGATACGGCGGCCACAACGATCGAAGAGCAGCCCGAACTTGTTGTCGGGGTGAAAGATGCCCGCAACCTGATAGATGAGATCCCGAATACGGACCAAGTCGGGATCGGGCGGCCCTTCCAGCATGAGGTTCGGTTGCACGGACGCGGTGGTCATGCGGACACCTTTCGAATCATGGTTGGCATATTCTTTGCGACGGCCAGCAACCCGGCAGGATCGAGCACCAGACGGACGCGGCCATCACCGCTGATAGTGGCGCCGGCTACGCTGGAACAGTGATGGAGATAATTTCCCAAGGGCTTGATGACCGTCGACTCCTGGCCGAGCAAACGATCGACAAGCAGCGCAATTCGTTTCTCGGCGATCCCGAGGATCACAATCTTCTGATCGTGTTTGCTCTCGGCGTTCGATTTTTCATCAGTGGCGGGTCCACTTCCGCTCAAATCGAAGAGTTGTCTGAGTCGGAGCAGGGGCAAAGTTTCGCCGTGTAGACAGACCACGTCGGAGCCTTCCACGCGATGCATCTGCTGCAAGTTGGCTTGTGCTGTCTCGGCGACGGAACGCAGAGGCAGGGCATAAATCTCATCCGCAACCTGCACCAAAAGCACCGGGAGTATGGCGAGAGTCAACGGCAGGCGAAGCCGAACAGTTGTACCTTGGCCGGGGCGGCTGTCGAGTTCGATGGATCCGTTCAGTCGCTTCAGATTGGAGCGCACGACATCCATCCCGACCCCTCGGCCCGACAGGTCGGTGGTTTTTTCCGCCGTGCTGAAGCCGGGAAGAAAAATAAAATCGAGAACTTCCCGAGGGCTGAGCAGACGCAGGCGTTCTGGAGTGACCAAACCTTTTTCGACGGCTTTACGAGCAACTCGTTGCGGATCGATACCCGCCCCGTCGTCGTCGATGCTGATCAGGATCTGGTCGCCCTCCTGCTGCGCTTCGAGACTGAGCGTGCCCCTACGAGACTTGCCAGCTTGAGCGCGTATCTCGGGCGCCTCGATGCCATGGTCGAGCGAGTTGCGCACAAGGTGGACCAACGGGTCGCTGATCAGCTCCACCATCGTCTTGTCCAGTTCGGTGTCTTTTCCACGGATGACGAGGTCGACCTCCTTTTGCAGGGTGTGGGCGACATCGCGCACCAGTCGAGGGAATCGGCGGAATACGGTTTCAATGGGAACCATGCGAGTCTTGAGTCCGGCGGAATGGAGTTCCTCGGTAATGAAGCTCAGGCGCGAACTGGACTGACTGAGATGGGCACCGAACTCGGGGCCAGTCAGAGTTCCGGAGGAGAAATTGCGACTGAGTTGAAGGAGGCGGTTCCGCTCCAGGACCAGTTCCCCAATCAAGTTGATGAAATCGTCCAGCTTGTGCGCTTCAACCCGCAGGGTTCGCGGGGAAGACGCGGACTCAGTGATCTCTTTCTGCCTGGCCAGCGCATCGCCGACCTGGACGGCAGAGCCCAGGCCTTTTTCGACCAACAACTCGCCAAGCTTTCGAGGATGATCCGAGGCGGCCTGTTCCGCCAGAACGGCGTCGAGAGTGGAGGGCGAGATCACCTGATCTCGGAGCAGGAGTTCGCCCAGGACGGGCCGGGTAGCGCGCGGTGCCTCCACATCCTGTAAATCCTGCAGCAAGCCATCGAGCGCATATTGTTTCAGTCCGCCCTGCCGAATGTCCTGGAGCATGATGGCCAGTTGGTCCCGGGCGGCGAGCAGCACGTCCATGACCGGGTGCCGGAACTCGACGGCCCCGCGCCGCACGGCGCTGAGCACATCCTCGGCGCGGTGACTGAGGCAGACGATGGGATCAAATCCCAGAAAGCCTGAAGTGCCCTTGATGGTGTGCATGGCACGAAAGATCCGGTTCAGAAGCTCGCCATCGGTGGGCGTCGCTTCCAACGCAACCATGTCCTGATCCATGTGCTGCAACAGTTCCTCAGACTCCGCCAGGAATTCCTGCACCAGCGAAGGGTCTTGTGACAGTTCGTCATTCACAGTTTTCAAGCTCCTGCGCGCCCGCTATGCCAGCGCGGCGGACCCCTCCAGGATTTCGGTGGGGCTGTCGATGAGGCGGTCCACATCAAGCAGAATCAGCAAGCGATCGTTCAGCTTGCTCACTCCTGAAACATATTCATGTTCAATTTTTTCCAAACGCGGCGGAGGCTCGACGCTGTCGGCCGGAATACGGAGAACTTCCGAAACCGAGTCTACGATGAAGCCAAGCACGATCCCCTTGATCTAGACCACCACGATACGAGTCTGCTTGTCGGGGACGACGGTCTCGAGTCCAAATCGCTTGCGCAACGCAATGACTGGAATGATCTTGCCCCGCAGGTTCATGACGCCGTCGAGATATTTGGGAGAATTGGGAACCCGCGTCAGTTCCTGCAGCCGGATGATTTCCTGCACCCGCAGGATGTCGAGGCCGAATTCTTCCTCACCGATATGAAAGCTGACCACCTGCAGGAGTTCGGCGTGGGTCTGCTTTGAGTCCCGGAGGGGGCACGGGCTGGCGGGTTCGTGGTTTGGGTTCGCCTTCGATTCCATGGTCTCGTTTCCGTCCGCCCGGGCCTCGCGGCGGCGGTCTGTGGATTAGGACGCTCCCGCCGAAAATGACCTGGTGGAGTCCGCTGGCGTTGCTTCACTTGACGATGTATTTTCTTTCCGGGACGGAATCCCGGCGGAGCGTCCCGCATGCGTGTCGAGCCTGAATTTGCTGACCATGTTCTGCAAATCGAGCGCCAGGGCTGACAGTTCTTCACATGCTTTGGCGGACTGCTGCGCGCCGGTGGCGGCTTCCCCTACCAATTGGGTGATCTGGTCGACGTTCTGATTGACCTGATCGGTGGCGGAGGATTGCTCGGTGGCGGCGGTCGCGATTTGAGTGATCATGTCGCCCACCTGTTCGGTGGTCTGGATGATTTGTTTGAGAGAGTCTCCCGCCCGGGAAGTGGTCTCGACTCCCTCCTCCACCTGCTTGGTGCCAGACTGCATTGCGGTAACTGCCGTCTTGGTCCCGCTCTGGATGCGCTCCACCATCTGTGCCACTTCTTTGGTGGCGAGGGTGGTGCGCTCCGCCAATTTCCGGACTTCGTCGGCAACCACGGCAAAACCACGGCCCTGTTCGCCGGCGCGCGCAGCTTCAATGGCGGCATTGAGCGCCAGCAGGTTGGTCTGATCGGCAATGTCATTGATGACGCTAATAATGCGGCCAATCTGGTCGGAACTCTTGCCCAGATCCTCCACCTTTTGCGCGGTCGCACTCACTGAGACGGTGATGGCGCGCATCTTGGCCAACGAGTCTTCGACGATCTTCCCGCCGTCGCAGGCGGTCTGCGCGGCGTGACGCGAAGCCTCCGCCGCCCGGTTGGAATTGTCCGAGACCTCGCGCACGGTGGCAGACATTTCCTGCATGGCGGTTGCGACCTGCATGACTTGGCCCTTCTGGGTCTCGGCGCCTTCGGCCAGCTGGGCTGCCGAAGCGGAAATCTCCTCGCTGGCGCTGGCCAGGTGCTCCGCGGTGCGGGCAATGGACTGAATCAGCTCCCGCAGGTTGTTCTTCATGGAGTTCAAGGCGGTCCCGGCTTTGCCAATTTCGTCCCTGGAGATGACACTTATGTCTTCGATAGCGAGATTGTTAGCTGCGATCTCCTGGATCATCCCGACGATTTCTGAGATTCCACCGGAAATGGAGCGCACCATTAGCACGGTTACCAAAGAACCGATGACCAGTCCCGCACCCGCCAGCAGCAGGGTCAAAGTCTTGTTGCTGGCGTCCGAGGCTGCCTGCTGATCAAGCGCTTCGGTTTTACGCCTTTCGTACCAGTCGGCAAGATCAGTCGTGCTCTTCTTGAGATTCGCGCGGACTTGCTGCATGTCAGGACCATAAAAGACTTCCAACGCCTCTTTGGTCTTTCCCCTGCTTTTCAGTTCGATGGCACGGTCTGCCAGTCCGTCATAAGTTGCAGTGGTCTGTTGGATCTCGGCGAAGAGATTTCTGCTCTGCTCCGACGACAGTTGCGGTTGCAGGGCTTCCATTCTGTCTCGAAATTCAGCTCGAGCCGCACTAAGGTATTTCGTACTTCCGTTAAGAAGCGCATCGCGGCCCCCAACCTTTTCTTTTTCGATGGCCAGCTGGATTGCCAGGCTGAGGTCCTTCTTGGTGGAGTTGAACTGCACGTTGCGTGACACCGCCTCGGTCGTAACGACGGCGCGGTAACCGATGCCACCGAGGAACGTCAGAATCACCAAGAGTGTCCCGAAGCCCATCCCCAGCTTCATCTTCAGACTCAACTTGCGCATGACCGCAGGCTCCAGAAATCGGGTTTGTGCCGGAATGAGCGCTCCAGCATTAGCAAACACGTCAACCATGGTTTTCATCGGCATGAGGTTGAGGGACTTTAGCGTTGGGAGGTCTTTCGAAAGCGTATCGCTGCAGTTCGGAACCCTAAGACAGGCTGGTGAAGGCGGGGTGGGTTGTTCAGTGTTACTTCAGCACTACCAGGTCGACTCTGCGATTGAGGGCGCGCCCTGGTTCCGTATCGTTGCTGGCGATGGGGTGATATTCCGCATATCCGGCGGCCGCCAGCCGGGCTGGAGCGAAGCGGTAGCGGGTAATCAAGAGCCGGACCAGTTCCGTGGCGCGAGCGGTTGACAATTCCCAGTTGGAAGCCATGTGGACCGTGTGAATAGGAACGTTGTCGGTGTGCCCTTCGATGCGCAAACGGCAGGTGCGGGCGGCCAGCAGAGAAGCGATACGGTCGAGGGCGGGCAGCCCCGCCGCTTTCATCGATGCCGAGCCACTGTCAAAAAAACCGAATTCGCGCAGACTGATCACCAGGCCCTCTGGTTCTTTGTGAATCGCGACTTCGTGGAGGGCGATCTCGTTGTGCAGGGTTTTCTTGAGTTCATCCTGCAGGGACGACAGGTCGGCCTCATCGGACGAGGCGCCGGCCAGCGATCCTTCGGGTGCGGATGTGATGCGTCCATAGTCGGTGTTGTGCTTCACATTCTGGATGGCTTGGACGGTGCTGAAAGGCATTGGCTCGCTTGTATCGAGGGGGATCTGAGTGGTGGAAGCGGGGAAGACGCCAAGCTCCTGAAACGCAATCTGAATGGCGAGGGCGAGCTGGCCGACTTTGCGCTGGTCAACCTGCGCGGAGGCATAGAGGACGACAAAGAAAGCAAAAAGAAGAGTGATGAAATCGGCATAGGAAACGAGCCAGCGCTCATGGTTTACATGTTTCGCGGGCCTGCGGCGGCGGCTCATTCGCTGGTGGCCTCCGGGGGCTTCTCGCCGGCCGCGAGCAGGAATCCCAACAGTTTGGTTTCCAGCATGCGGGGGTTCATGCCCTCCAGAATCGAAGCGACTCCCTCCAGCGTCATCTCGCGGGCAATCTGTTCGTTACGAATGCGAAATTTCATCTTTCCGGCAACGGGCAGATATAGGAGATTGGCCGACCCGACACCGTAGATCGTGGCCACGAAGGCGACGGCGATGCCTTTGCCGACTTCGTCGATTTTGTCGAGGTGCTGCATCACTTGGATCAGTCCGAGAACCGCGCCGATGATGCCGATGGTGGGCGCGAACCCTCCCGCGGACTCAAACACTTGCGGCACATACTCTTCGTATTCGGCCTGATTATCGAGTTCCAGTTCCATGATCTTCCGGAGCTCCTGAGGCTCGGTGCCATCCACCGCCAGCATGAGAGATTTCTTAAGGAAGGGGTCTTCAATCTGGGCGAGTTCTGCGTCCAGGGAAACGATGCCATCGCGGCGGGCCTTCTGGGCGTACTGCACCAAGAGCTGAATGGTCGCCAGAGCGTTGTTCTTGGGGATGGTAAAGACCGAACCAATGCGGCGAAATGCATGAAGGACCACAGGCAGGGGGAACTGCAGCATCACGGCGCCAAGCGTGCCGCCGAAGACGATTATGGCAGCGGTGGGCTGCAGAATCTGCCGGAAATTGCCGCCTTCGATCAGCAGTCCGGCGATGATTCCACCCAGCGCCAGAAACACACCGCTGAGACTGGACTTATCCACGCTTACCTCTCAGGCTCGCTTTGCCCGTCCTCGGGACGCTGGGCCATGGCCGTGTGTGAAGAAGAAGCATCCCATGCAAAGGACAGGCCCTGCAGCACGGCACGCCGGAATTCGACGATGCGAGTCAGGATTTCCTCCGCGCTTTCCCGAACCACAATTTTTTCTCCCGTGATCAGTGTCACCAGGGTGTCGGGGGATTGTTCGACAAATTTGATCAGGTCCGAATTGACGGCCAGGGGCTTGCTGTTCAGACGGGTGAGCTGAATCATTAATTCCTTCCTTGGCCGTTATCCTCGCCACGACGCACGGCCCCTTAGGGAGAACATCGGCGGGGAGAGAACTAGGTTTATGGGGTGTGCGGAAGGCATCGTTACCTTAGGGTAATGGGGGGAGGTTTCCGGCCGGTAAGTCGCGCTAAAGCAGATTGGGAAACTGCCGATGAACAGGAAAGAAATCGGGTTCCCTGCGAACGAAATGGAACGGTAACTCCGCCCGTGCTGGGGAGGCGGTTCAAGGGAAGCCAAAATCGAAAGACAAGGGAGAAACTCAATGTCAATCAGTATTCTGAACAATCCGGCCTCCCTGGCCGCGCAAAACCAGTTAGGGATCACCAATACCATGCTCCAGAAGAGCCTGTACCAACTGTCGTCTGGATCGCGCATCAACACTGGAGCCGACGACGCTGCCGGTCTGGCAGTGGCGGACGGCTTGGCGGCCAATATTACAGCCCTCACACAATCAGCTCGCAACGCCAGTGATGGCGTCGGCAAACTGCAAGTCGCCGACGGCGCGCTCGCCCAGGTCACCACACTGCTCAACCGCGCGGTCACGCTGGCTACCGAGTCGGCCAACGGCACGCTGTCCAACGCGCAACGCGCTCCACTGCAGGCCGAATTCGCCTCCATTGGTCAAGAAATCGACCGCATCGGCGCCACCACCAATTTCAACGGCCAGCAGGTGTTTCAGAACGTCAACGCCAACACCGTAGTCGGCAGCGCCACGGGCGTGAACGCGAACACGTCGCTCGGCGGTGCGCCCCTAACGTCGATTGCGGGCACGGCTGCGTTGACCACTGCCAGCACTCTCTTGACCGCTCCTCACGGAGGCACCTTTACTACCACCTCCGCGACGCTGACCCAAGCCACTTCCATCGCCGGCGAAACGGTCAGCATCACGGTAACGACACCTGGGACCGGCACAGCGGCGTCGTACTCCTACGTCGCAGGGACAACCGGAGCGGCTACCATCGCGGGCTTGATGGGTTTCATCAATGCCCAGACTGGTCTGACGGCTACCGGCGGAGCCACGTCTGCCATAGTGCTCACAGCCAACGGAGCGGCAGTCAATTTGACGGAGGCCGGGGGTGCTGTCATTGGTGCAGGAACGCAAAACGCTGTGCAAACGGCTTCCACGTTTACGGTCGGGACAAGCAATCCCTTCACCTATAGCACTTACGGAGTCGGCTCGGGTGCGACGCTAGGCAGCTTGGTGAGTGCGGTCAACAGCGACGGCAGGTACAGCGCCTCGATCAGTGCAGGCGGCAACTTTACCGCCGGGTACGGCTCGGTGGCGGAACCCGCTGGGCTCGGGAGTGCGCCAGCAATCGCTGAGGGCGCGACCGGAACCTGGTCCTTCGGGACTGCGGGCGCCTTCACCACGGGTGGAGCCACGAAGACCTTCACGATTCAGCCCTTTGGCGCGCCGACTGCAACTACGTTTTACGATCAGGGCAACCTGACAGTGGGTGCTCTGATGTCAGATATGCAGGCCATGGGTCTGTCGGCCACGCTCAACGGCAACGGCAGTCTGGTGGTCGCTGACCCGAACAATACCAACAATGCTCCTACCATCACCACGCCGACGGCAGCCACGACAACGTTCGGTACCTTCGCCGGCGGTTCAAGCCAGGCTTCGGTAGCGGCAGCGACCGATCTGTATCTAACAGATGACAGCGCCAACTCGGCGAACACAATTGCCGTGACCATCGGTTCGCTGTCGCAGAGCAACATGAACGGGGCCAGCATCGGCAACGATAATTTGTCCACCCAGGCCACTGCGCAAGCGGCCTTGGCGAACATATCGAGCGCGATCAATGACGTTGCGGCTTTACGCGGCACGCTTGGAGCCAGCGTCAACCGGCTGCAGAGCGCGACCAACGTCATCAACAACAACATCCAGAACCTGACCTCAGCACAAGACAACATCCGGGCTGCCGACATTCCGTCGACGGTGGCTTCCCTGTCCAAATATTCGATCCTGGAGCAGACCGGCGTCGCCGCGCTGTCTCAGGCTAACCAGTTGCAGCAGCTCGTACTGAAACTGATCCAGTAAGGGTGTGGTTTCGGCAGGAGGGCGGACTTGTCCGCCCTCCTCTATTAACTCACATCTCCCAAGTTGTGATCCGCATGAACATCGACCGGGCACAAATCGTTCCGGTGACGGCGGAGAACACTTCGGAAGGAACCATCCGGCCCGCGCGAATTCCTCCCAGTTCGGGAGGCGGCCCAACCGTGGAAGGCAGCGGGGCACAAAATCAGGTGTCTCCAGGCTCGGTCCCGGAAGAGGTTGTCCAAGTGCACTCCGATACCTCGACGGGGTCGCAAATCCTAGTTTTCGATTTTGTCGACTCGAAGTCAGGATCTCTCATTTTTCAGATCCCCAGCGAGCAGATGCTTAATCTGGTGCAAGACATTCGGCAACGGCTGCAGCGCATGGCGGACAAGCAAACCGGCTTGGGAGAAGTTAAATCGGCGGACTAGCGAGGACTAGAAATGGGAATCAGTTTTAACGCGGCCTCACTGCTTAGCGGAAATGGGATCGACGTCAATTCTCTGGTCAACCAGACCCAGGCGTTAGAGAGTGGACAAGTGACCGCATGGCGGCAGCAGCAGACTGACCTGCAGACCCAAGCCACGGCTCTGGGCACGCTGACCACCGACCTCAGCAATTTGCAGACTGCGGTAAATGCGCTCACCGATCCTTTAGGGGCACTGACTGCAATATCGGCAACCTCCTCCCTGCCCGCCATCCTGACGGCAACTGCTGACAACACCGCGGCGTCGGGCAACCACACGATCGTGGTGAGCAATCTGGCCAGTGCCGGGACGGTGTACACCAACGCCGTGGCCGGCGGAGCCAATGTATCCATCTTGCCGACCGGCGCCACGGGCGGCGACCTGCGGCTGCAAATCGGCGGGTCCGGCGGCACCACAGTCGATATTCCGATCACGGCGGGCAGCAACGACACCGTGAGCAAGTTGGCCACCTATATCAACCAGCAGAGTACTGCGAACAAATGGGGAGTCACCGCCTCTGTGCTCACGGATGCAACCGGGGCGCGCCTGGCCATCAGCAGTTCGGCTACTGGTACGCCGGGAGCGCTGGCGATTACCAGCAACACAACAACGGGGATCCTGAACACAGCTGACTTGAGTGACCCGAACACGGTTTCCATTTTGACGGACGGTACTCAACCGGGAGACCTTAAGCTACAAATCGGAGGCTCGGGTGGAACAACCGTAGACATTCCGGTGACGGCGGGCAGCAACGACACACTCAACACGCTGGCCAGCTACATTACCACGCAGAGCACCGCGAACAACTGGGGTGTGACTGCGAGCGTGGTGAGCGACGGCAGCGGATACCACCTGACGATCTCCAGCGCAGCGAAAGGTCCGGCCGGGGCGCTGGCCTTCACCACCAACACCAACACTAACCTCACCGCTGCAGCCAACCCAGCCACCAATCTCAGCTTCGTCGCGCCCGTGGGCGGGACCAACGCGGCCCTTACCATTGACGGGATCGGGTTCAGCAGCACGACCAACACGGTGGCCGGCGCGATTCCAGGCGTCACTTTGAATCTGGTCAGCGCCGAACCCACCGTCCCGTTGCAGCTTTCCGTAGGTGCAGACGCAGCTCAGGCGACCACGGCGATCAGCGCTTTTGTGGTTGCTTACAACACGCTCATAAGCGCGATCAACGACCAATTCACGGTCAACGCCAGCACCAATACGGAAGGGCCACTCGGCTCCGACGGTTCGTTGCGCTCGCTGCAGTCCAGTCTGCTGGCCGACGTGAGTTCCTCATTTTCCAACAGCAGCATCCCGGGAGCAGCGGGCTTGGCCAATCTCGCCTCTTTGGGCATCAGCACGAACCACGACGGCACCTTGAGCATCCACCCTACTACGCTGAACAGCGTGATGAGCGCAAATCCGTCCGCGTTCCTGAACTTCTTCCAGAATTCCGCTTCGACTGGTTTCGCCAACAGTTTCAGCAAGGACCTTACCAACTTGATGGATCCGGTCAACGGCGTCCTGAACCTGGATCTGGCACAGAACAGCACCGGGCAGACCAATCTGACGAACGACATCAGTAATTTTCAAGACCGGCTGGCGAATCAGAGGCAGCAATTGATTGCCCAGTTCAGCCGGGTCAACGCCGCGCTGGAATCGTATCCGTTCCTTGTGGCAGAAATTAACGCGGCTCTGGGCAATCCTTTCACCCCGCAATCCACCAACACGACTCCCACTGCCGGATCATCCACCGCCGGTCCTTCCACTACCAGCTCCACTCACTAACCTAATGACGGATGCTCGCAATGCGTACCGGGAAAGTGTGGCGCACGGCGCCAGCGCCGTGGGACAAGTCATCCTGCTGTACGAACAGATGGTGGAGGATCTGCGGCGCGCGGGACGAGCCATCGAAGAGAACCACATCGAAGGCCGAACCAACGCCATCAATCATGCCATGCTGATCGTCAGCCACCTGCAGAACAAGCTGAACTTCGCGAGCGGCGGGGAAGTAGCCCGCAATCTGGAGCGTTTCTACGGCGTGCTGCGGAGCCGGCTGCTGGAGGCCCAGGTGCAGGCATCGAAGGACATCCTGAAGGAACAGATCGGATTCCTTCTCGACCTGCGCGATGCCTGGACAGAAGTAGACCGGGCCGAGGCAGCCCGCTCCACTCCACTACTGACCTCCGCTCCGTCCCAGGCGGAGGCAAACGCGTCGGTCACGGATTGGAAAGCCTGATGCCCACGCTCTCCCAGGACCTGTCGGCCAGCGCTTTGCGCGAGACCAACCAGCGCCTGCGGACTTGGCTGGAGAAGCTGGTTCCGGACCGCGAACCCATGGGGCTGGCCGCTTCCGAGCACTTGATGGGACTGCTCTCGGAACTGCGGCGCGCCGGGGAATGGCTGCGGGCCGAAATGCCGTCAGAAAGAGGCGCTGAGCTGGATATTGAATTGAAGACCTATCGCCAGAATGTCGAGCGGCTGCACGAGCTCCTGCCCTTCATGCACAGCCAGCTGCTGCAGGAAAAGGCGCGGCTCGAAGCCGAGCGGACGCGGATTGAAGCGG
>Ga0210408_10003005_pt1 | contig 15832 bp, 14 predicted proteins | sample IncBWH4MmetaG_FD_155471 | JGI IMG/M metagenome (GOLD analysis project Ga0210408, IMG submission 155471) | Forest soil microbial communities from Barre Woods Harvard Forest LTER site, Petersham, Massachusetts, United States - Inc-BW-H-4-M | ecosystem: Environmental > Terrestrial > Soil >...
GACCACTGCCGAGGTGGTGCCGGTGAACGGTTGCCGTCCGGTCGCCATTTCATAAAGCACGACGCCGAAAGAGAACAAATCAGTGCGCGCATCCAGCTCTTCACCGCGGGCTTGCTCGGGCGACATGTAAGCGATTGTGCCTAATGTCAATCCCGGGCTCGTCAGGTGGGCTTCGGTAGCCGCGGTGGGCATGTCGGTGCTGCCGGAGGCCGCGGCGAAGCGCGCCGCAGGGCCTAGTTTCGCCAGACCGAAATCGAGAATTTTGGCGTGTCCGCGGGTGCTGACAAAAATGTTAGCCGGCTTGATGTCACGATGAACGATGCCACTGGCATGAGCAGCATCCAAAGCGTCGGCGATCTGAGCACCCAGCTCAAACACCTGCTCGAGTTTCAGCGGCCGGCCCTCGATTCGATGCTTGAGAGTTTCGCCCTCCAGCAACTCCATAGCAATGAAGTGATCGCTGTCGGCTTTGTCAATCTCGTAGATGGTGCAGATATGGGGATGGTTCAATGCGGAAGCAGCGCGGGCCTCGCGCTGGAATCGTTCCACCGCCTGCGGGTCGCGGGAGAATTCTTCGGGAAGGAACTTTAGAGCTACAAAGCGCCGCAGCTTGAGGTCTTCGGCCTTGTACACGACGCCCATGCCACCACCGCCCAGTTTTTCGACAATCCGGTAGTGGGAGACGGTGCGTCCGATCATACAGAAGGCCGTTTCAGCAGCGACCGGTCATGCTAGTGAGTAATGGGCTCCAAGTCAATCGCTTCGCTGCGGCGAGCTGGCGTCGAACTCCCCGCCCGCATCAAGCGGACGCGGTCGTAAACGCGCGCGTATTCCTTGGCCGAGGCGTTCCAAGAGAAATCCTTGTTCATGCCGTTCCTCATGAGAGTCTGCCAGGAGGACTGATCCCTGAAGGCTCGCAGCGCCTCCCGGATCGTCAACAGAAGCGCCTCGCCCTTGTATTCGGTGAACTTGAAGCCGGTGCCCTTCCCGGTGCGGACATCCCAGGGCTCGATGGTATCGTCGAGGCCACCGGTAGCGCGCACGATGGGCACGGTTCCATATTTCAGGCTGTAAATTTGGTTCAGACCGCAAGGTTCATACTTCGACGGCATAAGGAACATGTCGCTTCCGGCTTCAATTTTGTGAGCGATAGCATTGTCGTAAGCGACTTTAACGGCGATCTTTTGCGGGAATTGCTTGTGCAGGCGCTGAAACATTTCTTCATATTGCTTGTCGCCCGCGCCTAGCGCGACTACGATCATCTCCTCGCGCGCCAGGCGATCCGCGATCTGTGAGATCAGGTCAAACCCTTTCTGCGCCGCGAAACGGGAGACGATGCCGATCACGGGCAGCCGCGGATCGGCTCCGCTGACGCCAAAAGCCTCCAGCAGGTCCTGCTTGCACTTGGCTTTTCCGCTTAAGTCCTGAGGTGAGTACTTGGCGGCGATAAATTTGTCTTTCTGCGGACTCCATTCGTCATAATCAACGCCGTTCAGGATACCGGTCACGGTCGCAGCCCGGTCCCGCAGCACGCCTTCGAGCCCGAAGCCATACTCCGTGGTCTGAATCTCCTGGCTATACTTTCGGCTGACAGTGGTGACGTAATCGGACTCCACCAGCGCCCCTTTAAGGAAATTCACATTGCCGAAGAATTCCATTCTGGTGATGGTAAAAAGGTCCCAGGGCAACATGAGCAGAGGCAAAATATCCGGCGGGAACAATCCCTGATACCCCATGTTATGAATGGTGAAGACTGTGCCTACCTGTCGAAATGCTGGATCTTCGACATATTGGGTACGCAGCAGCACCGGCACCAGGGCGGACTGCCAGTCGTGACAGTGGAAAATGTTGGGAACACCCAGAATCTTCGAAGCTTCAAGCACCGCCCTGGAGAACAGCGCAAAGCGTTCGGCATTGTCGGGATAATCGCCGCTCGGAGTACCGTATAACGCATCGCGGTCGAAATAGGGGGGATAATCCACGAAATAGAAGTCGATGCCGGAGTGGTTGCCCTCGGTGACTACCGAGCAGAAACGGTAACGGTCATCAAAGGGTACGGTGATGCTGCGCACTACAGTTTGCGGATTCGTTAGTTTGGTCTGGCGGTAGCGTGGAAGATAGACGCTCACCTGATGTCCGCTGGCTGCTAGCGCTCGAGGCAGCGCTCCTACCACATCAGCCAGTCCGCCGGTCTTCGAGAACGGGACGCATTCCGACGCCACAAAAGCAATATGCATGAAGGCTACTCCTTTGAAGTTTCAGCCAGTAAGGCGCAAACCCATTTTCGCTGTCGCAAGCTATCATATGGGCGTGCCAATCGCACACACTTCCCCTGCGCCAGACAATCGCGGGATGAAGGTTCCAGTCTAAATGCCGGGAAGAAAGAGGGCAACGTGCCAAAAGTCTCCGCTTCGCCCCGCCGCAGCCACAAACCCAAACTTGGACAGCATTTTCTGATTGACGACGCGGCTGCCATGCGAATTGTGGAGGCGCTAGGCGATGTTTCGCAATGCACGGTCCTTGAAATTGGCCCAGGTCACGGCGCGCTCACTTCCCTGCTCGCCCGGCGGGTTCGGCGGCTGATCGCCATCGAACTCGACCGGGTGCTGGCCGCCCAGTTACGCATGAATTTCTCTCTGACACCGAATGTCGAGATTATCGAGGGCGATATACTGGCCATTGACTTCGACACCATCTTTGGGCCCAAGCCGGGAAGCACGCGTCCCGGCATCGAGCAAAAGCCGGAACAGGTTCGGGTGGTCGGCAATCTTCCCTACTTCATTACTTCTGACATTCTGTTGCGGCTTTTTGAACTTCGCCGGTATTTTGAAATGATTGTCCTGATGGTGCAACGCGAAGTTGCCGACCGCCTAGCCGCGCCCCCGGGTGGAAGCGACTATGGATTGCTTTCAGCTACGGCACAACTTTATGCCAGGATTGAGAAACTGTTTACTCTGCCGCCGGGCGCATTCTCGCCCCCACCCAAAGTACAGTCAACCGTGGTCCGGCTCACCATCGCGCCGAAGCTTGAAAGCCTGCAGGTACCCGAGGCCGCCTTTGTCGGTTTCCTCAAGCTCTGCTTCGGCCAAAAGCGAAAAAACCTCTGGAACAATTTGAAATCTCGGTACAAGCCCGAGGCCCTACGCGCGGGTTTCGCGGAAGCGGACGTGAAACCAACGGTGCGCGCCGAAGCTCTGTCGCTGGAAAAGAGCGCCGCACTATTCCGCGCGTTACCCTCAGTAGCCAATGTGTCCGAGGCGGCCCGAGGAATAGGCCGTGGCCTGAACCGTGGGTCAGCAGTTTCCAACGGACGGGGCCCGGGAGGAGCGAGAGAATAGCCAGTCACACGCGAGGCACCGTTTTGCGCACCCCATGCGGTGATCGCGCAGGAGGTACTTATGGCTGTCCGCCATCCCGCCGTTGCCGGACGTTTCTACCCGCGGAATCCGGATACCCTGCGCGCGGACGTGCTGTCTTTCATCTCTCCGCGGCAAGAGCCGAGTTCCGCGCTGGGTTGCGTAGTGCCACACGCCGGCTACATCTACTCGGGGCAAGTTGCAGGCGCGGTGTATGCCCGCATCAATCTTCCGAAACGCTGCTTCCTGCTGTGCCCAAATCATACGGGCTTGGGACCTCCACTTTCCATCATGAGCACTGGCTCGTGGGAGACACCGCTCGGCCCGGCCGCCATCGATTCCGCCTTGGCGAGTAATCTCAAGCAGAAATTTCCGCTCCTGAGCGAAGACGTGGAAGCGCATCGCTCCGAACACTCTGCCGAAGTGCAACTACCCTTCCTGCAAGCCAGCAGGCCAGACTTCACGTTTGTACCTATTGCTCTCGGCACAGCCCAATTCGAGATTCTGGAGAACCTGGGACTGGCGATGGCGGAAACCTTATCGACGCAAAACGAACCTGCGTTGATGATCGCTTCGAGCGACATGAACCACTATGAGAGCGACGCGCTTACGCGGATCAAGGATCATAAAGCTATCGACCGCATCCTGGCCCTCGACCCACGGGGTCTGTTCGACGTGGTCATGAAAGAAAGTATCAGCATGTGCGGCTTCGGACCAACCATTGCAATGCTCACAGCCGCGAAGCACCTGGGCGCTACTAAGGCCGAGTTGATCAAGTATGCGACTTCGGGCGACGTGTCAGGCGACCGAGAAATGGTAGTAGGCTATGCGGGCATCGTAGTGAGTTAGTCATACCCCAGTGATAACACGTGTGCTCGTAGTACTAAATGGCGAAAGTGTGACCCCGAATTTCAGCGGTACGTGGAAAGCGAATCTCGAGAAGAGCAAACTGTTGGGTTCCGTGCCCAGAGAGATGGTGGTAAAAATCGAGCACGCAGACCCGGAGCTGGTGGAAGAAATAGTGACTACCAAGGTGGATGGAAGCGAGGACCGCATCGTCTTCAGATGTCTTACGACTGCGGATGAAGTCACGAACTCAGTTCATGGCGCGCAGCTTCGTAGCCGCTCCCATTGGACGCAAGAAGTATTAGTGATCGAATCATGGATAAGCGTGGGAGGTCGCAACTGCCATTTCCGTGATCATTGGTCGCTGTCACGGGACGGCCAAATCCTGACCATGGAGCACCGCGATGACGACTTGGCCGGACAGATGACGGTGCTCGAGAAAATACGACAGGACCAAGGCAATCTCTGAAGATTTGGAAATCGGGCTCCGACTATGTCCTAAAACCAAGACGGGCGGCCCGGAAGGCCGCCCGTCACGCTGGCAGTCACACGATCATTTGTGGGAACCGGTATGCGATCCTGACGTAGAGTGCGACCCGGCAGTACTCATGTGGGACCCGGAGGTCGATCCCACTCCTCGTGCAAACCCCGGCGACATCGAGGCCGAAGGACGCACCGGCACGGCGTGAACTGCAGCCGTAGCAAAGCCTTCAGTCTTCACCTGCTGCGAAAGTCGAGCAAGGTCACCAACCTTACCTCTTGGAATCCCCAGACCAGCGGAGTCGTCATGAATGAGAAGTTGGTGAGACGAAGCAATGCTCGTCGCTACGGGCCCTCGGTTCACGATTGTAGTTTGTCCTGGCGCCGATGGAGGCTGGGGCTGCGTAAATTGGCGGGGAGGATTAACCACCGCCGGAATCGGTCTCCAACCCGTCAACAAATTCGTCGGCTGCCAGGCCCAACCGTAGCCGGAAAGGAATCGCCAGGATCCGTAGCGGTATGGCGTCCACCCCCACGGGTACGCAGAAACCCAGGTGTAACCAAAGCCTGGATACCACAGGTAGGCGCCGTTCATGAACGGATCCCAACCGGCGCCAGCAAAGTAAGGCTGCCACATCATTCCGTAGCCGGGAACACTGAAAAAGTTTCCGTAGTAATTGAGGTCGCTTACGCCATAGGCGTAGGGCGAATAGCTGCTGTAGGATCTACTGCTGTATTGCTGGTGATAGGACGATTGCTGTTGGTCCCAGGAGTCATAGGGATCTGGCTCGAAATTCTTGGCGAGAGTGGAGCGATCCTGATCGTCCAGAGCAAAAGTCACCGCCTGTTTCTTGCCCACTTCGACCGCACTTGACGGACCTTCGACGTGCACATCCCCTTTGAACACAGCCACTATCGCACTTGCATCTTTCATTTCGACTCGCAGATGAGCCGGTTTGCTGAGCGCGACTTTTTCATGGCCGAAGGTCAGCATGAATTCCTCGTCTTTCGCGCCGGTGAAGTTCAGGTATGCCGTGCCGTCCTTGACGTTAACCGTCGAGGCTTTTGCGCCCGAGTCACGGAGTGACAGCACCGGAAACTCAACTACTGTACCGGGAGTAATGCGTAATGTGCTTCCGTCCTCAAACTCCACTTCCGCCCGCGCATCCCTGTCGGTCCGGAGCTTGGTGCCCTCGGTGATGGGTGAATTGAGAAATGCCTTCTCATAACCCTGCCCGGTGTTGCGGTCAATCTGAACGGTAGCTTCGACGTCGCTAAGACGCACGATCCGCACCTGCGAATCGGCAAAAGACGGAACAGCTGGCAGGAAGCACGCGAAACCCGCCAGAACCAGCCCTAGCACGACCAGTTTCTGCCTTGACATAGACACCCCCCCGGGAACCCACCATACTCAATTAGAACATTATTTGAGCCGTTTAGTTGTCTCTTTCTTGTAACGGCTGCGCGAGGGGCAAAGCGCCCTCAGACAAGACTTACTTGTTAGCGGTTCCTGCCCGTTCCAGCAACCGTTGGGCCCGGGCCCGGACCACATTAATGACCGACTGATCCGTCTCGATCTGCTGCAGGATGGGCGCAATGGCGGAGATTTCCTGCAAGCTGTTCTCTTTGGACATCTCCTCCATCCGCTTGAGCTCCTCATCAAGGGCAAGCTTTTGGTAATGATGGAAATACTGGAGCCGACGGCCAAATTCCAGCGTTGTCGACACACTCTGAAAGAGACTCGTGAGCTCCTCCACGGCCGAGACCGGCGAATAGTTATAGACAGCTTGAGTATTTTTGTGGGCGTCCTTGTACGTCAGCGTCTTGGTGCCGGTTGAGGCGATGCCTTTCTTCTTGGAGTCAATTTCTCCCTCAAAGTAACGTGCGCGTTTGGCAAGGTCGAAGATGCGGGTGCGGGTTGCGTCCGAGATGATAAAGTCCAGCCGGAAAGGGTCGCTGGGCTCCGAGTCAGGGGCGAGCTTTCCGTTGGAATCGTACGAGGCCTTGCCGTTCGACGAAACAGAAATGAAGTAGTGCTCAGGTTCAGAGCCGGGGAAATCAAAGTTGAAGGTAACGACAGCGGTATTCTGAGCCAGCGCGAAGATACAAGAGCAGAATATGAAGCCGAAGAGCCAAAGCCATTGCTGTGGCAACGCTGCAGTTAATTTTCTAAATTGGCGCGAGGCCATGCAAAACAAATTATGCCAAAAATCCGCGGAGAGTTGCTGTTGCGTTGGAACGACTCACCTTCCCACTGCACGCTGGCGCAGCAGTGTAGCCGAAGTGTGAAGATGACATATCGCAATAGCGAGAGCGTCGGCGGCGTCAGGCGGCTCCGGAATTTCAGGCAGGTTCAGGAGACGTGTGACCATGTGCTGCACCTGCTGCTTCTCCGCCTTGCCATAGCCGACTACAGCCGACTTGATGGTAAGAGGCGAGTACTCGGCGACGTCCAGTCCGGCGGATGACGCGGCCAGCATAGCCACACCCCGCACTTGTCCGAGCTTAAAAGCCGATTTTACGTTCAAGGCATAGAAGACATCTTCTATAGCTACATTGTCGGGCCGGTACTCGTGAATCATCTCGCCTAGGCGATTGAAAATTGTTGACAGTCGCCGCGGAAGTGGTTCGCGCGGAGACAGTTTGATGGCTCCGCAGGTCAGGCAGACCAGTTTGTCATCGTGGGCAAGTTCGACGACCCCAAACCCTGTGTACTCAGTGCCGCAGTCAATACCCAGGACACGCATCGAGGAGAGTGTACCTCAGCAACAGCGCGGGCGACGTACCTTCGCGACTTCGTGCTCGCGCAGGAATTCCGCATAGGAGACGCGAGAAGCGGACAACCGGTTCCGCGCTAGGAAGCGCGCGTAGGCCGATTCGTCGAAGATTTCGCGGAGCGCTGCGGTAAATATCGCGGGGCACGATTTCAGTCCCGATGCCAGCTGCTGAAATTTGCTATTCCAAGAATTCATCCCTGCTCCTCCGCGGCGAAGCCACTGGGAACGAACGCCGTTTCTTTTACACCGGCCTGCTTACGCCCAGAAAGCACGCTCAGCCACAGAAATGCCGACTCGATTAAGATCAACGCAACCATAAAGATCAAGACTCCGGTAACGAACGCATCAAGGCGATCATTGAAGATGAGGCGGGAGTTCGCGGCCGTGGCTGCCCCCATAGCCAATTGCCGGGCATGCGCCAGAAATCCGATACGAGGGTTGGGATCAAACATCTTGTGCCACGAAGCGGTGAAGGTCACCGCAACCAGCCATAGTAGCGGCGTCAAAGTCACTGCCGTGTAGCGCGCTTTCCCCATTTTGACGATGATCGTAGTGGCCACGCAAAGGGCCACCGTTGCCAGCAATTGATTGGAGATTCCGAACAGCGGCCATAGCGAATTGATCCCACCCAGCGGATCTTTCACCCCTTGCCAGAGAAAATATCCCCAGGCGCCGACGATCAATGCACTGGTAGCGAGAATGCTGGGATACCAACTGGTACGGCCAAGCGGTTTCCACACATGGGTGAGCGCATCTTGCACCATGAAGCGGCCGACCCTTGTGCCAGCGTCGAGCACAGTCAGAATAAATAGCGCCTCGAACATGATGGCGAAGTGATACCAGATGGCCATCACCGCCTGCCCACCCAGGCTGTTGGAGAAGATATGGGCCATGCCCACGGCAAAAGCAGGAGCGCCGCCGGTGCGGTTGTAGAGCGTCTGCTCACCTACAGCTTGTGCAAGTGAATGCATTTCGGTTGCGGTGATGGGGAAGCCCCAACTGCTGATAGTAGCGGCGGCAGTCTCCGGCGCCTGACCCACGATTCCCGCCGGACTATTAATCGCAAAATATGTCCCGGGCTGCAGGACGCAGGCAGCAATCATCGCCATGATTGCCACCATGGATTCCGCCATCATGGCGCCGTAGCCCACCATGCGAGTCTCAGTTTCTCGCCGGATGAGCTTGGGTGTGGTACCACTCGAGATCAGGGAATGGAAGCCGCTGATCGCGCCACAGGCGATAGTGATGAAGGCAAAGGGAAAGATATTTCCCGCAAACACCGGGCCCGAGCCATCTATAAAGCGAGTGAGTGGAGGCATGTGGAGCGTTGGATGGAGCGCGATGATTCCCAGCGCCAGCAGCGCGATTGTCCCCAGCTTCACGAAGGTGCTGAGGTAATCGCGAGGGGCGAGCAGCAACCACACCGGCAGCGCCGACGCTGCGAATCCATAAATGATGATCAGAAGTGCCAGTGTGGGCGCGGTCAAAGTAAACCACCCGGCCACTCGCGGAGTCTGCGAGGCCCACTGTCCGCCCCAGATCGCCAGCATGACCAGAATGAACCCGAGGACCGAAGTCTCCAGCACTTTGCCGGGTCGCAGGCGGCGCAAGTATAGACCCATGAATAAAGCGATGGGAATGGTCATGGCGATGGTGAACGCGCCCCAGGGGCTATTCTTCAGCGCATTGACCACAATCAAAGCCGCGACGCCGAGCAGAATCACGATGATGCTGATGATGGCGACATAGGCCACCAACCCACCGAGGCGGCCAACTTCCTCGCGTGCCATTTCAGTCAGCGATTTGCCATCGCGGCGGACGGAGAAGAGCAGAATCACGAAATCCTGCACACATCCGCCAAGGACTGCGCCGGCCAATATCCATAGTGTTCCGGGAAGATATCCGAACTGTGCTGCCAGCACCGGCCCGACCAGTGGTCCGGGGCCGGCAATGGCGGCAAAGTGGTGTCCGAAGACGACCCATTTGTTGGTCGGGACGAAATCGCGACCGTTGTCCAGGCGTTCAGCGGGAGTGGCCCGTTGGGGATCGAGGGCCAGGACTTTAGCAGCGATGAATTTACTGTAGAAGCGATATCCCAGCGCGTAGGTGCAGAATGCCGCAACCACCAGCCACATGGCGTTGATCCGCTCGCCGCGGTGCAATGCGATAGTAGCCAATGCAAAGGCACCGAGAACAGCAACAGCAAGCCAGATTAGAATTCGCAGCGACTTTGGCATTTTCGGTTTTGCCCGCTTCTCATCCTGAGGCCAGCACCAACATTGTGGCCAATCCTCGGCCCCGGCGCAATCGGCAAACTATGCTCCGGCGGCCTCTGCCCAAAAGGAGAGATGTGCCGAGTTCCTTCATCGCTCGAACAAAATGCTTTTACTAATGGTAATCTTAATGTTCCGTCGCAAGTCAATGGCTCGAAGTGTATCCGCCTGTCCTATTACTCAGTGGGCTGGCGGAGCGACGCGGGAAGTGCACATTCTTTCGAGGAGCAGGACATGAGGGTTGGAGTGTTAACCGGCGGTGGCGATTGTCCCGGGCTGAACGCAGTCATTCGCGCCGTGGTGCGCAAGGGTTGCTTTCACTACGAAGACCAGTTCGTCGGATTTCTTGAAGGCTGGCGCGGTCTGCTGGAAGACAAGAGCATGCCACTAGACCTCTCCAGCGTGGGCGGAATCTTGCCTCGCGGCGGCACCATCCTGCGTACTTCTCGCACCAATCCTGCCAAGAAGCCGGATGGTCTGGAGAAGTGCGTTACGACGCTGCAAAAGCATAATGTTGAAGCCCTGATCGCGATCGGAGGCGATGACACGCTCTCCGTTGCCCAGAAACTCTACGCTAAGGGCGTCAAGGTCGTCGGCGTGCCAAAAACCATCGACAACGATCTGGCCGGCACCGACTACACGTTTGGTTTCGATACCGCGGTCAACATCGCAACCGAAGCCATCGACCGCGTGCATACCACTGCCGAGGCGCATAACCGCGTGATGGTGGTAGAGGTAATGGGACGCAATGCCGGGTGGATTGCGATGTACAGCGGTATCGCCGGAGGCGCCGACGTTATTCTGATTCCAGAGCAACCCTTCGACATCGAGAAAGTGGCGGAGACGATACGTCTGCGGCACGGCCGCGGACGCTATTTCAGCATTGTGGTGGCGGCCGAAGGGGCGAAGTTCTCTACCGAGCTGGACCCAGGGCACGATGCGTCAGTTGTGCAGGACGTTGGCAAGGACGAATTTGGGCACGCGCGACTGGGTGGCATCGGCAACATTCTGGCACGTGAGATCGAGAGGCTCACCGGCTTCGAGACGCGAACCGTCGTCCTGGGACACATCCAGCGTGGTGGTTCACCAAGCGCTTTCGACCGCATGCTGGCCACCCGTTACGGCTTGGGCGCGATTGACATGGTGCACCGCGGCGAATTCGGGTGCATGGCGGCGTTACGCGGAAACAAGATTGTTTCCGTGTCCTTGGCCGATGCCATCGCTAAGACCCGTACCGTGGACCAGGAAGTGATCGACGTGGCCTTCGGCATCCTGGACAAGCTCAGCGTGGAGAAAGAGACAGTCGAGAAGTAGGGTCTGAGCTTCGTCTTCAGCGTTTTCTCTCGCCCGCGGACCAACTCAGAGATCGCCACCAAGGACTCCGCAATTTCAAGCTCAAATCCGGGTATGATGGGCGGTCTTCCGTGGCGACTGCAATCAGACCGGCATCCTGGCTGACCGCGCGCCGGGTGTTTGTACATGGCTCACTGTTAGCGGCATGCCTTTGGATTGTTTATGCCGTAACCCTTTCCACGCCGGGCTTGCTTGACCGGAACGGACTTCTTAAGGGCACGGATTTTCTCAATTTCTATACGTTAGGAAGTCTCGCGCTCCAGGGCCGCGGAGATTTGCTTTACGACATGCGTGCCCAGGCATTGTTCGCCGAGAAGTTGCTTCCGCAAGCTGCGGGTTACTATTACGTTCCTCTTTACGGACCGCAAGTTTCGTTGATGTTCGAGCCCTTCGCCAAGCTTCCTTATGGATGGGCGCTCGTCACCTGGCTTTTTCTAAATGTTCTTATTTACTCCCTGTGCTGTTATGCGATGTGGAGGCAGTGTCCGAACCTGCAGGGCGAACGGTGGACGGTGCTGATCGTGGCAATTGCGTTTCCTGGATTTTTTTACCTGCTGGCGTATGGCCAGAATTCAGGTTTGGCGCTGGCCTGCTTTACCCTCGCTTTTCTCGCCCTAGAACGCGCCAAGCCTTGGCTCGCAGGGTTGGCCATCGGGTCGTTGATATTCAAACCACAGCTAGGATTGGCGGCGGCAGTTGTGTTTATCTTCGCGCGCGAGTGGAAGGTGGTGGCAGGCGCCATCGCGGCTGCCTTGCTCCAACTTGCCTGGGGTTGGGAGCACTATGGAACACAGGTCATGCGCAACTACGGGCGCGCTCTCTTCCATTTCCGCGAGGTTTTCCCGCTAGTGGAACCTCGACTCTATCAGACGCACTCGCTGGGCTCATTCTGGTCTTTGCTTTTGCCCTGGCCGCGCGCTGCCTTCGGTTTGTCCGTGGCCAGCGCGATCACAGTTCTTGGCCTGACAGTTCTCTCCTGGCGGAATGGGGCCTCGCTTGCAATTCGCTACTCGGCGCTGCTGTTTGCTACAGTTCTCGTCGCACCCCATCTGACCGTGTACGATCTGGTGATCCTGGCGCCTGCATTTCTACTGTTGGGAGATTGGGCGGCGGGACAAGCTGGGAAAAGTTCGGCAGGAGCTTCGGCATCGCTCGTGCGGCTGCTCCTTTACGCCTGTTATCCATTGTTCTTACTGGGACCGCTATCGCGGTTTACCCACTTACAAATGTCGGTTGTGGCAATGACTGCGCTGCTCTGGATCATTTGGCGAATTTCTTCTCCCCAACTGTCGTCTTGAACGTCTCTTAGTCCTCCCGTTTTCCAAACAAGAACCTCAGCGCTTCTGGCAGGCGTTTCGCCCATTCGGCTTCGCTGTGCGTCGCCCCGTCATCAATCTTCACGAGCAAGCGGTCCTCTCTCACCCCCGCGCGGCGCAAGATATGTTCAAGTTCGCGGACATCGTCCACTACCTCCTCGTCGCGATCAGCACGACCTGCCTCTCTGGTTCCGATCGCGAGAAAGATTTTTTCCGGCCACTGACGGAAGGCGCGACTGTATTTCAAGAGAAGTCGATTGGAGACAAACAGCGACGGACTCTCCAGCAGCAGCCGGCCAAAAATCCCTGCACGATCCATCACGGTGTACAGGGAAATAAGGGCTCCCAGCGACGATCCTCCCAGGCCAGTATTTTCCGGATCTCGGGCAATGCGGTAGCGAAGATACAAAAATGGCATCACTTCGTTGATCAGGAAGTCCGGATAGCGCTTGCCTTGTGGCCGCAGTACCGGCGGATTAAATGAGCGATAAGGCAGATATTCTTTCAAGCGGTCTTTCTGAGCGTGGTCGACGCCAACGATGATCAGCGGTGGAATCTTGCCTTCACGAATGAGGCGGTCGGCGGTCTCATCCGCTTGCCATTCAACGCCGGCAAACGCCGTCGCCCGGTCGAACAGGTTCTGGCCGTCGTTGAGATAAAACACCGGGTAGTGCCGGTCTTTGTTTTCCGGATCGTGATAGCCAGGTGGCAGCCAAACCCGCAACATTCGCACGTTGCGAAAGATACGGCTGTGAAACTCGTGCAGAATGAGATCGCCAACGACGGAGGAGTTCGGCGAAGCTCTGCTTGTCTCCGCGCCGGCTACGATCTCGGATTGCGTAATCTCTTGCATAGGCATTAAGAGGCGATAGGCAGCCTATTTGACCCCTGCCGTAAGGTGTACCTAACGAGTACCGCGGACAGAACGGTGATCGTAAAAATCAGGCTCAGCGATGACAGGCATAAGATGCACCACACTGCCAGCACGAAGGCTTCGACGTAAGTGACGAGCAAAGGCATTGAGACGACTCGCGCGTTTCCTCAAGCCAAGGTAATACGCCCCCGCAAATCCGGCGACGATGACCAATGCAATGACGATGCTCCGCATGGAAATGTTTCTTATACCACGACCTTCAAAGCAGATGGCAGAACGTCCAGCGTCTCACAGTGCAGAGTAAGCACCTCGCCATCCACCATGACATCGACCGGTGCGTCGAGGTAAAAATCGATTTGCTTCGCAGCCCGCCGTTCCGCCAGCGGATGGTTGATGTGAGTGCCGTCATATAGCGTCGGCAAATTACGGATCAGTCCCACACGTCCAATCGGGCCCCAGCGTACATATTCGATCAGGCCATCGCTAACTTCGGCTTTGGGCGCAATCATCATCGTCCCGCCAGTATATTTACTATTGTTGAAAGTGAGGAACAGACAAGGACGTCGGTCGATTTCCGATTCTCCGTGCACGCGAAGAGGAAACGGACGCCGTCGAAAACGGACAAGCTGACTGAAAATGGACAGCTGATATCCGGGCTCTCCCCAACTGCTAAAGCGCCGCGCCCGCATGGTAGCGACATCAGCGGCAAAGCCCATGCTCAAGAGATTGATGTAATGGATTACGCCGGCTTGGTGCGTTAGTCGCAACACGTCGCAGGGTTTTGAACGGCCCGCGAGTATTGCGTCGATCGCGAGCTGCACCCCGCCATCGCCAAAGTCCCGCAGAAACGAGTTACCCGTGCCCAGAGGAAGAAACGCTAGCGTAGGACTTTCATGATTTGCGGCTCTAGGAAACAGTCCGTTTACGATCTCGTAGGACGTCCCGTCGCCTCCCACCGCAAGAAAGCGGCGAAAGCCTCGCGTATAGGCATCTCGGACAATTTGCGTAGATTGCCCGGGCGCAGTGGTTTCGATCACCTCCAGCTTAATTCCGCCGGCACGCAGACGATCCAGCGTGGGACCGACCAATTTGCGGCAGCGACCACCTCCCGCAGCCGGATTGACCACGGCAAGAAACGTCTCGGTCACAGCGTAACCACGGCGCCACGGCCCAGGATTTTCCGAATCTCTTCAGCGAGTTCCGTGCGCTTGATTTTCATCGATGCGGTGCGAGGAAAATCCCTCTCCCAAACTAGAAATCCGCCCGCGCGTTTGAAATCGGGCACGCGACGGTTGCACGAGGCCATTTCCTCTTTGAGCGTATCCGTGAGTTCCTGTCCCTGCTCGAGATGTGTGACCAGCACCAGCATCTCCTGGCCGAGATTCTTCGCTGGCCATACGTAATTCGCGGCGAAGATGCAGTATTCCTTAACCGGAAGACTGTCGAAGTAAGTCTCGACATCTTCCGGGTAAATGTTCTTTCCGCCTTCGGTGACAATCATGTTTTTTTTGCGGCCGAAAAGTTGCAGATGACCGTTGCCGTCAAAGCGGCCCAGGTCGCCAGTGAGCAGCCAGCCATCCACTATGGTTTGGGCGGTCAGCTCAGGATCGTCCAGATAGTGCGCCATCACAGTCTTACTGCGGACGGCCACCTCACCGATGCCATCCGGGTCCGGATTCAACAGCCGCAACTCGACCCCCGGGAGTGGCTTGCCCACAGTATCAGCACGGAAAGGTTTAAGGTCATTGAGGGTGATCGAAGTACCTGCTTCGGTGAGACCGTATCCGTTGGCCACGGGAATGCCAAGATCGTAAAAGAATTGCAATGTCGAAGGCTCCATGAAAGCGCCGCCTGTGAACATCGCCAGCAGGCCTCCACCGAATGCCTTATGCACTTGCGGAAGCAATAGGCGACTCAAATGGATATCGGGCCGCCACCCGGTCAGGAATTTGTTTACCGCGATCAATTGATTCAAGAGAAACCGTCGTCCCGGAGAAAGCGCGTCGAACTTGGCTTTCAGTCCCCGCTCCAGATTCTTCAGCACCAACGGAACCAGGCTGACGTAGGTGATCTTGTAGCGCACAAACGCATCACGTACAAATTCCGGCCGCAGGGTGCGCAAATGCACCACGCAGGCGCCGCAAACAAAGGGCCCGATGAATCCCACCATGAAATCAATCGCATGGTTGGTTGGCAGAATGCTCAGGTAGCGGACCCCCGGCCAGAAGCGATACAAGGTCGTCAGAGACTTGCATTGCTCCAGATAATTCTCGTGAGTAAGAACGCATCCCTTGGGCCGGCCGCCGGTGCCTGAGGAATAAACAATGCAGGCAACCTCTTCGCGGCGGCGCGGCACAAATTCGGGCTCACCCTTGCGGCGAAATTCCTCCCAGCGATATGCGCCAGCCAACTCGGCCGACGGCGGCGCCTCGGTTACCAGAACGAGCGCGTTGAGATTCTTGAAGTCTGGCGACTGGGTGATCGCGCGCCACAGGTAATACTCGACCACCAAGACTTGCGACTTGCAGTGCGCCAACAATTGCAGGTGCTCAGCCGC
>Ga0210408_10003007_pt1 | contig 15823 bp, 5 predicted proteins | sample IncBWH4MmetaG_FD_155471 | JGI IMG/M metagenome (GOLD analysis project Ga0210408, IMG submission 155471) | Forest soil microbial communities from Barre Woods Harvard Forest LTER site, Petersham, Massachusetts, United States - Inc-BW-H-4-M | ecosystem: Environmental > Terrestrial > Soil >...
TCGCCCGAGCAGCTCGGCGCTCTGGTACTGACGTGGCGCGATGGACGTCCGGTGCACCTTTCGGACGTGGCCGCGATCGATGTTGCACCGCCCCCGCGCCAGTTCTTCGCCTACCAGAACGGCAACCCGGCATTCGGCATCCAGGTGCTCCGGGCTAATGGAGCAAACGTGCTCGCGACGCTCGACCAGGTGAAGGCCGGGGTCGCTGAGCTGCGCGAGGGTCCGCTCAAGGCTCATGGGCTCGGCATCGAGCAGTCCTTCGACGCCTCGCTCTTCATCCGCCGGGCGGTGCACCTGCTCACCGAGAACCTCATCGTGGGCGCGCTGCTTGCGCTCGTGGTGGTCTGGTGGTTCATGCGCGAGTGGCGCGTGACGCTGCTCATCGCGGCCACCATCCCCGTGTGTCTTTGCGCGACCTTCGTGGTGCTCGATCTGTTCGGACGCAGTCTCAATGTCATCTCGCTCGCCGGTCTCGCCTTTGCCGTCGGCATGGTGGTCGAGGGGGCGATCGTCGTCTCCGGAAACGTGGTGCGCCTGCGCGAAGAGGGCATGCCGCTCGAGGAGGCCTGCCGCAGGGGTGCGCGCCAGGTCGCCGGCGCACTCCTCGCCTCGACCGCGACCACGGTGGCGGTGTTCGTGCCCGTGCTGTTCCTCAAGGACGTCGAGGGAGAGCTGTTCGGTGATCTCGCGCTCACGATCTCGATCGCGGTGGCGATCTCCATCGTCGCCGCGCTGACCCTGCTGCCTGCGGCCCTCGGCTTTGTGCTCAGGGGCCCGATGCGGCCAAGCGGCTACGGCCAGGGGTGGCCGGCGCTCACCGAGTGGATCCTGCGGGTGACCAATACGCGCGGAAGGCAATTTGGCTGGGTGGTGGGACTGCTGCTCGTGCCGCTGCTGCTTGCCTGGTGGCTGCTGCCGCCGCTCGATTACCTGCCGCCGGTCAAGCGTGCGGCCATCGACTCGTTCTTCGATTTTCCACCGGGCATGAGCCCCGAGTCGGTCAATCGCGAGCTGCTGCCGGGCATGCTCGAACGGATGAGGCCCTACATGGAGGGACGGCGGGAGCCGCATCTGAAGAACTGGTACATCCTCACCTGGCCAGGTGGCGGGACCATCGGGGCGCGCGTCATCGATGAGAAGCGCATCGGTGAGCTCGAGCAGCTGGTGCGCGAGAAGATCACCGTGGGGTTGCCCGATACGCGCGTGTTCACGGTCGAGGGAGATCTCTTCGGCGGCATCGGCGGCTCGGTGCGCTCGGTCGGCATTCACCTGCAGAGTGAAGATACCGCGGCGCTCACCCGCGTGGCGGTCGAAGGCCGTGCCCTGCTCGAGAAGGTATTTCCGGGCGGCGCGGTGCAGAGCTTCCCGAACCCCGAGGACGTCGCGCTCGAGCTGCATGCGGTGCCCGATGATCGCCGCATTGCCGAGGTCGGCTGGGATCGCGCCACCCTTGGCACCGTGGTGCGCGCCGTCGGTCAAGGTGCATGGCTCGGTGAGTATTTCGATGGCAAGTCCCGTCTGCCGATCGTGCTGCGGTCGAACGGCGGCACCACGCCCGAGGACTTGTCGGACGCGCCGCTGATGACCCCGTCGGGACTCATCGTGCGGCTCGGGGACCTGGTGAAGCTGTCAACCGAGCTCGGTCCGCCGGCGATACGCCGACTCAATCACCGCCGCGCGGTGACACTCACCGTCGACCCGCCGCCCACCCTCTCGCTGGAGAAGGTCCTGAAGACCATCGACACCGAAGTGCTGCCGAAGCTGCGCGAACACATGCCTCCCGATGGCTCGATGCGCCTCGCCGGAAGCGCCGACAGCCTGAGCCGCACACTCACGGCCATGAGCCGGGTGTTCGTCATGGCGCTGATCGTGCTACTGCTTCTGATGACGGTGCTGTTCCGCTCGCTGCGCGACAGCGTCATCGTGCTGCTCACCGTGCCGCTCGCCCTGGTCGGCGGGGTGCTGGGGCTACGCATTCTCCATCTGGTTAAATTCCAGGCGCTCGACCTGCTGTCGATGATCGGCTTCGTGATGATGATCGGCGTGATCATCAATCACGCCATCCTGCTCGTCGCCGCGGTGCGCAGTGTGGAGAGCGAGGGCGCGACGCTCGAGGAAGGCATACGCGCGGGCCTGCAGCAGCGCCTGCGTGCCATCCTCGCCAGCACGCTCACCGGCGCGCTGGGTGCGCTACCGATGGCCGTGAACCCAGGGCCCGGCAGCGTCATCTACCGGGGGCTCGCGGCGGTCAACATCGGCGGCGTCGTGCTGAGTCTTGCTTTCAGCCTGGTGCTGATCCCTGCGCTGATGCGGCTACTCGCCGCTCGATCAGAGACTTCCGCAGTGCCAGCGGAGCCTTCACTGGTGGCGCCTCCGGCATGAGAGCCACTGACTCCACCGTCGCTCCCCGGACGTGCGCACGCCGTCGCGCCCCCGTGCCGGCGCTTGCCGCCGCTGCCGCCTGGGCCGCAGCCACCGCAGCCGGCGCCGCCGATCCCCCGGGCGCCGAGCGCCCGGTCGTCGAGCGCCCGGTCGTCGAGGTCGGCACGGTGAGCGTGCATCCGGTGAACGTCGAGAGCTGGATTCCGGGCTCGATCGTCAGCCGCTCCGATGCGCGCATCGCGAGCGTCGTTGCCGGCCGCGTGGTCTGGATCGCCGATGTGGGCACCCGGGTCGGTGAGGGCCAGTCCATCGCGCGACTCGATGACACGGTCCTGCGGCTGCGACTCGAGGACCTGCGTGCGCAGGTGGCGCGGGCACGCGCCCAGCAGCAGTTCAACAACTCCCAGCTCGAGCGCTTCAACCGCCTCGCGGCGACCCAGGTATTGAGCGCGAGCCAGCTGGAGGACGCACGCGCACAGCGCGAGATGTCAACCGACGACCTGACCCGGGTCGAGGCACAGCTGCGCGAGGTGCAGTACGACATTGGGCAATCGGTGATCCGGGCGCCGTTTCCCGGAGTCGTCACCGAGCGCTTCATCCAGCGGGGTGAATACCTGCAGACGGGCGCCGCGACCGTGCGCCTCGTGAATACCGGCGACATCGAGGCGCGCGCCACCGCGGCACTCAGCCTCGCGACCAACGTCCATCCCGGCCAGACCGTAACGGTGCGCGACCATGGCATCGAGAAGAGTGGCCGCGTGCGCACGGTCGTGCCGGTGGGCGATGACCGCTCGCGCCAGTTCGAGGTGCGCGTGACCCTCGCCAGTCCCGAGTGGCTGGTCGGGACCCCCGTCGAAGTCAGCCTGCCCTCCGCGCAGGTGCGCACTGCCTTCACCGTGCCGCGGGATGCTCTGGTGATACGCCAGAATCATTCGTACGTGCTGCGCGTGACACGCGCCGACACCGTCGAGGAGCTCGATGTCACCCCCGGGGCGGGAATCGCCGATGTGGTGGAGGTGCAGGGACCGCTGGCGGCGGGCGACCGGCTCGTCATTCGGGGTGGCGAGCGCCTGGCCGCCGGACAGGCGGTGCGGGTCATTGACCACGCGCGCCAGGCCGCGACCCAGATGCATCCCGGCTGAAGTCGCGGACGCGACGGCCTCTTCAACCGGTCCGCGATCGCCCAGCTCTCCACAGTCCTGGACGCCGAGGTCTGGCCGGCCTCCGCCTCAGGCATTCCATGCCAAAACTCGTAGCGCTCGCCGATCCGCGTTGGTCTCGCGAGCGTCCCTAACACCAACAAGTTAGCCCTGCTGCGCTGCGAGTCGCCACGCGCCCCACGTCTGATGTTGGTGTCGGCGATGAGTGAACTCGGGCTCGCGGGCCGCGCGCGCGGTGCTCAGAAAAACGCGTGTAAATACCTGTTTTTACCTAGTTTTTTCGTCGGCACGTGGAGACAGCTCGTCGGCACATGGAGACAAGCGGGTCGGTACATGGAGACACGTTGTTGCGTTGCGAAAAGCCGGCAATATGTTGCCCCCGTCGGTGTTGTCGGTTTGACCGATGGCTATATTTGCTTTCATTGCGGGACTGCTGGTCGGTGTAGCGGCAAGGCGTGTCGCCTTGCCGCTATTCCGCACCGCATCAACGCTCGCGCGCAGCAGGATGCACTACCTGCTCGCGGCGGGTTTTGTCGCGAGCGTTGCGCTCGCGGCTGGGATTCTTTACGTCGCGATCGGCTCCCGTCACTCGCCCGAGCGGCCGGGGATGAGCGTCACTGCGCCGGCGGGCGCTGCTGCCAGCGCGCCAACGGCTGCGGCCGGTACCAGAAACTCCATGGATGCCGAAGTCGCTGGGCTCGAGGCACGCCTGGCACGCGACGGCGGGACGCCGGCGGACTGGTCCCTGCTGGCACAGGCGTACGACTTCCTCGGGCGTCCCGAGGATGCCAAACGTGCGCGAGCCAAGGCCGGTAATCCAGCCTCCGGGCCTCCCGTTTGGCAGACGGGGGCCGGTGCACTGACTGCCGCGGCCTCCGCGGCCTCCGCGGCCGCCAGCGCTGCGACCACAGGTCCCTCCGCGACCGGTCGTGCAGGCGGCACGGCACCCCCCGCGGTGTCAGCGGCGGACCTCGAACGCCGGGTTGCTACGAACCCGCGCGATGCACAGAGCTGGCTGGCGCTCGCCGAGCTGTATCGCGGCCAGCACGACTGGGCGGGTGCCCGCGCCGCTTATATGAGACTGGTGGACCTGCAGGGCATGTCCGCGCAGTCGTGGGCGGATTATGCCGACGTTCTAGGCTCGCTCGCCGGTGGCTCGCTCGGCGGCGAGGCCGGTCGCGCGATCGACAGCGCGCTGGCTGTGGATGGCGCTAACCCCAAGGCGCTGTGGCTCAAGGCAAGTCAGGCGAACGAGCAGCGCCGCTACGCCGAGGCGCTCGTGTGGTGGAAAAAGCTGCGTGCCGTCCTGCCGCCCGCTTCTGCGGACGCGCGCATGGTCGACGCCAACATCGCCGAGGCCGGCTCACTCGCGACGCAGGCCACCGCTGTCCCGGCGCGGCCGGTTACCGCACCCGCAGACAGCGCCCTGAGCACTGCGGTATCCGGAACCGTGAGCCTCGATACGCGCTTCGCAAACCGCGTGCAGCCCGAGGCCACACTCTTCATCTACGCGAAGGCGGCCGACTCACCCGGCCCGCCGCTGGCGGTCCTGCGTGCCAGCGTGGGCGCCTGGCCGGTGAGTTTCCGGCTCGATGACTCGATGGCGATGATTCCCTCGCGCCGTCTGTCGCAGTTCGACCGAGTCGTGATCGAAGCGCGAATCTCGCGTAGCGGACAGGCAACGCCGGCTGCGGGCGATCTGTACGTCACGAGTCAGGTTCTGCGTCCAGCAGCGGGCACCCGCCTCGCCCTCGTGATCAACCGGGAAATCGGCTGAGCGCTCGCCGAGTCGACACCCATGCAGCCCACCCCGCATCCAACCACACCGCAACCTCCGCTGACGCCGAAGCGTCGACTGACGGTTGGGCATCTTGAGGACGTCACCATCCGGGTGGTGCGCGTCGCTGAGTTCGCGCCGGCGGTGCGGGAACCTGCGCCCGAGTTGCCCACGCCGTGCCCCGATGCGCCGCGCGTCACGGCGGCGCCCTCCTCCGAGACGCCAGTTGCGCGAACTCTCGCACCGGTGCGGACGGCGGCCGCTCCGGCAACAGCAGACCTGTTTCCAGCGCCCGCCGCACCAGCGGTGGCGCGAGCTCCCGCGCCCGCCGCCACGCCCCGTGCCGCACGTCCCGCCGCGCGCGCGGAACCCGCGTCGCGCAAACGGCTCACCTGGAATCGTGTGGGTTTCAGCGCACTGGTCGTGGTGCTGTATCTCGGCTGGAGCATGCCGACCGAGCGCTACGTCACCCCGACACGTGGCTTCGGCTATGCGCTCGGCATCGTCGGCGGCAGCCTCATGCTGGTGCTCCTCCTCTACTCGGCGCGCAAGCACTTCAGGTGGCTGCGCTTCCTTGGCCCCACCCCGGCCTGGTTCCGCTTCCACATGGTGCTTGGGATTCTCGGGCCGCTGTGCATCCTGTTCCATTCCAACTTCAAGACCGGCGCTGCCAATAGCAACGTCGCTCTCTTCTGCATGCTCACCGTCGCGGGCAGCGGCTTCATCGGCCGCTATCTCTACGCCAACATCCATTCCGGGCTCTATGGACGGAAGCTGCAGCTCGGAGATCTGCAGGCGAGCGCCGCGGGGCTGCGCGAGCTCTCCGGCAGCGTGAGCTTCCTGCCTGATCTCGTTGCGCGGCTCGACGTGACCGAGCAGCGCCTGCTGACATGCGGACCGCGCTTATCACTGCTCGGATTCCTCAAGCCGCTGGTGGTGCGCTTTATCGCGGTGAAATCGCGCTGGCAGCTGCATCGCTACATTCGCAGCGGTCTGCGCGCGAGCGCGCGCAGATCGACGGTCGTAGCCGCTGAATCCAAGCGGCTGCGCCGTACCGCCAATGCCTACATCGACAGGAGGCTTTCCGCCACGCGGCGCGTGGCGGAGTTCCAGGGTTATGAACGCCTCTTTTCGCTCTGGCATGCGTTGCACATACCACTGATCTTCATGCTGATCATTGCCGCAGTAGTTCACGTAATTGCCGTCAACGTCTACTGACCACTGACATGCGGGGAGGGCGATGTCAGGCGCTGCTGATATTGGGACTGATTTGTGGCCTCGGAATAGGGAGGGTTGAAGCCGTGAACCCGGAGACGCTTCTCATGCCCGGGAAGTTGACCTCAGCGCACGCCAAGTACGAGGACGACTGCTCGAACTGCCACGACCGCACCGACCGCAGTCGCCAGACGGGGCTGTGCCTCGCCTGCCACAAGGACACTGCGGCTGATGTCCGGCAGCATCGTGGCTTCCACGGCCACCTGCCCGCCATCGAGACCACCGAGTGCCGCGCCTGCCACTCCGAGCACCTCGGGCGCGACGGTGACATCGTCAAACTCAGCCGCGAGCAGTTCAATCACGAGCACACCAACTACCCGCTCAAGGGTGCACACGCGATTGTGCCCTGCGCGAGTTGCCACCAGGCCGGTCAACCCTACCGCAAGGCGCCGAGCGACTGCCTCGGCTGCCACCGTAAGGAAGAGCCCCACGAGGGCAAGCTCGGGCGCGACTGCGCTTCCTGTCACGATGAGAGTGCCTGGCGGCGCGTGCGCTACGACCACGACAAGACCGCCTTTGCGCTGCATGACCGGCACGCCGAGATTGCCTGCGCGGCCTGTCATTTCGGCAACCGCTACAAGGATACGCCCAAGGAATGCGTCGCCTGCCACGAGCCCGATGATGTGCACCGGGGCGAGCGGGGCCCCAAGTGCGCCGACTGTCACAACACCAAGGGCTGGAAGAACTCGAAGTTCGATCACCTGAAGGAGACCGGCTACGCGCTTCTTGGCGTGCACGACCGCATCGCCTGCAATGACTGCCACCGCACGGGCAACCTGAAGGACAAGATTCCGAAAGACTGCTTCGGCTGCCACCAGGGGCAAGACTCGCATGCCGGCCGCCTCGGCCATGGGTGCGAGAAGTGCCACGGCAACGAGGCGTGGAAGCCCTCGACCTTCGATCACACACGCGACACGACCTGGCCGCTCATCGGTAAGCACGCCAAGGTCCCCTGCCACACCTGTCACACCGCGCCCGTCGCCACGCAGAAGCTCGGTACCGAATGCATCAGCTGCCACAAGGCGAGCGATGTGCACCTGGGCTCGCTCGGCACCGGCTGCGACCAGTGCCACACCCCAGAGGGCTGGCGCGCGCACGTCACCTTCGACCACGACCTCACGCGCTTCCCGCTGGTCGGGCTGCACGTGGCGGTCCCGTGCGAGCAGTGTCACCTGACACGCGCGTACCGCGATGTCGGCAAGGAGTGCGTCGACTGCCACAAGAAGGACGACGTGCACAAGGGCAACCTCGGTAAGGAGTGCAGTCGCTGTCATTCATCGAACGGCTGGCGACTGTGGGAGTTCGACCACGGCAAGGAGACCGGCTTCGTTCTTTCCGGCGCGCACGGCAAGCTCGCCTGCGAGTCCTGCCACCGGCGGCCGCCAGATGAAGTGAAGCTGAGACAGGATTGTCTGTCGTGCCACGAAAAAGACGACGTGCACCTCGGGCAGTACGGCCGCCAGTGCGACCGTTGCCACACCACGACCACCTGGAAGGGCGCCCGGGTCCAGTAACATGGCAGCGCCCCATCCGAAGCCGTCGACTGCCAGTACTGCAGCGCCCAAGGCGCAGCCGCTACTCGCGCTGCTCGCGCTACTGCTCTGCTGCACGCTGGCTCCTGCGACTCAGGCCGCCGCACCCCAGCGCAGCTCCTTCGATCACCTGACGACCGGGTTCGAGCTGCTCGGGCAGCACCGCGATCTGCCGTGCGAGTCCTGTCACGTCAATGCCATTTTCAAGGGCACGCCGAAGAACTGTAGCGCGTGCCACGGCGTCGGCACCACGGTGCGCGCCACCGCCAAGCCGACCAGCCACATGATGTCGACCGATCAGTGCGAGAGCTGTCACACCGAGGTCGCCTGGAAGCCCGCCGTCACCTTCGATCATAAGCAGGCGCTCGGCAGTTGCTCCTCGTGCCACAACGGCGTGCAGGCGCAGGGCAAGCCGCCGAATCACATCGTCACCGACCTCGAGTGCGACGCCTGCCACACGACGATCAGCTGGGCCGGAGCGACCTTCACGCACATGGGCGTGACCGGCAAGTGCGCCGAGTGCCACAACAACGTGTCGGCGAAGGGCATGCCGAGCAATCACATCCCGATCGGCTCGCCGCCAACTGCCTGCGAAGCGTGCCACTCGAACACCAACTTCACGAACTGGCTCGGCGCGAAGATCAATCACCCGGCGGTTGCGGCAATGCAGTGCGCGAGCTGCCACGAGACCGCCAACTACCTCGGCATGCATCCGAGCACCAACACGACCGCGGGCGACTCGCGCCCGAATGCCACACTCGACAAGAACCATCCGCCGCAGGGCGACTGCGGCAAGTGTCACGACACAGTCTCCTTCAGTGCCTCGGCGAGCCTCAAGCCCGCGAATCACATCCCGACCAACGCTCCGTGCGCTCAGTGCCACACGACGCCCGGCAACAACACTCTGTATTCGGTAGTCGGCGTCCATCAGGGCGTGACGAGTTGCCTGAGCTGCCATGGTCCGAACGTCGGACCCTTCACCAACGTCACCATCGTGACGACTCCGGGCAACCACATCCCGATCGGCAGCCTCGACTGCAACGGCTCCGGCTGCCACACCACCGCCAACGTCAACCCAGGAGGTTTCAAGATCGGTGCGGGGAGTGGCGGGAACCTCACGAGCCCGACGCTCAGCATCGCCGGGCACCAGACGGTGGCGGCCGCCGTCTCGGCCTGCAACACCTGCCACGAGACCGCGCCTTATATCGGCATGATGCCGGGCAGCGCGAGCGCGTGGGGGGACTCGCGCCCGACGGCCTACGACTCGAAGCACCCGTTGCCACCGGCGGACTGCGGCGGATGCCATACGACCAAGCCGACCTTCGGCAACGACCAGCTGTCGACCGCGCTACCGGCGGGCCATATCCCGATCGCACCACCGACGTACGCCGCGCAGCCGGCCTGCGCGACCTGCCACACCACCGCAGGCGACTTCACACACTACTCCGTCAGCGCCGTGCACCAGGGTGTGAGCGGCTGCGCCGCGTGCCACGGTTCGGGCGTGAACACCACCTTCCTCAATGTCACCCCGCTCACCACCCCGGGCAACCACATCCCGATCGGGACCGGCGCCACTGCGGTCGACTGCAACGGCTCCGGCTGTCACTCCGCCAACGGCGGCGCCGCGGGAGGCTTCAAGCTCGGCACGGCGAGCCCCACGGCGCCGATCCTGAGTGTGCAAGGTCACACGACCGTCGCGGCTGGCGTCGGCGGCTGCATCGTGTGTCACGAGTCAGCGCAGTACCTGGGCATGGCCCCGAGCACCGTCGGCAGCTGGGGCGACTCGCGCCCGATGCAGTTCGACCCGAAACACCCCCAACAGGGCGAATGCAACGGCTGTCACACCACGGCGCCGACCTTCGTTACGAATCAGACCGGCGGTTCCCTCCCCGCCAATCACATTCCGATCGCACCCCCGGTCTACGCGGCGCAGCCGGCCTGCACGACCTGCCATGCGACGCCGAACAACTATGCCCAGTACTCGGTGAGTGCAGTGCACCAGGGGGTGACCACCTGTAATGCCTGTCACGCTTCCAACGTGAACACGACGTTCAAGAACGTCACGATGGTCACGACGCCCGCCAACCACATTCCGATCGGCCCGGTCGGTGCGCTCGATTGCAACGGCTCGGGCTGCCACGTCACGAATGGCGGCGCGAGTGGCGGCTTCAAGATCGGCGCGGGTAGCGCCGGCAACCCTTCGAGCCCGACGCTCAACGCCGCCGGTCACACGACGATCGCGCCGGCTGTGAGCGGATGCAACACCTGTCACGAGACCGCGCCGTACATGGGCATGATGAAGAGCACCGCGTCTCCGGGCGCCGATTCGCGACCCAACTCCTACCTGCCGGCACACCCGGCCCCACCGCAGGACTGCGGTAACTGTCATGTGACGACGCCGACTTTTGCATCCAACCTGCTGCCCAACGCGCCGAAGCCCGCGAACCACATCCCGACCACCGCGGTCTGCGCGCAATGCCACACGGCGGCGGGCAATTTCGCGGTCTATTCCGTGGTCGGCGTGCACCAGGGAGTCACCACTTGCGCGCAGTGCCATGGACCGGGCACCGGACCCTTCGCCGGACCGCCGCCGAGCAACACGATCACCATCGTCGGCTGGCCGGGGAGCCCGCCACACATCCCGATCGGGACCGCTGACTGCGGCAGCTCCGGCTGTCACTCGACGGCGATTCTCACCGCCGGCGGCTTCAAGGTCGGCGCCGGCAGCGGCGGCAGCCCGTCGAATCCGACACTCAACCTCGCAGGACACCAGACGGTCTCGACCGCTGGGGTAGCCGGCTGCATGGGCTGCCACGAGAGCGCGCAGTACCAGGGAATGATGGCGAGCACCAAAGCTGCGTGGGGCGACTCGCGTCCGATGTTGTACGACACGAACCACCCGGCCTCCGGGGATTGCAGCCAGTGCCATACCACGACACCGACCTTCTTCACGAACCAGACGGGCGGCAGCACCAAGCCGGCGAACCACATTCCGACCGGCGTGCCGCCTTACTCGGGCACGGCGCCAGCCTGTGCGACCTGCCACACGACGGCCGGTAACAACGCCGCCTACTCGGTGGCCGCCGTGCACACGGGGGTGACCGCGTGCCTCGCCTGCCACGGGCCGAGCGTCGCCAGCACGTTTGCGAATGTCACGATCGTCACGACGCCCGCGAATCACATTCCGATCGGCAATGCCGACTGCAACAAGTCGGGGTGCCACGTGACGAACGGTGGCGCCGCGGGCGGGTTCAGGATCGGAGCCGCGAACCTCACGAGCCCGACGCTCAATGTCGCGGGACACACCTCGGTCGCGAGCGCCGGCGTGAGCGGCTGCCAGGGCTGTCACGAGACTGCGCCGTACCTCGGAATGATCGCGAGCACTGCCGGCGCCTGGGGCGACTCACGGCCAACCGCGTTCGACAAGAGCCATCCGACCACTGGTGACTGCAACGGCTGCCACACGACGACACCGACGTTCTTCACCAATCAGAGCGGAGGCGGCAAGCCCGCGAATCACATTCCGACTGGCGTGCCGCCCTACTCCGGCACGGCGCCCGCCTGTGCGACCTGCCACACCACCGCCGGTAACTACGCGGCCTACTCGGTGGGCGCCGTACACACGGGCGTCACACAGTGCTCAGTCTGTCACGGCCTGTCCGTCGCCAACACGTTCGCCAACGTCAAGATCGTTACGACACCCGCCAATCACATTCCGTTCGGCAATGCCGACTGCAACAAGTCGGGCTGCCACGTGACGAACGGTGGCGCCGCAGGTGGATTCAAGATCGGGGCGGCGAGCCTCGCGAACCCGACGCTCAACGTGGCGGGACATACCTCGGTCGCAGGCGCCGGCGTGAGCGGCTGCCAGGGCTGTCACGAGACCGCGCCGTACCTCGGGATGATCGCGAGCACTGCCGCTGCCTGGGGCGACTCGCGGCCGACGGCGTACGACAAGAGCCACCCGACCTCGGGCGACTGCAACGGCTGTCACACGACGACGCCCACCTTCTACACGAACCAGTCAGGCAGCAGCGCCAAGCCTGCGAACCACATTCCGACCAATGCGCCCTGCGCACAATGTCACACCACGGCCGGCAACTACGCCATCTATGTCATGGGCGCAACCGGGCACAAGGGCATCGCCAGCAATTGCGCTCAGTGCCATGCGTACGGGTTGAGTTTCTACAACATGGCGCCCCCCACGTTGAAGGAGCCGCCCTCCGGTCCCACCGGACACATCCCCGCCGTGCCGCCCAACGGCGCGAGCGCAATCGCCTGCGAGTTGTGTCACTCGCCGACCGTGTTCACGACATTCTCGGGCACGGTCATGAAGCATGCCTACGTGACCTCCATGAAGTGCATGAGCTGCCACGAGTACAACATGCAGTGGAAGACCAACAATGGACTGTGGACGCGGCCGAGTCCCAATCATCACGCAGGTCAGGATTGCGGCGGCTCGGGCTGTCACAACTCGCGCGACAAGCACGTCACACGTGCTCCGACCGCGCGGCAGACTACGCCGACGACCACTACAACCGCTCGCACCGTCGGCCCGGTGACCCGCGCACCCGCGGGCACTGCGGCGGCCAGCACGTCAGCGAGTGCCGCGGCGTCCTCGCCTGGCGACCGATTTGCACGTTCGGCAGGGGCCGAGCCCGTGCCTGCCGCCGCTTTCACACACAGTAGCGCCGCCGGGACGGCCTGCGTCACCTGCCACACCGCAGCGACCGGCAGCGGCAAGCCTGCAGGCCACATTGCCAGCAGCAATGCCTGTCAGAGCTGTCATACGACACTCGCCTGGCTGCCCGTGACTCGCGTGGACCACACCCAGGTGCTCGGCGCGTGCGCGACCTGTCACAACGGGACCTTTGCGACCGGCAAGCCCTCGCGTCATCTGCCGACGACCGCTCCCTGCGAAAGCTGCCACACCACCAATGCCTGGACACCGGCACGCTTCGACCACGCCGGCGTCATGGCGCATAGCTGCACGAGCTGCCACAACTCCGTGCGCGCCATCGGCCTGCCGCGTGCGCACATTCCGACCACGGCCGCTTGCGATACCTGCCACGGAACACTCGCCTGGACTCCGGTGAAGGTTGATCATGCCCACCTCACGGCGAGCTGTGCGAGCTGCCACAACAACGTCGGCGCCGTGGGCTTCTCACCCGGGCACCTGCGCACGCAGATCGATTGTGCCCGCTGCCACACATATCCCGAATGGAGCGCCGTGAACTTCCGTCACACGAGCACCGCTTACCCCGCCGGTCGGCATGCGAAGCTCGCGTGCACGAGCTGCCACACGACGAACACGGATCAGGTGCCTTACGCCTCGGCGACCGAGGCGGGCAGCTGTGCCGGCTGCCACGCAAAGGACTTCCGGCCGGCGGCGCATCCCAAGACGGCGAAGGGCGTGAACTACACCGCCCACGAGCTCGCCGACTGCACGGGTGCCTGCCACGTGTACAGCGATACGACGCAGTCAACGATTACCAGGAGTCTGCCCGGACCGCATCACCGGGTAACGGATGCGACGCTCAAGCGTTGAGCTCCTGCGCAGCGGCACCTTCACGGTCCTGCTCGCCGCGCTGGGCGTGGGCGTTGCATCGGCCCAGATCTCCAGGGGGCCGCAGCGGCTGGTGGACGTGATCGAAGCGTCCGATCGCGACGGCCAGGTCGATCTGACGGTGGTGTTCAGCTGCTCGATGCGCTTCGTCACCAACCTGCCGGCGAGCGAGGGCAAGGAGGTGCACATCCAGCTGGTGCCGCTCAGTGACTGCGGCGTCAACCCCTTCGGGCAGATTCCCTCGGAGATTCCGCCGCTCTCCGGAGGCGCGGGTATCATCACGGCAGCGCGGCTCGAGTCATTGGCCCCCGGCCAGATCACCCTGACGCTCAACTTCAAGAAAAGTGAGCGCTTCGTGCTGGCGCAGGGCGTCGATCCGCGCGGACTGCGGGTGCGACTGGTGGACCACACACGCGCCCGTGGACGGGTGCTGGTCGAGCCGACCGACGTGGTGAGCAACTTCGCCATCAATCTCGATTCGCGGCCGAAGCCTTTCACGCCCGAGGAGATCGAGCTCGCGCATCAGAAACTGCAGGCGCCGGTGTTCGTTTCCGAAGCGGTGGTCGACGGCGAGAAGTGGTATCGACTGCGTGTCGGCCCGATCGAGCGCCGTTCGGATGCCGACAAGATGCTGAACCACGCGCTGCCCGACTATCCGCGCGCCTGGCTCGCGATCGGGGATGATGCGGTGACGAGCGATTTCGCCGCCGCCACGGCGGCGCCGCTGCCCGCGGTCGAGCGCATCGGCAGCGATCCGGCGCTCCCACCCGAACAGCTCAAGCAGATCCTCGCCGATGCGCGCAGCGCGATGGCTGCACACGACTACCCGAAGGCGATCGCGCTGCTCACCAAGCTGCAACGGCAACCGGAGTTCCCCGACCGTGCGCGCGCCCAGGAACTGCTCGGCCTCGCACGCGAGCGCTCCGGACAAATGGCGCACGCCAAGGCGGAGTACCAGGAATACCTTCGCCGCTACCCCAACGGCGAGGCCGCCGAGCGGGTCGCGTACCGCCTCAAGATACTGCAGGCGGCGGAGGCCAAAGCGCGCACCGGGCGCGACGTGGGCCTCGACACGCAGGCCTGGCAGCTTAACGGCGGGTTCTCGCAGACTGGGCGGTACGATGGCTTGCGCGTGACCAACAGCGCACCACCGCTCGCAACCACGCTGCCGACCGCCGCGCAGACCGCCGAGTCGAGTGCGCTGTTCACCGACGTCGATTTTCTGGCACGGCGGCGCGGCGAGACCTTCGATTTCATAGGACGTTTCAGCGGAGGCTACGACAAATCCTTCATCCAGGGAGCAACCACCCCTGATCCGACGCGAATCAGTCTCGCCTCGGTCGAATTGCTCGATCGACCGCTGGGGCTGCTGGCGCGCCTGGGACGCCAGACAAGCAACGCCTACGGCATCCTCGGCACCTTCGATGGGCTGTTCCTGTCCTGGCAATTCTCGCCGTCGTGGGCGCTCAATCTTGCCGGCGGCTATCCCGTCAATCTGCTGAACGTCGCGCCGCAAACGCAGCAGAGCTTCGAAACGCTCGCGCTGGTGTACACACCGCGCAACGCCCACTGGGACGCTAATATTTTCGTTGCCAACCAAACATTCGATGGTCTGCGCGACCGCCAGGCCGTCGGCGCGGAAGGCCGCTATCTGGCTTCGCGAGGGTCGATGGTCGCGGTGATCGATTACGACGTCTTCTACCACGCGCTCAATACCGCAAGTCTCCTCGGCACTCTGCAGCTGCCGGCGCGGTGGAACGTGAGCTTCGACACCGAGCGGCGCAATTCCCCCGTACTCACGACGGGCAATGCGCTCATCGGGCAGCCCTTCAGCGATCTCTACCAGATGCAACAGGTGTTCACCGTGGAGGAGATCTACCAGCTGGCGCGCGATCGCACCCCGGTCACCTCCTACTACAGCCTCACGGCGACTCACCCGCTCGGCCAGCGCCTTCAGTTCACGGCCATCGCGTCCGCCACCCAAAGCGGTGCGACGCCGGCTTCTGGTGGCGTGCCCGAGCAGCCGGCCACGGGACTACTGCCCAACTACCAGGTGCAGATCTACGCGTCGAATCTGTGGCACGAGGGTGACTTCAACGTGGTGACGCTGCAGCACGGTGATACGCAGATC
>Ga0210408_10003009_pt1 | contig 15810 bp, 6 predicted proteins | sample IncBWH4MmetaG_FD_155471 | JGI IMG/M metagenome (GOLD analysis project Ga0210408, IMG submission 155471) | Forest soil microbial communities from Barre Woods Harvard Forest LTER site, Petersham, Massachusetts, United States - Inc-BW-H-4-M | ecosystem: Environmental > Terrestrial > Soil >...
CCCTTTCGATGGCGGACGCCGGACAGCTGCACCTCGTGTGCGAACCTCTGTATATCAATGAAGTGCTCGAAGAGGCCTGCGCGCTGGTGAACTCCCGGGCGCGCGCTAAGAATATCAGCATCGTGTGCGAGCTGGACCAGGGGATCCCGTACTTCGGAGACGAAGCCTTTCTGCATCAGTTGTTTTTGATATTCCTCGACAATGCCATCAAATATTCTCCCTCCGGGACGAGCGTCCGCGTAACTTTAGAGAATTGCGACGGCGAGGTTCGTGCCAGGTTCGCGGATCAAGGCGTGGGAATCTCCAGCGAACACTTACCGTTCATTTTTGAAAGGTTTTATCGCGCCGCGCCAGCCAGCAGCGGTGAGGCCCAGAGCGGTGGCCTGGGATTGGCCATCGCGCAAGCGATTGTGCGCGCGCAAACGGGTTCTATCGAGTGCGAGAGCACCCCAGGCGTCGGTTCCACATTCACCGTAGTTTTGCCAACGATTGCGGCTAACGAATCCGACACAGAAAGCACACCTAAACGGAAATTAATTTTACGTTAAGGTATCATCACCGCACCTGCATTACGCTCCGCCTCAACGTGTGGAGGTGATTCGTGTCCTATCGAAGATTCGCTATAGTGCCTGCGTTTGTTCACGTAGCAGCAATCCTTTTGATAGCAACCATCCTGTTTCCTGCTGCACTGGGTGCACAGGTCGCCGGAGGAACTCTTTCCGGCACCATCACCGATCCTTCCGGCAAGTTAGTCCCTGAAGCACAGATCGTAATCAAGAACGTGGCCACCGGCGTGGAGACAATGGTCACCACCAACACCGATGGTTTCTACATTGCCGTGAACCTGCTTCCGGGAGACTACCAGGTCACCATCAGCGCGACGGGTTTCAATACCGAAGTAAAGACCGGAATTACCATGAATGTGGGTGCGCAGCAAACCTTTGATTTGACCTTGCACGTGGGAACGGTAACGCACCGGGTCGTGGTAACCACCGAAGCGCCGGCTATCCAGCTAACGTCCTCAGAAATCAGTGCCACCGTGAGTGCAACCACCGTTCGGGAACTCCCGCTCAACGGCCGCAGCTGGACCGATCTTGCAGCCTTACAACCCGGCGTCGATACGATTCAGACGCAGCCGAGCTTCGCGACCGGTTCGGATCGTGGCAATCGCGGCTTTGGCCAACAGTTGACGATCTCCGGCGCCCGCCCACAACAGAACAACTATCGCCTCGATGGTGTCAGCCTCAACGACTACGCCAACGGAGCGCCCGGCAGCGTGCTCGGCGGCAACCTCGGCGTCGACGCGATTCAGGAATTTTCCGTCCTGACGAGTAACTATTCGGCGGAATACGGGAAGACCTCCGGCGGGATAGTCAACGCCGTGACCCGTTCCGGAACCAATTCCTTTCACGGAAGCGTCTACGAGTTTCTGCGCAACAGCGCTCTCGACGCGCGGAATTTCTTTGAGGATCCCACTACCCGCAAAGCGTCGTTCAAGCGCAATCAGTTCGGCGGTGCCCTGGGCGGGCCAATCTACAAGAATCGCACATTTTTCTTTGCCGACTACGAAGGCATCCGGCAAGCCAAGGGGATTGCCAACGTTAACTTTGTCCCCTCGTCTGCAGCTCGCAGCGGAAACTTGCAGTCCGGTACGGTGACCGTGGATCCGGCAGTGCAGAAGTATCTGGCACTTTACCCTGCCGCGACGTGTACCGGGTCGGACGTTTGTCAGGCTGTTTTCAATGGACAGCAGATCGTCAACGAAAACTTTGTCACCACTCGAATTGATCACAAATTCTCCGATAGAGACAGTTTGTTTGGCACCTACCTCTACGACAAGACGCCCTACAGCTCGCCCGACTCCTTTGGAAACGTCGCCCTCAACACTCTTTCTTCCCGACAATTGGTCGCTGTCGAGGAGACTCACGGTTTTACTCCCACCTTCGTGAATGCCGTCCGATTTGGCTACAACCACGAACGCGTCGACAATGACGCCAGCGTAAAAGCCCTTAATGCCGTCGCTGCGGATACGTCCCTGGCCGCTTTCGCGGGCCGGGACGCGGCTGTCGTAAATGTCACCGGGCTTTCTCCCTTGTCGGGTGGTGTTGGCGGACTTCCAACCTATCTCTACCGCTGGAACTCCTTCCAGGGCTATGACGACGCTTTCTTCAACCACGGCACGCACACCATCAAATTCGGCTTCGCTTTCGAGCGCATGTTGATGCAGGCTACAGCTCTTACCGACGCCAATGGAATCTGGTTCTTCGGTGATTTGCCGTCCTTTCTCACAAATTCTCCAACTAAATTCCAAGGAGGTGTCGCCAGTTCTCTCACGCCGCGCGACCTTCGACAGAGCATCATCGGCGGCTACATGCAGGATGACTGGCGCGCGAAATCGAACCTCACACTGAACCTGGGGTTGCGTTACGAAATGTCAACCGTGCCCACCGAAATCCATGGCAAGATCGCAAACCTTCGGACTATTACCGATCCGTTGCCGGTTTGCGCCACGGCGGTCCCGGGCTGCTCCGGAACTGGCGCCTTTTTCTCCAACCCGACATTGAAAAACTTTGAACCTCGGCTGGGATTTGCTTGGGACCCATTCCGCAACGGCAAAATGGCGGTCAGGGGTGGGGCAGGTTTATTCGATGTGCTTCCCTTACCGTATCAATTTATCCTTCTGACGACACAGTCCGCGCCATTTTTTCAGTACACCTCGCTCAAGGTCGGTGACCCGTCGCTTGCGCAGCCTCTGACATTTCCGCTTGTGAATCCGGCGGACATTACCGCAAATAAATTGCGCTCGACGTATGTAGAGTCCAATCCCAAGCGTAATTACGTTACGCAGTGGAACCTAAATATCCAGTACCAGCTCACCACCAACCTGGCAGCCATGGTCGCTTATGTGGGCTCCCGCGGCGTCCATCAACCATTCCGCGTGGACGAAGCCGACTTGATTATTCCGACCTCCACATCGGCCGGGTACCTTTGGCCCCAGGTTGACGGTAACGGAAACCTCCTCAGCGGCCCCAATGCCGGGAATGCACCCAATCCCATCAATCCCAACTTCGGTTCGGTTCGCGGCATGTTCTATCAAGGGCGCTCCTACTTTAACGCCCTCGAAACGCAATTGGCCAAGCGCATGAGTCACGGCTTCCAGGTGCAAGGCACCTTCACTTGGGGACGAAGTGTCGACACCAGCTCGGCGACCCTCGCCGGCGACGCCTTCGGTAATTCGATCTCCAGCCTGAACTGGTTCGATATGAGATTGACCCGTGGGCCCTCCGACTTCAACGTCGGCCGCACGCTGGTCATCAACGGCACTTGGGACATCCCCACTGCCAAGTCCTTCTCCGGCCCCGCCCGTTGGATTACCGATGGTTGGGAGCTTGGAACCATCTTCACCGTTAGCGACGGCGTTCCCTTCACGCCGACTTGGGGAACCGGCAGTGATCCCGCCAACACGCTGAGCAGCGACGATTTTGCCTACCCGAATCGCCTCGGGGGACCAGGTTGTGCAACGCTTACCAATCCCGGTAGCCCCGCCAACTACATCAAGACGCAATGCTTCGCCGTACCAACCGCTCCCAGCGCGGCGTTTTGGAATGCGAATTGCGACCCCGCGCCGCCTAGCCTCGGCGGCCCGATCGATCCGGCCTCGCTACAATGCTTCAACCTGCGCGGCAATGCCGGCCGCAATATTCTGGTCGGCCCGGGTCTGACCAGCCTGGACTTCTCCATCTTTAAGAACACCCATGTCCGCAGAATTTCGGAGAACTTCAACGTCCAGTTCCGTGTGGAAATGTTCAATATTCTCAATCATCCGAACTTCGCTCCCCCAGGAGCTGGCGACGGAAATACCGATATTTTTGATGGCACCGGAACATCCTTAGCGCCATCGCCAAGCAATCCGGGCGGGACTGCGGGCGTGCTGCTGAGGACCACCGTGCCGGAACGGCAAATCCAGTTCGCCATCAAATTTATTTTTTAGGTATGCCAGCGGAAGGATTCTCACCCGCAGGCGCAGCCACCCAGCTGTCTATCTGGGTTGCTGATCAGGACGGGGTAAGTCACCCGGCCCCAAAAGCCAAGGAGGTTTCGGTGAGATCGTTCAGGTTGCATGGGGTTGCTGCGTACGGCATCGTTCTGGCGCTCGGGGGCCTCGCGCTCGCAAGCCCGCCCGAGGGCGGCTATCACCTGCTCAATAAATACGAGCTCGGCGCAGCTCCGGGCGGCCAGGAGTATTGGGATTACATCACCTTCGATGCTGCCACGCGCCGCCTGTACATCTCGCACAATACCGAAGTCAAAGTCGTCGACGCCGATAGCGGCGCGGTCGTGGGCAGCATCCCGGATCTAAAACGAGTTCACGGCATCGCTCTAGCCAGCGACCTCGGCCGCGGCTTCATCAGTGACGGCGGCGCCGATGAAGCCGTCGTCTTCGATCTGAAAACCCTCCAAGTCACCAGCCACATTAAAACCGGCGGAAATCCCGATTGCATTATCTACGATCCCGCCTCCAAACACATTTTCACCATGAACGGCAAAACCAACGACTCTTCCGTCATCGATCCCGCCTCTCTCACCGTCGTCGCCACCATCTCCATGGGGGGCCGTCCCGAATATGCCGTCGCTGATGGCAAGGGCATGATCTACGACAACATCGAGGACAAAAACGAAGTTGTAGCGCTCGACTCGCGCGCCAATGCCATAAAAGCGCGCTGGCCCATCGCGCCCGCCGGACAAGCCACCGCCTTGGACATGGACGTCCAGCACAAGCGTCTGTTCATCGGCGGCCGGAATCAGCTCCTAGCCATCATGGACGCGGAGAACGGCAAGGTTCTGCAAACCTTTCCGATCGGCTCCGGCGTCGACACCAACATCTTCGAACCAAAGTCCGGCCTCCTGTTCACCGCCACCCGCGAAGGCACTCTGCACGTCTTCCACGAAGACAGGGCCGACAAATTCAGGGTCGTCGAAACCGTGAAAACCGAATTCGGCGCCCGCAATATGGCGCTAGATCCCAAAACGCACAAGCTGTTCATCGACACCGCCGATTTCGCTCCAGCGGCCGCGCCCACCCCGGATCAACCCAAGCCGCAACCAACGCCGACCTCGGGAACCTTCCGCCTGCTGATCTACGGGCGCTGACCTCACCGTGCTCTGCTATCGTTCAAAGACCGCGCGCTTTTTGAATTTCAGCACACCGAAGCTCGTGCCCGCGCTGGCGGCAGCCCTCCTTACGTTTGCGGCACTCCCGCCATCCGCGGTTTCCCAAACGCCCTGCCAGCAACCAAACGCGGCACAGGCACCTGCGCCCCTCGATTTCGCGTTTTACAAGGCTAACGTCGAGCCCATTTTCCTCAAAGAGCGGCCGGGCCACGCTCGCTGCTACGGATGCCACAGCGACGCGAATCGCATCTTCCACCTGGAGAAATTGCCGCCGGACGCGGCAGCTTGGAACGACGAGCAATCGCGGAACAATTTCCAGAGCGCTGTGCACCTGATCGTTTCCGGCAATCCAGGCTTGAGCCCGCTCCTACTTCACCCACTCGCCCCGGAAGCCGGTGGCGACGCATTCCACTCCGGCGGCCGTCAATTCGCTTCGCAAAACGATCCAGACTGGCTCACCCTCGCCGAATGGGCGCGCGGCGCGCCCAAAGGTATCCCTACCGGCTGCGTACCGCAATCCGCCGCGCGCATCTACGTCACCAACAGCGCTGCGGACACCATCGACGTCATCGACTCAGGAACCAATAAAATTGTGCAAGTCATCCGCGGCATCGAATTGCCCCACGGCGTCAACTTTTCCCCCGATGGTACTCGCGTCTACGTCAGCAATGAATTCGAGAGCGTTCTCGACGTTGTCGACGCGAAATCTGGCGAGATTCTCCGCAAAATACCTCTCTCCGGCCGGCCCAACAACATCTCCATCACCAAAGACGGCCGCCGCGTCGTAGTCGGCATTCGTACTCCTTCCGGCGCGCTCGACCTCATCGATACCGCAACGCTCACGCTCGCAAAGACCATCCCCGTGAACGCCAGGGTGCACAACGTCTACGTCACGCCCGACGGCAAGTACGCCGTCAGCGGCTCCATCGAATCGCAATCAGTCACCGTCGTGGATCTCCAGAGCGATCAGGTCGCCTGGCAACTCAAATTGGACCGCGGTGTGCGTCCCATGGCCTTTGATCGCAATCCCGATGGCTCCACGCGCCGCATCTTCGTCCAGTTGTCGGGCTTTCATGGATTTGCCGTGGTCGATTTCGCCAAGCGCGCCGAAGTCGCCCGGATCAAGCTGCCTGACAAGCCCGGCGGCTTCGGAGTTCTAGAGGGACGCACCGGCACTCCCGCGCACGGCATCGGCGTTGCGCCCGATGGCAGGTCTCTGTGGGTCGGCAGCTCGTTTGCCAACGCCATCTTCAAGTATTCGCTGCCTAGTCTTACGCTGATGGGATATTGCGCCTTGCCGCTCGTTCATCCTCTCGGGCACGCGCCTACTGGCGGTGTTCCCGAGTGGATCACCTTCACTCCCGACAGCAAATTTGTCTACGTCTCCAACTCCGCCTCGCGTTCCGTCTCCGCAATCGATGTACAAACCCTGAAGGAAGTGGCGGAAATCCCGGTGGGAGAAGTCCCCAAGCGCATCAATACTTTGGTCTTGCACTGAAGTTGGCGTCCTTCAGAGCCGTTTGCGGTCGCGCGCCAACCCACCAGATCGGAGGTTCACGTCTCCACGCCAGAAGCAGTACGTCCCTGTCTTCTATCCGCGTCCGTCATTTCCCGGTGTATAAACTGCCATGCGTTGATCCTGGTCTCAATCCTTTCGACCAGGCTTCCCACTAGGCGCGATAACGACGGCGGCGACATTTTGTGCCGTTAGGGAACGGTTAAAGGTAGGGAGATCCTCATTCAGTAGCTTCTGATATTCCTCGATTGCGCTTGTCATCTCAGCCTCCACGGCGCGCAGTGAGTCGTATTGGGTCTCGGTCGGCGGAAAATCCGCGCCACCAGCGACGTCGCCGCCACCGGTTCCTACTTCGGCGTTGAGCCAGATCAGATTGAGGTAGACCCGGTAACCTTCGACGAAGTATTTGTCATCGCTGTTGGCGAGCGCTGGCGAAACCAGCTTGTATTCGATGGATTGCAGTTTCTGGTCCATGGCTTCCACGATCTTGAGAAGGTCGGCCTTCTTTTTGGCTGTGGCTTCGTCCACGATTTCTTCCTCCGAGCGTTCCGGCTCTCCGAAGTCATAGTCGTCCTCAGAGGGCTTCTCCTTTTCTTTTTTCTTTGGTGGACGAAGCATAGTCTCAATGACTTCCAATTGTTTCCTCAACCATTCGATTTGATTGACGGCGTCGGCCACGGTGCTGATATCGTCTCGAATCTGAAGCAGCGTCTTCACCGACGAGTGGATGTCGGCATCAGAGCCTGGAGACCGAGGGTCTTGGAGGATCGTGAAGGGTTGGACGTAGGACTGTCCCTCGGCTTTAAGACGTACGCTGTAACTGCCGGGAGCCACGATGGGTCCGACTTCGGCGGGCTTGCTGCCCCAATGAGTGATGGGGCGGGAATCGGAATCGACAAAACGCGGCTCGCGCCAAATGTGGGAATTGTCGGGAGCCAAAGTACGGAGTGCCACGACTCGAGGCGATTCGTAACGCAAATCCCACTTGACTCGATTGATTCCGGCACGCCCCTTGGTTTTCAGCTTACGAATCACGTTGCCGTCGGCGTTGAGAATTTCCAGCTCCACATGGTCTTTTGGCGCCAACTTCCGCGAGAAATTCAGAAACGCTTGACCCCCACGCGTAAATCGGTAGGTGGAGCGAGGTTGAAACAGAATCGTGTCGGCGTCGGAATGAGTTTTGGCCAGTTGTTCGAGGGGCGTAATGTCATCAAGGATGTACAGTCCGCGGCCGTACGTTGAAATTACCAAATCGTGAAACTCTTTTTGTACCACTACCCAAGTGACGGGCGCGTGAGGCAGCCCGGTATCGAAGGCCACCCAATGCGCGCCGTCATCCAGCGAGTAATAGAGCCCGTTTCCAGTCCCCGCAAATAGCAGGCCTTGGCAGTTCGGATCTTCCGTGACGCTGCGAACGTAGGACAGTGAATGCTTCGGAAGATCTCCCACGACCGGCTTCCAGGATTTGCCGAAGTCGGTGGTTTTGTAGACGAACGGATCGCGATTGCCCACCAAGTGAAAATCGATGCTCACATAAGCGGTCCCGGGATCGAAGAGGGAAGGCGCGATGCTGGTGACCGTTCCGAGTGGCGGCAATCCGGAAAAGCCCTTGGTCACATTCGTCCAAGTCGCCGCGCCGTCTTTGGTATACCAGATCTGGCCATCGTTGGTCCCCGCCCAGATCAAACCCTTTTGGATTTTCGAGGGAGCAATGGCGAAGACGACTTCGCCGTAGAATTGACCGAGGTTGTCGCCGACAATTCCTCCAGAGGGAACGATGTGGCTCGGATCTTGTGTTGATAAATCTGGACTGGTGACCGCCCAACTCTGTCCGCCATTGGTGGTTTTGAAGATGACCTGACAGCCGTAATAGACGGTGTTGTGGTCGAAGGGATCGATAGCCAGCGGCGGTGTCCAGTGGCAACGGTATTTCAAAGTATTTGGCGGTGAATCCAGGGTGTGGATCCATGGGCTGACCGATCGCGGGTGCTTGTGGCGGGCATCCCAGCGGGTCACGGAATTGCCGTAGCAAGTGGCCCAAACGATATTCGGATCGGCCAGGTCTGGCACCGTGAAACCCGATTCGCAACCGCCCATGTGGCGGTCCCAACCTGTCTCCTGTGCATCCACGGGCACGCTGGGACCGCGCATGTTTCCGTCGTCTTGCATGTTGCTGTAGAAATAGTAGGGAACTTGATTATCGACATCGACGTGGTACATCTGGCCGATGGGAAGCGTGACCCGATGGAATCCGCGGCCGTGCACCGTGGTGATGTTCATGCCCGCGTCATCGGTAACCACGAAGCGGTCGGGATTGGTGGGATCGATCCAGATGTCGTGGGTGTCACCGCCCCAGCGCACTTCCTGAAAGTTCTGCCCGCCGTCAAGCGATTCGTGAAACGAACTGTTGGCAATGTAGACTTCGTTGTCGCTCGCCGGCGATACCGCGATGCGAATGTAGTAGCCGGCACGGCCAATCAACGCTCTTTGGAAATTGATGGCTTTCCAGTGTTCCCCCGCGTCGTCGGATCTCCACACCGATCCCTGATCCTTGGTTTGAATTAAGGCAAATACGCGCTTCGAATTTGTCGGTGCGACAGCAATGTCGATTTTGCCCACCGGTGCGTGAGGCAAGCCATGCTCTTCGATGCGTGTCCACTTCGTTCCGCCGTCACGCGAAGCGTAGACACCGCTGCCGGGGCCGCCGCTAAATTCACCCCAGGTGTGCATTTCCACTTGCCACATACCCGCATATAACGTGTGCGAATTGTGCGGGTCCATCGCAAGGCCGGAGCAGCCCACATTTTCCCCGCCAAAGAGGACGCGGTCCCAATGCTGGCCGCCATCGTTGGTCCGAAACACGCCGCGCTCCACTTGGGGCCCGGTGGCACGGCCGAGCGCGCAAGCAAATACGATGTCGGGGTTGGTGGGATTCACGACGATTCGGCCGATTCGCCCAGTTTCACCGAGCCCCATGTTTGTCCACGTCATGCCGGCATCGGTGGACTTATAAATTCCGTTACCCATCACGTCGCTGTCGCGAATCATCCAGGCCTCGCCGGTGCCGGCCCACACGATGCTCGGATCGGAAGGAGCGACCGCGAGAGAGCCGATGGCAGCTGCGGGCTGTTTGTCGAAAATAGGCGTCCATCGATTGCCGCCGTCGATCGACTTCCAGACCCCGCCGGATGCGGCGCCCGCATAGTAGGTGCTCGAATCACCGGGGACGCCCGCGACAGCCGAGATTCGATTCCCGACCTTGGGTCCGACAAAGCGGAAGCGCAGCGTGCCTTCTTCCTCTTCGCCGGGTTGCTGCGGTTGGGCGCCGGCTACGAAAGCCAGGGCCAGCACACCAGCGAGATACCACCTCCAGCTGCCGACGAACCGCATGGAGAACCTCCGTCAAATTAAAGTTCTTATCTTGCCCCTGAGTTCAAGCAGATGCGCGTGCAGAAGTCGGGACCGCAGATCGCAAAGCCGCCCCATCGACGCGCTATCGCGGACCGCGTATTGTGCCTTATTTCTAAGACTGTGGGCGAGTCCTGAACATCGCCGAGCGCTGTCCGCTCATCCCGCAAGTCTCATGGCGACGTCTTGACTCGCCACTGCAAGTGACATGCGAAGAAGTCGTCAACACGGTGCCACGCATCCTCCAAAACATGGGCGCGCGTGAAATAGTGGAATTCGCCCGGGTACATCATGTAGGAAAGGAGATCGCCCTTGCCTTTCTTGAGAGCTTGGTCGATCAGCCACACGGATTCGAGATAAGGGACGTTGACGTCGGAGGTCCCGTGCAGCACCAGCAAGGGGCGCTGCAAGCGATCGATGTGCGAAATCGGTGAAGCATTCGCGTAGACCTGCGGATTTTGTTCTGGAGTTCCGATACGGCTGGCCGTCCAGCCACCGTGGTAAGGATCTGAATAATACATCACATAGTCGACCACTCCGGCGACATCCACTCCGGCGCGGAACAACGTGGGTTGATCGGTCATCGCGATCAGCGTGAAGAAGCCCCCGTAGCTCAATCCCCACACGCCGATCCGATCGCTGTCCACGTACGATAGTGTCTTCAGATAGTTGGCCGACATCCATGCATCTTTGGCGTCCTTACCGCCAACGTCCATGAACACGCCATTGCGCCAATCGCGCCCGTAGCCGATGCTGCCGCGATAGTCGGGCGCGAAAACGACATAACCCTGTTGCAACAAATATTGATGGAAGCTGTAGTAGACAGCGTAGTTCCGCTGCACGTGCCAGCCATCATAGTTCTGGTTTACGCCATCGCCATGAATCCAGATGATCGCGGGATGTTTTTTGCTGCGGTCCAGATTCTTGGGAACGAAGAGCCATCCGGGTACGAGTTTTCCGTCCGCGCCAGGGAAGCGCACGAACTGCGGTTCGACGAATAGCGATTTGTCGATCCCGGCCGGCATCGAGTCGGAAAGTCGTACAGGCTTGGCGTTTGCCTTGGTTTCGATCGCGAACAAGTCGGCGCTGTTCCGCGTGTCGGTGTGCTGGTATACGACGTACTTGTCATCCGCGGACCAGTGCGGCTCGATGTTGGTGCCGTTTCCCGCCGTGATGTAGGTAACAGTGGCGTGCGACGGATCGCCGCCGATGTTGGCAATGCCAACGTGCCTATCACCGGGCCGGTCGGGCTCGTTCGCGTCAAACGCAATCCGCGTACTGTCGTGCGACCAGGCAGGGCGCCAAGCTTCGAAATGTCCCTTCGTAATCTGCGCCGCCTTCCCGCCTGCTGACGGCATTACGTACAAATGGTCCCAGCCGTCTTCATCACTCAGAAATGCGATCCAACGCCCGTCCGGTGATGGCCACGGCTGCGCACCCGCCTCGCCCCAGTCCGGGATACTCCAAAATTGTTCTTCGGTGATCTCGTGGATGGCGTGTGGCTTCCCGTCGGCCGCATCCACGCTATAGATCGAATATTTCTTAAAGTCTTTGCTCTCTCCGTCGAACACCAGATGCGTTGCGTCAAGCCACGCCAACCCGCCGTATTCGCCCGGGGTGCCAATCGCGACCGGCGGTCCACCAGCAATCTTCGCCGCATAAATCTGGCCGGGCGCATATTCCCAAATTCGATAAATGATCTTTTTCCCCGAATAGTCAGGAGTCTCATCGTGATTGATGGTCTTCGAACCCGCCGTGTACGCGAGGCTCGCCCCGTCGGGCGACCAGATCGGACGCCGGATGCTCACCTTGTCTTGCGCCACGACCGACTCGCCCCCATCGCCCAGTGAGCGCACTACGAGTTCGCTTTTGTGGTCGTCGCCGTCCGGCACTCCCGCAATGTGGCGCACAAAGGCAACGCGAGCGCCATCAGGCGATGGAACCATCTCGGATTCGATGGTTGGCGTCGTCCACACCGGCTTCGGCGCGCCTCCGGATACCGCCACCTGCCACAGATCCCCGTTGTGAGGAAAAAAGATCGTCTGCGAATCGCGACTCCAGAAGGCGTCGTCGATTTGCCCTTCGGAAAACGAAGTCACCGCAACAACCTGCCCGCGGCCGTCAACGTTGGCCACGAAAAGATTCGCGACACCCGCTCGATCCCACGTGAATACCACGTGCTTGCCGTCGGGCGACCATTCCGGGTTCGACGGATGCTTGATATCGATCAATTGCTCGATCGTCAGCTTCGAAGTTTGCGCGCTGGACTGCGGACACGCGAAAGCCGCAAACATTGTCGCCACCGCGAGTATCGTTCCTGCTGACTTGGTCCATTTCTCCATTAGCGCCACCTCACGGCACAACTCGAACAAAATCCCGAACAGGACTTCGGCGGGTCGGCGTGATAGCAGTCGCCGACCCGCCGAATATTGCGCTGCGGCCCAAGGGAACCGCAGTCGCTAGAACGTGAATCGCAAGCCGAACCGTGTCACGAACGGGTTGATGGTGCTGAAGGGAAACAAGTAATTGGGGCCAAAGGTCGATACTTCGCCGATGACCGTCTGCGCGTTGGTCACGTTGAAGAAATCTACCGTGGGGATCAGGTGCCAACGCTCGTTGAACGTGAACTCTCTGGAAAGCCGCAAGTTAAGCATGTTCACACTCGGCAGCCGTAGAATTCCCGCGGGCTGCAGAATGATGCTCTCGCTGACATCCACGCCTTGGCCATTGGGGACCCCATAGGTCTGCGTCGGCTGGATGGGAAATCCCGTGTAGTGTTGGAAATTGACGCTGGTGCCGATCTTCCACGGGAATTCGTAACTGCTGTCGATTTTGAAGACGTAGGTCGCGTCGTAGTTGAGATAGTTGTTGTTCCGGTTGATGTCGTTGTTAGGATCGGTGAAGTTGTCGGTGGTCGCTTCGTCCGAGAAGCCACGCCCGAATACGCCTTTCTGTCGTTGGATGGTGAATCCGGTCAGCAACTGCCATTTGTTCGAAAGATGCTTCACGGCCGTAAATTCGACGCCGTGATAGGCGTTGTCATCAAGCAGCGGGATATTGGTTACGTTGAAATTGAAGGCACCGTATTTAGTCGGGTCGGCAGGCTGAAAGCTATAAAGAGTCAGGGGCTGACTGGTCACGCCGTTTACGATCGGCGTTCCACCAATCGACGTGATGGGCACGTAATCCGCGGAGGTTACCGCCGTGTTTTCGATCCCGATCATGTGCTTCTTTGTGCGGTAGTAGTACGTCGCGGCCACGCGGAGATCGTGCCACACCTGCCTTTCGTAGCCGACGCTGACCTGCTCCGAGTACGGCCTGCTCATGCTCGAATTGATGTGTGAACTGGACCCACCCGATGCGCCCACAAGTTGTGCTGGGTTAAGCCATTCGCTTTGTTGAGGAACCTTGTCCCCATTCGCGTCAATCCAGCTGTAAGTCTGGGTTGCCAATCCAACCGGGTTGACGGTCTCCGCGAGTCCGGTCCCTTGCATCAGGTAGTAACGGCCATAGCTGACCCGGAACACCGAGGTCCCTCTTCCGGTGGGATCGAACGCCAAGCCCAGACGCGGCGACACGGTGTTCCAATCCGCAAGGTTGCCGGACGCAGGATACGTCGTCGCCGGAAACAGCTGGGGAAATGTCGCGTCGGGAGATGTGGTCTGCTTCGGATAGTAGGTATTGAAATGATCGTACCGCACGCCGAGTTCCAGAGTCAGGCGGCGTGCGACCGTCCACGTGTCCTGCAGATACAGGCTGGCGTCCCGGAAGTAATTTTTTTGCGTCGCCGGCGTGTCGTATGCGATCACTTGGAAGGGGTTTCCACTATTGAACAGGATGTTGATCCCGCCGTTCACCTTATAAACGTAAGAATTGAAGGCCTTCCCAGACTCGAATCCGAATTTGAAGTTGTGCGTTCCATGAAAGTTTCCCTTGTACCACGAGCCGCCGGCAGACCACTTCAAGACCCACGCCGGATTCGCAAACTGATACGGCGCGGCGACCGATTCCGTGGAAAGCCCTACGTCCTGAACGTTAATATCGGACGCCGTAACTCCCGCCTGATAGCTGAGCGGAAATACGATCTTGTTGTAGCCGATGCGGAAATCCAGCAGCAGATTGTTGGTAATTTGGCTGGTCCACAACCCTTGGAGGATATAGGCCGGCTCAATCTGCTTCCAACTGGCTTGCTCGGTTACGAATGAATACGCGGTGTCGCGGCGGAAGAACCGATTTTGCTCGTTGTAAAGCCAGATAAAACTGAATTTGTTCTTGGAATTCACCTGATAGTCGCTTCGCAGGTCCGTATTGGTTTGGTGATTCACATCCACGACGGGGGAGCCGGCCTGATCGGTAACCGACAAAATTCGCTGCCGGAGGTCGTAGCGGCGGTAAGAGCCGAAAATCCACCACTTATCCTTAATAAGGGGTCCGCCGAGGCTGGCGGTGGTGTCTTTGGTCATATCAAACGGCGAGCCGGAAGTGACCGGTTTGCCGTTGAATTGGGGGAATTTGACGCCCGCCTGTATTCCTGCGGTCAAATAATAGAGGCCGATTTGTCCGTGTAGCTGGTTTGATCCGGACTTCGTCACCATATTCATATACACGCCGCCGATGGGCACCGACGCGGGAGCGTTGTCGGCAACGACCTGGAACTCATCGAAGGAGTCGTGGTTGGTATAAAACTGGGTGTAGCCGCCGTTCGACCCGGGCCAGTTCAGATCGAGACCATTGAAACTGTAAATCTGCTCCGCCGGGGTGCTGCCATGCACTTCCATGGTGGACTGTTGGTAGCTATTGTTGCCAGCCACGTCAAAGGTGCTGGTGGTGGCACCCGGCATCTGCGCGACCGTGGACCACGGATCACGACCGCTGGGGATATCCTGGAGCAAATTCTGGTCGAACGTGGTGGAAGTCTGGTTGTTCTCCAAATCAATTATCGGATTGCCTTCGACCTTGACCACCTCCGCCACCTCTCCGACCTGCAGTCTGGAGTGAATTGTGGCCGTGAATCCGGCCGTGATGATGATCCCGGTCTCATTGAACGTACGGAAACCAGGCATAGTGACGATGACTTCGTAGGCGCCCGGAGGGAGCAGGTCCAACAAATAGCTGCCGTCGCCTTCCGATTGGGTGCCCCTCTGCGCTAGGAGCGCCGAACTCTTCACCGCGACTGCGGCGCCAGCCACCGGAGCACCCGAGCTGTCGGTCACGGTCCCGGTAATCTTACCGGTGGTAGAAACCTGGGCGACCAGGGTTGGAGGCAGGAGGAAGGTACAAAGCACGGTGACAAGGCACGAGAGGAAGCGCGAGCCGAAAATGGACCTGTAGCGGGACGAGATCAGGAGCCACATGAGACACCTCATCGATAGAATTTGCTGCCCTCAGAATTCTCGCTTTCCCCACCCCAGGGAAATAAGAGGCAAGAGCCCGGCAGCGGTCGAGATGGCGCATATTGTATACAGTGGCCCAACCCAGTCAATCCCGGAATCTAGCTTGATCGCATGTGGTTTTTGGGGGCTCGCTCATGCGCCGGCTTTAGTAGAACAGCGAGTGCTTTCCTCGATACGAGGGGGTGAGCCGAGTGCCGACTCTGAAACAATTCCGAACTGATGGCGAGCAGATGATTTGTCCCGGCGGTGAGTGAGTCTACCCCGGGGTTGGCAACTCGGGCTCTTCGTTTGGCCCATTCGAGCATGCAGACGCGCTATTGT
>Ga0210408_10003010_pt1 | contig 15805 bp, 15 predicted proteins | sample IncBWH4MmetaG_FD_155471 | JGI IMG/M metagenome (GOLD analysis project Ga0210408, IMG submission 155471) | Forest soil microbial communities from Barre Woods Harvard Forest LTER site, Petersham, Massachusetts, United States - Inc-BW-H-4-M | ecosystem: Environmental > Terrestrial > Soil >...
ATTCCGGTAACAGTGTCGTCTGCTGGCGATCCGCCCCTTCAACGAAACCCTTCATTATCCCCCCGCGATTCAGCAAGGGAATCATAGCATCGGTCAGGTTTTCACACAGCCTGGGTCAAACTCGGAAGTCGGCCCGCTTGAACGGCATGTCCGTTCTTCCCCCGACGGCAGACGTCGTGGGACCAACGCGCCATGTCCGGGTTGTGCAACGAGCGGACGAGTACCTGTCAGGTTCAGACGTTCCGTGACCTGTTTCTGATCACCGAGCTTTTAGATTCCAAAGGCCGAAAGCGACGATGTCGGTTTTTGAAGCGGGTTGGCTCGGATCTCCTGTCAGATCGAGTGGGCTTTCCGGTTTGTTGAGGTCCTCAAAAAAGCCGCCGCTGATCCATCAAACCGAAGCTCGATTGATCCGCCGCTATTCCGGCTATCTAGGTCAGGGTCGAACTCATGACGCCAAAGCTCATTGAGCATCGTTTCTTGAATCGTATTTTTTACACGCTCAGCTTCTTCTGCATTTCCTGATGCAGTAAAGTTAGCGATAGCGGAAATGAACCTGTTGATTTCGCCAAACGGCAGCAATCGAGCATACTGCAACTCGATTTCGGTTCCCACCCGTGGATCAGCGGGGCCGTAGTGATGACTCGCGAAAATCTGCAGGTCTCCAACGCTATATTCGTTATAGAAAATCTCGTAGCGACGACCGTACTCTGGTTCCTCGCGGCCTGTGAGTTCAGCGCTAGGTCGCTCTTGCAATCGCCATGGCTCGTTTGGCTCAAACCTGTGGTTTAAAGCGTCGGCAAACATCTCAAAATCGGAGAAGAACCGTCGATCCTCGTCGGTGATTTGTAGCTCGGTGCCGTTTCGTAACGAAGACGGTGTATGAATGGGCGTGATCGGCTTGCCGCTTAGCAGCTTACCTAGAAATTTCCGATTAGGGCCACGCCCGACCGTTCGCCAGATGTAGCTGGTGAAGCCTAAATTTACCAGAACCAGCACTATCAGAACTTCGTACATGTTCGCCCCCGGGCATCACCTGGACGATGGAAGGTGAGAGCTGGCGCCAAACTCCCCCGAAGCCGGGTCCTTGCCCTGCTCTTCTGGCGTGGGATCACGGTCCGGCTACTCGCGACAGACATCGCGCCACGTCCGAAAAAGTGCCAACAGGCGACATCAGTCGATCACCTCGTCGGCGCGCAATAATATGCCGTGAGGAATAGACAATTCGAGAGCCTTGGCAGTCTTGAGATTGATAACCAACTCGAATTTAGTTGGCTGCTCGACCGGCAGATCGGCAGGTTTCACGCCATTGATAATCTTGTTCACCAGAATTGCGGCGCGGCGATAAAGATCGGGATAATTCACACCGTAGGCAAGCAGCCCGCCAGCATCGACGAATTCGCGCGACACATAAATCGCCGGCAACCGATACTTCATAGCAAGATCGATTATGAGCTGTTGATTGGCCTGTGTGAGGGTATCGATCCCGACGATAAGTGCGTTCGCCCCCCGACTGCTTGCGTTGTCTAATGTCGGCTCGATGTCTGAACGCGTTCGCACGTCGAGAAGCTGGGATTCAACGCCCATGGCATGTGTCGTTGCCGCTATCTCTTTCCACTGATCAGGCTGCGAGCCGTTGCTCATATTCAAGAGCGCGGCGACCCGCGTGAGTCCAGGAACAATCTCTTTCAAGAGCTGGACGCGTTTTGCCATGAGATCAGTCACAAAAGCGCTAAAGCCGGTGATGTTGCTGCCGGGACGGGCGAGGCTCGCAACCACCAGCAGCGGATCGCCAATGGCGGCCATTACCACTGGTATAGTCTTGGTAGCGTTCTTGGCCGCAACTGCCGCCGGCGTCCCTCTTGTCACGATCAAGTCGACGTTCAGGCCGACCAGCTCGGCCGCGAGCGTCGGAAAGCGCTCGGGGCGGCCGTCCGCCGAGCGATATTCGATGATCACGTTTCGGCCCTCGACATATCCAAGGTCGCGCAGACCCTTCCGAAATGCGCCGATGTCAGCGGGTTTGACGGCTTCGCCCGTCGTCTCCAGCATACCGATGCGATACTGCTTGCCTGCTTGTTGTGCCTGCGCCCCAACCGGCCACGCTGCCGCTACACCGCCAAGAAGCGCGATGAACTCACGCCGCTGCATGGCCGCCTCCAAGCTCAGGAGGCGGCATCTTAGCGGCTTAAACGAGTACTTTGATAGGGGGCTACACCGATGTCAAAACTATTGCCGCAGTGCACTGCTAATGTCGCTGTTGGGTCAAACGCGTCGGTTTGGCCGAAGCACGGCCACTTCCGGTCTTCCTCGACCAACGGACGTTGTCAAAGCCGGCCGGCACGTCTCGAAGGTGCCAATAGGGGAAGGACGGCTATATGAGGCGACGGATCACGGTTGAAAGATCAGGCGGGAAAATGGTCTCGGTGGCTTGATCGACTTCATCACAGGACCACCACCTAACCACCTGCATAGCCGCGCGTTCGTCATCGGAAACAGCATGGAGTTTAGGGTCTGCTTGGCCTAGTCGTCCCACAAAAAACACGTCTGTGTTTTCTACGGGACCATTCTTGTGCGAGAACAGATTTATCGAGGTGTGAACGGGCCCAGTCAGCGTCACGTTCACATCCAGCTCTTCTTTGATCTCGCGTCGTGCGGCATCGAGATCAGTTTCGCCAGCTTCGACACTCCCTCCCGGAGTTGCCCAGAAAACGAATGGCCCTCCGTCTCTCGTAACGGCAAATCGGATCAAAAGCACACGCCCGGCAGGGTCGAGAAGAATTGCTCGGGACGACCGACGTTGAACGGGAGCTGCCATGCGCTCTGTTATCTCCCGACTTGCTCATTCGGCAAGGTCCGAGATGGGTGGTCAAAAGCACCGTCTTAGCAGTCGGTCGGCGACTTCCGATCTGCCCCGATAAAAAGACATGCTTGCGGTCCATCGGCATGTCTCGAACGTGTCAACTACAGACATTGTGATACGCGAACTGCAACCGCGTTGAAACCCGCTACGTCAACGGATGTTTACGTATATTCGCCATCAATCCGCGATTTGATCGGCGATCACGGCAGCAGCAATTTCAGAGCGGGATGCAACCCTGATGTCACGAATAAAGCCAATCGCTCGACACATATTATTTGTGATGATTGTTGGCCTCGTCGCTTACGTGCGATCGCAAGATGTTGCTGCCGGGACCGAAGTGACCAACGACAACCAGCAACGCGTCTCGATTGCGGTGCCCGATTTCGTTGACAGTTTCACATCCGATGGATCAAGCGGGAGTGACGTGGCACGAGCCATTGTCTCAGATTTGAAGGCAGATGGCCGCTTTACAGTAGTCGATACAAGCATCACTCTTGAGGCAAACGCTGCCCTGCCGCGATTTGACAGATGGCGAAGGGCGAACGCGGAATGGCTAGTGGTCGGCCGCATCAGGCAGTCAGCCTCCAACCTTCTGGAAAATGGAAAGCGCCGCCCTTTGGTTGAAATAAGCCTATGGAATGTGGTCAAAGGTACTCACGTTCTCGGACAACAGCATATAGTCGGATCAGCAGACTTTCCGCTTGTTCCACATCTCATAGCGGCGGAAGTCATCAAAAAATTGACCAGTGAGCCTGGCCCTTCCAACACGGGGCAGTAGATCGCAACTGACGACTTCCGCTCTGGGTCACGAGCGTCGGTTCATGCCTCCGTTGGTGACTTCCGGTTCAGCCCTGCCACCGGACATATCCTAGACCGCCTGAACCTGACGCGAAGGGCCAAGAACAGACCTGGCGACATTCACCGGAGCAACACTTCGCGCAGTGAAGTAACGCACAATTTAGCAAAGTAACCGAACGGCTGGCTCGAACGTACCAGAAAAAGGCTAAAGTCCCGAAGCTGAGCTGTCGCGTCCAAGAGGCGGCGAGGAAATTAGGCCTTGAACACATCCGTCTGTGTGCTCGCTAGTGTCGCCATCGTGCTTGCCACGACACAAACAACCTTTGGACAATCGTCAGGGCTTTCGAATGCGGCAGCCCAACCCTCGATTTTAAGCGGTAAGCTTGGCGCCGTCGTCGACGGCAAGCCGCTATACACTGATCAAGCCGGTACGGCATTACTCGGAACCGATCGTCCGAAGTGCCCGGACGGCCGTCATCTCCGCTTCGAGCAGGGTCGCTGGACGATCATGACGGTTGACGACCGGCCTGTGCCCGACATCTCGTTCGAATACGTTGACCTCGCCTGCAATGGCCCCTCGGTCGTCGAACACGATACCAAATGGGGCTTCATCTCGATCGACGGCGGACTTCTGGCGGCCCGCTATTTCGACCTCGCCTACGCATTCCACGATGGAATTGCGACAATCGATGATAACGGATTTTGGGCCGTGATTGGGGAGGATGGATCAGTCCTGCTGGGGCCACTGAAGCTTGCGAGAGGTATGCTGATCTCCGGCACTGGCGAATACAGCATTGAATTCGAGGAGGGCTACAGAATACTCGACAAGGCTCTGGTCGCCGACCTGGCGCGAAATCCTGATGCCTTGACACGCCGTCTTCCGTTGCCTTCGTCCGAAGCGCTTGCGGGGCAGTTCGACGAAAAGACCCGCAAGTGGGGATTTATCGGCCCAGCGGGAAATTTCGTCATCAATCCGCAATTCGACGCGGTGGGCAGCTTCAACAGCGGCGCTGCTTGGGCGGCCTTTCCCGACCGCCGTGAATGGTGCTTGATCGACAAAATGGGACCCGTCAAGCTAGGCACCGAGTGTCAATGCGACCAACCGCTCGGGCTTGCTGAGCACATCGGGCACCCACCCCCCGACAACGCCTGTTACGATTACGGCCTTGGCCTTGTTCGCGACATTCCTGTTTTCCGCGGAATGACGAACTAACAAGAGATTGCCTTGGGGCGACCTAGACCCTAAACGCTTCGTGCTCTCGTTTGATCTGCAAGACAGTCAGCTGTGGGTCAACCGCGCCGGTTCGACCATGCCCCGATCACTTCCGGTCCACCCTGGTGAACAGACATCATCAGACCGGTCCGGCTGGTTGGTGCCACATGCGACATCTGTGGCTCGTCCTCACGAAGTGCGCCAATGTCCCTTGTGAATATCAAACTTCACCGCGCCGTCGTCACGCATCTTCATTAAGAGCGATTGACAGTCTTCCTGATGCTTTATGTTCACGCGCTTCATGATTTCGAAAACTTTCAAAGGCTTTTCGCGAAGAGCAATTATAATTTTTTCTCGATCAGTCATTGGAGTTCCTTACGACGGCGACGGTACGCGTTCTGCAGATTGTCGGCAACAGGTGCGTTCGCTTGACGAGGTCCGGTCGGGGTCAACAACGGACCTCGTGCCGTTCAAACGGGACTTCCGCTCTTGCCTCGGATAGTGTTGCAAAAGTCGTTTTGCCGAAGGTGTCAAAAATTCTGAGGGCCGCAGGCGCGGTTTTGGTGTAAAGATCTGAGGGACCTCATCGCCTCACGCAAAACTCATAGACGACTTCGGTAGCGCGACTAAGGTTATCCGAATCGTTGACCGGTTCGCGTTTTATGATTTCGCCGAAAATTCGGACTGATGCAACTTTCGACTTTTGCAACAGTGTCCCCCGACAAGCCAACATCGTCAGCGCGGCCGGTTACGTCGGTTAAGTGGCCAGTTGCGGACGTCCCTTTGGCCTCCTCCCCTTTCTGGGTCGAATCGCGCTTGCGCCGCGATGACCAAGCCGTTCCCACAGAATCCAGGTCGCAGTGCTTGTAACAGCTTTATCAGCGAGCAGCCGATATGGTGCGGAACTCGCGGGCGCGCCGTTTTGCCCTAGGGCCGTCCCGTGGCCGAAGTCTTGTCAACGCCGGTTGCGTGGGGGCAATCTCGACTATCAGCCGACCATCCGGTGGATTTCGGCTTTCGAGGATCGTGTGTCCCTTTTTCCGAATTTGCTGATTTGGCACAAGCTCATGGCCGCGTTCGCCGCCGTGGTCGCGGTCATATTTGTGAGCAGCGCTGTCGTATATGACAGACTTCGCGTAATCGAAGCGGCCAAAAACTTGCGGGTCAACACCACTGACGTGTTGGACACGTTGGACACGGCATTGGAGGCAATGCTGGATCAGGAAACCGGCCTGCGCGGCTATTTGATCAGCGGCGGCGAGAAGTTTTTGGAGCCCTATCATAAGGGTCGCGACAACTTCAGCGCGGCGATCAAGAGAATAAGGGAGCTCACCTCGGACAACCTCGCCCAGAAGATCCGGCTCGACCAATTGAACGAGCTGGCGAAAAAGTGGCGCGTGGAGATCGCCGAGCGGGAGATCGCGCTGATGGCGAAGCCCGAGACGCGCGCGGATGCACACGCGTTGGAGGCCTCGGGCTCCGGCAGAACTTTAATGGACCTCGTCCGCGCCACGTTGGACGAAATCGACCTGGTTGAGCGCGATTTGTTGGCAAAGCGTGAAGCCGTGCAGAAACACGCGTACGCGATTGCATACATGATGACCATTCTCGGCGGCGCAGCGTCGCTCTTGACCGCGCTGCTTATGGGCCTTCTGCTCACGCGCGCCATCACGACGCCGATCACTCGCATGACCGGTGCCATGGCGGCGCTCGCCAAAGGCGACACCGGCATCGAAGTGCCCGGGGTTGGTCGGGGCGACGAAATCGGCGCGATGGCGGCGGCGGTCCAAGTCTTTAAAGAGAGCATCATCGAACGCCAGAGGACCCAGGCGGACCTCGCGCACTTCAATCGCGTCGCAACGATGGGGCAGCTGACGGCCTCAATTGCCCATGAGATCAATCAGCCGATCACCGCGGCGGTCACTAACGCCGAGGCCGCCTTGCACTGGTTGGGCGCCCACCCACCCGATCTGGACGAGGTCCGTCAGTCCCTCGGCCTGATCGTCGCGGACGGGACACGAGCCGGGGATGTCATCAGTCAGATTCGTGCCCTGATCAAGAAGACGCCGCCGCCCAAGACTCGGTTCAACTTCAACGAAGCTGTCCTCGAGGTCATCGCCCTGGCCCGGACCGAAGTGCTGAGGCATGACGTCTCGCTGCAGACGCAACTTGCGGAGGTCTTGCGGCCCATCGAAGGTGAGCGCATTCAGCTGCAGCAGGTGATCCTCAACCTGATTCTCAATGCCGTCGAAGCCATGACCAGCCTCGAGGGGGCGCGGGAGCTGCAGATCAGCACCGAGACGGACGCCGCAGGCGGAGTGCTCCTCACGGTGCGGGATTCGGGCCCGGGGCTCGACCCGACGAATGTGGACCGCGTCTTCGAGGCCTTCTATACAACCAAGCCCGACGGCATAGGGATGGGCTTGGCCATCTGCCGGTCAATCATCACGGCTCATGGGGGACGGATGTGGGCCACCGCAAATAAACCTCGGGGAGCCATCTTTCAGTTCACCCTACCTCCAAAACAGGACGAGAACGCTTCCGCCGAGCACGCCGGCCAAATGCCGACGGGGTGAGGTTGCAGGTCTGAGGAGCGAAACGAATCCGTATTTTTGCGACGGCGCTGTCTCTGCCGTGATCGCCTTCCGCTCGGATATCGCTTTTAGGTCGATGATGGCGCTCGATCCATCACGCTTGTTGGCCCCTGGCCCCGGTCGAGCTCCACGATGCCGATCGCAAGCATTGGAAGGATGGCCAAGTTGCCGAAATCCTGCGCGGAGATTCGGGTTAGTCGAACGCGAGCATCGCGGCCTGCGTTGCCGATTTAGAGGGCAGACCGGTTGCGGGCAGGCCCATTGAGGTTTTGCAAATTCATTGCGGACGAAACCGCGAAGTGAGCCAAGGTCGTCAAGTTTCTGGGTGCCAAGGCAACATGAGCCTGCCCGGTCGGCGGTTTCGAGCCCGGGACCGCTTCGGGTCATCTGCGTCGTTCTAAGCGTCCGGCCATCGCTTCCGGTCTACCGCGATGAACGGACATCCCCGGTGTGCGGGCGGCAGGTCTCAAAGGTGCCAATAAGCGACATTGCCAAGCCGAGGCCATGAACTAAGCCACGGGCGTTACACAGGGCGGCAAAAGGCGCCGCCGCAGGGCCAGCGTCGTGGCGATATGTGCTAGGCTTTTCCGGCTGGTTAGATGTCGGGAGAGGATTGTGACGCGACGCGAGTTCATCGCACTCATCAGCAGCACGGCAGCAATCCGACCGGCCAGTTGAGCACAGTAAATTCGTTCTGAACTCCGTGGCTTGAGTTAAAGCTTCTAAAGCTGCGGACCAGATAGTCTGAGCTCGCGCTCAGCTCGAAAGACATTACTATACAGGTTTGCTATCCATTGCCGTCCGCTTGAGGTCACATTGAGATAACGAATGGCGGCTTGAATCTGCGGCGCGACGTTGGTCCAGTAGAACTGAGGGTATTTGTAGACGACGTCTGCTGGCGTGTTGTAACCAAGTGCTTTGTTCAACCCAATTTCCTCAAACTCGTGGAACAGTGCGTTTGATTTTTTCATATAATTGGGATCTCCGAGTTGCCCGATTAGATCAGCCGCGCGCAGCAGCAAACCCTCCTCCTCATCCAAGTCATCCGAGTCCTGCCTTGGCGGAATTGTGTAGGGAAAGCGCGTGTATTCGATCGCGCGCGCAACTCGAGCCGCATCAATCTCGTCTACTGGATCGAGGCGTTCAGCAGCGAAGATTTTGGAGCGATCCACATGATAGGGGGCAAGCGCGGCGTCAGAAGAGCCGACCGGCAATTGAATCGTTCGACCGCTGACATCAGCTATATAAGATCCATCTTCGTCTCCGTAAACGACTCCGCGAACATAGCCGATATCGTGGATCAGGCACGCAAGGATGAAATGAGCGTAGTCACTCGCTGTTGTCTGTCGCTGGAACGCGCGCCCCATCAGGATGTCGTGACCAACCAGGGTGACGAGCATCGTGTGTTCGACGTTGTGGTACAAGGCGTCGCTGTTGCCGATGCATTCGAGGGCGAGTTTTGCAGCATAAGGTAGCAATTCGGGCAGGCTGGCGTGGGAGGCGCCGAACCGGCCTTTTGTCTCGGAAGTCAGAAACGTGCCTAACGCTTGGGCTGTCAGTTCTGGTATCGTTATCATGATCAAGTTCCTCACCAGGCTTCGGGACTGGTTAGACATGGCGTACCTCGCCCACGCGCGAGGAACGGCGGCGCATAGAAAAGGAAGAACATCCGCGCTTCGTCGGAACCCTGTTGATGCAAATCAATAGGACGAAAATGAAGCCACGGAGCTCAATCGTACCGACTACGAGCGGCCTGTCATAATGGCAATGTTTGCCCGCGCGGAGAGACTAAGCCGCGAATGTTGCCTATGGGAGTCAACAACGGTCCTGACGGCCCCGTAACTTCACTTCTGGTCTACCCCGAACAACGGACATGGCCGGACCGGCTTGGTTGGTCCGTTCAGGGCCATGAAGAGACATCGCACCTTCTAAATGACAGCGCCGAAAGGCCGACCGGACCGACCCGGATGCGGGTAATCGAAGCCCGACGATTTCTATCGGGCGGGCTTATAACCTTTGACGACGGACTCCGACTTCTTCAGGGCCGCCACAAGTTCCGTCCCGGTCATCAATGCAGTGGTTTGGCTGGACTTGATTGCGCCACCCGCCGCAATCGCTACGGCGATGGCAGCCATGCTCTCGATGTTCGGCACGTCCGCGATCAGAATAACGTCATAATCGCCTAAGCAGTACCAACCACCGATCATTTTGCCTCCGACGGCCTCAGTGACCTGCCGTCCAACGGATTCAACGCGGTTTTGCGGATTCTTCATTTGCGCTGCCCATGATTCTGCTGTGTAGGCTGCCTGATACATATAGAGCGGCATGTTCGAACTCCCTTAGCAGATTATCCTGACCTTTCACCGGAAGAAGAGCGCGAGCGTCGCCGTTTTCACGGCACGGGCTAACTTTATTCGCGCGATGACGCCGGCGGCGATCTGCATGGTAGCGCCGATTGCCCAACTCAAACATATGATGCCAGCCGCGCTGGCTTCCACGGTTTCACCCAGAACGATACTGGAGATGGACACCACCGCCGCCACCGCGGTGAGGAAAATGCCGGCCGCGGTTAGCAGCTCCAACATATCCGCACTGGTGCCCAGCACGCGCCGTGGCGGCAGGTGCATGTGGTGATCGGGAGGAGCCTGGGGCAGATCGATCCCGAGATAGAAGCCGGCGGCCCCGTAAAGCATCATGGCGAGCATGGCTTCAACCGAAACCAGGTCGATGCTGCGGGCGCTCACCTCGGCAACGAACAGCCCACAGGCGGTCCCGGTCAAAGCGAGTCCGATCCGTGCGATGACGTGGGCCGACCTGCTGAGGGTCGAGCGGGCATGCCAAGGGACGCTGTGTTTGATGATCATTTGATACTCCCTTTCCGTTACCTTTTCGCATGCGCGGGGGCCGTGGGCATGTCTCAAACGTGCCAAACTCAGACATCAATGCTGGCAGTGCTTCATTGCGTCCGCTCCAACGGCACGCAGTCCACTTTCCCTTCAACGCTTCTTTTTCGGCCAACAGAGGCGCATGGCCGTGAAAGCTCGAAGTCGAGCTGGCCTAAAACCAGCAGCGCCAGACCAATCCAGACGGCTTTGCCTAGACAGTCCCGGAGGGGAAATGTCCGGTGAGGCATTACTAGCTACGCCCGCGCGCCCCTTATATGAGCCATCTCACAGACGCCAAAAAAAGCGCCCGAAGTCGCTCTCTTTTTGCTCCAGATAACACGGTAACTGACGACCAACAGGCGGCTCCGGTTCATTCGGGGCCGCCATTTTTTGGATTTAGGGCTTATGGCCGCAGTGAACCGCTCGGACTGATGCTTGCCCTACGCCGTCAGGTCACAAGGTTCGGAGAATTGCTGCCGATATCCGAATGGGTCACGAGCGACAAAACTCACCTTGAGCACAACGAGTCCGCTCTTACCCTGATCGCCGACATTTCAGGCGACATGGATTTCCGTCGCGAAGGGCCAAGAGGAGACCTGAGCAGGTGCAGCAACGTGCGTGAACAAAGTTGCGGTTACTCGATCACCTCATCGGCGCGAGCGAGCAGGCTCGGAGCCACGTCGAGGCCAAACGACTTGGCCGTCTTGAGGTTGATCACAAGCTCGTACTTAGTGGGGTGCTGCACCGGCAGGTCGGCCGGCTTCTCGCCCTTGAGAAGGCGGTCGACATAGCCAGCTGCGCGCCGGAACTGATCGACATAATCGGGCCCATAGGAAATCAGACCTCCGCCGGCGACGTAATAGCGGCCGTTGTAGACTGCGGGTAATCGATGCCGAGCTACCAGCCCGACGATCAGCTCGCGATGGAATGCCGCCGCCGAGCTCCCAGTCACAATCACGCCGCCGTTTGATTCCCCTGCGAATGCCGCGATGGCGCGCTCCATCTGTGCGGCATCGCTGACATCCACCGGGCGCAACTCCACGCCAAATGACAAGGCAGCGATCTGTATTGCACTGAACTGGGCAGGTCCAGCCGATATGGCCGATTCGCGAAGAACCGCGATCCGCCTCACGGCCGGTGCGATCTCCTTGAGCAATTCCAACCATTTTCCCGAGATGGCGTATTCGAAGTTGGTGAAGCCCGTGACGTTGCCGCCGGGATGCGCCAAGCTCTCGACGTAACCGCCACCGACTGGGTCAGCAACGACCGTGAAGACGATTGGGACGGCGCGGGTCGTCTGCAGCACTGCGGTGACAGCACCACTGGAATGAGCCAGTATAACGTCGGGACCGAGCGCGACCAATTCAGACGCATTCCGCAGGGTCTCAACATTGCTGCGCCCCCACCGGTAATCAACGCGAACGTTTTGACCCACGGTCCAACCCAGTTGCTGGAGACCCTGCGCAAACGCTGCGAGGCGCGCTTGTGTTTCCGGATCATTCGCCGGAAGCACCATTAACACGCCGATACGCTTTATCCTTTGCTGCGCGCGCACCATTAGCGGCCACGCCGCCGCCGAGCCGCCGAGCCGCCGATCAGGGTCACGCCGCCTCATGTCCGCCCCCGGGGGTCGACAAGGCCGGATCATATCGCTCGAATGGCTTGCGACACAGCCTCATTCTGTCCGACTTGGGTCAATAGCGACGGTCTGATGCTTGGCGGGTGATTTCCGCTTGCCCCTCGACTCCTGACTTTCCCTGCGCCGCGCAAACTGTCGCGAAGGGCCAGAAGGAGACTCATGCACCGTAGCAACTGTCGTCGCTATTCGATCACCTCATCGGCGATTAGTAGGATTGGTGGCGGCACCGTGAGACCCAGCGTCGTCGCGGTCCTCAGGTTGACAACCATGAGATCGGCAATTGAACAAGCTCGGACGGCTTTTCGCCGCGGAGAATGCGATCCACGTAGTTGGCCGAGCGACGAAATATATCTCGGAAGTTAGCTTCGTAGGAAGCGGCCATTCCAACTTCTTACCGGCTCCCGCACGACTGGTGCCGCTTAGGCTTTGATTTTTTGCCCGAAGTGACCGGCTTCAATAGTGGTAAGCCGATCGAGGTGAGGCAGGTAAGTTGCCATAAACGGGCGGTCTGCTTTTATCCCGGCGCGGGCAAGACGAACCCTAAGACCAGATACGCTATCAGAAGCGGGCGGCTCCGCGCCACAACATGTGATTGCAACCGCTGAAAGGGCGCCTTGACCAAACTGCGGCATGGGCACAAACTGCTCTGATTGCATATTGACATTGCTCTGCGCTTTAGCTGCGCGTGTTTTGGCGTGGCCGTGAGTACAGATGCTCATCGAATAAAATTGGGTTCGTTCGAAGACCTGAAAGAAATCTCCGGCAAGAAAAATCGGCATCATTGAGTGGAGGTACGAAATGTCTACCTTTGCACGACGATTGGCGACGTTTTCTATCGGCCTTATGCTGGCGGCTGTGAGTGTAGGCAGCGCACTCTCTCAGAAGAAATACGATGTGGGCGCGACTGACACCGAGATCAAGATCGGCAACATCGTGCCCTATAGCGGGCCAGCCTCAGCTTACGGCGTGTTTGGCCGAACTTTTGCTGCCTATGTCAAGATGATCAACGCCGAAGGCGGCATCAACGGCCGCAAGATCATCTTCATTTCCTATGATGACGCCTATAGCCCGCCGAAAACTGTCGAGCAGGCGCGCAAGTTGGTCGAGAGCGACGAGGTGCTGCTCATCTTCGGTTCGCTCGGCACGCCGACCAACTCTGCGATCCATCAATACATGAACTCAAGGAAAGTCCCGCAGCTCTTCGTTACCACCAGCGCCACCAAATGGAATGACCCGAAGAACTTCCCCTGGACGATCGGGTTCGGGGTCAGCTACCAGGCTGAAGCACGCATCTACGCCTCCTACATCCTCAATAATTTCCCAGGCAAGACCATCGGCGTGCTCTATCAGAACGACGATTTCGGCAAAGACTATGTCATCGGCTTGCACGATGGACTTGGCGAGCGGGCGCGTACCTTGATCAAGACAGAAGTGTCCTACGACACCTCTGAGCCGACCATAGATTCAAAGATGGTTCGGATCAGGGATGCCAATCCCGACATCTTCGTCAACATCACGACACCAAAATTCGCAGCGCAGGCCATCAGAAAACTCGCAGAGCTGAAATGGACCCCGATCCACATTCTTTCTAGCACGGCCAACTCCATAGGCGCGGTTCTGAAGCCGGCGGGACTTGAGAACAGCCAGGGCATACTGTCTGCTTCACCGCAAAAAGATGTCGACGATCCCGAGCTAAAGGACGATCCTGGCGTCGTGGAGTGGCGAACCTTCATGACCCGTTGGTATCCCGACGGCGACCAAGATGACGGCTTCACACGAAACGCATTTCTCTTGGCAAAAGGCCTCGAACGGACGTTGCGGCAATGCGGTGACGACCTCACTCGTGAAAATGTCATGCGGCAGGCAGCCCATCTCGATTTCGAGATCGGCCTCTTGATTCCCGGCGTTCGCGTCAAGACAAGCTCCACCGACTTCGGGCCGCTCAAGCAACTCCAAATGATGCGCTTCGAGGGCCACAGATGGGTGCGGTTCGGGCCAATCCTCAGCGCAGAAATAGGCGGATAGTCTGGCTTATGTTGCCGTGAGGCGGCGACAAGTCGAACAACAATGCGACGTTCGGGACCCGCTCCCCGAGTCCGTCTTGCGCACTTGGAAACCGAAACGGCTGAGGAAGAACCTCATAGCGTGTTTCGAGTTGTTGAACGGATGCCGAGCCAGTACCGGGAACGCAGGGAGAGAGGGGCAACGGGGCGAGGAGGCTTCGGCTATCTCTGCTTGGGGTCGAAACCAGCAGTCTCGATCGCCGCAAGTCATTTCCGGTCTTCCCCCAACAGCGGAAATCACGGGCCAGGGCAATCACTTCCGAAAAGTGCCAATGGCGGACGTTGGGAATGCATCGTTCATCGGAACTAGTCCGGCAGGCCAGCGAGCGAGCGCAGTAGCGGCACGCTGTCTTTTGCGATGATCCCGCGGGGCAGTTCCATCATCTTCTTCAACGCCACGTCGCGGCGCTCGCCGAGCTTGGCACGGTCGGCGGCGGTCAGACTATGCATGACCTCCTTCAGGCGTGAGGCGCCGAGGTTGGTGCAGTAGGCGGCGCTGCCCGGCTGTTGGCGCCACGACGCTTCAAGATCGCCGGCGTCGACCCCGTCGAAGCCGATCCCCTCGATTAGGCCGATCACCACGTCCTTGGCCCGCTGGTCATCGCCCGCGACCGGCAGGGCGAAGCGCTCCGGTGAGCCCTTGGGGCGTCCTTGATTTCGGAGGCTGTCAATCGAGACGTTGTTGAACGCCTTGACGACCGGTCGTCCCAGCTGCTCGGCGACCCATTTCGTCTCGGGCATGCAGCTTTCCAACGGCTCGATGCGTCCGTCACGCATGGAATAGTAGTTGCCAGTGTCGATCACGATGAGGTCGTGGCCCGCGCCATCGAATAGATTGGCCGGAAATTGCTGGATAGCCTTCATCGGCACCGAGATGATCAGCACGTCTGACTGCTTGGCGACATCTACGACCGACACCGCCGTCGCGCCGACCTCCTTCGCCAAGTCGGCGAGAGTTTCGGGGCCGCGGGAGTTTGCGATCCGCACGGTATGCCCCGCGTCCTTGAGCTTTCGTGCGAGGCAGGCGCCGATGTTGCCGGCGCCGATCAGACCGATTTCCATGATTTCTCCCGTTCTAGATGGCTTTGCGTCCTTGCGGCCCGCTGCTCTGGCAGACCTTCGGCGGGCCCCAAGCTGCGCCCAGTCAATAAGTGTGACCTGAGCCGAATATGGGACTATCGATGTCGAAAGCGCAAGAACGCGTAGCGACAGGACTTAGTCACATGGGTAGGACTGCCTCGGACGGACAAATTCTGAGAGACAGCCGCAAGGTCGGAAAGGTGCTTGCGCGCGTTGGCGACAAATGGAGTGTGCTCATCATCGTACTTCTCGGCGGCGGGGCCCGTCGCTTCAACGAGATCAAACGGAGCATCGAGGGTATCTCGCAACAGATGCTGACAAGAACGCTGCGAGGGCTGGAACGTGACGGCGTTGTCAAACGGACAATACTCGCGTCCAGTCCCCCTCAGGTTGAATATGCGCTGACAAATCTTGGTCAGTCTCTAAGCAAGCCGGTGCTTGCCCTCGGCAATTGGGCGTGTGAGCACATCGAAGAGGTTAACGAAGCCCAGAAGCTGTTCGACGAGCGACGACGGCATGCCGACTAGCGCCCGGGAGATGTTGGTGCGCCACGTCCGCTGACCGCCATGCCCGCTAATGGAATGGTCCGGCCGTGCTCCGGCCCTGCCAGTGTGAGAAGCTGGCAAGGGGTGTTCAAGACAAGGAGCACGCCATGTCTCAGAAACTCAAC
>Ga0210408_10003011_pt1 | contig 15780 bp, 17 predicted proteins | sample IncBWH4MmetaG_FD_155471 | JGI IMG/M metagenome (GOLD analysis project Ga0210408, IMG submission 155471) | Forest soil microbial communities from Barre Woods Harvard Forest LTER site, Petersham, Massachusetts, United States - Inc-BW-H-4-M | ecosystem: Environmental > Terrestrial > Soil >...
TCTTGCTTCGCGTCGCCACATTGTCGCCGCTCTTAGCCGAAGCTGGAACAAAAACGCGCGCTTCCAGTCCGAGATCCCCAAGAAATTTCTGATACTGCTCCTCGATTTCGCTGAATCGCTTCTCCGAGAAGTCGGCCAGATCCATTTTGTTCACGACCACGATCAGTTGCTTGATTCCAAGCAGGCTCAGCAAATAGGCGTGCCGCCGGCTTTGCTCGCGCACGCCTTCGTTGGCCGCGATCACTAATACGGCCGCGTCCGCGCGCGATGCACCGGTGATCATGTTCTTCAAAAACTCTTTGTGGCCGGGCGCATCGATGATGATGTATTTTCGCCGCTTGGTTTTGAACCGGATCTCGGTCGTGTCGATCGTGACGTTCTGCTTTTGCTCTTCCAGCAGCGCGTCGAGCACAAACGCAAACTCGAACTCCATTTTCTCAGCCGCGCACGCTTTCTTCACCATGTCGATCTTGCCTTCCGGCAACGAATCGGTGTCGTGCAAAATTCGACCGATCAACGTGGACTTTCCGTGATCAACGTGGCCTGTGAATACGACTCGCAGCGGAAGCAATTCTTTGGTCATAAGAATCCTTTCGCGCGAAGTTTCTGCATCGCATTGCGCTCGTAATAGTCCTGCGCGCGGCCGGCCCGCTCGCCCACTTTGGTCGCTTCCAGCTCGGCGATAATCTCGTCGATGTTCGACGCTTTGCTTTCGATCGGATGCGTGATCGGGCTGCATCCCAACGACCGAAATCGTTTTCCGTTCCGCGAGAAATACATTTGCGGAATCGGAATATTCTCGCGCTGGATGTAACGCCAGACGTCAACCTCGGTCCAATCGAGCAGCGGTTGCACGCGCACGTGTTCGCCTTTCGCTGAGTTGGTGGCGAATTGTCCCCAAAATTCCGGCGGTTGATCTTTGTAATCCCATTCAAACTGCGCATTGCGCGGCGAGAAATATCGTTCCTTCGCCCGGGTCGGATCTTCGTCGCGCCGAATGCCGGTAATTAGCGCATCCCACTTGTATTCGGCGAGCACTTGTTGGAGCGCGACCGTTTTCAATTCGTGCGTCACCGTGACAGGATCATGTGTTTCGTAGCCGATCCCACGCGATCGAGCTTCGGTGTTGATCTTCACGATCAGATTCAAGTTATGATGCGTCTTGGCCCATTCGCGAAACTCGAGCATCTCCGGAAATTCATAAGTCGTGTCGATGTGCAAAACCGGAAACGGCACCCGGCCGAAGAACGCTTTGCGCGTCAGCCAGATCAGGACGTTCGAATCTTTTCCCATCGACCACGGCATGGCGATGTTCTTGAACGCGTGATACGCCTCGCGAAAAATAAAAATGCTTTGGTTCTCGAGTTCGTCGAGATGAGTGCGCTGATTTCGTTGCATGTCGATCTTGGCTAGCGGCATGTATCTTCTACTTGCCTCGGGTTGGCGCAACTTTAGTGTTGCCCCATGGCGGAACAACGCGCCACCGCTTACGATTCAAAAGTCGAGGGCAACGTCATCTTTACCCGGCTCGACGCCGCCTTCAATTGGGTAAGGAAAAATTCACTCTGGCCAATGCCAATGGGCCTGGCCTGTTGCGCGATCGAATTAATGGCTACCGCCGCGTCGCGGTTCGACATCGCTCGGTTCGGCGCCGAAGTGATGCGGTTTTCACCGCGTCAATGCGACGTCATGATCGTGGCCGGCACCGTGACCTACAAAATGGCGCTCGCGGTGAAACGGATTTACGAACAAATGCCGGAACCGAAATATGTCATCGCCATGGGCGCGTGTGCCTCCACCGGCGGCATGTATCGATCCTACGCGGTCTTGCAGGGAATCGATCAACTCCTGCCGGTCGACGTTTACATTTCCGGTTGTCCGCCGCGACCGGAAGCGTTGCTTGCGGGCCTGATGAAATTGCAGGAAAAAATTGACGGCGAGAAATCGTTCGCAGCTCAAAAGCCGGAGCTGACGAAGAGGCTTCTCGACGTAGCGACATGACGGGGAAAGAGCTTCTCGATTCGTTAGGAAAACTGTTTGGGGCAAAGCTTCAGGCGACCACGGAATTCCGCGGCGAGACCACCTACACAATCTTGTCTAGCGATCTGCGCGAAGTCGCCAAGCTCTGTCGTTACGATCTCTCGTTCGATTATTTGATCGACATCACCAGCATCGACAACGCGGGCGAGGAGCCACGATTCGAAATTGTCTACGAGCTATACTCGATGACGCTCGCGGTCCATCTCCGGTTGAAATTGAAAATCGGAGAGGATGAAACGGTCGATACCGTTTCCGACATCTGGCCGACCGCGAATTGGCACGAGCGCGAGATTTACGACATGATGGGAATCAAATTCAAAGGTCACCCCGATCTTCGCCGGATTTTGATGTGGGACGGCTATCCATTCTTTCCGCTACGCAAAGAATTCCCTCTGGAAGGACTTCCGAGCGAAATGCCGGACGTCGCGTTCACCAAATCCGCACCGCTCGAAGGCGGCCCGTTCGTCACCCAACCCAGTACCGCCATCGCCAAATTCCGCGAACCGCGCGCCCGCCCGCCGGAATTGTGAGTCATACAGGCAAGCGAGGTGTAGATCGGACAGTGGCGCACGTGGCAGCAGATTGATGAAGCCAGTGCTTCGCAAACAACTACTTCGCGATGATAAAGAACTCTTCGCGCAAGGGGCGTGTCACATCTTCGCTGATGAACTTTACAAACGCTTAGCGCCTCATGGATTCACGTTGCGAAGACTCGCGGATACCAATCGTTCTACTGTCGAGTTCGAGGCCCTTCATGTCTATGTGGGTAAGGGCAGCACGATGGTAGATGTGGATAGAATACGTAACGAGACGGACTTCATTCAAGAAATGGAAGAATTTAGAAACAACAAACCGGTGCCCGCATTCAAAGTCTTCCAGTGTTCACACGAGGAATTGTTTACGCCAGTTGGTCGCGAGAGCGATGCTGACGAAGGAATCGGTAATCGCTGGAACCACATAATTGAAGAGGATTTCACCGCGGCATGCCGAAAACGCGCGCGTAACATCATCGCGGCATCTCCAGCGAAGTATAACCCGAATCTCACGAACTAGCTGACTACGGCTTGTTCCAAAATCCGGGTGAAGTCTCTGGCAGCTTTTTTTCCAACTTCCAAAATTTCTTCGTGACTGAGTTTTTCTTGGGAGAGGCCGGCGGCGAGGTTCGTTAGGCAGGAAAAGCCGGCAACTTTTAGTCCGAGCGCGCGGGCCTGGATAGCTTCAAGGACGGTGGACGGAGATCGCGATCCGCGTCAGGCCGCAGACACCGGCGGCGCACTGGCGGGCTTGCGCAACGATGCCATGACGTCGGGGCGCATTCGCTCTTCGTCGGGAGTCGGCGTGAACTTCGATTCGCCTTTCGGATACGCGATCCGGGTGTGGAGCATGGTCATCAGCGTAAATCGGAAGCGCTCTGCGATTTTCCGGAGCTCGCCTAAAGTGAGATCGCATTCGTCGAGTTGACCATCGGCGATTCGTTCCTCGATCAACTCATTGACCAGTTGCTCGATCTTTTGCGGCGTTGGCTTTTCCAAACTGCGGGACGCGCTCTCGACGATGTCGGCCAGGCTGACAATCGCGCTCTCTTTAGTCTGTGGCTTGGGCCCGGGATAACGGAAACTCTCTTCCTGGACCTCCGGGATGTCTTCCTCGCGGATGTTCATGATTTTGCCGCCAGCACGCGCATCTTGCTGCTGCTGGAGCGCGCGTTGGTAGAAATAGAAAACGAGCGAGGTGCCGTGATGTTCCTGGATGACATCAATGATTTGTTTATTGAGGCCGTGCTTGAGCGCGAGATCTACGCCTTCTTTCACGTGCGCGATGATGATAAGCGCGCTCATCGTCGGCGCGAGATCGTCGTGCGGGTTGCGCTCGAAACTCATGTTCTCTGTGAAATATTCCGGTTTCACCAGTTTGCCGACGTCATGGAAATAGGCGCAGACGCGACACATCGTCGCGTTGGCTCCGATTTTTTCCGCCGCAGCTTCGGCCAAATTCGCCACCACGAGACTGTGATGGTACGTGCCAGGTGCTTCGATCGTCATTCGACGCAGGACCGGATGATTCAAATCCGAAAGCTCGAGCCACGAAACGTCGGTCGTGATTCGAAACAGATGCTCGAGTAACGGCAATGCGCCGCCGACCAGCATTGCCGTGACAATTCCATTGCCGAGTGCGAGCGCGCTTTGCAAACCGATCATCCCCCAATCGTTGTCCGTAGGCGGATAAAGATTGATCGTGATTAATCCAAAGCTGAGCGAGGAAAGCCAAATCGCGACGCCGACGCCGAGACCGGCGCGAATCAATTTACCGCGATTGCGCACCTGAAGCGTTAAGTAGACCGCAGTGAAGCCGCTGATCAAACTAATCACCAGCAATGGCGCATCGATCTTAACGAACAGAACGCTGCTCCAAAAACTGACAAAGAACGCAGCATAAAGGCCATGGTTGCGGCCGAGCAAAACGCTGAGGACCAGCGGCGCAAACGCGTAGGGCGCCAGCAACCATCCCATTTCCGGCGTGAGAAATTTGAACGCATGTTGCTGGCTGAAAAAAACCAGCACGAGTCTGATCGCGGCGAGCTGAAGAAAGACTGTTCCGAAAACAAGAAAGACGCGCGAATTTTGGGCGAACGTTTTGGGGTGATTAATCCACAACGCCGCGATCGCGGTCGCGAAGAAAAGGAGCGCGATAACGAGGCTCTTGGTCGGCTCCGGCTGCGAACTGCTGAAAATCAGGAACGCGAGCCCGCCGATGAACGCCGCGAGGATGACGACCTTTACGAAGCGCGCGTGTTCGAGGCTGTGGAGGAACTCGTTGCGAGTCCGACGGCGCCGCTGCTTTTTGGAAGCGAGACCGCGGCGAAGAAGGCGTCGGCGTCTTAGGAAATCAAACATGATCTATTTGCGCGATGACGGCGCGGGCGAGCGGTGTTGCTGGTAAGCCGTGATGATAGACCGAACAAGCTCGTGGCGTACCACGTCGCGCTCGTTGAGATAAACGATCGAGATTCCGGGAATGCTTTTCAGCGCCTGCAATGCTTCGACCACACCGGAGCGCTTGTTGGGGGGCAAATCAATCTGGGTCACGTCGCCGGTAATAACGCATTTGGAATGCGGCCCGATGCGCGTGAGCAGCATGAACATTTGCTCGGTCGTGGTGTTCTGCGCTTCGTCCAAAATCACAAACGCGTTGTTCAACGTTCGCCCGCGCATGTAAGCGAGCGGCGCGACCTCGATCGTCTGTCGCGCGATCGAGCGCTCGATTTCTTCCGGCTCGAGCATGTCGCGAAGTGCATCGTAAAGCGGCCGCAGATAGGGCGCGATTTTTTGTTCGAGCTCCCCCGGTAAAAACCCGAGCGCTTCGCCAGCTTCGACGGCAGGACGAGTTAAAATGATTCGACTGACCTGATCTTTCTTGAGCGCAGCCACGGCCATTGCAACCGCCAAATAAGTCTTGCCGGTGCCGGCCGGTCCGATTCCAAAAACGACGTCGTGTTTGTCGATCGCTTCGAGATAATTCCGTTGCCCAGCCGAACGCGCCACGATGGGCGGCTTGCGCGGAGACGTCGTGATTTTCATCGATACCGCGTCGCTGAGATTATCGTCGCGCGATTCGGTCACTGAGTTGAGCGCGTATTGAAATTCGTGCTTTTGAATCGGCACACCTTTTTTCTGGGCGGCGTCGAGTTGATCGAATACGCGTTGCGCCTTGTCGATCTTTTCCGGTTCGCCTTCGAGTTTTACCCAACCCTCACGCGTAGTGACCTTCACGCCGAGCGAATCCTCCATTCGCTTCAACAGCTGAAGATCGTTCGCGTAAAGCGATTGAAGCTGGCGCGCGTTATCGAAATGCAGCGTTCGCGTTTCGGTCATGTGGGACTATAAACCAGTGCTCGAAAAGATCGACATGTCCCAAGTCGAGAACGGGCACCTCCGATTAGCGGAATCCGTAAACCAGTGCCCAGTGGGTGCGTTCCTCGGGAGATTCCTCCACCGCGACGATGATGAAATAGCTGCTGGTTGCTTTCGGAATCACGTGCGCGGCCGCAAAATGACCTTTCTCCCAACTGTCCGGTTGCTCAGCGAGTTTCCCTTCCGAGTCGTAAATGTGGACGGAGACCTTCGCCCGTTCGATTTCAGTTCCCAGCCAAAACCAATATTCGTTTCCTTTGAATAACTGCTGTCGAACCGCTTTTTTCTCGCCGGAACCGAGATCGCCGCCCCAATAATCTTCGCGGACTTGAAAGCCTTCTTTCACATATGGCTCGGCGGCCTGGAGCGCGAATGATTGCGCGTCATCGACCGAGCCAGCCACCCCGCTGGGCAGCGCAAAGCAAACAACGATCAGCAGAGTTACTCGCAAGGTGAGTTTCGTGAAGTGGTTCATGGGCGCCGTCAATCCTTCGTCACGATTCCGTTGTCCAGCTTGGTTGTAATGTCGTTGATCTTTCGGACCGATTCCGCCGAAATGTGAGCGGAACCAACATCAACCAAGGGTTTCACTTGCCCCAGTCCGTTCTGAATATCGCGAATGATAGGCACATTAAATTCAGGCATGCTCTGAAGCTGGGTTTGAAAATGAACGAGAAGATCGGGCTGGTGAAGCAGCTCCGCGCCATCGGCCGAAAAATGCTTCGTAACCACGGAGGTCAACACCTGCGTGCCGCGTAACCAGCCGCCCAAGCTTACCAACTGCGACAACTTTTCGTCGTGCACTTCATTCATCGCCGCCTGCACACTGCTCTGAGTGCGATCCAATTCCTGACGAACATTTTCCCACTTCCGCTTGTCCGCCGCTTCAGTGATCGCTTTCGCGTGAGGCGTGATCGAATTGCCAACGCCGATTCCTTTGGAAAGACTTAAAACGCGCTGGCCGATTTCCTTCACCGCCGACGCGTCTTCCGCCTGCACCGCGATGAAACCGTCGGCAATGACAGTGCCGAGCAGGAGCGCGATACGCGGCCGTTCGGTGAAATTGTTGGTCTTTTCGGTTCGGACGTATTCGCGCCAATTGACCGAGCCGAGCTTGTTGAGCGCGCCGAAGATTTCGTTCGGCAACGGCACCACCACGTTCTCGACCTTTTTTGACATCTGTTTGACGTCAATGTGTTGCGGGGCTTGGGCGGCATGAGCGCAAAGCATGGCCCCAAGCGATACGCTTGCGCTCAGTTTCAGGGTTCTAGAAAAGGCTATCATCGGCAGCTTCGACTGTTGATTTCGGCTTAGTATTCAGGATTAATGAAGCCATTGTAAGCAGAACCTAGCTTCCACACAAATCTCTGCGCCTAACAATTTTGAACCACCCAAAGTCATCCTTTTTCGCTGAACGTCGCGACGCCTGCGTCTTATGGACTTAAAAAGGCTTCGCCAAATCATCGACCGCGCCTCGTCCAAGCGCATTTTGGTCATCGGCGACCTGATGCTGGACGAATTTGTTTGGGGCAAAGTGGGTCGGATCTCGCCGGAAGCGCCAGTGCCGGTGGTGCATGTAACGAACGAGACTTTCTTTCCTGGCGGTGCAGCTAACGTCGCTCGCAATCTCCGCGAATTTGTCGACAAAGTCTCGGTGATCGGGTTCATCGGAAAAGACCGCAGCGGCCAACAGCTCCGCCAGTTGCTCGCCGAACGAAAGATCGACATCTCCGACACGATCGAGGATGACAAATTTTCCACGATCGTCAAAACGCGAATCATTGCTCGGCATCAACAGGTCGTCCGCGTCGATCGAGAAGCGATTGCCAAGCCGACGACTACGCAGATCGGGAAAGTGGCGGCTGCGGTCAAAAAGAAATTACCCGACATCGACGCGATCATATTTGAAGATTACGGGAAAGGGTTTTTAACCCGCGAACTGGTCGGGCAGATCGCACGTGAGGCGCGTGTCGCCAAGAAAATCGTCACCGCCGATCCAAATCCGAACAATCTGATCGACTGGAGCGGAATGACGGCCGTGAAACCGAATCGCGCGGAAGCCTTTCTCGCCGCGGGTGTACCTGATCGCGATTCGGAAGTCGCGCCCAAGAAGGATGTCGATCTAGTGCGAGCTGGGAAGGAACTGCTTCGAAAGTGGGGGATTCAATATCTGCTCGTTACGCTGGGCGAGCGCGGCGTGATGTTTTTTGAGAAGGGGAAAGTACCTCACCACATCCCTACAAAGGCGCGCGACGTTTTCGATGTCTCTGGTGCCGGCGACACTGCGATCGCGATATTCACGCTGACGTTGGCGTGCAACGCCACGCCGCTGGAAGCTGCTCAGATTGCCAATCACGCCAGTGCAGTAGTCGTCGGGAAACTCGGCACCGCCACCGTCACGCGCGACGAATTGATTTCAAGTCTTGAAAATGACTTCGACTAAAGCGAAGTCGCCCGCGGTCTTTATCGATCGCGACGGAACGATCATGCACGATGCCGATTATTGTTCGCGCCCCGACCAGGTTCGGGTATTCGATGGCGCTGGCGTGGCGCTCCGCCGCCTCAAGAAGGCCGGCTTTAAAATTATTGTGATCACAAACCAAAGCGGCATCGGTCGCAGATTCTTCAGCGAACAAGACTACCGCACGGTGGAAGCCGAGGTCCTGCGGCAACTCGGAAACGACTTGATCGATGCGACTTATTTTTGTCCGGACGTGCCAGGCCAACCCTCAGAATACCGAAAACCCGCGCCGGGAATGGTCCTCCAAGCGGCGCGCGAGCAAGATGTCGATCTCTCGCGTTCGTTTTTGATCGGAGACAAGGAGATCGACGCCGAATGTGCGCACAATGCCGGCGTCCGCGCGATTCGGGTCCGGACCGGGTTCGATAAAGCTACTAATGGCAGCCGCGCGGAATGGGTGGCCGAGGACCTGCCCGCGGCGGCAGAAATCATTCTTAAAGCGAAAAATGAATAAGGCGGTTGGAATTATTCCCGCGCGCTGGAGTTCAACGCGTTTTCCGGGAAAACCACTGCATCCCATTGCAAACAAACCGCTTCTTCGTCGCGTTTGGGAGCGTTGTGTTCGCGCGAGGCAATTAAACGCCGTCATTATTGCGACCGACGACATGCGGATTGCCAACGCAGCTTTCGATTGGGGCGCCGAGGTCGCGATGACCTCGAAGAATCATCAAAGCGGAACGGACCGCGTGGCCGAGGTCGTGCGTAGAGCCCGCCAGTTTGATTTCATCCTTAATATTCAAGGCGATGAGCCACTGACCGAGCCCGCACTGCTCAATCGTTTTGTGGAAACGCTGCGCTCCGATCCGAAGATCGACATCGTTACGGCGGCGCATCCGTTCGCAAACGCGGCCGAAGCGGCGTCACCTCATCAGGTTAAGGTGATCATCGATCTCCGCGGCAACGCACTTTACTTTTCGCGATACGCGATCCCCTTCCCCAGGAATCGCTCCGTCGCCATTAGATATTTACGGCACCAGGGCATCTATGGTTTTAGGCGAAAAGCGCTGCTCGATTTCGTGAGGTGGAAATCGACCCCGTTGGAGCGCGCAGAATCACTCGAACAATTGCGCGCGCTTGAAAATGGTGTAAAGGTTCATGTGCTTCTCACGAAACATGGTTCGCCAGGCGTAGACACGCCGGCAGATGCGAAGGCGCTGGAGCGAAAACTAGCTCGCGCAAAGCGGAGAAACTCTCGATGAAATACATTTTTGTCACCGGCGGCGTGGTCAGTTCGTTAGGCAAAGGCCTGGCCGCGGCGTCGCTCGGCACACTTCTGGAAGCCCGCGGCCTGCGCGTCGTTCTCCAAAAATTCGACCCCTATTTGAATGTCGATCCGGGAACGATGAATCCGTTTCAGCACGGCGAGGTTTACGTCCTCAACGACGGCGCCGAGACCGATCTCGATCTCGGACATTATGAGCGCTTCACCAATTGCGTTCTTTCGCGTCACAACAATCTAACCAGCGGCCAGGTTTACGAGTCAGTCATCTTAAAAGAACGGCGCGGCGATTATCTTGGCAAAACCGTCCAGGTAATTCCTCACGTCACAGATGAGATCAAAGACCGCATTCGCGAAGTTTCCGACGAATCGAAGTACGACGTGGTGATCACCGAGATCGGCGGAACGACTGGCGACATCGAAGGCCTGCCATTTTTGGAAGCGATCCGGCAATTCATTCTGGAAGTCGGACCGGAAAACGTGGTCAACATGCACGTCACGCTTGTCCCGTACATTAAAGCGGCGGCCGAACTGAAGACGAAGCCCACGCAACAAAGCGTCGCAAAACTGCGCGAAATCGGTTTGCAACCGCAGGTTCTGATTTGCCGCACCGAAAAATCGCTCGATCGCGAGTTGCGTCAGAAGTTGTCAATGTTTTGCAGCGTCTCGGAAAAAGCAGTGATCGAAGCGCGCGATGTCGCCGACACGATCTACGAGGTGCCGCTCATGTTGCACAGCGAAGGTCTCGATCAGCTCGTTTGCGATTTGCTACGTCTGAAAGCTCCCGAGCCAGACCTGATTAGCTGGAAGAAGTTTGTCGATTGCGTGACCAACCCACGAAAGCGGGTGAAGATCGCCGTCGTCGGCAAATACATTCACCTTCAGGACGCGTATAAGAGCATCTACGAATCACTGACCCACGCGGCGGCGAGTCAGGATTGCGGAATTGATTTGAAACTGGTCGATGCGGAATCGCTTCAAGATCGCCTCGGCACGCAGCTCCAGGACGTGAGGGGCGTTTTGATTCCAGGCGGATTCGGTGACCGCGGAGTGGAAGGAAAGATCAAGGCGGCTCGTTACGCGCGCGAGCATAACATTCCGTATCTTGGCCTTTGCCTCGGAATGCAGGTCGCGACCATCGAATTCGCGCGCGATGTTTGCGGAATCCAAAGAGCCAACAGCACGGAGTTCGATCCGGAGACGCCAGATCCGGTGATTTCACTACTCGAAGAGCAGCGCGAAAAAATTCAAAGCAAAGGCGCGAGCATGCGGTTGGGAACGTGGCCAACGAAGATTGTAAAAGGAACGTTGGCTGAAAAGATTTACGGCGCGACCGATGTGATGGAGCGACACCGCCATCGCTACGAGTTCAATATGAAGTATCGCGACCGAATGAACGAGAAAGGCTTCGTAATTTCCGGCACCTCGCCAGACGGGACACTGGCCGAATTGATCGAACTCCGCGATCATCCCTATTTCATCGGCTGCCAATACCACCCAGAATTTCAGAGCAAACCGAACAAGCCCCATCCGCTGTTCAAAGGCTTCATCCAAGCTTGCCTGGCGTTCGATCCTAAGAAGCATCCGGCGCGCGCTGGAGGCGATCCAAAATCGCAGGCCCAAGTTCCTGAGAAGGAGCTTGTTTTGCAGCGGTAATCTGGCTGGTTCTGGGTCAACCTGAACGGATTTATAATTTCCATAATTCCCTATTGACCGCAAAATTCAAATATAAGACCATCGAGTCCGGGTCAGGAATCAGGTTCTATGAGAAAGCTTTCCGAATTGTTGTTTCAAAAGAAAACGCCGCAACTAGGCTTGGATAACCAAACGCTCGAGGATTATCACGCTCATGGTTACCTCGGTAACATGTATCTTTCGCTAGGCGACTTGGCTCAAGCTGAACTGGAATTTTCGCGGGCCTATGCCTTGTTCCCCTCCGAGGAGGTCCAAAGCCAGCTCGCCACTGTCCGCAGGCGTCGAGTCAAGCAAAACGTGTCAGCTAAGCAACCGATCTCGACTACTCGCGCGGCTTAACCTGTCTGAGATCGCAGCTCCGAGTCCTTGACAAGGAACTCGTTCTGCAACGATAAGATCGGCATCTAGCTGGTCGAGTTCCCGTAGATAGCGAAACAAATTCGCAGCCGCTTCGCGCAGATCCTGCCCTTCGCTCAAGTTCCGAATCGCCACGAAGCGTTCGTCTTTCTTCACCGGATTCCAGGCTAGCAACGCACAACGCTGATCTGACTCGAACGATTTTAAATCATCAATGATCTGCAGCGGCGTTTTTGGCGCGTAGTGTGACGGTAACTGTCCCGGCGCAGATATTTTCGTAACCGAATCTGCCACTGCGACTTTGCCAAACTGCGACAATTCTTCGGAGGTGATCGGGCCGCGCCGAAGGATGTCGATCTTACCGCCGCTAATAGCGGTAATCGTCGATTCGATTCCGTGCGTGGCCGCTCCGGCGTCGACTATCAGTGAAATATGACCGCCGAGTTCGTCCATAACGTGTCGGGCTGTTGTTGGACTAATTCGACCGAAGCGATTGGCGCTCGGGGCGGCCAGCGGTTTTCCAAACGCCTGAACGATTTCGGCGAAGACTGGATGGGCGCTGATTCGAACCGCCACCGTCTCCAAACCCGCAGTGACAATTCCCGGAACAACGTCGCGCTTTGGCAAAACTATTGTGAATGGTCCCGGCCAAAACTTTTCGGCCAGTTTCAAGACCAGTTGTCGATCTTGCGCCGGAAGGTCAGCGATCCTTTCCAGGCAATCGCGAGCTGGCAGATGGACAATCAACGGATCGAAGCGCGGACGACCCTTGGCTTCGAAGATTCTTGCGACCGCGATCGGATTCAACGCATCCGCTGCGAGGCCGTAAACGGTTTCGGTCGGCAACGCCACAACCTCGCCTTGGCGCAGCAATTCAACCGCCGCGTTGCGGTCGGTCGAAATTTCCGTTTTCACTTCGGAAGTTTCGCGGAAAGAACGCTCTCGGATTGCTTCTTGCGAAATGCTTCCAATCTCTTCCGAAGTTTTTTGTCGGTGGTAGCAAGAATCGCAACGGCGAGAAGCGCTGCGTTTTTGGCGCCGGCATCTCCAATCGCCAGAGTTCCAACCGGAATCCCGCCCGGCATCTGCGCAGTCGATAATAGCGAATCGAGACCCTGCAGCTTTGATTGAATTGGAACGCCAAGAACCGGTAACACCGTATGCGCGGCAATCACACCGGCCAAGTGTGCTGCACCGCCAGCGCCGGCAATGATCACGCGCAGTCCACGTTCCAAGGCGTTGCGCGCGAATTCAGTGGTCGCTTCTGGGGTGCGGTGCGCCGAGAGCACACGGGCTTCGTTAGGCACCCCGAGCTCGTCGAGCGTTTCGGTGGCGTGCCGCATCGTGTCCCAATCCGATTTGCTACCCATGACGATGGCGACCAGTGGACTTGCCATACCGGAGTTTGGTCGGCCACCGCGTCGCCGCAACTTCTTTTCAATGGACGTCTTCAACGACATATTGCGCTGATGAACTCGGTCAAATCAATTGTCCTCGTCGGAATGATGGGCGCCGGGAAATCTTCGGTTGGTCGCTGCTTGCAACGCCGAACCGGACTCGCCCGCTTGGATACAGATGAAATAGTCGCAAAGGAATTCGGCGTTTCGATCCGCGAGATTTTTCGCACTCACGGCGAACAGAAATTTCGCGACGCGGAAACGCAGGCGCTCGGCGAACTGGCTCCCGACCGTCCGACGATCATCGTTACCGGCGGTGGAATCGTGCTTCGTCCACAAAATGTCGATCTGTTGAAACGACTGGGAACGATTGTGTGGTTGAATGCCGACGAAGCGACATTATTCGAGCGCGCATCGCGGCGAAACGAACGCCCGTTGCTGCAAAATGAAAATCCGCGGACGGCGTTTTCGGAATTGCTGCGCAAACGAATACCGCTTTACCGGAGCACCGCACATTTTGAAATCGATACGTCGCGGATGACTCATGACGAAGTGGCGGAAGCGATTTTGAGCAGGCTCGAAGAATTCAGTGCGACACGGCAATGACTGCGACAGCCAAGATTGATAACAAAACCTCGGCGGTAATTCTTAAAGAGCGACTTGTCGATTTTGCGCGTGAGATTGGATTCGATTCCTGCCGTGTGGCTGCGTGTGCTCCCCCAGCCCACGCAAATGAGTTCGAGGATTGGCTGAATGACGGCGCGCACGGCGAGATGAGTTACATGGCGCGTGGCGAAGAGAAACGTCGCGAACCGCAAATAATTCTGCCAGGCGCGAAATCGATGATCGTTTTAGCCCTGAATTATTTTCAGCGAAAAGAGAATCGGCGGTCACAGACCGCCGCTACAGGAAGAGTCGCCCGCTACGCATGGGGCGATGATTATCATGACATCATCGAGACGAAGTTGGACAAGATAGACAACTTCCTTCGCGAATTCGGCGGCGTGCAAAAGTGTTACGTCGATACCGGCCCGATCTTGGAGCGCGATCATGCCGCAGACGCCGGGATCGGTTGGCACGGCAAGAGCACGATGTTGATCAACGAAAAACTCGGGACGTGGTTTTTTCTGGCCGAGATTTTGACTACGCTCGAACTCCCGCCGGACGCGCCGGGGCGGGATCGTTGTGGAACCTGCGAGCGATGCATCAAGGCTTGTCCGACCGGCGCAATTACCGCGCCTCACAAATTGGACGCGCGACGGTGCATTTCGTATCTCACCATCGAGCTCAAAGGCGCGATTCCGCTCGAGCTTCGCCCGTTGATGGGCGATCGCATCTTTGGCTGCGACGATTGCCTCGATGCTTGCCCGTGGAATCGTTTCGCGGAGGCTTCGCGCGAGACTGCTTTCGCCGCACGAAGTCCGAGCCGGACTGGCACTTCGACAATCGGTTTCGCGCTCCGTGACTATTTGCGATTGAACGACGCCGAGTTTCGCAATCTCTTTCGCGATTCGCCGATCAAACGAATTAAACGCCGGGGATTTCTGCGAAACGTCTGCGTCGCGCTTGGTAACGTCGGCACAGCGGACGATTTGCCGTCGCTCCAGCGTGCGGCTACCGATGCCGAGCCGCTCATCGTCGAACACGCGTGTTGGGCGATCGAGCGTATCCGTGGACGATTGACCGACTAGACGCAAGTGGTTGAATCCAACCGCCCCGGTTGCTGCATCCTATTGGCGATCCCGTGAACGGGTTTCCTTTGAAAACGTCTAAAGTGAGGTAATTTCTGACGCTTCCTCTCCCTGAGTCGCCATGCACCAAACCTTAACCACCCCGGAGGTTTCGCCCCAGGCTGCGCGCAAGCAACGTGCGCGGCGACGTCGTCAGATCATCTGGGGCGTGGTCGGACTTTTTGTTCTCTGGCTCATTGTTTCAATTGCGCTGTCGAAACGCGAGAAGGCGATTCCGGTGACAACCGAAAAGGCTGTGCGCAAAACGATCCTCCAAATCGTTTCCGCCACCGGCAAGGTTCAGCCGGAAACAGAGGTGAAAATTTCGCCCGAAGTGGCGGGTGAAATCATCGAGTTGCCGGTGGAAGACGGAATGAACGTCAAGAAAGGCGCCCTGCTAGTAAAAATTAAACCGGATTCGTACAAGGCGCTGCTCGAGCAGCAGGAAGCAGCAATCAGCACCGCCAGAGCCAACAACCTGCAACAGAAGGCGACAATGTTGAAGACGCAGCAAGATTTGAAGCGCGCCGAAGACATGTTTACCAAGAAGACGATCTCGATCCAGGAATATAACGCCGCGCAGGCCGCAGCTGACGTCTCCAAAAATACTTATGAAAGCTCGTTGCACGAAATTGAGCGTGCAGAAGCGGGCTCGAGCCAGGCGCGCGATCAACTTTCCAAGACCACAGTGTATTCGCCCATTGACGGGACGGTCACGATTTTGAGCAGCAAACTCGGCGAGCGGATCGTCGCGACCGGACAATTCGCCGGAACGGAAGTGATGCGCGTGGCCGATCTCAACCACATGGAGGCGCGAGTGGACGCGAACGAGAACGATGTGGTGAATGTAAAAGTTGGCCATAAGGCCAACATAAAGATCGATGCTTACGGCGACCGAAAATTTCACGGC
>Ga0210408_10003013_pt1 | contig 15778 bp, 13 predicted proteins | sample IncBWH4MmetaG_FD_155471 | JGI IMG/M metagenome (GOLD analysis project Ga0210408, IMG submission 155471) | Forest soil microbial communities from Barre Woods Harvard Forest LTER site, Petersham, Massachusetts, United States - Inc-BW-H-4-M | ecosystem: Environmental > Terrestrial > Soil >...
TCGTTTCGTATCTTCAGTTTGAGGTGACATAATGACTCCAGACGGCTTTGTCTAGTGCTTGTTTCCAACTTGGGCCAGATGCCGGCGTGAACCTTGCAGAACGCTGAAAAATGCCGGGACAAAGAACAGCGTCGAAACCGTTGCGAAAATCAGTCCCCCTATAACCGCCCGGCCAAGTGGAGCATTTTGTTCCCCGCCGTCTCCTAATCCGAGGGCCATCGGCACCATGCCGATAATCATGGCCAAAGCGGTCATCAGCACAGGACGGAAACGCGTGAAACCTGCTTCCAGTGCGGCGCTGATGGAATCTTTTCCTTCCGTCATTTTTTCCGTGGCAAAGCTCACGACCAGGATGCTGTTTGAGGTTGCGACGCCCATGCACATGATGGCGCCCATCAATGCGGGTACGCTCAGAGTCGTGTGGGTTATAAACAAGAACCAGGCAATCCCGGCGAGAGCCGCGGGAAACGCTGAAATCATGATGAAAGGATCGAGCCAAGACTGAAAGTTGACTACGATCAGAAGGTATACGAGCACGATCGAGAATGCCAAACCGCTCAGAAGACCGATGTAAGAGGATCGCATGGTCTGAACCTGTCCACGGACAACGACTCGAGAACCGCGCGGTAATTGCTGGCGTGTGGCGTCAATGATCTTGTTCATGTCGCCGGCCACGGCACCAAGGTCGCGCCCCGCGGCAGCGCCAAAGATATCAATCACTGGCGCCACGTTGTAATGGGAAACGACTGCCATTCCGGCCCCTCGTTGCACGGATACCAGACTAGCCATGAGCGAGGGAGGAGCGTTGGGGTCCGTTCCGGTGACCGGAATGTTCTGTAAATCCTGCAGAGTGTCGGTGCGATATTGCGGTGTCTGAGTGGCGATAAAGTAGCTGACACGATTCTTGGGGTCAACCCAAAATGTGGGTGAAGTTTGAAAGCTGCCGCTAAGTGATACCAAGAGATTTTGCGCAATATCGTGGGCTGTGAAACCAAGTTGTTCTGCTTTGGTACGTTCGACCCTCATGCGCAGATAAGGCTGATCGAAGGGCTGTTGGATCCGCAGATCCGCCGCCCCGGTTACGTATTTCAACTTGCTGAGCAGCGCATCCGCATAGCGCTGGTTTCCCTCCAGGTCGTTTCCCACGACTTGGACATCGATCGGGGCCGGCAAGCCAAAGTTCAGGATTTGGGCGACCATGTCGGCCGGCAAGAAAGCGAAACTGACACCCGGGAACTGTTTTGGGAGTGTCAGACGAAGCTGGTGAATGTAGTCATCGGTCGGATGGTGCTTGGCGGAAAGAGTCACAAGAATGTCGGCATCGGATGTGCCAACCGGAGCTGAATTGCTGTAAGAGAGATTGATTCCGCTATAGGGCAGACCTATGTTGTCGATGACACTGTGAACTTCACTCGGCGGAATCTGGCGTCGAATGGACTGCTCGACGTGATCGCAAAGGTTGGCAGTTTGCTCGATGCGCATTCCGGTGGGAGCACGCATATGAAGCTTGAAAGAGCCGCTGTCAACACTGGGAAAGAAGTCCTGGCCTAGCCATGGGATCAGAATTGCCAGAGAGCCAAGGCAGGCCGCGAAGAACGCAATCAGGAAAACCCGCCGGTGATGAAGGCAAGTTTCCAGCAGACCGCGATAACCGACGCGAAACCTTTCAAAGGCCGCCTCGAAACCCTTCTGAAGCCGTACCAACGGATTGCGGCTGGGGGCGTCACCCTCCTTTTTTTCTCCCCGCAGCAGGTACTTGGCCATGGTTGGAACGATGGTCCGCGAAAGGAAATAGGAGGCCAACATAGCGAAAACCACCGCTTCGGCCAGAGGCACAAAGAGATACCGCGCCACGCCAGAGAGCAAGAACATCGGAGCAAACACAATGCAAATAGAAAGTGTGGATACGAAGGCAGGTGTGGCGATTTGGGACGCGCTGTCGAGGACAACTTCATCCATATCTTTCTCTGGTTCCGCTTCTCGGTTGCGATTTATGTTCTCGACCTCAACGGTCGCGTCGTCCACCAGGATCCCAACTGCCAGAGCAAGTCCACCGAGGGTCATAATATTGATCGTTTCTCCGATCGCACTCAGCACAATGATGGAGGTCAGGATGGCCAGAGGGATGGAAGTCGCGATGATAACCGTGCTTCGCCAACTGCCCAGAAAAGAAAGGATCATGAAAGCGGTCAGGCACGCGGCAATCAGCGTTTCCCGGACGACTCCACTGATCGCGCCACGAACAAAAATGGACTGATCAGCCAGCGGTGCTATATCGAGCTGCGGTGGAACCGTGGTCTTAATTTGAGGCAGAAGTGCCTTGATGCCGGCGATCACGTTCAGAGTTGACGCATTGCCCGCCTTTTGGATGGTCAGCAATACGGAGCGCTGGCCGTTGACGCGCACGATATTCGTCTGCGGGGGAAAACCATCGCGCACCCAGGCAACATCTTTGATGTAGATCGTAGTACCGCCAATCGTCTTGATCGGGATTCTGTTTAGGTCGGTAATCGTCTGCGGTGCCGCGTTGGGAATGGAAACATCGTATTCCCTGGACCCGATCTTGGACGTTCCTGTGGGCAGGATTAGATTTTGAACGCTGATCGCGTTGACCACATCCAGCGCAGACAAGCCCTTCGACTGCAACGCGGTCGTATTCAGGTCCACCTGCACTTGGCGTTGTTTACCGCCATAGGGATAGGGCACAGATGCGCCAGGCACGGTGATGAGCTGCGTCCGAATAAAATTCAAGCCATAGTCGTTGAGTTCTTGCTCAGACAGGTTTTGACCCGAGAGAGCCAACTGGAGGACGGGGACACTCGACGCGCTGTAGGCAAGAATGAGAGGCGGCGTCGACCCCGCAGGCAACTGCTTGAGTTGCGTCTGAGAAACCGCCGTAATCTGTGCGATGCCCTGTTGAATGTTCGCGGTCGGCTGCAGAAACACTTTGACAACAGCAATTCCATACAGCGATTGCGATTCGACGTGCTCGATATTATCAACGGTGGTGGTAAGCGCTCGTTCGGTGATGCTGACGATGCGGTCTGCCATGTCCTCTGGTACGAGGCCGTTATAGGTCCAGATGATGCTGACAACCGGAATGTTGATGTTCGGAAAAATGTCCGTCGGCGTGCGAACAATCGCGAGCGCGCCCAGGATCAGAATGAGTATCGACGCGACCACAAACGTATAAGGCCGGCTCAGTGCTAGTTTGACAATCCACATGATTCACCCCCCCGGCTTGGCCGGACCGCAATAACCAAATTGACCTTATGTCTTATGCCTCGGGGTCTTGGCATCCAGGGTCGAGATCAATTGCTCGGCTGCTGGCGGCACGGCGACTCTTCCGGACAGAACAATGTCCCTTGCGGGAATCTTTTTGCCATACACGCGGCGGTTGTCGCCATTGTCCGGACGGATTGTGGAGCCCTCGAGTGAGACTCCTGCGAACAAGCCGCGCGCCCTTGAGTAGCTCAAGATTTCGGAACGCAGCGTGGCGTCCGTATCGGCTGATGCATCGCGGCCGACCGGGCCAGCGGCCACAGAAGCGTCGCCTCCCAGCTTGACCTTGCTGGCAAGAATGCCCCTCGCGCCGCTTTCATTCATAACCAGCAAGACAAAATCCGTAGCTTGTCCACCGATCTGAAAGCCGAAGCTGCCACCCTCAAGAGCCATCATGGTGGGAGCGCCCCAGGGTCCCCTGAAGTTTTCACCCTTGCGACAAGACATAGCGCCCCGCCCGTAGCTTCCGCCAACGATAAACGCGGCTTTTAGGACGGACGGAAAGACAACGACGCAATCCGCCTTGTCGAGCAAGTCCTGCGGAATGTTGTCAGGAACGTCGAGAATTTCTTTCAAGACCGTTCCACAATTTCTTAGTCGGTCGTCATCTTTGGTTTGGTCCGCTGCACTCGCCACCTCCGCGAAGAGTGGTAGTACCGCCAACAGTATGCTGCTCAGACAGCTCAACAACTTTCCCATGTGATTTCCCTCCAGTCGATTTTGAGAAGTAGGATCAAAACCTGCTTAGACAACTTCATGGCTTATTCTCCAGTAAAAAATTGGGATCATCCCCTTGGCGTCAAATCCGTCTTGGAAAAATTTCATAAACCCTCTTCAACGGCGTTAAGGAACCTTACTGCCCACGCAGCGTCCCTGGCGGGATGTCATTGCGGCGGGCCAAGTCTTCCAGTGCGTCGAGTTCCGTTTTTGCTTCGTTCACGCGCTGCCGAAGGATTTCAATGCCAGCTTCGGGGGTGATGCCTATGTCGCCTTCGTCGAGATTTATTCCGCCCGTCATCGTCTTCAGGCTCCTTGCATCTTCGATCGCTTGACGGTATCCACCCAGCTGAGCCCGCCTGCGTTCAAGTTCATCACGCAGTTTCGCCGCCTGCTCGGCATACCACTCCGGGTCCTGGGTGCTAACGTACGGTCCAGGCGCAGACGCCGACGTTGGCCTTTCTTCGTCAGTTCGACCCACGATGGAAATCAGACCGAGAGCGCGGAGTCTTTCGAGGTCGTCGTTGGTCCAAACCACCGGGTTCTGGCTGTCCGTTCCCGCGCGCGGCTTGTTTGCCGCGCGCAGAGGAATGGCCAGGATACCCAGGGTCATTGAGATGGCGAGCGAAAAGGTCAGATAGCGATTCATCTCGCTCCCCTTAGTGTTTCTTCGACGGGGCGGGAGGAAAATGCTGGAACATTTTGTCCACCCCTTTGTTGAGGTTCTTTGTGTTCTTGTCCGCCTTATCGGAGAGCGTATCGCTCGATGAGCTTCGCCAGATCAATTTCTCTGTTTTTGCATCGAAGAGATCGATCACCAGTGTCCCCACTTTATAGGTCTCCGTTGTCGTGGTTGCGTCGCCAAATCCACCGCCGAATCCTCCCCAACGGCGACCTCCTCCGAACCCGTTATAGAAGGTGTCCAAGGTTTGTTGAGTCTGAGTCGTCTCAATGGCAAAGACTTCGACGTCACCGCCCGATGGAACCAACGTCCAGCCTTTAGCGGCAAGAGTGCTGTTTACGGCGCCCTTGATCCGGTCGACCAGGAGCGGGTCTTTTGTTTGCACCTTTTCCCAACTGTAGGTCTTGTATTGCCCAAAGTTTGCGCTGTGATCGTAGTCGGTCTTCACCTGCTGTGCCGACGCCTTGCCCGCGAACAAAAACATCATCCCAATCAAAACGAACACGACTTTTTGCATTTTCATAATTCCTCCTTTTTTTGAACTTTTCAATAAAACGTCAAGCGAGAATAAGCGGCTTCAAGGTCTCCAATGTCCCGTTGTGGCTTGCGTAACCCTGGTCGACGCTTTTGGGGACCATGCTGATTTTTCTCCTTGTTTTCTGTCGCCACGAAAAGCTTCCGTGCCTCGGGCGACACAACTGGAAAAGGCAACACGGCTGCCAAAGAGCTTTGTCCGTAAGTGACTGAAAACAGAAGGCGCCTACCACCGATAGCGCAACGTGGGATGCCGGCCCGTCAGACACGATGTCCCGATGCCGACATACTGAGTGAGGTTGTTGTTTGATTTTGTATCGAACGGCCCCGGCTTACATTGACCCGAAGTGGAGGGCGAGTGCGCGCGATGTGAATGCTTGGATAAGGTCAATCGATTGCAGGGTCGATCAGCGCATCCTTACAGCTCTGCTACCCCGGAATCGGCTCCCTGCTGGCGCGTGAGATGCCCAGCTTTTGCATGCGGAAGTAAAGCGTTGACCTCTTGATTCCCAATCGCGCAGCAGCCCCATTTGGACCGGCGACAACCCACCGGGTTTGCTCAAGAATCTTGCGTATGTGATTTCGCTCCGCGTCTTCCAGGGTAATTGCCTCTAGGGATTCCGCTTCGGCGGCAGCCTGCAGGCTCGCGAGAGGCGGGCACAACACGCTCCCGGAGCTCACGATTACGCTTCGTTCGATGAAATTCTGAAGCTCGCGGATGTTCCCGGGCCACTGGTATGAGGTGAGTGCAGACATCGTTTCCGGAGGAATGTGTTCGATTTGCTTATCCATGCGGCGACAATAAATCTCGACAAAGTGTTCCACGAGTGCCGGAATGTCTTCGCGGCGCGCCCGCAACGGTGGCAGTGGGATCGGGAACACATTCAGACGGTAGTAGAGGTCGCTGCGAAATTCGCTTCGCTTCACCATATCAACCAAATTTCGGTTGGTCGCAGCCACCAGGCGAACGTCCACTTGGTGAGTCCGAGTGCTGCCCAAGCGCTCGAATTCCTGTTCCTGCAGGACACGCAGCAGTTTGGGCTGCAAGCCCGGCGGAATATCGCCCACTTCATCCAAGAAGAGCGTGCCTTTGTCGGCCAGCTCGAACCGGCCAATCTTTTGCGCTATGGCTCCGGTGAACGCGCCTCGCTCGTGTCCAAAAAGCTCGCTTTCCAGTAGATCGAATGGAATGGCAGCGCAATTCAACTTGATGAACGGGCGTCCGCACCGCGCGCTGAGATTGTGAATCGCGCGCGCGATCAGTTCCTTGCCGGTGCCGGTTTCTCCCTGGATAAGAACGGTGGAATCCGTCGGCGCGACCTGCTCAACTTGTTCGAGCACTGATTCCAAAGCAGGGCTCTTGCCTATGATCTGCTCGAATCTGCGCTGATTACGGTCCTGATCGGCGGACCCGAATGTTGCGACAGCTCCCACCACGGACCTCCTTGCGCCACCACACGCTTCTATTAGCAGGGCTCAACTTTCCAGAGCCGCCCGAACACTCTCGAGCAGTGCTTCGTCGTTGAACGGCTTTGCCATAAACTCCACCGCGCCTGCTCGCAACGCCTGCATGCGCATTTTTTCGTCGCCATGTGCTGTGATAAAGATGGTCGGAATCCTGCAATGCTCAGTGTTCAGCTTCGCCTGTAGTTCGAGACCGGACATTCCCGGCATTCTAATATCCGCGATTAAACATGCGGTTTGGCGCTGTTGGCCAGACTGCAGGAATTCCTCCGCCGATGCGAAAGCCTGTGTCGGCAAGCCAACAGCCTTCAGCAGGCCCTGAAGTGCGCTGCGCATCGAATCATCATCATCGACAATCGCTACGAGTTTAGTTCTTGCTTGAATGTCCATAGCAGAAACCTAGCAGCCTTGCCGAAGGGGCGCAATTATACTTTGGTATAGGAGTGCGAATATCAGTCCGAGAGAGAGGCGGCTACAATTGTTGGAGCTTGAGAAAGCAGCAGCTAAAGTGCCAGGATGTTGTGCAGCGGCGGCGGCATTTGCTTAGTTCGTACCGGGCGCAATCTCCAGCTTCGCCGCCATTTTTACTAATTCCGCTAACGATTCGGCCTTCATCTTCCGCATTGCTTGGCCGCGATGGATCTTCACGGTGATTTCGCTGGTCCCCAACTCAAAAGCTATCTGCTTATTGAGCATTCCCGAAACTACCAGGGCCATAACCTCACGCTCGCGTGCCGTCAGCGTCGCATAGCGCTTTCGCAATTCGGCAACCTTACCCCGCTGCTGACGTATTACCCGGTCGCGATCCAAAGCCTGGTGGATCGCATCCAGCAAGGCCCGGTCCAGAAAAGGCTTGGTTAGGAACTCCACCGCACCGGATTTCATGGCCTTCACAGTCATCGGGATATCTCCATGCCCGGTGATGAAGATGATGGGAATTTGGATACCCGCATCACCCAACTGGCGCTGAAAGTCCAGACCGTTGACGCCAGGAAGGCTCACGTCCAGAACAAGGCAACTCGGCCCATCCGGTCGCTTGCGGCGCAGGAATTCTTCCGCCGTCCCGAAGCATTCGGACCGTAAGCTCGCCGATTTCAATAGGCCTTGGATGGATGCACGCACAGAGGGATCGTCATCAACGACGAACACCGTGGGAGCGTCCGCGGGCGTCATTCACGCGCCTCGGCCTTGGTGGATAGAGTGAAACAAAAGCTTGCGCCGCGCGGAGAGTTGTCGGCAACCCACAAACGGCCGCCATGCGATTCAACGATGGAGCGGCTGATGGAAAGTCCCATGCCGGTCCCTTGGGGCTTCGTCGTAAAGAACGCCTTGAAGATCTGGTCCGCCTGCTGCGGGGGCAGCCCCACGCCGGTATCGCTGACGGACACCAGAATTCGGTCGTCCTCCGCTTTCTGCGACTTGATGGCGAGCTCGCGCGCCCCATCCACATCCTTCATTGCATCTATGCCGTTCACGATGAGGTTCATCATGACCTGGTCCAATTGAACCCGATCTCCCATGACCTGGTGAAGATCCGCTGCCAGCTCCGTCCGGACTGATATGTTGTATCGCGTTGCCTCGCTACCCAGGAGGACAATCATCTCTCGAATGACTTCGTTTACATCGACCAACTCCCGTTCTGGAGTACCCTTCTTGAAGAGCAGCCGGATTCGCTTGATGATTTCCGCCGCGCGCGTTCCGTCTTTGACGATTCTCATGGCAGCCGCGCGTGCCTCTTCGAGATTTGGGGTGTCGGCGGCGAGCCAGCGGACGCAGGTATTGGCGTTGGTGACGGCAGCAGCAATCGGTTGATTCACTTCGTGCGCCAGCGAAGCGGTCAGCTCGCCCATCGTGGTTACCCGGTTCACTCGCGCGAGGTCGGCACGCGCCTGCCGCAATCTCTCCCGCTCTTCCTCCGCTCGCTTGCGTTCGGTCACGTCGATCATAGTACCCACGAATTGCACCACATCCCCGGATGCGTTCAAAACAGGATGGCCGACGGTGTGAATGTATTTGACAGTGCCGTCCGGAAGAAGGATTCGGACTTCCTCTTCGTAATCCGACTTTTCACCGATTGCTCGATCGGTTGCCTGTTGCCACTTGGCTCGATCCTCCGGATGCATGCGCTGCAGCCGTTTTTCCCAAGCCGATAGACCCTCTTCCGGATCGAAACCATATATGCGATACCATTCCTCGGAGAGATGCAAGGCGTCTCTTCCCGCTACCCGCCAGGCCCAACTCCCCGTATGCGTGAGCCTCTGCGCTTCTGCCAGATAACTCTCGCTCCGCCGCAATGCTTCTTCCGCCTGCTTTGCTGCGGTGACGTCCATCACCGCTCCAACAAACTCGACGCTGCCCGATCCATCGTTCAAGGCATGAGCCACAACGTGGACATATTTGACGGAGCCATCCGGCATCAGCAAGCGATGTTCAAAATCAAAATCCTTCCCATCCTGGGCCGCGCGCTCGATTGTCTGTTGCACGAGGGCTGCGTCTTCCGGGTGAAACCGTTGGAGAATAAGTTCCGCGGTTGGTTTCGTCGTTTGGTCGTATTGGAAAATTCGAAAGGATTCTTCGGACCAGATGATCTCGCCAGTGGAAACCCTCCAGCCAAAACTGCCCGTGTGGCTTAATCGCTGTGCTTCCGATAAATACGCCTCGCTTTGCTGCAGCTTCTCTTCCTGTACTTCCAAGGTCCGGGTAGCGAATCGCCTATCGACCCAGGACGTCAGCAGAGCCAGCCCGAGGACGATAAAGGTAACGGCGGCAATTCCGGCGGTGCCAAGTGTGGAGATGCTTACGGCGTGAGACAGGTCCGCTGGCATGCCGGAGGGCGTGAAACTAGCGGCGGCCATGCCGGTGTAATGCATGACGGGGATCGCGGCACCCATCACGACGGCTCCGGCTAACTTTTCCCAGCCGATCCCCGTTTTCTCATCTCGGAAGTGAAAGGTAATCCATAGCGCGGCGAGAGAAATCAGAACCGCGAACACGACGGACAGGACGACGAGAAAGGAATTAAACTGGCATGTGGCGGGTAAACGCATGGCGGCCATGCCGATGTAATGCATGCTTGCAATACCCGCACCCATCAGGACACTTCCGGCGAGCGCTCGAAACCAACCCATTTTCTGCCGGCTCACCACGCCCAGTGCAACGACCGAAGCGAGAATGGCCGCAAATAGTGACAGCAGAACGGTCGGCCAATGGTAGGCCACGGGAATCGGCAAGATGAACGCCAGCATCCCAATGTAGTGCATGGACCAAATGCCCGTCCCCATCGCACCAGCCCCGCCCAGTAGCCAAACCGCGCGAGTCCAACCGCCCGCCGCCGTTACACGACCTGCAAGATCCAGAGCAGCGTACGACGCAAAGATGGCGATCAACACCGAAAGCGCCACGAGCGCGTAGTTGTATGAGCCAATCAAGTTCACGGCAGCCATGTGGCTCCATCCGGTTGCCACGCGGAACAGTCGCGCCGCGCCGTAACGAGATCGAGCCCGAGCCGGATGCAGACAAAGGTTACCAATGCGAGAGCAATACCGCCGGCCAGACATTGAGCAACTACACGCCAGACTCTATGCAAGTTCTGCGAGCTTCTTACGGCGGACAGCCTTGTCCCCAAGAATCTTCTCGATGCGGGAGCGCCTGCGGGGTTCATTCCTTCGCCTCGGATTTGCTGGGTATGGCGAAATGAAAACTTGCGCCGCGCGGCGAGTTGTTGGCAGCCCATAAGCGGCCACCATGCGATTCGACGATCGAGCGGCTGATCCGAAGTCCCATGCCGGTGCCATGAGATTTGGTGGTAAAGAACGCCGTGAAGATCTGGTCCGCCTGCTGTGGAGGCAGCCCCACGCCGGTATCGCTGATGGACACCAGAACTTGCTCGTCTTCCCCGTGCTCCGATTTGATGATTAGCTCCCGCGTCCCATCGACAACCTTCATCGCATCGATGCTGTTCATGATGAGGTTCATCATGACCTGCTGCAATTGCACGCGATCTCCCACGACTTGGGGAAGATCCGCCAGCTCCGTCCGGACTAATATTTTGTATCGTGTTGCCTCGCTACGCAGGAGAGCGATCATCTCTCGAATGGCTTCGTTCACATCAACCAACTCCCGTTGCGGAGTACCCTTCTTGAAGAGCAGACGGGTCCGGCTGATGATCTCCGCCGCGCGCATTCCGTCTTTCACGATTCTTGTGGCCGCCGCACGGGCCTCTTCCACATTTGGAGTGTCGCCCGCCAGCCACCGCAAGCAGGTATTGGCGTTGGTGACGGCAGCGGCAATCGGTTGATTCACTTCGTGTGCCAGGGAAGCTGTCAGTTCTCCCATGGTGGTAACCCGGCTGACGTGGGCCAGATCCGCCTGCGCCTCTTCGGCCCGCTTGCTGGCGCTGATGTCCATCGAGCTACCCACGAATTGCATCAACTCCCCGGATGCGTTCAAAACAGGATGGCCGACGGTGTGGATGTATTTGACAGTGCCGTCCGGAAGAAGGATTCGGAATTCCACTTCGTAATCTGCCTTTTCATCTATGGCTCGATCGATTGCCCCTTGCCACTTGGCTCGATCCTCCGGATGAATGCGCTGCAGCCGTTCTTCCCAAGCCGGAATGCCCTCTTTTGCGTCGAAGCCATAGATCCGATACCATTCCTCGGACAGATGCAGGGCGTCTCTTCCCGTTACCCGCCAAACCCAACTCCCCGTATGCGTGAGCCTCTGCGCTTCCGCCAAATACGCCTCCCGACGCCGGAGCTCCTGAGTCAGCTGTTGCATTCTGGAAATCAGACGAGTGATGATGGCGGCGGTCGCAAGGAACGTAACCAGCGCTGCGACATCCAGCGGCCTGTCCATTCCTGCGCTTGAGGGTGGAGGGGCAAAGAAATACCGCAGGCACAAAGTGGCCGCAATTGCGATGACCGCCGACGAGACCAAATCTCCCGTCAGCGAAACAACCGCGACGATCATCAGATAAATAAGCGCGACTGCGCCACGATGCGTTTCAAAAGGCGCACCGACGAGAGTGACCAGCGAGAGTGCTAGGCCTCCGAGCAGCATACGTACGATGGATTGCCGGACCCTGTTGACGAAGCCGATCTTTAGCGCGAATGCCATGGCGATCATTCTGCCAATCCCTGCGTTCCTAAGTCCATGAATTCGCCTCCGAACCTAGAATCAGATCAGGAGATGTGGGCAAACGACTTGAATGAATTGAGACGCGATTCTGGGCCGATGCGGTGATATTTGGCAAGATGGTTATTTCTCGCAACACTTCCTTCCGGGTCGCGAGCAGCCTGCTCAATTTGAGTTGTGACCCTTCTGTTTTGTTACAGTCCTTCTTCGTTTCAGCCTCCCTTGTGGACAGGTAGCAACTCGTGGCTCATTGGATGGAATGCCAACATTCCGACAGATTTGCGTAAGACCCACGCTGCCCAAAATGCCCGTGAATTGACCTATCCCCCATTCTGCCAGCCACTTCCAGGCTGTTGTCATCTCGTGCCGCCTCTGGCCCTTCTGTTGCTTTGTTCAGGCTGTTCGAGCACATGGCGGGGAGGCTCGGAATCATGAAAACACTTGGTTCAATTGGCATAGGGCGAGATTCGGACAGCGCGTTAGTGGCTGCCGCAAAGTGCGGAGATACGCATGCCTTCGAGCAATTGGTTCTTCGTTACAAACGGAGAGTTTTTGCCTTGGCGCAGCGGATAACGAATAACCGCGAGGATGCCGAAGATGTTGTCCAGGACAGTTTTCACAAGGTTTTCCTCCACCTCGGCAGGTTTCAAGAAAAGTCGCAGTTTTCTACTTGGCTGACACGCATTGCCATGAATGAAGCCTTCATGTTGCTGCGGCGAAGGCGGGGAGTTCTCGAAGTCTTGCCGGAGACCACAGATGATGCACCGGAAGCGGCGTCGACGGCATTTGTTGACCAGCGTCCAAGCCCCGAAGAGTCTTGCTGGCGGCGCGAGCGTACCGACCTCTTGACCGAAGCCATCAACCGCCTAGGTCCAAAGTCTCGAAGAGCGATCTTACTCCGCAACATCGAAGAACGCTCTCTCGAAGAAACGGCTGAGATTCTAGGAACCTCAATCGGCGTCGTCAAATCACGTCTCTTTCAAGGCCGCCGGAAGCTACGTGGAACCCTAAATCCTGAACTCCTGCGGGGAGTTTATGCGGCCGGAGCGGAAACACAACACTGTTGAGCTCGAGACCCCGAAGAATCGCGTGCACCAGAAAACAAGTAGATTCCCGCCAGGCAACTTCTTTTCACCGTGATGCCGCCAGCTCGGGAACTCGAGAGAGCTTTTCATACTCCTCGTCAGCCAAGCGCAATGAGGACGCCGCGACGTTCTGCTCAAGATGTTCGATCGAGGAAGTGCCTGGGATGGGCAGCATAATGAGAGATCGCCGCAGCAGCCAAGCCAGCGCTATCTGCGTGGGGCTAGCTTGGTGTGCTCGCGCGATTCGGTTCAGCAGTTCGCTGGCAACTTTGCCTGCTCCCAGTGGGAACCAGGGAATAAAGGCAACTCCAGTTCGGTCACAATAGTCCGCCACGTAGTCCCATTCACGGTCGGCAAAGCTATAGCGGTTCTGCACAGAAACGATAGGGACAATTCTGCGCGCTCGCACGATGTGCTCTAGCGTGACGTTGGACAACCCGATCAAGCGAATCTTGCCTTCGTTTCGCAGTTGAGCCAGAGTTTCCACCGAGGCCTCAAACGAGACGACGGGGTCCGGAATATGCAATTGATAAACGTCAATCCGGTCCAGGCGTAGCCTCTTAAGGCTTCCCTCAACCGCTTTGCGAAGGTGCGCGGGACTTGCATCGTGGGTCCATTGATTCGGGCCGGGACGGTTCCAGCCTCCCTTGGTGGCAATTACAAGGCCAGCCGGGTATGGAAACAGCGCTTCGGCAATCAGTTCCTCGTTTACGTGTGGACCGTAGGAATCCGCGGTATCGATGAAATTGACTTCCAGCTCCACCGCTCGGCGAAGAACCGCTAACGCCCCCTTGCGATCTTTTGGCGGTCCCCAGATGCCTTCGCCGGTAAGGCGCATAGCCCCGAAGCCGAGGCGATGCACAGAAATTTCCCCGCCCAGCGAAACGTTTCCAGCCGCGCTTGCAGAAAGTTCTCTCTCGTTCACGATTGACCTCCACAAATTCTTTCTTTGACCTATCCCACGCTGACCCGTTCTCGGGAAGTGCTACACCGTGATCTGAGCTTAGGAGCTCAGTCTTCTCGCCATGAAAGACAGACCGACAATGAACCTCAATCCACGCCGGATCGAGTCTGCCCACTGTTGGCAGAACCCAAATGCGCATTTTTTTCCATTTGCAGGATCACCGCCGAAAAATCTTGCTCCGGCCCTTGCTCCGATTGTCTTGCATTAGCCTCAAAAGCGGCTCCGGTCGCAGGCATTCGTACCCCAACGGCAGCCGCGAGATTGAGAATCAGCCCGAAATCCTTATTCATCAGCCGAATCGGGAATTGCGGGCTGTAGTCGTTCTTCATCGCGCTTTCCAGTTTGCCGACATGCGCTGGAGCAATCACTGCAGTTTGGGACAACACGTCCAGCAAGCGATTGCGATCGAGACCCGCCTTCTCTCCGAGTGCAACGGCCTCGGCAATCGCTTGCATTCCGATTCCCAGCAAGGTGTTCACGACAAGCTTCATCGTCGCTCCGGAGCCGCTCGGTCCCAGATAAAAATACTTTCGCGCGATCACTCGAAAAATCGACTCGGCGCGGTCGAAGCACTCCCTGTCTCCGCCCCCAAACAGGGTCAGCAACCCCTTTTCCGCGGTCGGAGTACTCCCCGATATAGTCACGTCGAGAACCTCAACTCCACGCTCTGAACCTAATCTAGACAGTTCCTGCGAGGTCTCCGGATACACCGTGCTCATGTCGATGACCAGCGAGCCGCGTTGCGCATTGGGAAACGCGCCGTCAGGTCCTCTATAAATGTTCAGGACCGCTTCATCGCTCGGTAGGCACGACAACATGACACTGCAACTGGAGGAAAGTTCCGAAACGCTTTGCGCGACGGTGCCGCCATATCGAAGTAGCTCCTCCGCCTTACTGTGGTCCCGGTCGTAAGCGATCAGCTTGAAGCCGGATTCAAGCAACCTTCGCGCGATCGGCCGGCCCATATAGCCGATCCCGACAAATCCGAGCCTGCTGTTTTCCGGTGTGATTGGTTTCATGAGGCATTGCCCTTTGGCTCGTGCAATTTCGATTTCAACTTCGACATTGGACGAGAGCACGCGTTGTACCGTTTCACGAAGAGAACTAAGTATTTATGCAAGATGCTGGTAGCACGGAGGATATGTGCCGTAAGGAAAGGACCGCAACCTTCAGTTCGCGAGAGACTTCTGTCGAATCCCTTGGACACTGTCAGCCTGTTGGAAATTGGGTTGCACTCGTATGTAACCGAATTCTACCGACGATGTTTTTTACCGCAAAAACGCTCTATCAGCTCGCTGACAGGAATTCAATTCGTAGGATTCTTCGACCGCAAGCTCTCGCACTCAGTTTCCGTCGCTTCTGCTTTAAACTAGCTGCGGCCTAAGCATCAAATAGTTGAGCGTCTTTTCAGAAAGAAACACATCTAAGGTGCATGCTGGTACGCACCGGACGCTGCCGGCAAATGGGCTACCGCTTTTCCTCAGGTGGCGGTAACCCTATAAATTCTCGGTACAGCAGCAGGTCGTAAACAATCTTGAGCGTTCCCGCGATGAAGAAAGGCACGTCGATCAGTGCAGGCCGCGCAAACAGAAAACCCACAAACAAGGGACTGATTGCCGCGCCGGTCGTCCGCGCCACTCCTGTGATTCCCGCCGCCGCAGACCGTTCCTCCGCGCTAACCACCGCCATCGTGTAGGACTGCCTGGTCGGAACATCCATCTGGCTGATGCTGAAGCGCGCCAGCAGAACTATCACCGCCAGCGGGAGATTCGGCATCAACGGGACAAGCAATAGCAACACGTTGGACGGCAAATGCGTGACCACCATTGTGCGTATCAGCCCGAATCGCGCGGCAAGTCGCGAAGCCAACAGCGCCGAAACTCCCGACAGAATATTCGCCCAGAAAAAAATCAC
>Ga0210408_10003015_pt1 | contig 15775 bp, 11 predicted proteins | sample IncBWH4MmetaG_FD_155471 | JGI IMG/M metagenome (GOLD analysis project Ga0210408, IMG submission 155471) | Forest soil microbial communities from Barre Woods Harvard Forest LTER site, Petersham, Massachusetts, United States - Inc-BW-H-4-M | ecosystem: Environmental > Terrestrial > Soil >...
TGACCGCCCCCCCGTTTGAGCGCACATTCTGCGCCTCCCCCGCCAAGCCCTCACCTGCGACCACGAGCGGGATGCCCGCCACCCTGCACGCCTCGATCGCCACGTCGATCCCCTTCTCCGGGGACAGACGCGAGACCACCAGCGCGTAGCTACCGGGCGGCAGCTCGGCCCTGTCCGGATGCGCCCCTCCTTCGGGAACGAAGCCGGGAGGGCTCGGGCCGGGAGAGCTGGAGCCCGAAGGGTTGTGGCGGGTCAGGTCGGGGGCCCCCTCGGCGAGCGCCCGCACCGGCGGGGCCAGCACGTGCACCCGCTCCCACCGGAGCGGCGCCCCCAGCTCTCGCAGCCGTTCGCGCGCGAACACGCTGGGGACGATCACCGCGTCCGCGTGCTGCACCAAGCGACGCTGCCACAGCGCAAGGCCAGCCCCATACGCCAGCGCCTCCCCGCGGCTGCCCCGGCAGTTGCGCAGCACACCAGGCAGCGTGTTGGCACGGTGGCAGCGCGTGCACTCCTCCCCCTGGGTGAAGCACACCCCCACCGCGCACACCAGGCGGTACTGGTGCAGATGCACCACCACGCGTGCCCCCGCCCCCCGCGCCGCCGCCAGCGCCCGCCACCCCAACGTGGGGTGGAGGTTGTGGGCGTGCACCACCCGCGCTCCCCCGTGGCGCACCGCATCCGCCACCTCGTGCGGGTCGAGGCCACCGCGCAACAGCCCCGCCGCCGCCCGCCGCCGGCCCAGCGCCATCGAATCGCGCGTGAGGAGCTCCGCCGGCTCGCCGAGCCGCTCGCGGACCAGCCACATCAGGTCCTCCACCACCCGCTCCTCCCCCCCCGTCGTGCGGTAGCGGTTGTGCAGGAACAGGATCATCGCTCGGCCATCGCATGACGGGGAGGGGAGGGGTGCACGACAGAGAGTGGGGGAGAGAGGAGAGAGAGGGAGAGGAGAGAGGGAGAGGAGAAGGAGGAAGCGAGAGAGGGGGGGAGGGAGAGAGGGGAGGGAAGGAGGTGAAGAGAGCCGATCTCGACCCGCCTGCGGGGCGGAGACTTGGGACAAACCTAGAATGTTCCACTGGCGAATGCTCTCCTTGCGAGTATTCGCATCTGGAGCACCCGCATCTTGACCCCCACAGCCTCGATCGTCATCCCCACCCGCGCGCGGCCCGACTACCTCGAGGTCGCGCTCGCCTCGATCGCTCCCCAGGCGAGCGCCGCCGGAGCGGATCTGCTCGTGGTGGAGGACGACCATGGCTCCTCACCCGCCACGCGCGCGCTCGCCGAGCGCTTCGGCGCCCGCTACCTCTCCCATCCCCGCCCCCTCGGACTGAACGCCGCCCGCAACACCGCCATCGCCAACTCCCGCGGCGAGTTGCTCGTGTTCGTCGACGACGACGTCGAGGTCCACCCCGGGTGGCTGGGAGCACTGCTGCGCGCCGCCCGCGAGCACCCCCACGTGCAGGTCTTCACCGGTCCCATCCGCCCCCGCCTGGAAGGCCGCCGCGGGCTGGGACGGCACACCTGCGGGCGCGAGGGGCCGCCGATCACCGCGCTCGACCTCGGCCCCCAGGACACCCCCGACGTGCGCTACGCCTGGGGCGCCAACATGACCGTGCGCCGCCGCGCTCTGGAGCGCATCGGGCCCTTCGATGCCGCCCTTGGGCTCTACGGCGACGAGCAGGAGTGGCAGGACCGCCTGTTCGCCGAGCCCCGATCGATCGAGCCGGCGCTTGGCGAGGAGACGGGTCTTGGCAAGGAGACGAGTGGCGGCGCCGCCGGCAACGGCTGGAGATCGGCGGACCGGGACGCCGCCCAGGGCAGAGAGGGCCGCATCCTCTACGTCGCCGACGCCGTCCTCGACCACCGGCGCTCCCCCGCCGATGCCCGGCTGCGCGCCCTCGCCAAAGCCGCCTACTTCCGCGGGCAGGCCAGCCGCCGCTTCGACGTCTGGCGCGGGGAGGCTCCAACGGTGCGGCGCGAGCTGCGCACGCTCGCCGGGTGTGTCGCCCACGTCGTGCGCCGCCGCTGCCCAGCCGGCCTGACCATGGTCGCCCACAGCTTCGGCCGCGTCGAGGGGGCCGTGCGCGAAAGCACTCCGCGCCCCGCGCGCGGGCGGGCAGGCGAAGCGGGCAGCGGCAGTGGACCGCGTCGCCGGGGCAGCGCTCGGCCAACCGACACCTCCCGCGCCAACGTGGACGGCGCCGAGGACTTCCTCTCCGGTGAAAGCGGCACCGTCGGAGGGCTAGACGCCGCGCGGCGGGAGGTCCTCGACAGGCTGATCGACGCCCGCGAGCTGCTCGGCGGTCGGCGTCTGTGCCTCGCTCGCGCCGCCCGCCGCTCGCCACCGCGCCGGCGGGTGCTGGTGCTCGGCGTCGAGCGCCCCGAGCGGAGTGCCATGAGCGCGGCAATCCGCGCGGAGCTCGCCCGTTCTCGCCACGACGTGGAGTTGCGCTTCCGGGCGCCCGGGGATCTCGGCAAGTTCGAGAACCTCAACCTGCTGCTCGCCCCAGACTCAACCGCAAGCCCGAACGGGAAGCGGGACCCAGGCGCGGAGAACACGGAGTACCCGGTCGGTGCGAAAAACGCGGAGCGCTCGGACGGAGAACACGCCGCGATCCAGCGCTACGACTGGCTGCTCGTGATCGACGACGACGTCGTCCTCCCCCGCGGCTTTCTCGACCGGCTGCTGTTGCTCGCCGAGCGCTTCCAGTTCGATCTCCTCCAGCCCGCCCACCGCGCACGCTCCCACGCCGCCTGGCGCGTTACCCGCCGGCGCGCCCACTCAGTCGCACGGGAGACCCCGTTCGTGGAGATCGGACCCGTCACGGCCTTTGCCCGCACCACCTTCCCCGCACTGCTTCCCTTTCCCCCCGGGTTGCGCATGGGTTGGGGCCTGGACCTCCATTGGGCCGCGCTCGCCCGCCAGCATGGGTGGCGTTGCGGGGTCCTCGACGCGCTTGCCATCCGCCACTCCGCCGCCCCCGCCGGGGACGCCTATTCGCGCCAGGCGGCCATCGCCGAGGGCCGCGCCCTGCTCGCCGAGCGGCCCTACCTGAAGGCCCGCGAAGCCCAGACCACCCTCCTCACCCACCGCCGCTGGTAGCCACCCACGCCATGCCCGCCCACACCGGCAGCCGCCACGGCCCGCGTCACGCTTCACCGCGACCCGGCCCCCACCGCAATCCTCCACAGCCGCATCCGGGCCGCTGGTGAAGGTCGCCGTCGTCGCCGAGTTCTACCCCCGCCGGGGCGATCCGGTGCTCGGGGTCTGGGCCCACCGCCAGGCGCTCGCCGCGCGGGATGCCGGGGCGGAGGTGCACGTGCTCGTCCTGCACCGTCTCGTCCCGCCCCGCGCATCGCTGCATGCCGGCGCGCGCGGGGCCGCGCGCTCGCTCGGGGGGCTGCTGCGCGAGTCGCGCCACCAGGACCTCGACGGCCTGCCCGTCACCTACGTCCCCTACGTCTCCCCGCCCCGCGATCGCTCCTACCCCTCGTGGAGCGCCTGGGCGGCGCCCGCGCTCGGGGTCGCACTGCGCCGCCTGCGGCGCCGGAGCGGCTTCGATCTGATCCACGCCCACAACGCCGTGCCCGCCGGCGAGGCAGTGCGCCGCGTCGGGCTCGACGTGCCCCTCATCGTCTCCGTTCACGGGGGCGACGTCCTCTACACCGCCTCCCGCTCCCCCGCCGGGCGGGAGGCCGTCGCGCGCGGGCTCGGAGCCGCCCGCCTCGTGCTCGCCAACAGCCGCGGCATCGCCGAGCTCGCCGCCGCCCACGGGGCGGAGGACGTGCGCGTGGTGCACCTCGGCGCCGACCTGCCCGGGGCGGGAGTGCGGCGCGACGAGATGCCCTCCCTGGTCACCGCCGGGCACCTCGTCGCGCGCAAGCGCCACGCCGACGTGCTGCGCGCGCTCGCCGTGCTCGCCCCCCGGCATCCTCAGCTGCGCTACACGATCGTCGGCGACGGCCCCGAGCGGGTCGCCCTCGAAGGGCTCGCCGCCCGGCTCGGGGTGGCGGAGCGGGTGCAGATGTGCGGGGCGCTCCCCCCCGCCGAGGCGCTCGAACGGGTACGCCGCTGCACCCTGTTCGCGATGCCCTCCACCGAGGAGGCCTTCGGCGTCGCCTACATCGAGGCGATGGCCGGCGGCCTGCCCGCGATCGGCTGCCGCGGGGAGCCCGGGCCCGAGGAGATCGCCGCGGCGGGAGACGGCTTCGTGCTAGTTCCACCCGGGGACATCGAGCGCCTCACCCAGCGCATCGACGAGCTGCTCCGCGACCCCCACCGCCTGCGCGAGGCCGCCCGCCGCGCGCGCGCCACCGTCGCCGCCAACTTCACCTGGGAGCGCTGCGGCGAGCAGACCCTCGCCGCGTACGAGCACGCGCTGCGATGAAGCCCGTGCTGTTCGTCGATGAGCTGCGCCACCAGACGCATGGACCTGCTCGCGGGACGCACCGCGATCGTGATCGCGTGCTGTTCGTCTATGAGCTGCGCCACCAGACGCATAGACCTGCTCGCGGGACGCACCGCGATCGTGATCGCGTGCTGTTCGTCTATGAGCTGCGCCACCAGACGCATGGGCCACCACGGCCTATGAGGCTTGCCGGCCGAGGTCGCTGGCTCCTCCATGCCAGCCGAGTTAGGGGGTCGTTGACGAGCGCGGCCCGGGGATACCCGAGGTGCAAGCCGTTTCTCCTGCACGGTGTTGGGGAGGCCCAGTGAAGCCAGTCCTGTTCGTCACCGGGCACGCCCCCTTCGACCGGGAGGGCGCCTTTGCCCGACTGCACGAGCGTGAGGATGTCGAGTTCGCGCTTTTCGGGGGGCGCTCCCAGCACGGGGTATACGACCTCGGGGCAGGCCCCACCGACATCCCCGCCAGCCCCGCCCGCGACCGGCCCCGCGACCGCAGCCTCCCCTTCCCCCACCGCCACGTCTCCCAGCGCGAGGTCGCCGCACTGGCCGCCTCCGGGCGCCACCGCGCCGTCGTAGTCTCCACCGGCGGGCGGATCGCGCTGCCCGGCGCCTGGGCCGCCGCCCGCCGCGCCGGGATCCCGCTGATCCTTTGGACCTCGCTGTGGGCTCACCCCCGCACCCTCGCCCATGCCCTCAGCTACCCCGCACTGCTGCGCCTCTACCGCTCCGCGGACGCCGTAGTCACCTACGGGCCCCACGTAAGCGCCTACGTGCGCGCCCGCGGGGCCCGCAATGTGCACGTCGCCCCCCAGTCAGTCGACAACGAGTTTTGGTCCCACCCGCTCGCCGTCCCCGACGTCGGGCTCCCCCCGGCCCCCCCGTGGCCCGAGCAGGCCGCCGTGAAGTTCCTGTTTGCGGGTCGCCCCGTCCGGGAAAAGGGACTCGGGGTGCTTAGAGAGGCTTGGCTTCAGTCCGGCCTCGCCGCACCCTCCGCCGCGCTCGTCCTCGTCGGCGTGGGATCCATCCCCCCTTGGGTCTCCGTCGGCGGCGCGGCGTGGCGCGATGTGCCGCTCGTGTGGAGGCTGCGCTCGTCATTGCGGGGATCGCACGGTTCCTCCCCCCCGATCCCCGCCGACGGCGTGGCCCCGCGTGGGATGACCGAGATCACCGCCGGCAGGGCGACCCCAAGCGGGGTGACAGAGATTCCCGCCGGCGGCGGGGCCCCGGGTGAAGCGACCTGGATCCCTGCCCCCGGCACGGCCCCAGATGGAGTGGTCTGCCTGGATCCCGTGCCGCCCACCCAGCTGCGCTCCATGTACGCCGCCGCCGATGTCCTCGTGGCGCCCTCGATTGCCACCCGCACCTTCCGCGAGCCCTGGGGGTTGGTGGTCAACGAGGCCATGAACCGCAGTCTTCCCGTGATCGCAAGCGACGCCGTGGGAGCCGTCGCCGGCGGGCTCGTGCGCGACGGGCGCAACGGCCTGGTCGTGCCCACCGGAGACCCCCGCGCGCTCGCCGCCGCCCTGCGACGGCTCGCCGACGACCCCCCTTTGCGCGCCCGTCTCGGCGCCGCTGGGGCGGACGATGTGCAGGCCTTCACCCACGCCGCCTGGGCGCAGGGGTTCGCAAGCGCCCTGGACAGCCTGGGTCTTTCCCGCGGGGGGCGCTGGTAGCGTGCATCGCTTGCCGAGCCCAATGACAGTCCCGCGCCCAGCCTTCGCCCTGGCGGCGGTGCTCCTGCTGCTGCTCGCCGGCGCCCCCTCCGCGGGTGCAAGCGAAGTCTCGAAGATCTTCAACGAGTGCAGCAACGGCACCCTGCCCACCGGCTTCAGCCCCCAGGCCTACACCCAGGCCCTCAAGCAGATGCCCGCCGAACTCGCCCAGTACGGCCCCTGTTCCGACCTCATCCAGAAAGCCCAGCTCGCCGCCGCCGCCGCCGCCGGGGGCCATGGCGGCGGGGGCGGTGGAGGGGCCGGCGGCCCGGGTGCCACGACGGCCTCGGTGGCGCCCCCCACCCCCACCGAACAACACGCCCTCGAACACATCACCCACGCGAGCTTCCCTCCCGTACACCTCGGCGGCGAGGTGCTCCACCCGGGGGTCGTGCACGTCGACATCGCCTCCGCTTTCAGCACCCTCCCCACCCCGCTCATCGCCCTGCTCACCCTGCTGCTCGCCTGCGCCCCGCTGCTGATCGCCCGCGTCGTTCGCGACCGCCTCCGCGCCCGTCGGGCGGGCGGGCCCTCCACTCCCGACTGATGTCCACCGCGGTGGCCCCCGTCTCCGTGGTCCGCGAGGGAAACACCTCCAGATCCTCCCCGCCCCCGCCCTGGGAGCGCAGCATGCCCCCCAACAGGCTGCTCGCGCTCGCCCTCCTCGCCGGCCCCACCCTGCTCGTCGCCGGCGCCCTCTGCCTCGCCACCTTCCTCGCCCGCGGTGGCCTCAACCTCAACACGATCACCCCCGTCGAGATGGGACTCACGCTCGGCTGCGGGCTGGGCGTGGCGGCAGCCGTCCTGCTCACCCCCGCCGGGCGGCCCGCCTATGGGCTGTGGCCCGCCGGTCTGCTGCTCGCCTTCGCCGCCCTCTCGGCGCTGTCGGTGATCTGGTCGGTGCAGCCCGACGCCAGCTGGCAGAACGCCTCCCGCCTGTTCGCCTACAGCGCCCTCTTCGCGCTCGCCGCGCTGCTCGTGCGGGCCGTCCCCGCCCGCTGGCCCGCGGTGCTCGGGGGGATCGTGCTGGCCGCCGTGATCGTCTGTGCCTACGCCCTGCTCACCAAGGTGCTCCCCAACGAGGTCGGCTCCGAAATCGGGCGCTCCTACGCGCGGTTGCGCCAGCCCTACGACTACTGGAACGCCATCGGCCTCGCCGCCGCCCTGGGGGCGATCGGCTGCATGTGGCTAGGGGCCCGCCGCACAGGGCACGCGCTGCTGAACGCCCTCGCCTACCCCGCCATGGGGATCGTGCTGGTCACCGTGATGCTCGCCTACTCCCGCGGAGCCCTCGCCGCGCTGCTGCTGGGGCTTGCCCTGTGGTTCTGCATCGTGCCCCTGCGCCTGCGCGCCGTCGCCGTGCTCGGCGTCGGCGGGCTAGGCGCCGGGGTGGTTATCGCGTGGGACTTCTCCAAGCACGCCCTCACCACCGACAACCTCCCGCTCCCCACCCGCGTCCACGCCGGGCACCAGCTCGGGGTGCTGCTCCTCGCCGTGCTCCTGGGGCTCACCCTGGCCGGCGTCGGGATCGGCTTTCTGAGCGGCCGGAGGGCGCCATCGCCCAGGACCCGCAGGCGCGCGGGCGTAGCCCTGCTGGGACTCCTGGCGGTCCTCGCGATCGCCTTCGCCGGGCGTCTGGCCATCAGCCACCGGGGCCTGTTCGGCAGCATCTCCCACGTCGCCAGCACGCTTACCAACACCAACGCCCCCGTGCCCGCCAACGGCCCCGGGCGCCTGACCGCGATCGGCAGCGTGCGCGCGCGCTACTGGAACGAGGCCCTGGAGATCTTCAAGGACAACCCCCTGCTCGGCGTCGGCGCCGACGGCTATGAAACGGCCCGCCTGCGCTACCGCACCGAGTTGCTCAACGTCGGGCAGGCCCACGGCTTCGTCGTGCAGACGCTCGCCGACCTCGGACTGCTCGGGCTGCTGGTCGTGCTCGCCCTGCTCGGCGCCTGGCTCACCGCCGCCGGGCGCCCCACCCATCCCTTCAACCGGCGCTTCAGCGGCTGGCGCTGGCGGTCCCTCGTGGGCCGCCAGCGCGTCTACACCGCCGAGCGCGTCGGGCTGCTCACGATGCTCTGCCTCGTCGCCACCTTCGGCATCCACTCCCTCGTCGACTGGACCTGGTACATCCCCGGGGACGCCTGCGTGGCCCTGCTCTGCGCCGGCTGGCTCGCCGGCCGCGGGCCACTGCTCGCCCTCCCAGCGGTCGACACCTTCGCGGCCAGTGGTCTCCCGCCTGGATCCCCTGCGTCGGCTGCACCGGGCGCAACCGCCGAGTGGGGAGCCCCAACCGAGATGGATCCCCCCGCGTTGACAGCCCCCGCCGGTAGCTTTGCCGCGGGCGCGTCCGACGCCCTGCCCCCCGGTCAGCGCCCCCGTCTGCAGTCCCTGCACGAGATCGGGCCGCTCCGCGGTGGAATCGCGCTCGCCGTGGTCCTCTTCGCCCTGCTCGCCACCTGGGCCGAGTGGCAGCCCCAGCGCTCCGTCGACGCCTCCAACGAAGCGCTCGCCCTGGTCGCCCGCGATCCCGCCGCCGCGCTCGACGCCGCTCACGCCGCCGTCAACCGCAACCCCGTCTCGGCCAAGGCGCTGCTCACGCTTGCCTCCGTCGAGGAGGGAGCTGGCCAGCCCGCCGCCGCCCAGGCCACGTTCGAGCGAGCCGTGCACCTGCAGCCCTCCAATTACCAGACCTGGCAGGCACTCGGGGAATACGATCTGAGCGCCGGCCAGCCCCAGGCCGCGCTCGACGCGCTGCGCGCCGCCGTCTACCTCAACCCCGAGGCCGTCGCCCCCCAGGCGACCATCGCCACCGACAGCGAACTGCTCTCGATCCAGGACGCCTACCTGCAGGCCCTTCGCGCCACCGGGAGCAACGGCGGGACCGCCGCCACGGGGGCGGTCCCGCTGGGGACCGGCGCCTCCGGGCGTTGAGGCGATCGAGGTCTATATATATGTCTTTTCAAAGTTGCGTTGAACCATTGTTATACGCAACTTGGATTTTTGATGTCCACTCAGAAGCGTGCCCGCCGCGCCGCCGCCAGCATGGTGCGCCGCGCCCCGGGGGGGCCTCCGAGGCCGCGGGTCTCGATCTGCTCGAAGCCGAAATCCTCCAGCAGCGCCACCAGGGTCCCCCGGGTGTAGAAGCGCACGTGATCCGAGCGCGGGTCGAAGTGAGCCGCGAACGCCCGCCCCGAGAGGCCCAGCGCGAGGCGCCCCACCGGGCCGTGCCCCGGTGTGCTCAGCACCAGCGCGCCCCCCGAGCGCAGCACCCGCCGTACCTCCGAGAGCCACCCCCCCGTATCCGTCACGTGCTCCACCACCTCCCCCGCCCACACCGCGTCGAAGCTCACATCCTCCAGGGGCCACCCGCCGCCCGCGGGAACAAGGCGCACGTCGAGGTCCGCCTCCCGCGCCCGCGCGCGACGCAACGGCTCCTCGGCCACATCGATCCCGACGGCCTCCCTGCCCGCCCGCCCCAGCGCCGCCGTGAACCACCCCTCCCCGCAGCCCACATCCAGCACCCTTGCCCCCGCCGGCACGTGCTCCAGCAGGAACGCCAGCCGCGCCCCCATGTCCGGCGGCTCCAACCCCTCCGGGACCCCCTCCCAGAGGCTTTCGTGGTACTCGCGCCCGGGCATCCCGGCTGGGAAGGCTATAGCTCGCACAGACCGGCAACTACGCTCTCATCCCTATCGCTCTCGACGCAAAACCACTAATGTGGCCCGCGTGCACGTCCTGGGGAGAGACGTGAAGGGCTACGACCGACCGTGAGGGTCGCTTTCGACAAGCGCCCCATCGCCGACCCGCGGGGAGTGGGGCGCCACTCCCGCTGCCTGCTAGCAGCCCTGCGCGACACCGCCTCCGAGGACGACGTCGTGCTCGAGACCCATCGCCCCCGCGGCGTCGACGTGTTCCACACCCCCTGGATGCAAGGGGCCATGCTGCACAGCCCCTGCCCCATGGTGGTCACCCTCCACGACCTCTCCGCGCTCAAGCGCCCCTCCGAGCGGCTGCGCTCCGGGGGCCTGCGCCCCCGCCTGCGCCACCTCGCCGTGCAGCGCGCCATGCACGTCATCGTCCCCACCCACGCCGTCGCCCGCGACGCCGTCGCCCAGTTCGGCCTGCACCGCGAGCGCGTCGTCGTGATCCCCGAGGCCCCCGACCCCGTCATGTACCGGCGCCCCGAGCACGAGGTCGCCGCCGTGCGCCAGCGCTACAGCCTGCCCGAGCGCTACCTCGTGTGGGTCGGCTGCCTGCAGCGCCCCAACCCCCGCCGGCACCTCGCCGCGCTCGCCGCCACCCCCCGCGAGCTGCCCCTCGTGCTCGTCGGCCCCACCCGCCCCTGGGCCCACGAGCTGCCCGACGTCACCCTCACCGGCCACGTCCCCGACGAACACCTCGCCGCCATCTACACCGGCGCCCACGCCCTGCTCATGCACTCCGAGGACGAGGGCTTCGGGCAACCCGCCGTCGAGGCCCTCGCCTGCGGCACCCCCGTCGCCGCCTGCGAGGCCCCCGCCCTGCGCGAGGTCCTCGCCGAGCGCGCCACCTTCGTGGAGAGGGGTGACCTCCCCTCCCTGATCGACGCCGCCCAGGCCGCCACCCGGCCCGCGCCCCCACCCCCCGCCTGGAGCTGGGAGGACGCCGCCCGCGAGACCTGGCAGGTCTACCGGCGCGCCCTCGCCGAGGCCGGGCGCGAGGGCGGCACCACTCCGAGCAAGCGCCCCCGCCCCGGGCTCAGGGCCTCACGCCGGCTGGGTTGAGCGCCCCACCGTCACCGCGGGGCACGGAAGCCCCGCGCCCACACGCCCACTCGAGCCACCCCCGCCGCGCGGACGATCCCAAATGAAAACCGGTCGGGTGGACTCAGATCAGTACGCCCCGCGCCGCGTGAGCACGGCGGGGATTGTCTTCAGGAGAATCGTCATCGGAGCGGGAAGGGGGCAGGCCCCCCTCCCGACCTCCCCCCCGGGGGAATCAGTACGCCCCGCGCCTTGTGAGCACGGCGGGAATGGTCTTCAGGAGGATCGTCAGGTCCACCGCCAGCGACCAATGCTCCAGGTACAGGAAGTCCAGGTGCACCAGGTCGTCGAAGTCCAGCTCCGCGCGGCCCGACACCTGCCACAGGCCCGTGATCCCCGGCAGCACCAGGTAGCGCTTGCGGTGCCACTCCTCCAGCTTCTCGAAGTCCCGCTCCGGCAGCGGCCGCGGCCCCACCAGCGACATCTCCCCCCGCAGCACGTTGACCAGCTGCGGCAGCTCGTCCAGCGAGAACCTCCGCAGGAAGCGCCCCACCCGCGTCAACCGCGGGTCCTCCCGGATCTTGAACAGCGCCCCCGACGCCTCGTTCAACGCTTCCAGATCCTCCTGACTGTGCTCCGAGTCCACCTGCATCGTGCGGAACTTCAAGCACGCAAACGGCCGCTCCCCGATCCCCTGGCGTCTGGAGCGATACAGCGCAGGCCCCCGCGACGTCGCCCGCACCGCCACCCAGATCGCCCCTAGCAGCGGGCTCAGCACGATCAGCAGCCCCGTCGCCCCCACCATGTCGAACGTCCGCTTCAACACGAAGTCGATCCCCTCGAACACCGGCGGCTTCAGCTCGAACAGCGGCACCGACTCCCCCGGCACGAACTCCGCCCGGTGGATCAGGATCTCCATCGTCGACGGCGCGATCCGCACCCTCACCCCCCGCTGGTGGCAGCGGTCCACCAGCTCCACCGCATCCCCCTGCGGGAAATCCGGGTCCGCGATGATCACCTCGTCGATGCGCTCGGGGTGGGCGGGGCTCAATATCTGCTCCAGGTCCCCCAGGGTGCCCAGCGAGCGCAGGCCGTTGGCCGGCAGCGCCTGCGGCGAGACGAACCCCACCACCTCCACCCGCGAGTGTGGTCCATCCTGCAACGCCCGCGCCACCTCGCGGATGTGCTCCCCCGTGCCCACCAGCACCGCCCGGCGCTCGTAGCCCGCCGCGCGCAGGATCGCCCCCGTGGAGCGCTCGTACAGCAGCCGCAGCAGCGGTATGTACAGCAGCGCGAACGCCAGCGAGCCCCAGAAGATGTAGTAGCTGGAGAAGTGCTCCCCGCTCACCAGCGCAAAGATCAGCGCCACGAACGTCACCTGGAAGAGCGACCCCACGATCCGCGTCATCCCCGGCCGCTGCGCCCGCACCGCGTACAGGCCCGAGCGCGCGAACAGCAGCGCCGTCAGCAGGTACGCGAACGCCAGAATGCTGCGCGTCTCCTCGTAGGCCCCGTGCGCGCTCACTTCGCTCAGCACCGCCGCCTTCAGCACCAGTGCCGTGAAGATCGCCGCCGACAGCCCCGCGAAGTCGAGCGCCAGCAGCGTCAGCACCCGCGCCGCCCGGCGCGCCGTCTCCGCCCGCAGCAGGAACGACAGCGCCGGTGAGCGCTTGCGGCGCATGTCACGCCCCGAGGGCTCCCTGCGCACCGTCGCCTCCGAGAGCACCTGGATCCCCGCACGCGACTCCGGCGGCGGGAGAGCCGTCAGAGCGCTCGATTCCAGAGGATGCACCTTGGAGGTAGGAGTCTCGAGCGCGGACGCAGACGTCCTCGTGGCGTGGGCCATCTCGCCATTCACAACGCTTCAGACTCGCAGATGTAGCGGTCGTGATGCTCTCTGGGTGCAGCCGTGCAGCGGGAGGCAGGCTACCCCCGGGCAGCGCGACAGGCCATTTGCAGCAACCGCCACCCCGCCGCCGCCGCCGCGAATCGCCAATCAGCCGACCAGCACCTCGATGCCCGACTCGCTGATCGTCCGCTCCAGGCCCTCCCGCAGCGACACCTCCGGCGCCCAGCTCAGCAGCTCCTGCGCCAGCGCGATGTTCGGCCTGCGCTGCTTGGGGTCGTCCACCGGCAGCGCCTCGAACACGATCTCCGAGCCCGACCCCGTCACCTCCTTGACCGTCTGCGCCAGCTCCAGCAGCGTGAACTCATCCGGGTTTCCGATGTTCACCGGTTCGTGGTACCCCGACTCCGCCAGCCCGATGATCCCCCGGATCAGGTCGCTCACGTAGCAGAACGACCGCGTCTGCCCCCCGTCCCCGAACACCGTGATCGGACGGTTCGCCAACGCCTGGCGCAGGAACGTCGGGATCGCCCGGCCGTCGTGCGGGCGCATCCGGCTGCCGTACGTGTTGAAGATCCGCACAATCGCCGTGTCCACCCCCTGCTGGCGGTGGTAGGCCATCGTCAGCGCCTCCGCGTAGCGCTTCGCCTCGTCGTACACCCCCCGCGGGCCGATCGGGTTCACGTGGCCCCAGTAGGACTCCGACTGCGGGTGCTCCTTCGGATCCCCATACACCTCGCTCGTCGACGCGATCAGGAAGCGTGCCCGCTTCGCCTTCGCCAGGCCCAGCGTGTGGTGCGTCCCGTACGAGCCCACCTTCAGCGTGTGCAGCGGCAGCCGCAGGTAGTCGATCGGCGACGCCGGCGAGGCCAGGTGATAGACGAAGTCCACCGCCTCATCCACGAAGTACGACTCGATGATGTCCACGTTCAGGTGCACGAACCGCTCCCGGTCGCGGATGTGCTCGATGTTCGCCAGCGACCCCGTCTCCAGGTTGTCCACGCAGATCACCCTGTGGCCCCTGCCGAGCAGCTCATCGCACAGGTGCGACCCCAGGAAGCCCGCCCCGCCGGTTACCAGGCATGTGGCCATCCGCCGCAGCATACCGACCTCGCCCCAAATCCCACGCCTGCCCGAGGAGCGTGCTCGCCGAGGCGGGCTCTTATCATCCATCATTCATGGCCACCGTCCACACACACCCCGGGAGCGGCTCAGAGGGCGAGGACTCTGAGCGCCTCACCGTCGCCCCCATCGTCGGGCCCGACGATCCCCGCCGCTTCACCGACTCCGGGATCGAGGTCGCCCCGCTCTACACCGAGGCCGACCTCCCCGCCGAGCTCGACCTCGGCGAGCCCGGCGAGTTCCCCTACACCCGCGGGCCCCACCATGAGATGTACCGCCGCCAGCTCTGGACCATGCGCCAGTACGCCGGCTACGCCTCCGCCCGCGAGTCAAACCAGCGTTACCGCTATTTGCTCTCCAAGGGCTCCACCGGGCTTTCTATGGCCTTCGATCTGCCCACCCAGCTGGGGTTGGACTCCGACAACCCCCGCTGCCTTGGCGAGGTCGGGCGCACCGGCGTCGCCATCGACACCATCGCGGACATGCGCACCGCCTTCGACGGCATCCCCCTCGATCAGGTCTCCACCTCCATGACCATCAACGCCCCCGCCGCCTGCCTCCTGCTGCTTTACGAGCTCGTCGGCGAAGAGCAGGGCGTGCCCTCCGAGCAGCTGCGCGGCACCACCCAGAACGACGTCCTCAAGGAGTACATCGCCCGCGGCAACTACATCTACCCCCCCGCCCCCACCATGCGGCTCACCACCGACCTCTTCCAGTACTGCCACCAGCGCGTCCCCAAATGGAACACCATCTCCATCTCCGGCTACCACTTCCGCGAGAAGGGCTGCTCCGCCGTCCAGGAGGTCGCCTTCACCCTCTGCTCCGGCATCGCCTACGTCCAGGCCGCCATCGACGCCGGGCTCGACGTCGACGACTTCGCCCCCCGCCTCGCCTTCTTCTTCAACGGCCACAACAACGTCTTCCAGGAGGTCGCCAAGTTCCGCGCCGCCCGCCGCATGTGGGCGCACATCATGCGCGAGCGCTTCCGCGCCCTCGATCCCCGCTCGCTGATGCTCCGTTTCCACACCCAGACCGGTGGCGTCACCCTCACCGCCCAGCAGCCCGAGAACAACATCGTCCGCGTCGCGTTGCAGGGCTTCGCAGCCGTCTGCGGCGGCACCCAGTCGCTGCACACCAACGGCTTCGACGAGGCTTTGGCGCTGCCCACCGAGCGCGCCGCCAAGATCGCCCTGCGCACCCAGCAGATCCTCGCCCACGAGTCCGGCGCCGCCGACACCGTCGACCCCTTTGCCGGCTCCTACCTCGTCGAGGCCCTCACCGACGAGATCGAAGGCCGCGCCCTCGAGCTGATCGGCAAGGTCGACGCCCTCGGCGGCTCTGTTAACGCCATCGAGTTCATCACCGGCGAGATCGACGAGTCCGCCTGGGGCTACCAGGAGCGCTACCGCATCGGCCAGGACATCGTCGTCGGCGTCAACAAGTTCCAGGAGGACGACATCGAGGTCCCCGACCTGCTCCGCGTCGACCCCCAGTCCGAGCGCCACCAGGTCGACCGCCTCACCGCCTTCAAGGCCGACCGCGACCACGCCTTGGTAGACCGTCGCTTGGAGGAGCTGCGCGATGTCGCCCGCGGGAGCCAGAACCTCCTGCCCGCCATCCGCCAGGCCCTCAGGGACCGCTGCTCCCTCGGTGAGGTCTGCGGGGCCATGCAGGACGTGTTCGGCAAGTACGCGCCCACGTTCTGAGGGGTCTTGGCGAGGCCGCGATGGGCGGCGGCGGAACCGAGGCCCCGATTGGCGGGGGCGAGCCGGAGGCCGGCCGGGGGCGGAACCCGGGAGCCGGGCTGGGGGGCGGTACCCGGGAGCCGGGCTGGGGGGCGGAACCCGGGAGCCGGGCTGGAGGGCTATATACAAAAATCAAAGTTGCGTGTAACGATGGTTAGACACACGTTTTAAAATATATGTTCACCTCAACGCCCTCC
>Ga0210408_10003016_pt1 | contig 15773 bp, 20 predicted proteins | sample IncBWH4MmetaG_FD_155471 | JGI IMG/M metagenome (GOLD analysis project Ga0210408, IMG submission 155471) | Forest soil microbial communities from Barre Woods Harvard Forest LTER site, Petersham, Massachusetts, United States - Inc-BW-H-4-M | ecosystem: Environmental > Terrestrial > Soil >...
AGATCCGCAACGAGATCGTGCGGTAGCGAAGGAATGGCGCCGGCGAGGTCATGCGGGCGAGACGCGGGCAGACAAGTATCTGTACCACCATCCTCACGCCACGGCCGAAGAGGTTGTCGCGGGGTGCCAAGCATGGGGAACCCCCTGCTCGTTGGAGTCAGCGCATGAGGCCATCGTACGCCAGGAAGGTTACTGGCACGGCTTCGAGCACTACGACACGATTGAAACGGGCGCGAGCGGAACGGGCCACGACAATGACGAGCACAGCGGCAGAAAGCAGATGCGCGTTATTGCGCGCGTGGCGTGGCAATCGAACCGACCGGATATCGCTATTGACCATGCGGCCCTGATTGCCGATCGGCGGGAACGCGCTCGCCTGCGTCTAATCGGCAGACAAGCCTTTGCACTGGAACTAGTCGAGTGGGAGCGTCGGCGCGGCGATCGGGGAAAGTATCCGCCGATGTCTGCCGGCAAAGTTGGCACACAGCCAGATTTCGAACGCCGCCGCGGCTGGTCACAACTTGCCGAGGACGAGCGCACCGTTGGTGCGGACATTCTTGCGGCAAAGGCAAAGCTCCGTGCGGACATCCGTGCCGAGCGTGCGCAAAACCGTGCCGATATCCATGCGGAGACAAGAGGACGCAAAGGTAATTGGCGCCGATGTTCTATGGCCGAACTCCGGCGCCTTTGGAAAGAACAGGCATCACGGCCGAGGGCCTCGGCTGAAACAACAGAAGGAATACCAAATGACCGACAACCTAAATTGGTGGGAGCCCACGTTGGCCGCAATGGAGGCGATCGTCGACTGCCTGCCGGCGGAAACGCAAGGCAAAATAGTAGAACGGCTGCGTCTGCTGGCGATAGTGCAGGAAGACCGGGGGATGGACGTGGCGTCCTATTTTTCACGGGCGCTCAGCGGTGAAACCGCGCCCCCTCGGGGTCAGGTAGCGCAGCCCATCTCGATCTACGAGAGAGCGGAGTCAATGCTGACCCGGGATTTTGATTTTCAAGACTATTTGCAGCCGCAAGGCATCTTGTCAGCCGCCCTGAAACAGAAAGGACCAAAGTGACGACCGAAGACACAGAACTTTTGACCGGCCGCGCCGGTAACGAAGCCGCCGCCGGATATCGGGAAATGCCGATGGCTAACCCGGACCCCAATCCGGAACCGGCGATCGACTCGGATAGCGCGATCGCGCAACACCTGAGGAGACCGCCGCCTCCGGAACCAACCGAGCGGAAATATACCGACCAGGTTTCAGGTGAAGACAGGCCCAGCAACGAAACGGTCGAGCTTGAGCGGGCTTCCAGAGATATTTCGGAGATTCGTGCCGCGGAACGTGCCGCCCTGGAGCGGCAGCGCAATAGCGAACTGAACGATGCGATCTCTTGGCTAGAGCGGGAAGAGGCGGTGCTCAAAGACGCCGCGACCCCCCGGCCCGTCGAGCAACAGCAGGCACAAGAGCCGCAGCCGCCCACCGACTATACGCCGCAGCTCGATCCCGAGACTGTCCAGGCAACGGACCCGCAGTACGATCCCGAGCTCCTACAGGCACTTTCATCCCCCAAGGTGAGGGCGGTGCTGGAGCAGGTCAACGCGGGAGTGGAGCAAACAAAAGCACAATACCAGGCGGCGACCGCCGAGCTCGCCACCCAGGCCCAGGGCGTTTTGACTGCTTTGTTCCCGGAACTTGCAAATTTGAGTGGGCAGGCGTTGCAAGGTGCCCTGGTTTTTATGCAGCAGAGCCAGCCCGAGCGTTTCCAGCAGTTCCAGCAACTGACGGGGCGAGCGCAGCAGCTCGTCGGGATTTACCGGCAGCAGCAAGCCGAGGCGCAGGCGCAGCAGCAGCAGCAGTACGCGCAGCAGCTGGAGTGGTTCAAGGTCGCCGAGGACGAGAAATGGGAGGCGGCGATCGCGCGGGATCGGTCCCGCGACCAAATCAAGGCGCTTAGAGAGAACGCTATGCCACTAATAGAACGGCACTACGGCATCTCTCCGCGAGAGCTGGGGGCGATCTACAGCGGCCAACAGCGGGTTGATGCGGCAACGTTCATGAGGTCGGCAAACTTCCAACTCATGCTTTCTGATGCCCTCTCGTACCGGATGAGCCGCGAGGCCGTGGGGCGGGCGGTGAATAGGCCGGTGCCGCAAGTGATACGTCCAGGCTCGCCAGCAGAATTCCAGACGCGCACCGAGGCCGCATTGGCCGAGGCACAGGCCAAGTTGAAGCCGTCCATGAGCGCCAAAGAAGCGGCAGCATACGTTATCGCCCGCAGAGCGGCATCGAGATAAGGAGCAAACAGATGAGCGATGGCATCATCGACCAGATGGCCAAGTACGGTGACCATGACGAGGAAGAAAGCTGGCGGCTGTTCAAGGCCGGCTACATGATGAAATCCCCAGAGGCCCGGATCGCGGACCTAAAGCAAACTGATTTGTGGCTGGAGCAGCAGACCCAGGTCACCAAAGAGCATGCATCTCTACTGACTCGAAAGCGTGAGCTTGAGTCATTGCATAGAGCTCTGCGCGGTGCCGGACGCTGATGACCCTTGCGGAGCAGCTACAAGCCGCGAAACAGCGCGAGGAGATCCTCAAGCTTGACGCAGGAGACCAGAGAGTCGCCGCTGAACTCGCAAAACGAATCCGACCCTTCCCGGTCAACGAACTATCGGCGGATATTCGCACCCGGCTGGACGCTTTCAATAAATGGGCAAGCTCAAAATCGGCACGGAGATGTCCGGCCAAGCCCACTACGGTTGCTCTGTTTGCACTTGAGCAGGCAGATATGGGAGTGCATCCTCAACAATAAATATTGGCACAACTGAATGCGATTGAAAAACTACATAACAAATTCGGGCTATCGAACCCAGTCCGAACTGCGATTGTTCAGGCTGCGCTGGAGACGATTATCAAGATTGATCCGCCGAGATCGTGGCCGCGTGAGGATAAGGTACGGTTCGCGCGGCTTGATCCCGACATTCGCGAGATAATCGCCAAGCGCGAGAACGATCGCGACAAGGAACTGCGTCGCCTGCAGACAAAGGCGGCGGAAGCAAAACGGTTATTGAACGGCACCGAAAAGCTCGTTCAGCAAGAAGCGGAGCTTCGCTCCACAGATGATAAGGAATTGAGACAATGACGATCAGAAGGCGCGATGATTCGGTCAAGCCGGGCTGCGGTGTGGACGGGACCGAGGGTGAAAACTTCACCAAGCGCAGGACTGACCCCTGGGACAGCAACCCCAAAGGCAATCGCGTTCCAGACGGAACGGGGGCTTACACCTCCAACGATCCGATCCTCCGCAACAAGCTCCCGAGCGACCCGACCGGCGGAGAAGTTTCGTACGATATTTGGGACGCGGTTGAGGGACAGTCCGGCCCAAACGATCGCAAGATCCGCAGCCGCGGGCAACCCTGACATGAGGGATCGAACGCCAAAGGCGCGGGAGACAATACCGGCGGCGCCGCCTGCCACGTTGTCTCCTGCGGAAGACAAGATCGCGCAGCTTCGCGCTGTGGCGGACAAAATAGAAAACCATCGGGCGGAGCTGGACCACTACCTCGACTCTTACGCCAGGTTGATCACTCCGGCCGGCGTACCGATGGTGAGCATCCGCCAGATGATTGACGCCAGAGGGCACTGTCTCTGCCATAGCGCGATGCTTGCTATTGCCGAACGGGTCGAGGCCCTGTTGCTGGAGGAGAAGCAGAAAGATGGCGCTATTCCAGAGGGGTGACGGAGGCAACAAGGGTGGCGGGCGCAGACAAGGCGCCCGCAACCGCATCAGCACGGCATTGTTGACCGCGTTCGCCGAAGACTTTGAGAAGTTCGGCGAGGAGACGGTACGGATTACCCGTGTGGAGAAACCCGTAGAATATTTACGGATCGCAGCGAGCCTATTGCCGAAGGAGTTCGAGATAACGCACTCCCAACAATTGCACGAATTGTCGGACGAAGAGCTGGAGCAATTCATTGAACGACTTAGACTCGAACTCCACCGAAGCACTGTTATCGACGTTACAGTCGGAGCTGAGCCGGCGCCGTACAGAGAACAGGTTAGGCTATTACAGTCCTTACCCTCGACAACGTGAGTTTCATCACGCCAAGGCTCGCGAACGTCTGCTTATGGCCGGCAACCAGCTAGGCAAGACGCTCGCGGGCGGATTTGAGGCGGCGATGCACGCCACCGGCCGCTATCCTGATTGGTGGCAAGGTCGCCGCTTCGACAAGCCTACGGTCGGCTGGTGCTGCGGTGTGACTGGTGAAGTTGTCCGCGACACGGTGCAAAAGGTTTTGGTTGGGCGTTCGGGCCAGGTCGGCTCGGGCGCTATTCCAAAAGATGCTTTGGGCGAGTTGGTGAGCGGACGCGGCACTGCGGACTTGCTCGACACGATCAAGGTGCATCACATCAGCGGCGGGACATCAATCATCGGCCTGAAATCGTACATGTCGGGCCGGGAGAAATTCCAAGGTGAAACGCTCGACTGGATATGGCTCGATGAGGAGCCGCCGGCCGACATCTACACCGAAGCCTTAACGCGCACGAACGTCGGCAATGGTCCGGTGTGGATGACGTTCACCCCGCTACAGGGTGTTTCGGAGGTGGTGCGGCGCTTCCTGCACGAACGCTCGCCCGATCGGACTGTGACGAGCATGACGATCGACGACGTGGATCACTACAGCGAGGAAGAGAAGAAACGCATCATTGCGAGCTACCCGGAGCATGAGAAGGAAGCCCGCGTTAAGGGTATCCCGGTTCTAGGCTCGGGCCGCATATTCCCGATCACTGAAGAACGCATTGCCACTGAACACCGCTCGATACCGGCACACTGGCCGCGCATCGGGGGCATGGATTTTGGTTGGGATCATCCGTTCGCGGCGGTCGAGATCGCCTGGGATCGGGAGACTGACACGATCTATGTCACCAAGACCTATCGCGTGCGTGAGGCAACGCCGGTCATTCACAGCGGGGCTCTGCGCTCATGGGGGAAAGACCTGCGCTGGGCCTGGCCGCGAGACGGCCGCCGGGAGACGCTGGAGGGCGCAGGCGTGGCGCTTGCCGAGCAGTATCGCGAGCAAGGCTTAGATTTGTTGTTTGAGCATGCGCAGTTCGAGGACGGCAGCGTCAGCGTCGAAGCCGGCCTAATGAAGATGCTCACGATGATGCAGGCGGGGCGCTTCAAGGTGTTCAAGCACCTCAACGACTGGTTCGAGGAATTCCGGCTGTACCATCGCAAAGACGGAAAAGTTTTTAAGGAGGGCGACGATCTGATGGCTGCAACACGCTATGCGGTCATGATGCTTAGGCACGCCAGAACAACGCGGCAGTTCGATAGCTTCCGCCGCGAGATTCATTACCCCTCATTGCCGAAGGGAGTTTGAAATGGAAATTCGTACGGTACGGATTCAAGTCGCGGAGCCCCGGGGCGCCCGCTATCCAGGCGCGGTCGAGGAGGGGCATTACATTGTCGAGGACGGTACGGTCACACTGGTCGATAAACGGGGCACGGCAATCGACAAGCACCGGCTCTCGCGAGAGCTGAAACCCGGCGAAGACCCGCGCAGTGTCGCCGCGATCCTGTTGCGGCAGTGGAAACGGCCGAAGAGCTCAGACTTCAATCGCGTGCTCCGCTATCCGAAGGTCGTCTATTAGGTTCGGCGGTTCATTACCTTTCCGCCGATTTGACTGCCGGGGCGGTTTCCTCCGCTTCCGCTCCGGCTTTTTATTCCGCTGTCCTGCGCCCTTCAGGCCCAGCGGCAGGGGTCGCCGCGGCCGGATGTACGCTGCGGCGGCCCCCACACTCTCATAGGATTTTAAGATGGCTGAACGGATTGAAGGCGTTTGTGTGCACTGGAACGGTTCGGGCTTTGGCTTCCTGCGGCCCGACGTTTCGGGCAAAGATGTTTTTTTCACAAGTCGGCCTTGCCCAGCGGGGTCGTATTAAGCCGTGGTCAGCGTTTTCGGTTCAGCGTCGGCGAACATGAGGGGCGCCCCTGTGCCGCCGAACGTGATCCCATCGTGCTACTGCTCAGGTCCATAGGGAGCCATCTTCTGGCCGCGGGCGCGGTTCTCCTCGACTGGGAGTCCATCGTCTTTATGCTGTTGTTTTTGGCAATCTGACTGTCCCGGCGCAGGTGCAGCAGGCTTTGGAGTGCGGTTGAAAGGTTACGCCGCTGCCCTCCGGGCCGGATAGCCACCCTCAAGCCACTATGCGGAGGCATGAACGACCGAAATTGCGGGGGGGGGGAACTTAGCGAGATACTATCAGTTCTTATCGAAGTTAACTGGGAGGTCCTGATGGCTCAGGCGATGAAAGGTTCCAAACGGAAGCGTTCAAAGAGAGCCTTCCCCATTTGGGCGGCTGCCGGTGTCTCTTTGGCAACGACGGGCATCGCATCGGCAGATGCGCCGGCAACAGACATCCCATCCCGGGACTCTGGGAAGAGCATCCTTCTTGCAGAGCAAGAAGTGTTTGATGTGAGCTTGGGGACTTTCTACGTTTTCGACAAAGAGAATGAATATGGCCCCCGCGTAAGGCTAGCAGCGGGACGCGGAGGGTGCGGCGGCTGCGGAGGCCATGGCGGCGGCTGTGGCGGCTGCCACGCCGCCGGATGTGGCGGCTGTCATGCTGGCGGCGGCTGCGGCTGCCACATAGGCGGCTGCGGAGGCTGTCGCGGTTGCAGGGGTTGCGGTGGCTGCGGCTGTGGCTTAGGCGCCTTTGGCTTGGGCCTGTTGTTTGGTGGCTGCGGCGGATGCGGTGGATGCGGTGGAGGCTACGGATCCTGCTGGCAATGGAGCCCGGTTTTGGGCCGCTGGATCTTCGCCTGTTAACTTAACGAGCCGGAGAACGGGCGGGCCGTTCGTCGTCGGATTAGACGCCTTCGCATATCGGCTAGGGCTTGTCGGTCATGGCGCGCCGCATCATCCGGTGCGTTGTGGCAAGTGGCGGTCGGGTGCTTCACGCCCGGCCGCTGCGCCATTAAGGGCACGGGCGAGCTACCGCGTCAAGTTTCCCACATGCTTCCCCGCCGCGATTTTCTGGGAAACAAGGCAAATAAATTATGGTATAAGCTATTGAGTTAGTGAAGATAATTGATGGAGCTAGACCTTACTGCCTCAGCATGACGAACAGCATGAAGGTGCCGGACTGCTCGTCGACGCCGATCGGATGGATGAGGATGAAGGTCCACGCCATGCCGAAGAACAGATCGAGCATGATGAAGCGCATGCGCCAGGAGCGCAGGTTGGCGGCGGTGCTCGGCGTCTCGTCGAGAAATTTCCGGCATTCGCGGATGATGACGAGGTGGATGAGCAGTGCGCCGGCGGTCCACACCCCCGACGTCGGTCCCGAGGTCCACAGGCTCGAGAGCAGTCCGACGGTGACGACGAGGACCAGGATCACCGGAGAGGCCGACAGCCGGTTCTGTGCGAACTGGCGTAGCAGCTCGTAGTCGAAGACCGGGCGTGTGCCGCTGATCGAGGTCAGCCGGTCGCGCGCCTCGCGAACGTGCTGGGCGGCCAGCCGCCGCCTTGCCGGCGAGACGGCGGCGGGCGAGGAAAGCTCGCGCGGTTCGCTGGTGGTGGCGGGCATCGCAATCCGGGGACGCTACTCTGCGACGAAAGTGGCTGAAATTCCTTAAGACGAGGCTTAAGCGCGGCCTTGACGTGCAGCGCGGCAAGCGATCGTTCACACTTCGGGCCGAACGCGGGCCGCGCCCATCCGGCTTGCGGCTGGCGGGCTGCGGCTGCACGCGATAAGGTTGTGCGCTCAACGGGATAGGGAGCGGGCCAAGCGAGGGGCAGGGACCATGAAGCTCTACGACGGCGGCCGTGCACCGAATCCGCGGCGGGTGCGGATATTCCTCGCCGAGAAGGGGATCAAGATTCCCATGGAGCAGATGGACATCGCCACGCGCGAGCACCGCACCGACGCCTATGCCGCCATCAACCCGATGCGGCGCCTCCCCGCGCTCCTGCTCGACGACGGCACGGCGATCGCGGAGTCGATCGCCATCTGCCGGTATTTCGAGGGGCTCGACCCCGATCCGCCGCTGTTCGGCCGCGGCACGCTCGAATGCGCGCTGGTGGAAATGTGGAACCGGCGCGTCGAGTTTCATCTGTTCCTGCCGGTCTCCTCGGTGTTTCAGCACCTGCATCCGTTCATGAAGGCCCTGGTCGATCCGCAGGTGCCGGAATGGGGCGAGGCGAATAAGCCGCGCATCGCGGACTTCCTCAAGTTCCTCGAAGGCGAGCTTTCGAAGCGGCCCTATGTGGCGGGCGAGAACTATAGTGTCGCCGACATCACCGCCTTGGTCGCGGTCGATTTCATGAAAGTATCGAAGCTGCCGGTGCCCGACGGTCTGACCCATTTTCGCCGCTGGTACGACGCGGTGTCGGCGCGCCCGAGCGCGGCGGCCTGATCTGCGAGCCTCGCTCCGCTTCCGCTTGTGCGCCAAACCCGCGCGAGAACGGCCCACTCATGGGCTTTCATAGGCCAAATGCGGAACCAACCGCGCCAGCGCGGATTGTTGCCTTCGCGTACTGGGGTGCTGGGGGCGACCTTCCAAGGAGGAACTATGGATAAGAAACTGGCCGGTCTACTCGGCGCAGCGGCCGCTCTGACGGCAGTCAGCGGCGCGCAGGCTGTGGCGCCGGCGCAATCGACCGAGGCCGCACCGGCGGCAAGCTATCGGGAGCTTCTCGATCCGGTCCCGAATGCCTTGGCCGCGCTCATGACCGACGAAGCGCAGCACGCCAAAGCGCGGGCCAGCGGTGAAACGCAGCTCGCCTACCATCATCACCATCATCATGGCTGGCGGCGGCACTGGCATCACCATCATCACCACCACCATCACCATGGGTGGCGCCACTGGCATCACCACCATCACCACCATCACGACTACTAAGGTCGTGCACCGAGGCGGGCGAGGCACCCCGCCCGCGACCCTCGGAAAAGGTGGTTTATCCCTCGCGCTCCTTTGCCTTGGCGGCGCGAAGGAGATGGCGATACGTGCCGTCGAACACGGTGTCGGTGTCCGACGTCCAGGTGCTATCGGCTGCCAGCGCGGGGCGGCTGGCGTGAATCCGCCGCCCCCGCATCTCGCGCTCCGCAGCCTCCTCTTCCTCCATCGGCACCAGCGCAAAGTCACACGTCACCGGGACGATCAGGATTTGCAGCATCGGCTCGCCTGGGCGGAAGATGTGCGTGCGCCCTTCCGCCGGCGACTTGAAAACGACAAACGCGATCATCGGCCACCATTCGGTGCGCAGCAGCGCCGGGACGGCAATCGGCACGGTGTCGGTCGTGTCGGTATAGAATCGCGGATGCGGCTCGGTGCGCACTGCCCATTCCTTGCCGACCTTGAGATCGAGCAGGAGCTGATAGGTATAATACTCCTTGCCGAAGCTGCGGAACGGCGGCCATTCCAGGCCTTCCTCCGGCGCCGGCCCGAAATCGCCGTCAAACACGAACTCGCCGTTCTTCTTCGTGACCCGAAGCTCGTTGTCGTAGGGATAGAAGATTTCGATCCCGTACTGCGCTCCTTCGGTGAAGGGCATGCAGTGCCAGGCGTATTCGTGCGACCCGTCCTTGCGCGGCGCCGGATGGCCGGCCCAGCCGGGCATTTCGAGCTTGGTCCGGCGCGGCTGCAGTCCGGGATGAACAAGTCTGAATTTCACTTCGAGCATGGGGGTTCCCTCAAGATCGTGCCTAGCATGCAAGTCCCGATACGATTGTGAGTTCCCCGGCCGCACGTCCCGACGGCACCACATTGACGTCATCTTGAGGTGGCCGCGCGGCGCGCGGCCCGCGAAGGATGCGGACGGTTTTGCCCGTTGCGACCCTCGCGTCTAATGCCTAATTCCCGCTTGGCTCACGTAGAAGCGAAGACGCGCAACAGCTTCAAAGCGGCGCAGGCCGCGCCAAAACCGTTATCGATATTGACCACCACAACGCCCGGCGAGCAGGACGCGAGAGCGCAATGCAAGGCCGCTGTGCCACCCGTGGCGACGCCGTAGCCGACGGACGTCGGCACCGCGATCACCAAGCCCGATACTTGGCCGGCAACTACGCTGAACAGAGCGCCCTCCATCCCCGCGACAACGATCGCTACGCGCCACGATGCGATTTCATCGAGACGGTCGAAGAGCCGCCACAAGCCGGCCACGCCGACATCGCCTACCACCATCGCCGACACGCCATGGAAAGCGAGTCCACGCTGCGCCTCGACGGCGACGCTCATGTCGGACGTACCCGCGCATACAATTCCGACCTTCGCTGGTACCGCTGTCGGTACGCCGTGATCGAGCACCGCGGTCCGCGAAAGAGGATCAAAGTCGAGCCGGCGCTGCATACCCGCATCAAGCTCGGCGAAACGGCTCGCATCAAGCTTGGTGAGCAGTAGCGACTGTCGGCGCTCATCCGCCAACGCCAGGATCCGAGTGATCTGCGCGGCCGTCTTGCCGCTGCAATAAACCGCCTCGCCAACGCCGATGCGGGATTCACGCTGCCAGTCCGGCTTGATGCCGTGCTCAGTCATGCGACGTGTTGCGCACGAAGGCGCTACCCCGGCGATAGGGAGCGTACCCAAGAAAGGCGCGACCCAACCCGGCGACGATCTCCTCCACGGCCGCCCGGGTGGCGCCGCCGATCGGCGACCGTAGCCGCTCCAGTGCTTCGCTGCCGAGTTCGACGCGCACGCCCTGCGCAGTGATGCGGCAGCGTACGTCGGCCGCACCGAATTCCGCACGCACGCGACGCTCGACCTCATCGGCGAGCGCCAAATCAGCCGCATTGATGTGGATACCGGTTTCAATCCGGCTGGCAAGACACGGCGCCGCCGGCAGTTCCGCCACGTCATCGAGGCCAAGCGCGCGGGCAACGACGCGAACGTCAGATTTGGCCATTCCCACCTCGACGAAAGGATGGCGGACGCCATTCTCGTCGGCGGCCTTGAGCCCGGGGCGATAGTCGCCGAGGTCGTCTGTGTTGGTGCCTGAGAGAATGACGCCCGCGAACGCGCCGGCAATCCGACTATAGAGATTGCTCTTGCAGAAATAGCAGCGATCGATGGGATTGGTGCGGTAGCGTGAATCGGCAAATTCGCCGGCGTCAATCAGCACGAGCGCCCAGCCGTAGCGGTCGGCATGCGCACGCACCCGCGCCGTCGCCTCCGCCGGTACAGCCGGTGACATCGCGTGAACCATGCGGGCCCGCGCTCCATGGTGACGATGGGTGAGATGCGCCAGCGTCATGCTGTCGACGCCGCCGCTCACGGCGACGGCGACCTGGTCGAGCGTCGCGAACACTTGCGCCAGGGCGCGCTCCAGCGGAATCACGGGGTCCGCCCAACCGCGCGCAAGGCGCGGGCAACAGCCGAGCGGCGCGCGCGCGCGCGAGCATCTGCACCGCCGGCGTGAGCGGCAACGTCGTCGGCTTCGGCCTTGCCGGTTCGCCGCCCCCGACGATCAGCCAGCTTCACGCGGACGGGACCGCTCCCGTCCTCGACGACAACGGTCCGGCGTGCCAACACCGCTCGCTCCTCGCGCCGCAGCCGCAGACCGAGTGTCGCGGTCTCCTCGAAAACTGCGCCGACGACCGCATCGCGGTGCACCGGATCAGCCATTACCCGCACTGCCTGCAGCCAACGCCCCTTTTTGCCGATGCCGGAGAAGGTCGCGACGTCGCGGACGCCCGCAACGCGCCGGAGACGATCGAGGCCCGTCGCCAACTCTTCGGGTGACTGATCGTCGATGTCGAACTCTATCACAAGGATCGTATCGCCTGCCGGTTCCGCCGCAGCGAAACCGAGAACGCGCAGCACGTTGGGAACACCCGGGAGCTGCCGGCTGCCAGCGCCCGTGCCGGTCGCAATCAATTTTCCGGGCGGTCCGTCGCCGGCAATTTGCGGATTGAGATAGCGCAGGATGGCGGCGCCGGTCGGCGTCACTCTCTCGCCCGGCGCGCCATCGTCGGCGCGGAATGCGAAGCCGGCGAGCAGATGAGAGGCGGCCGGCGCCGGCACCGGCAAAAGCCCGTGGGCCGCGCGCACCGTGCCAGTTCCGAGCGGCAGCGGCCGGCAATGCCAGCGCGCCCCCGCGAGAAGATCGATGATGGCGGCCGCGCCGACGATGTCGGCCACGGTGTCCCAATCCGCCAGTTCATGAAAATGTACTCTCTCGATCGCAACACGATGTACCGCTGCTTCTGCCTCGGCCAGCAGCGCCAGGATGCCGAGAGCGTGGTCGCGATTCGATGCAGAGAGCGGCGCCTCGGTGAGCCTTCGGCGAACATCGGGGTAAGCACCGCTCGGGGCGGCTGCGCTTCCCTCGAAGACAAACCCCGCTGCGGCAAGGCCACCGCTGCGGCGTTGCACGAGCGAGACTTTGCTGCCTTGCGGGAGGCCGCTGTTCCTGATCGCGCGCAACACCGGCGTGGCCAGTGCAGGCCATGCGTCGAGCACCGCAGCGATGAACATGTCGCCGCTCACGCCGCCGACGGGGTCGAGAATGACTAGCGACGGACGCGGGTCCTTGGCCATTCACGCTGCCACATATTTGGGGATCACGTACGGCCCTTCGGGGATGAAAGCTGCAACCCCGTCGCCGCTGGCGACAACCGCGTCGCGTATGGCGGCATCGAGGTCGCTCACCAACTCGACTCCGGTGAGCGAGCGGTCCTCGGGCGGAAGACCGCCAGTAAAGAGCTGGATCCGCCCGACTCGCATGGGCTTGAGCTGCATCTCGGTCTGCCATTCGTCGATGTCGGCCAGCGCTTTGGGCAGGATGCTGCGCAGGAATCCGTCGGGCCCCATCTCGACAAGACGACGCTGCGACGCCCGGAACTCCTTGGACCCGAGCCCCTCCGAACAGTCGGATGCGACGAGGAGCGTGCCGCCGGGGGCCAGAATATCGACCGGTGTCACCATGCTTTTGATGGTCTGGTAGTAGGTCTGGTCGAGCGGAAATCCCGCGGCGGAAGTGACAACGGTTTTGAAGCGGCGCGGCACCGGCACTTGGATCCAGTCCTGGACGAAGCGCACGGCAGTATCATGGCTTTCGATGATGTCGCCGTACGAGACGAAGACCAGCTCACGCTGCTCATTGATGATGGCGTTAAGCGCCATGACGTCTCCCAGCATGCGCACGATCTCGAGCTGCTCCTCGTGCAAGGGATTGCCAACAAGATTGCACGAGACCGCGGCGGCACTCTCCATGAATGCCGCCGAGTGGAATGTTCGGATCGTGTCGGCATGAGCGATGCCAGGAGCAACAACCTTGCGCCCGCCGGAGTAGCCCGCCATGAAATGCGGCTCGACCAGGCCGGTGGCGATGCGGACCTCCGCCTCGATGAAGCGGCGATCGAGCTTGACCGGCACGCCCCTTCCCTTGGTCCGGCCGAAATCGACGTGGGCCGCATCGTCGCGCGCGAAATGATTGACCACCCGGACCTGGTCAAGAACCCAGGGATCACCGACAACCCGCGCGAGCTCCTCACCTTCGTTGGGACGGTGTAGCCCGGTAGCGATCAGCACCGTGATGGCCTCACGCGCGATGCCGGCGCCGAGAAGCTGCTCAATCATGGGGCGCAAGAACAGGTGGTTCGGCACCGGGCGCGTGATGTCGCAAATTAAGATGCAGGCACTGCGCTTGCCCCGCGCATAATCCGCCAGCGCGGGCGCACCGATCGGCCGGGCCAAGACCTCGGCGATGGCCGATCGCGGGTCGCGCAACGGCGCTCGCGGCTGCTTCCGGATCACCATCTCGTGGCACCCCGGCGGCACCGCGGCCGCGATCGTTGCCTTGCCGTACAGAAGCTCGACTTTCATGGTGGCCTTCCTAGTACAGCGCCAAAGTGAAATTATAGCGCAACGGCGACGCGATTTGCGAGGTCTGACAGGCTTGTCGCGCACTTGCAAAGAAGGCCAGGCAAAGGCGATCAATAGGGCGTCCCGGAAACCGGCCTACCTCGCACCCGTTCCCAACGAGAGTATCCCATGATGCGCAGCACCGATCGCTTTCTGACCACGCATGCCGGCAGTCTGCCGCGGCCGGACGACCTGGTCCGCATCATGTACGCCAAAGAAGAAGGGCAGGCCGTCGAGCGCGCCGCATTGGCGAGCCATGTTCGCAACGCGGTGGCCGGAGTCGTCGCCCGGCAAAAAGGAGCCGGCGTCGACATCATAAATGACGGCGAAATGTCAAAGCCGAGCTATGCGACTTACGTCAAGGATCGTCTTTCCGGGTTCGGCGGGACCGGCAACACGTTCGTCTATCAGGACTTGGCGGACTTCCCAAACCTGGCAAAGCGCGTCTTTGGCGATGCGGGGCGATCCAGGCGGAAGACTCCGGCTTGCAAACGGGCCGATCGCATTCCGCGATACTGAGGCGGTCGACATCGACATCGAGAATCTTGCAACCGCCATCGGCACCAGTGAGCGGCGGCAGGCATTCATATCCGCGGCGTCCCCTGGCGTGATCTCCCTGTTCTTTCGCAACGACTATTATTCCTCGGAGGACGCGTATCTGGAAGCAATTGCCGATGCCATGCGGCTTGAATATGAAGCAATTGTCGCCGCCGGCTTCGATCTGCAGATCGACTGTCCCGATCTGGCGATGGGCCGACACATTCAATACGCGAGCCTCGGCCTTGTCCAATTCCGCAAACGGGCAATGAAGCACGTCGAGGTGCTCAATCACGCGCTCGCGAACGTTCCGCCGGAACGAGTGCGCATGCACGTATGCTGGGGCAACTACGAAGGCCCGCACCACTACGATGTTCCCTTGGCGGACATCGTGGACATCGTTTTCTCGGCGCGGCCTGCTGCCGTCTCGTTCGAGGCCGCCAATCCACGTCACGCTCACGAATGGGCGTTGTTCGAGACGGTAAAGTTGCCCGAAGGCAAGACCCTGATCCCGGGCGTGATCGAATCAAAATCGAATTTTATCGAGCATCCCGAGCTGATCGCCAATCGAATAAGCAATTACGCGAGACTGGTCGGACGAGAGAACGTAGTCGCCGGCAGCGATTGCGGGTATGGAACTTGGGTCGGACAAGCCGCAGTCGATCCTGACGTCGTCTGGGCGAAATTCGCGGCACTCGCCGAGGGTGCGCGCATCGCCACCAGACGGTTCTGGAAGTAGCATGTAAGCCCAGGAAGATCATATTTCCGACAGCCGCTTTCTTGGTCCCGACTTATGGGTACACGAACCCAGACGCAGCAACTGCCCGGCCGGACTTGCGGCTGAGGGAGTTTCCGCGCTTAGCGTGGCAGTCGGAAAGTGGTTGTCACCACCGGGAAGACATACTGGTCGTCGGCGACGTCGCGGGCTTGCTCGACCGCGAGGCGTCGTGAGCGCGCCTCCTTCTGTACCTTGCGGAGCCCTGCGAAGCGCTTCCGCAAGAGAGTTTCTTTCCCTTCAGCCGGCGGCTGGTGGGAGGGGGCCGAGACGGAGACGGTTGATTTTGACCACTGTGCGTCCTCAGCAACAGAGGTAGAAGCGATGTCCGGCGGGCAGGGAGCGCTCGGATCAAGATCTGTCGGCGGCGGGGGGATTGAACAGTAGCGGGTGATCGCAGACGCCGATTGCGGGTGGCTTGCCGGTCTCAAGGAACGAGTCGCTCCCCGCCTTGAGCATGGTCCAAAACGACGCATGCGGATTGTTCGGCGCATGCCGCGCTAGGTTCTCCGCCGTCATGCGAAAGGGAAATGCCTCGAACGGCACTCTATTCTGGCCACCATCGAATGCTTCGTCGATGAGTCGATAAATTTC
>Ga0210408_10003017_pt1 | contig 15768 bp, 12 predicted proteins | sample IncBWH4MmetaG_FD_155471 | JGI IMG/M metagenome (GOLD analysis project Ga0210408, IMG submission 155471) | Forest soil microbial communities from Barre Woods Harvard Forest LTER site, Petersham, Massachusetts, United States - Inc-BW-H-4-M | ecosystem: Environmental > Terrestrial > Soil >...
GAGCATGTCGAGCCGCTCCTCGCGCTGGCTGCCACCGATGATCTCGCCGATGCCGGGCGCCAGCACGTCCATGGCGGCGACGGTCTTTGCGTCGTCGTTCACCCGCATATAGAACGCCTTGATGTCCTTCGGGTAGTGCATCACGACCATGGGCTTCTTAGCGTACTTCTCGGTGAGATAGCGCTCGTGCTCCGACTGCAGGTCGACGCCCCAGCGCACCGGAAACTCGAACTTTTCCTTGGCGCCTTCGAGCACCTTGATCGCTTCGCCGTAATCCATGCGCACGAAATCGGACGCGACGATGCCTTCGAGCTTCGCCACCAGACCCTTCTCGACCCGCTCGTCGAAGAAGGCGAGATCCTCGTGCCGCTCCTTGAGCAGCGCCTCGAAGGTGTACTTCAGGAGCCGCTCGGCCAGCGTCGCATCGTCGGAGAGATCGGCGAACGCGATCTCCGGCTCGATCATCCAGAACTCGGCGAGATGGCGGCTGGTGTTGGAGTTCTCGGCGCGGAAGGTCGGCCCGAACGTGTAGACTTTGGTGAGCGCGAGGCAGTAGGCTTCGACATTGAGCTGGCCGGACACGGTGAGGAACGCCTCGCGGCCGAAGAAATCCTGGGCGAAGTCGATCTTGCCCTGCGGCGTGCGCGGCAGGTTGGCGAGGTCGAGGGTCGACACTCGAAACAGCGCGCCCGCCCCCTCGGCGTCGGACGAGGTGATGATCGGCGTGTTGACCCAGAAGAAGCCGTTCTCGTCGAAGAAGCGGTGGATCGCCTGCGCGAGCGTGTGGCGCACGCGCGTCGCTGCGCCGATCACGTTGGTGCGCGGGCGGAGGTGCGCGACCTCGCGCAGGAACTCCATGGTGTGCGGCTTCGGCTGGATCGGGTAGGTATCCGGGTTGTCGACCCAGCCGATCACCTTGATCGCATTCGCCTGCATCTCGAATGGCTGCCCCTTGGCAGGCGACGGCACGATCAGGCCAGTCGCCTCGACGGCGCAGCCGGAGGTGATCCTGAGCACCTCGTCGGCATAGTTGGGCAGCGTGTTGGGTGCGACCACCTGCACCGGGTGGAACGCCGAGCCGTCCGAAAGGTGGACGAACGAGATACCCGCCTTGGAGTCGCGTCGGGTGCGCACCCAGCCCCTAACAGTCACCGGTGCATCCTTCGGCGCCTCGCCGGCGAGGATGCTGCGCACGTTGAATCGGGTGTTGTCCATCGGCGAAAAGTAACTCGACGGCCGCGACATTGTCCAGACGCACGCAAGGGTTCGGGCGATGCGGGGCCGTTACTCCCGACCGATCTGCCGGTGGTGCGATCCCCAAAGTTCGATTTTGTGATCAACCTACGGACAGCGCGGGCGCCGGCCTCGCCATTCTTCCATGCTGCTCGCGCGTGCCGACGAGGTGATCGAATAAAGCGTTGTTTGCTGCATCGCATGAGTCTCCTTGTGGCCCAAGGCAGCCGAAATCTCGCAGCGCAGCAAGGGGGTACAGCGGCCGTGAGGCCAATCCATTCGGGGAAGCTGCCTCACGGAGAAGGAGGAGGAGATACCCAGCCGCTATAGGATGGTGAGCTGTTGCAGCGGGTCCAAAATGATCAGGCGGAGCGCGTGCCGCTCTCTTTGTAATCTGGAGGCACACTCATTAGCGCGCGGACGTCAGGTCTTCGGTGCTAGAAACTTGTCAGCCCCTTCGCAGCATCGGATGGCCACGGTAGTATGGCGGCAACTGCCAAAGCAATCTTTCCATAGGAGCACTTCATGACCCTCACCCTCGAGGAAATGGAAGAAGAGGCGGTGGCGAAGGTCGAGAAAGACAACCAGGGGAGCAACCAGTTCAGGACCCGGACATTTGAGAACATCCTGAACGGAACTCTCGTGGAAGTGATCCTCATTACTCAGAAAGGGGAAAAGGCCAAAAATCTCGTTCACTTTGATCCCGCACGTCCTGATAGGAGGGTTTACAAGTGGGCTAGCGACGTTCTCTGGGCCGTCTCCTGGTCGCGTGAGCGGGTTTGGTTCTTTCGCTTTATTGAGCTTGCTGGTATTGGCGGCGTAATCGCATTCTTCTTAGTACTCGTGTTTTCCATCCTGCTATGTGTGCTTGCTTTCGTTCCCGCTGCCAATTCAACCGTCTTGGAGGTAGTCAAGCTATCATTCACCGTCATTCTCGGCTTTTTCTTTGGAAGCCAGAGTGCGGGTAAGAAATCCGCTTAGCTGCCTCAGCAAGGTCTGGAGTGGCCCCAAGCGGCGGTTTGGGGATGTCTACTATTCCGCCGCTGTCAAGGGATAACCAGACATCCGACGAACAGGCCATAAACGACGCGAATGACCCAAGGCGGCCTTCGCACTATCCGCATTCGCCCTGTTGGAACGTTATCGGGGCCGGGATTGCCGGGTCACTCAGGCTTGATGCCGGCGAACTTCACCACCTTGCCCCACTTCTCGGTTTCCTCGGCGATGAGCTTGCCGAAGTCGGCGGGAGAGCCTGGAAGTGCGGTGGCATCCAACCCGGCAAGCCTCACCTTCATCTGCGAATCGGCGAGGACGGCATTGATCCCTTGGTTGAGTTTCTCGATCGTTTCTACGGGCGTGTCGCGCGGTGCGCCGATGCGGTCCAGAAGCTCGCCTCGTAGCCAGGAACGAATTCCGCTACCGTGGGGATGTCCGGCAGCACTGGCGAGCGCGTCGAGGTTGTCACCGCCAGTACACGAAGTCTGCCGGCCCTCACGTATTCGATCGATGAGGAGATGCTGGCGAACATGACCTGGACCTGTCCGCCGAGCAGATCCACAAGCGCGGGACCCGCGCCGCGATACGGCACGTGCACGAGGTTGACGCCAGTCATCATTTTGAACAGCTCACCGAAAATGTGGTTTCCGGAACCGACGCCGCCCGACGCCATGTTGAGCTTGCCGGAATCGACTTTAGCATAAGCAATGAACTCGGGGACGGTCTTAACCGGCACCGAGGGATTCACCTCTATGGCGAAAGTATTACGCGCAATGGCTGCAACCGGCGCGATGTCGCGGATGAAATTGAAATTGAGCTTATCGTAAAGCGTTGCGTTACTCGCATTTGGAAGAGAAGCAAGCAGAAGCGTATAGCCGTCAGGGGAAGCATTCACGACCGCCTCGGCGGCGATATTGGTGCCAGCACCCGGCCGGTTCTCGACCACGAATTGCTGCCCGAGCCGCTCCGACAGGCGTTGGCCGATCAGGCGTGCCATGATGTCATTGCCGCCGCCGGGGGCAAAGCCGACAATGAGGCGCACCGGCCGCGTCGGATAGGTTTGCGCCTTTGCCGTCCGCGAGACGGCCGGCAGCGCGACAGCGCCTGCGGCCAGATGCAGGAATTGTCGACGGAGAACCTTCATCGCGCCCTCCTAGAAATCCGGAGACATTCATAGGCCGCGCGCTATTGCGCTTGCAGCTAACGGATTTCAGATTGGAAATGCTCGCCAGCCAATGGCACGATCACCGCTGCTGCAGACGAGGGAGTTCGACACGTCCCCATGTGGCAGCTCGGTTATCAGGCTACCTCAGCCCGTATCGATGCGGAAGGGGCAAGTCCGCTCGTCGCCCGATGCAGCCGATCAGCTCGACCGGACCGTGCGTCAGCTTCTGAGGGAAGACCGGCCGAGATGGAGCACAGCCCCAGGAGACCGAATCTGACCCACTCCCGACATGCCGCCGCCTCAAGGCGGCTACAACGTCACCGCGATTATTGGTAGGGTCTAGATTCTGTGGTTTGCCGGCGAACCGGTACGGAGACGCCGATGCAGCAGATTGCGGACTGGCTCGAGCAGCTCGGACTCGGGCAATACGCTGAGCGCTTTGCCGAGAACGACATCACCGTTGCCATTCTGCCTGATTTGACCGACCAAGACCTCAAAGAACTAGGGGTGGCGTCACTCGGTCATCGGCGTCAGTTGCTCCGCGCTATAGGCGAACGGAATCGCCTCGAACAAGGGGCACCGCGCCCCGCTATTTCGCGCGCATCGCCTGTCGCGTCCTACGATACCGCCGAACGCCGACAGGTCACGGTGATGTTTTCCGACCTCGTCGGTTCGACGGCACTCTCGACGCGTATGGACCCTGAAGACCTCCGCGAGGTCATTTCCGGCTACCAGAAGTGTGTTGCGGAGACCGTAGGCCGTTTCGGAGGCTTCGTCGCGAAATATATGGGCGATGGGGTCTTGGTCTACTTCGGATATCCCCAGGCGCACGAAGACGACGCCGAGCGAGCAGTTCGCGCGGGGCTGGAGTTGGCGGCTGCGGTGAGCGGCCTCAAGACCCATGCAGCCCTGCAAGCTCGGGTTGGCATCGCGACCGGGCTGGTGGTCGTTGGCGACCTGATCGGCTCCGGCGCCTCGCAGGAGCAAGCCATCGTAGGCGAGACGCCGAACCTTGCCGCGCGCTTACAGGGCGTCGCCGAGCCGAACGGCGTGGTGATTGCGCAGAGCACACGTAGGCTCCTGGGTGACCTGTTCGAGCTTGAAGACCTTGGCGAACAGAACCTGAAAGGCGTCGAGACGCCTGTACCAGCCTGGGCGGCCCTACGATCGAGTTCGATAGAAAGCCGTTTTGAGGCCCTGCACCCAGGCGGCGTAACTGCGCTTGTCGGACGGGAAGAAGAACTCGAACTGCTGTTTCGACGCTGGTCCGGAGCGAAGACCGGCGAAGGCCAAGTGATTCTGCTCTCGGGCGAGGCCGGCATCGGAAAATCGCGGCTTACCGCCGCGCTGCTGGAACGCCTCGCCGATGAGCCGCACACGCGCTTGCGCTACTTTTGCTCCCCACAGCACACGGACAGCGCTCTTTATCCAATCATCGGTCACATGGAACGGGCCGCCGGCTTCAGGCACGACGACACGTCGCAAGTAAAGCGCCATAAGCTTGATGCTGTCCTTGCGCAGACCTCGACCTCGATCGAGGACGTCGCGCTCCTTGCCGAGATGCTGTCGCTTCCGAACGATGGCCGCTACCCGGCACTTGAATTGACCTCACAGCGCCGCAGGGAAAGGACGCTGGAAGCGCTTGTGTCGCAACTCGCGGCCCTAACTCGCGAAAATCCCGTGCTGATGATTGTCGAGGATGCGCATTGGATCGACCCCACGAGTCTGGAAGTCATCGGTCGGGTGGTGGCTCGGATCGAGACCCTTCCGGTGCTGCTGATCGTGACGTTCCGGCCGGAATTTGGTCCGCCCTGGATCGGACAGCCCTATGTGACAGCCGTGACTCTCAATCGGCTGACGCAGCGAGACGTCGGCATCCTTATAAAGCGCGTCCTCGGCGACAAGCTGCTGCCCGCCAACATTCAACAGGACATCATCGAACGTACCGATGGCATCCCGCTCTTCGTCGAGGAGATGACGAAAGCGGTGCTGGAGACAGAGAGCGAGGGCGACGCGCAACGGACCGCCGCCGCGGTTCCGACGCCTGGCCTGAGGGTCCCAGCGAGCCTGCATGCATCGCTGATGGCACGGCTCGATCGCCTGGGCCTGGCCAAGGAGGTGGCGCAGGTCGGCTCAGCAATCGGCAGGGAGTTCCCGCATGTCATATTGGCGGCAGTGGTGCGCATGCCGGAGGCGGAGCTCTCATCGGCGCTTCACACGCTCATCGCCACCGGCTTGTTGTTCCGGCAGGGTACGCCGCCGCATGCAACCTACCTGTTCAAGCACGCCTTGGTACAGGACGCAGCCTATGGCACGCTGCTGCGTGAGCCGCGACGTGCGCTTCACGCCCGTATTGCCCAGACCCTCGAAAGTCAATTCCCCGACATCGCCGAGAGCCGGCCGGAGTTGCTGGCGCGTCACTGCGCCGAGTCTGGGCTGATCGAGAAGGCTGCACGTTTGTGGGGAAAAGCAGGAGAGCGGTCGCTAGAACGCTCGGCGCTGGTGGAAGCAGCAGAGCAGCTCACCCGCGCGCTTGGCCAGATTGGGATTCTGCCGGGCACCCCAGCGCTCCGCCGTGAGCAGATAAAGGTTCAGATGGCCCTCACAAACGCGCTCATGCATACCAAGGGCTTTGCGGCGCCCGAAACCAAAGCGTCGCTCGATCAGGCGCGCTCGTTGATCGAGCGGATAGAAGCGCTGAGCGAGCCCCTCGAAGACCCGCTCGCACTATTTTCGATCCTCTACGGCTTTTGGGTCGTTAACTACGTGGCGTTCAACGGTGACGTGGTGTGTAGTCTTGCTACGCAATTCCTGGCCAACGCCGAAAAGAGAGAAGCAACGGTCCCGCTCATGATCGGGCATCGCATCATGGGCGCTTCCTTGCTGTACACGGGGGACATCGTTCAAGGCCGGGAACACCAGGATCTCGCGATCGCGCTCTATGATCCTGTGGAGCATGGTGCGCTGGCTACACGATTTGGCGTAGACATTGAGGTGGCAGTCTTGCCTCATCGGTCATTGGCCCTATGGCTGCTTGGCTGTCCCGAGTCTGCGCTTGCCGACACCGACCGCGCGCTCAAGAATGCGCGCAAGATGGGGCAAGATGCAACGCTAATGTACGCTTTGGCCATGTCATCGATAACCCTGATCCTCTGCGGAAAATACGAGACCGCGAGCACGCAGGCCGATGAGTTGATTGCATTGGCCGATGAGAAACGTGCCCCGTTTTGGAAGGCGTTCGGAATGATGAATCGAGGTAGCGTGTTGGCGTTTACTGGCGAAGCTTCGAATGCAGTAGAATTGATCACGTCAGGGATTTCGTTATTTCGGTCAACGGGAGCTACGGGGCGGGTGTCTTGGTATCTATTATCATTGGCATGGGCCTATGCCGGGCTTGAACGTATCGAGGACGCCTGGCGCTCTATTGGGGAAGCAACCATTGCAGTGGAAACAACCAAGGAAAAGTGGTGCGAAGCTGACCTCAACCGAATTGCTGGAGAAATCGAGCTGATATCGTCCGCGCGGGACACAACCAAAGCCGAAGCCTATTTCGAGCGCGCGATTACGATCGCGCGTGAGCAGCAAGCAAAGTCGTGGGAACTCCGCGCGGTCATGAGTGTGGCGCGGATGTGGCGCGACCACGACAAACGACAGGATGCCTCCGATCTGCTCGCTCAAGTCTATGGCCGGTTTACCGAAGGTTTCGACACCCCCGATCTGAGAAGGGCCAGGGCCTTACTCAACGAGCTGGCATGGTGATGGTACTCTCGCTAGCGAAGCAGCCGGCCCGGTAGGTCAGCTGCTGGCGACCCATTTCGGACGTTGAACGAGTCTACCAATTGCCAGCATCGAATCATGTTTTGGAGAAAAAGATGACTGATAGTTGTCGCGATCCGCCATGAAGGGAGCTGACAATGCTTCGCCGTTTCGCACCCCATATAGTCATCGCCTGTCTCGTCCTGGCTTCCCTGGGCGTCTGGGTGTGGAAGATAATCTGGGAAACAATGCCGGCGTACGTCGACCCTCGAGCAGCAAGATCGTGCGCAGAGTTGTTTTCGTTGTACAGCGCGCCATTTCAACCGACGATGTCACCCGCACTCAGTACGACGATGCAGATGTGCGACCGCAGCGTTCAATTTTACAACACAGAGGAAGCGCTCATCCGCCGGCTTGAAGCTCCTGACAATCCATGCGAGCGGATGCGCGATGCGCTGGACCGGATTAAGGGAAGCCACGGCCTCGCGCTGCTAGACCGTATTGGATCGTGTCACGTGGCAGCTCAGGACCCTAACTTTAAAGGTCTTATGGGCGTCAAGATCAAGGACTCATTGGACGGATTCCACACGCCAGTCTCCGAGGTACGGCTTTGCGAGGAAGTGCATGCGTCGTTCATGCAAGACGAGCCTTCCGACCGAGCATTCCAAGCATTCAAAGCGCACCCAACCAAGAAGAACCACTGCGAATTCCTGCTTGAAGTTTCTAATACAGAGCAAGCGATCATTAACCGCCTCGAGAGAGCAGGTGTAAATTGCGGCCACCTCGATTGGTTGAAGACACAGCACGGTAAGGCGCTAAAGACACAGACGAAAGTGTGTGATGCCGCGGCTATCGGCCCGGATGGTCTCGTGAGCTCCTACATCCGATGATGGTTTACCGAAACCCACGAATCTGCTCTTGGCCCAGGCTGTGTGAAAAGGCTGTGTTTGCTGTGATTCGCGCGATAAGAATCCCTTTGCGATTTGCGGGGCATCTGATGAAGCGCTTTGTTGAAGGGTTGGATCGCGGGCAGAGCACGCTGTTGCCGGCATCGCTCGATGACTATGTGACCGAGGACAACCCGGTGCGAGCGGTCGACGTGTTCGTCGACGGTCTCGATCTCGACAAGCTCGGGTTCGCCGGTGTCCAGCCGCTCGACACCAGCCGACCCAGCTATCACCCGGGCGTTATGCTCAAGATCTACATCTACGGCTATCTCAATCGGGTTCTGTCGAGTCGGCGCCTGGAGCGGGAATGCCAACGTAATGTCGAAATGATCTGGTTGACCGGGCAGCTGGCGCCGGACTTCAAGACGATTGCGGATTTCCGCAAGGACAATGGCAAGGCCATTCGTGAGGTCTGTCGCGAATTCGTGGCGCTGTGCCGCAAGCTTGATCTTTTCAGCGCAGCGAGCGTCGCCATCGACGGATCAAAGTTCAAAGCTGTCAATGCCCGGGACAAGAACTTCACCGAAGCCAAGATGAAGAGGCGTCTTGAGCGGATCGATGAGAGCATCGCCCGCTATCTCTCCCAGCTTGAGACCGCCGATCGCCACGGCGATGCAGTACCAGAGGCGAAAGTTGCGAGGTTGAAGGGCAAGATCGAGAAGCTCAAGGAGGAGACCGCCCGGCTCAATGCGATCAATGCGGAGATGATGAAGAGCGAGGACAAGCAGATCTCGCTGACCGATCCTGACGCGCGCTCGATGGCGACAAGTGGCAAGGACACCGGGATCGTTGGCTATAACGTACAGATTGCAGTTGATACGCAGCATCATCTCATCGTGGCTCACGAGGTGACCAACGGGCCGCGAAATGCGCCGGCGCGCCCAACTTGCGCGAAGTTTTCACACGGCCTGGGCCCAGGGCTGCCGAAATCTGGCGCTGCAGCAAGTCGTCAGCTATCCAAGGTACACCGGCCGTGGCGCTAACGCATTCGGAAAGGCAGGTCGTGAGCCGATTCGGACATTGCCACCATTCAATACCGCGCCTCGATGGCCCGAATGGGCCATCGGGACGGTGGCCTATTCGGCGGAAGCGGCGCTAGTCGGTTTCTTCATAGAATGTTACCAAACAGCCGAGGTCCGATCAGGGCTCGGCATTGATGGAGGTACTCATGCCGCGCAAAAAAATTCTTGGCGCCGCGTGCTGGCTCGCCGCCTTCGTTCTGGCCACGCCGGCTTGCGCTCAGCAGGCGGAACCCACCGCCGCAACGCAGGCCCGGACGCGCCTCATTACGCTCGGGACGCGCGTTGGCCCCGTGCCAGTTGCGCACCAGGCACAGTCGTCGAACCTGTTGATCGTCAATGGGGCGTTGTACCTGATTGACGCGGGTGATGGCACTCTACGCCGGCTGGCGAAAGCTGGCGTTAAGTTCACTGACATCGGCGTCATCTTCATCACCCACCCGCATAGCGACCACATGGCCGGATTAGGCCCGCTGATGGCGATCGAGCGGCACGAGGGACGTAAGGACCCGATCAACGTTTACGGGCCCTATGGCGTTGAGACGATCGTCGCGGGAATAATTCAGTATTTCACGCCCGACTCTGAAATACGTTGGGACGAGGGCCTTCGCACCTCGATGCAGGACATGTTCCGAGGCCACGAAGTGGCACCCGGGTTGGTGTATCAGGATGCGAATATCAAGGTGACCGCCGCCGAGAATACCCATATGCATCTGACGCCGGCTAATCCGGCCTACGGCAAATACAAATCCTATTCCTACAAGTTCGAGACGCCGGACAAGGTCGTGGTCTTCACCGGCGACACCGGCCCATCGCAATCAGTCGAAGAACTCGCGAAGAATGCGGACATGCTCGTCTCGGAGGTGCTGGTCATCGACGATTTCGTGGAGACTCTTAAGAAGAACGGCACATGGGACGCAATGTCCACTGAGCGTCAAGTTGGCCGTGTCCGGCATTTAAGCGAGGATCATCTCACGCCGGCCGAAGTTGGCAAATTGGCTTCGCGCGCGGAGGTAAAGCGCGTTGTACTCACCCACTTGATCCTGACTGGAAACGACGACGCGGATAGGCATCATTATGTAGACGAGGTGAAGAAGTTTTATTCGGGTCCCGTCGATCTCGCCAAAGACCTCAAGCAGTTCCAGTGAAAGGCCGCATTGCATCGAGCAATTCCGCTAGATAGCGAAGCACTCGCGAACTGCGAATGATGACGTCAGCCAGCTTCTGGCCCGCTGCGGCCGTTCGGCTTTATCGGACCGGGCGTCAGCTTCTGAATGAAGACCGGCCTGCAGGAAGGACAGTCCTGCAGGACCGAATCTGACCCATCGCGCCATTTCGGTGCCGCGCACCACTCATCAAAGAGCGCTAACGGGATCGCTTTAGAGTTTCCGATGGACGCTCACCGAAGCGCTTACGGTATTCGGTAGAAAAACGGCCCATGTGGCTGAACCCCCATGTCGTCGCGAGATCGGTGATGTTCCCAGTCACTTGCCCGCTTTGTAGTACCTCTCGCACCCTTTCGAGACGGGCCGCTCGCAGATACTCCATGGGAGAGATGCCACGGAAACTTTCAAAGTGCTTGAAGAGTGTACGCCCGGGCACTCCAGCAGCCTCAACGACATCCGCGAGCGAAATGGGTGCGTGGAGATTGGCCTCGATGTAGTCGATCGCACGCTTGACATCCCGCGATGCGACCGACGGTATCGTGCCGTAAATCGCTCCACTATAGTTATGTGGCTGAGAGAGGAGAAGCTCAGTCAACACGAACTGTTCGATTGAGCTCAGTGCGAGGGGATTTCGTGCCAGCAGGCTATCACCGACCGCGCCGTCCCAAAGCACGAGGTTTGCCAACTTTGCAATGCTCCGGCCGTGACCACTCGTGAGATCGACCACCGGCGCAAACTCAAGCGGAGGATGCAATGGTGTGTCCGGAGAGCTCCCAAGCAGTACAGCGAGTTGCCTCCGGAGACTGACCTCGCTCATGACCACGGTCGTGCGAAGAGCACCTGCTTCAACGCGGATGCGGCAGGGGCCCATGGCCGGGTAAGAGAACAGGAACGCCTGCCGCGCATCGCTGACGAACTGATGCTTACGGAGTGTCGTTTCAGTTATTCCCGGATGGGTATGATGAGCCAGTAGTCGAGACGTCGCGGACTGACCTCGACGTTTGCTTTTGCACCGTATTCTGTCGAGCCGAAATACAGGCCCGCGGGCAAATATATGCCGCTTACGCGAAAGTTGAGTGATCGTTCATGTCGCCGGGCAATCTCGAGGCAGATGTCCTTGTCATGGAGGAATTCAAGCGTCTCCTCGAGACTGCGGCTCTTGAATTGCAGAGAAGCCATGAGGCACCCTACACCACCAAGGCGGCATTGCTTGTAATCCCGCTCACAAGATACACCGGGTGTTCGGCTGCGGCCACATCCTTGTCACGGTTCCCTTACCGGCCGCATTGGGGCGGATTTTCGCGCGCTGTGCCGCGGCATGCGTGTTTCTTGCAATTTTCGGCCAGCCGGTGCGGAAACTGGACAGCCGCCGGAGAAATCATTGGGTATTCTCGATCAATCAAACCGGCCGCTGAGGGCAGCGATTACTTGGTGAGGGCAGGCGCCGATACTGTCCCGCCGGAGCTGCCACGTAGGGTCACGCGAGAGAGCTGCGGCCCTTGCACCGCCGGGTTTGTCAGACGGTCACCGCGATGAGGCGAGCTTACCATGACACTCTGTATTGGCGATACTGCACCTGACTTCGAAGCGGATACGACTGAAGGGCGCATCCGGTTCCATGACTGGATTGGTAACGACTGGGGCGTGTTGTTCTCCCACCCCAAGGACTTCACCCCGGTGTGCACGACCGAGCTTGGTTACATGGCCAAGCTCAAGCCGGAATTCGATCGACGCAAAACCAGGATCATAGGGCTCTCCGTCGATCCGGTCGAAAGCCATTCCAAGTGGGCGAACGACATCAGGGAGACCCAAGGCTATGCGCCGAACTATCCAATGATCGGCGATCCCGACCTGAAGATCTCAAAGCTTTATGGCATGTTGCCGGCTAGCGCGGGAACGAGCTCGGAAGGACGCTCGCCGGTCGACAATCAAACAGTGCGCAACGTGTTCGTCATTGGGCCAGACAAGAAGATCAAGTTGACCATAGCTTACCCCATGACGACCGGGCGCAATTTCGACGAGGTGTTGCGGGTACTGGACTCGCTGCAGCTCACCGCCAGATGCAAGGTTGCGACTCCTGTGAACTGGAGACAGGGCGATGACGTGATTATCGCGGGCTCGGTGTCCGACGAGGAAGCCAAGAAGGCATATCCAGAAGGCTGGAAAGCCCCGCGCCCGTACATCCGGATCGTTCCGCAGCCTGCATGAGGGACGCTGGACAGCGAAAACAGATGACCATACGCCGCGACATTTAAGGCTGATTGGGCGAGGATACGGCTGTTGTCGTACTCTGAGGTCGCGACACTGCATCCCCTTCAACCAGCTGGAAGGGGTTGGCGCATGCCGAGAGCCGATGCCGCGCCGAAGATAAACCGCGATTCGGCCTATCGAAACTGGAAATCACGATGAACACCGACATTGACGTGCGTCGAGATGAGCGCGGCTTTATCGACATCGCTTTCTACAAGCGGCGCGCGGAGTGCCTCCGCAGGCAAGCGATCCTTGAACTGACCGATTCAATGCGAGAGCGACTTTTCGGTTGGTTACGCCGGCGTCGTCCAGCTTCGCGTCGAGGCCTGGCGAGGCCATGAGTCTGCCGGACGCCACAGGATATCTGGCGTCGGCTCTCGTGGTGTCGGCGTTCTGCATGCGAGAAATCATCCCGCTGCGCCTTGCCGCACTCAACAGCAATATCGCGTTCCTCGCCTATGGAATTGCGCTTGGCCTTTCCCCGGTGTGGCTGCTGCATGCGATCCTGTTGCCGATCAACGGATGGCGCCTCTGGGAGGCGATTTGCGCAAGGAGCAACGATCGCCACCATCATCCTTGAAATGATCGTATAGTTTCTTGCTGCGATGCGTGAGTCCGGAAGTGGCCCGACATCACCATTACTATGTATCGAGCGATTGGTTTTGTTCGAGACATCAGATTCACCACCCGCAGAAATTGCTGCCTTGATCGCCGATCAAATTGCGGATTGATGGCAAATCTAAGCCACCGTGGCTGACTCTAAACTCGGACTTCCCTCGGCATCATGACGCTGGCGTTGCAGATCGCAGCCCCAGACTGTCTCTTGTTGGCCCGCCTGAGAAATATTCACGGCTCGAATAGATGTCTGCTATCTGGGGTAGTACAGACGAGATTTGCTCCGAGTGAGACTTTCGGCCCCTGACCCGAAGGGGACCTCGTTGTCGTCACACGTCCGAGAGGGTGTTGTTCGGCGCGGAAGAGCGGTGGCAGTCGGAGCGTTAGGCCGCAGCTTTTGTTGCAGAAGGCCGTCTACGTCGCGAGAGATATGGTCGCGTAGAGTGGGCAAAAATGGTAAATAAAATGTGAGCGGCAATAGGAGGCATAGCGATAGGAGGTGCAAATGAGCTCGATCAAATCTAGGTCACCGTTCTTCTCGACATCGTTAGCCGGGGCGATGCTTAGCCTTCTGCTTGTCGACGTGCCCAGCCCGGGTCACGCGCAGGCGCGGGTAGAAGTGCGTCCTGTCGAGACGATCACACTCAGCACACAGCAATTCCTGATCGGCGACAAGAACGGCAAGCCTGCTACGCTGGCAGGAGAGTTGCGTATTCCGAGACCAGGGACCGATCGGCTCCCTGCTGTGATCCTACTCCATGGCTCGGGAGGGATTAGTGAAAGCCACGAGAGATGGGTCCAGGAACTAAATAGCGCAGGTGTGGCGACGTTCCTGCTTGATAGCTTCTCTGGTCGTGGGATCAACAACACCATAGATGATCAGTCACAACTGGACTCGTTGGCTATGATGATTGATGCCTTTCGAGCCCTAGATACGTTGGCAGAACATCCCCGAATTGACCCCAATCGTATCGCCGTGATGGGCTTCTCTAAGGGAGCCGTTGCTGCTGTTTATTCCAGCAACGAGCGGTTCAGAAAAATGTACGGACCGCCAAATGTACAATTCGCTGCGCATATCGGCCTCTATACTCCATGCAACGTGACCTACAAGGATGACGACAAGGTCACTGGGAAGCCGATACGTCTTTTCCATGGAATAGCCGACGATTGGGTGTCGATTGAGCCGTGTCGTGCCTATGTAGCTCGCTTGAAGAGCTCTGGAGCAGATGTGGCTTTGACGGAGTACCCCGGCGCCTATCACGCCTACGACAATTTCGTCCTGAAGGAGCCAGTCAGACCTCCGCAGGCACAGACCACACGTCACTGCTCACTTGCCGAGGGTGATGGCGGAGAAATTTTGAATAGCACGACCGGTAAGCACTATGACCTGAATGATCCTTGTGTAGAGCGGGGGACAACTGTAGTCTATAACGAGGAAGCGACCGCAGGCACGACCAAAGCGGTGAAGGAGTTCCTCACCGGCATTACCGTCGGGGCGGCGACCAAGAACTGATGGGACAGGCATCGAGGTTCGGTCCGTTGCGGGGCAGCGGAATGTCGGCTCGTGGCCCGACTGAGAAATCCTCGCGGCTGGAATCGATGTCGGTTATCTGAGGTAGTGCGGACCAGATTTGCTCCAGGTGAGACTTTCGGCTCGTTACCCAACGAGGACATCACTGAGAACATTCGACACTGAGACGGGCGTGGCCGAGGCCGGGCTGGCTTTGGACGGACTTGCTAAGAATTTTGGGTCTTCAGGGAATCGAGTGGGTGATTTTGAGGGATCGTAGCGGCGGAAGTGGCTGTGGATAGGGACTTTCTTCGCTTTTTGGCAGCCTGGATTTTGGCATGCTGAGCGATGGTCAAATCAGGGAAGCGACTACGGTGTCTGTCGGATGGTTATTCGTTTGCAGGCTTTCGCGCGCGAGCCACCGTGCGTGGCGTGTTCGGTGATCCGGATGTGCGGATCGTACGCCTCGAACGGCGCTCAAAAAAACGATTTGCGGCTGTTGCGGGCTGGGCCGGAGCGGGTGGTACGATCGGCGAGTACGGCAAGTTCGCGATCTGCCGAGCGCGGGATTTCGGATTGTTCTGGAACTCGAAGTGCGACGGGTCGCGTGTCGTAGTTGTGGCACCGTGAAGCGCGAGCGGCTGGATTTTCTGGCGGACAATGCGCACTTCACCAAATGCTTTGCGTTCTATGTCGGCCACCGCTGCCGGCAGGCATCGATCCGCGATGTTGCCGACGAGCTCGAGCTCGACTGGGAAACGCTCAAGACGCTGGAGAAGCAGTACATGCGGGCTCAGCTCAAGCGCGCCGGCACGCCAGGGCCCCGAGCGATCGGCATCGACGAGATCTCGGTCCGCAAGGGCCACAGCTATCTCATCGTGGTCAGCGACTTGGTTCGCAAGCGACCGATCTGGTTCGGCGGCGCGGATCGCTCCGAGGCCAGCATGGCGGCATTCTACGACTGGCTGGGGCTTAAGAAGAGCCGCAAAATCCAGCTCGCCGGGGAATGTCAGAAATTTTGTGTAAGTGATTTCTGTGAAGGGTGAATATGGTTTCCAGGCATCAAGAATGGGGCGTCGACGGGCATGGAGGACAAGTTTGCTTGGCCGCA
>Ga0210408_10003018_pt1 | contig 15760 bp, 8 predicted proteins | sample IncBWH4MmetaG_FD_155471 | JGI IMG/M metagenome (GOLD analysis project Ga0210408, IMG submission 155471) | Forest soil microbial communities from Barre Woods Harvard Forest LTER site, Petersham, Massachusetts, United States - Inc-BW-H-4-M | ecosystem: Environmental > Terrestrial > Soil >...
ACCGTCACTTCCGACTCCCTATCCGAACGCGGTCTACTACTGTTCACAAGATATCGCCGCGGCGTTGTGCTCGCGAAGCGATGACGGTGGCTCAACTTACGGTCCATCCATTGCGATTTACAGTTTAGCGACGTGCGGCGGCTTGCATGGCCACGTCAAAGTTTCTCCAGTCGATGGCACCGTTTACGTTCCGAACCGAAGCTGTAACGGTGCGCAATCGGTTGTCGTATCGCAGGACAATGGAGCCACGTGGGCAGTGCATGCGGTTGACACAGGTGTAAACACCGCAGCGCCCTCTATTATAGGAGGAGGCGATGATCCAGCTGTTTCGATCGATGCAAACGGTCGCGTCTATTTCGCGTTTTCTAACTTCGGCGGCGGCCCTGGCGCCGGCGCCGGCGTCGCGATATCCGACGACCTGGGCAGTACCTGGAAAAATATGTTCGACGTTGGAGCGATTTACGGACTCAAGAACGTTTGTTTCCCAGCCGCGACTGCGGGCGACGGTAACCGCGCGGCTGTTTCGTTCTACGGATCGGTAACGCCGGAAAGCCCGGGGATTACCTCTACTACTGGGACCTTTAACGGCGTCTGGCACCTTTACGTCGCGCATACCTTCGATGGCGGAAAGAGTTGGACTACAACCGATGCGACACCAACCTTGCCAATGCAGCGCAGCGGTATTTTGCGCGGAGGTAGCGCCGATATCTGGCGCAACTTGCTCGACTTTTATGATATGACCATCGACAAGGATGGTCGCGTTCAGGTCGGTTACGTAAACGGATGCTCGGGCGGCAACTGTGCTCAAGCGCCGATCGGTCTCGACGGGACATCAAGCGTAAAAGGGAACACCTACAGCGCGGCCGCAACAATCGCCAGACAGTCGAGTGGCCGACGCATGCTTGTAGCCAAGGACCCGCCAAATCCTTTGAGTGCAACATCGGCTCCAGGAGTACCGTTCGTAACCGAGCGGCGAATCGGCAACACTGTCCGATTGGCGTGGAGTGAAGCTGATAGTGGGAATTCGATGATCAATAACTATCAAATTCTTAGAGGAACTGCGAGCGGCACGGAAACGCCCTTAGCGACGGTTGCCGGAACGCAAATCGGCGGGACCTACACTGACATAAGTGCCACCGATCTGACTAAGACATATTACTATAGCGTCGTCGCAAGTAACAGCATTGGGTCGTCCTGCGCTAACAACGAAATCGCCGCGCCGTATGTCGGCGATACTTGTACTGGAATCATCATCCACAAGAATGATCCGACGCACCCTGAAAGCGTAGGTGGCGGGGTAGGTCAGCCACCACCAACACCTCAGTTACTCATCGATTATATCGCTGTCGGAGAGCCTCCAGCAACAAACGATCTGATGTTCAAAATTAAGGTGGGCAATCTTATGGGGACACTGCCGCCTAACAGCCGGTGGCGAATCGCTTGGGATTGGTTCAATCCCACCTCGGGGACTCAGATGTATTACATTGGGATGAATACCGACAGCATGAGTGCGGTCACCTTTGAATATGGCACGCTGGCCGACGCCGGTGTTCCGGCGATCCTTGTTTTGGGAGAAACCAAAACCGGAGTTCCGACTGGAAGCTTCAATACCGATGGTACCATTACGATGACAGTGCCGAAATCGGCAGTAGGAAATCCTCAGCCGGGTGATTTGCTCGCCGCTATTGGTGGCAAGACAATCACTGGTGACACGCCATCAACGGTCACATTTGAGCGTTCAACGGCTTTTGTAGACCATACATTTATCAAAGGACAGGCCGATAACGCCTATCCGGCGGCCACGTATACTGTTGTCGGCAACACCACTTGTTCATCTGGCCAAATAGTGCCAGTCAGTGCCGTGTCGCGTAAGACGCACGGAAGTGCCGGAGATTTCAATGTCGATTTACCTCTCAATGGACGACCCGGGATAGAGTCGCGCACCGGCCCAATCGCAGGCAACCATAAGGTGATTGTCACCTTTGCCGCTCCGGTAACGGTTACGAGCGCTACGGTAACTCCGGGCGCCGGCGGTACAGCGTCCATCTCTGGCGCACCTACCATTAGCGGAAGCCAGGTCACGGTTAGCCTCACGAATGTAAGCAATGCACAAACGCTCTCAATCAACTTACTCGGTGTAAGCGATGGGACTAACAGCGGCAATGTTTCAGTACCAATGAGCGTACTCCTGGCTGATGTTGACGGCAGCGGCCGGGTCGATTCAACCGATACCTTCCTCGTACGACAGGACAGTCTCCAAACGGCCAACCCATCCAATTTCCGAGCGGATGTGGACACAAGTGGTCGCATCGATTCTAATGATGTCTTTATTACCCGCCAACAATCCCTCACCTCACTGCCGTAATCTCATAATGTGCTAATTATACGAGCACCTAAATCGGGTTCAATTCCACGCACATTAGGAACGTAACGGGAAATCGCGCTGAGCTTCGGCCTTGGCGCGATTCGCTTTTGAAGACATATAATTGAGCGAAAACGCTCAAGCTCTATAGTCATGTCAATTCAAGCGATGCAAATCCTGCTGATTGAAGATGAAAAGAAAACCGCTGCATTTCTTGCCAAAGGCCTTCGCGAAGCGCACTTCCGAGTTCAGATCGCCCGGGACGGTCTAACCGGCCTAGCGGCAGCACGCACCGGTAAGTTCAATCTCTTGATCGTCGACATTATGCTGCCGAAGAAAGATGGCTGGACTTTGGTTACAGAACTGCGCGAGGCGGGTGTCTGCGCACCAGTCATCTTTTTGACCGCGCGCGACAGTGTCCGCGATCGCGTCAAAGGGCTCGAGCTCGGGGCCGATGATTATGTTGTGAAGCCATTCGCCTTCTCTGAATTGCTCGCCCGCGTGCGCTCGCTCTTACGCCGCACTCCCCAGACTGTCGATCAGATCCGAATTCAGGATTTAGAAATCGATACCCGACACCATCGGGCTACTCGGCAAGGCGTCGCCTTAAATCTCACGCCAAAAGAATTCCTCCTCTTGACTCATCTTGCGCGAGCAAGTGGCGCCGTTGTTTCGCGGAAGGAAATCGCAGAGCACGTCTGGGACATCGATTTCAGCACCGACACCAATGTCGTGGATGTGGTTGTTCGCCGGTTGCGCGCCAAGGTCGATGACCCGTTCAAGAAAAAGCTCGTCCACACCATTCGCGGCGTTGGCTATGTTCTCAAACCGAACTGAACCGCGCTCGATCGCGACCCAGCTCGTTCTACTCTTCACGTTCTGCGCCGCGCTCCTGCTTTCCTGCAGCCTCGGCCTCTTTTACTGGATCGTCGTTCGTCACGCGTTCGAAGAAGATAACGCCGTCCTCGCCGATAAACTGGCCGCGATCCGAACCGAACTGAAACAACCTGACGGAATCAACACCCTTGCCCAGGAATTGAAAAATCCCCGCACCGGCGAGGCTGCTGTTTATTGGCTCCGAATCATTGACCCTGACGGAAACATTGTAACGGAGACGCCGGGCACGGACCGCCTGTTTCCAGTTCAAGTTTTTCCATCACCAAGCTCGTCATCCGCTGGCCGATTGCCCGCCGATTATCGAACTGGCGGAAGATTGTTTTCAATTCTCGCCCAAACCGAAACTGCCGACGACCAGAGTTACACTGTTCAAATTGCCCAAGACCGATCGGCGGATGAGCGTTTTCGAAAACAATTTCGCGCATTGCTCGCGCTGGTTCTCGGTGCCGGCGTGATCGCCTCTGCGCTCATCGCGGTGACAGTCACTCGCCGCGGACTGCGTCCGCTTACAGAAATGAAACGCGCACTTGAACGAGTTCAGCCCGCTCGTTTGAATGAGCGAATCGACCCGGCACGCTGGCCCTCTGAGCTTCGGCCGCTGGCCGCTTCGTTCGACGACATGCTTGGGCGCTTGGAAGATTCGTTTACGCGTCTGTCGCAATTTTCAGCAGACCTCGCGCACGAGCTGCGGACACCCGTAGGCAACATGCTTGGCGAAGCGCAGGTCGCCCTGACTCGCAAGCGGACTCCGGACGAATATCGAACCGTGATTGAATCCGCCGCGGCTGAGTGCGAGCGCCTTTCCAGCATCATTGACAATCTTCTGTTTTTAGCGCGCGCCGAATCCGCCGAACAACAAATCGTGCGCTCGTCATTCAATGCGCGCGCGGCAGTTGAAAAGATTATCAGTTTTTATCAAACCCTCGCCGAAGATCGACAGGTGGAGATCGCTTGCAGCGGCGACGCCGAAATTTTCGCCGACCCGATTCTGTTCAATCGCGCGATCGGTAACTTGATCGACAACGCACTGCGCTTCACGCCTGAAAATGGAAGCATCCGCATCGGAATTCGCACAGCGACAAACGCTGTCGAGATTTCCGTATCCGATAACGGTTCCGGAATTGCGCCTGAACATCTGCGACGCGTGTTCGACCGTTTTTATCGCGCCGATCCGTCGCGCAGCTCCGCCGGAACCGGCCTCGGACTCGCCCTGGTTAAATCGATTGTCGATCTTCACGGCGGCTCAGCCCAAATCGACAGCAAACTGGGGCGAGGCACGACAGTCGCTCTGATCTTTCCGAACAACGTGTAGCTTTCGGTTTCGGAGCCCGGCAGTCGAGAAAGATTGCAATTTTGTCATAGACAGGACTATGACGATTTTGTAATAATCGACATCCAGCAAACCGATCTCTTCTGATTCAATCTTAACCTATCATGCTTATCGTCATTTCATTTGTGCGTCCACTGCGTCGGATTGCCTTCTCTTTTGTTATTGCCTGGCTCGCGTTGATTTCTCTGGCAAGAGCGCAAATCGCTAATTCGTCGAATGTCGAAGTCACTGCTGAACCGTTGCCGAGTGCGTACGGCGCGCCCACTAGCTTTTCGCAATCGCGTTTCTCGCCGCTGACAAATGCATATGTCCTGCCACCCGGCGCCGTTTATGCCAGCCTGATCTACGAAGATGATGTCGTCCACTTCCGCAGTCCTGACCATCATTGGACTCAGGAAGTTGAAGTCGGCTTGCCTTACCGAATCAATGTCGCCGTCGAAAATAACATCCAGCGATACGACGGCGATTTCCAAGATGCTACATTCAGTTTTGAAGCCCGTTACGCATTCGCCGATTGGGACAAAATTCCGCTCAACCCAACAATTTTTGCCGAATACAAATTAGGTCTCGGCAACATTCTGCATGACGAAGGCGCTCCAACTCCAGCGCACAAGTTCGGTCCCGGCGGCTTCGACAAGTCGATGGACATTCCAGATGCCTACGAATTTCGATTGCTCCTGTCTGAAGACTTCTTTGATCGCGTTGAATGGGCGTTGAACACATTTTTTGAACAGGAAATTTGGGGGGACCGGGGCCGTGAATGGGGCATCGCTCAAAGCCTCGTGACTCCAATCCATCTTTTTCACGAAGCGGCGGCGTCTGCGCCTGATGGCAAAAACGTCGAGACCAAAAGTATTCCGGGCGTCTCTTCAATTGTTGAAGAGTTGAAGGCGGGAATCGAATGCCAATTCCGGAGCTTCAGCGATAAAGGGAGCCGAGGCACGCCCTACAACAGTTTTGTGATTGGACCCACCGTCGCGTGGCGACCGGGTCACAATATGCGTTTTGATATTTCTCCGCTTTTCGGTGTGAATCACAAATCACCGGTCATGGAACTCTTCGTTGTGTTTTCGTACTACTTTGGCGGCGGCGGACCGGGTGCCGAAGCCGGCGGTGAAGCGCCAGCGTCAACCCGCAATCGATAACTACTTGTTTCCGCCTGTTGGGCGCGAGACGCAATTGGAATGGGTTAGAAGGGCGGTCGTGGTAAGGTCTCCGCGGCCGTCCTTCGCTTAACAGTCCGCCGCGTCTCCCATCAAGTGCGCTTTACTGACTCCCTTGACCCGATCTCCCGACTTCCGTACCATTTTTGCCGGAAAGGAGCGCACCGGGTGAAAACCGAAGTCTCGATCGAATATTGCGTCGTTTGAAACTACACGCCGAAGGCCGTCAGTTTGGCGACCAAAATTCTCGAACTCGGCGAGCGCATCAAGGCGCTCACCCTGATTCCTTCGAGCGGCGGCGCTTTTGAAATTCGCGCCAATGGCAAAATGCTCCATTCCAAACTCGATTCGGGCGACTGGCCCGATTTCGATTCCATCGTCAGCCAAATCAAAAAGCTCAAATAGTCTTTCCGGTTTCCGAAGTGCCAGTCCGGCTCGGACTCAGCTTTCCGCTTTCTGGAGAGTGAAGGGTGCCTGGTGGTCCTCGCGGTCTTCAAAACCGCCGTCGCTACGCAAGTGGCGAGATAGGTTCGATTCCTATCCTCTCCGCTCAAATCTTCCTCTTAAACGTTGTTTTCTCGAAGGGAGGTGACCGACTTGTCGCGCGAACAGATCCGTAAACTCACGTCGCTCTCGTCTTGTGCCGGTTGAGCAGCCAAGTTGAGCCAACAGGCCCTGACGCAAGTTTTGCGTCAGTTACCGACCCATCGAAATCGCAACGTTCTCGTCAATTCGAGCACGTTCGATGACGCCGGCGTTTACCGATTAGATCGACATCGCGCACTCGTTCAGACCGTGGACTTCTTCACGCCAATCGTCGACGACCCGTTCGCTTACGGTCAGATCGCCGCTGCTAACGCGCTGTCCGATGTTTTCGCTATGGGCGGTCGCCCGATCACCGCACTCAATCTCATGGGCTTTCCACAGAAACTCGTTTCGCCGAAAACGATCGCGGCAATTCTTCGCGGGGGCCTCGAGAAAGCCGCCGAAGTCGGTTGCGCCATCGTCGGCGGCCATTCCATTCGAAATCCCGAACCGATTTATGGCCTCGCCGTCACCGGCATTGTCGATCTTCCAAATATCCTGGCCAACGCCAACGCGCGCGTTGGCGATTTGCTCATGTTAACCAAACCCCTTGGGACCGGCATCGCAACGACCGCGATCAAACGCAACCGCGCTTCGCGCGGCCTCGAAAAGAAAGTGATCGCGCTTATGTCGCAAACAAATTCGGTCGGCGCGGAGCTTGCCGAAAAGAAGCTTGTCCGCGCCGCCACCGACATCACCGGCTTTGGACTGCTTGGTCATCTTGCGAACATGTGTCGCGCCAGCGGCGTTAGCGCTGAAATTTTCAAAGAGCATATCCCGGCGATCAGCTCCGAGATCTTCGATTTAATCGATCACGAGTGCGTTCCCGGCGGCACCCGCGACAATCTAAAGGCGGCGAGGGAAACAACCGACTTGAGATCGGTCTCGCAATCTCAGCGGATATTGCTCGCAGACGCTCAGACCAGCGGCGGTTTACTGCTTTGCGTTCGTGAATCGTCGTTGCCGAAAGTGCGCCGCGTTCTTGCAAGACTCCGTACGCCATCTGCCGCCGTCATTGGCCGAATCATGCGTCGCCGCAAACACTTGATATGCACGACAAAGTGAAAGGCCGGTCGCGCCGCGATATTCCCTCGGTTAACAGGATGCTGGATGCCTTGGGCCAGATCGATCTGCCACGGCCGCTGATTGTCGATCTTGTCCGACGCGAGCTCGCCCAATTACGCTGGCGACGGGAGATCCCGGAATTCAATTCCATTGTCGATCTTCTTCGCGAATCGATCGAGAAACTGCGAGCTACGAGGATCCAGCCGGTGATTAACGGAACAGGAATCATTGTTCACACCAACCTTGGCCGGTCGCCGCTCCCGCTTGGAACCGGCGAAACCCTGCGCCAGATCGCTTCCGCTTATAATAATATAGAGCTCGATCTTTCCACCGGCGGCCGCGGTCAGCGTGGAGATTACGTTGAGCGAGCGCTCGCCCTTCTTTGTGGGGCCGATGCCGCCACCATCGTCAATAATTGCGCCGCCGCACTTGTGCTGATCGTTCGTCATTTCATCGCAACGAACAAAGACCAGGTGGTCATCTCGCGCGGCGAACTGGTGCAAATTGGCGGCGGTTTTCGCATCGGCGAAATTCTGGAAGCGAGCGGCGCAAAGCTGCGCGAGATCGGAGCTACTAACAAGACAATGCTGTCCGATTACACCCGCGCGATCGGTAAACAAACGGCACTCGTTCTCAAAGTTCATCGCAGCAACTTTTTCATGAGCGGTTTCGTGGAATCGCCGACAACGCCCGAGTTGGCGGCGCTCGCCCACAAAAGGCGCGTCCCGTTCGTAGAAGACCTCGGAAGCGGCGCAATGGTCGCGACCGAACAAATCGGCTTGCATCATCACGAGCCGAAGCCAGCCGAATCGCTCAAGGCGGGCGCTGATCTCGTTTCCTTCAGCGGTGACAAACTTTTTGGAGGCCCGCAAGCCGGCATCATCGCCGGCAAGAAACGACTGATCGACGCTCTCAAACGCGAGCCGCTCTACCGCGCCCTGCGCTGCGACAAACTCACTTTCGCAGCGTTGCAAACGACGGTCGATCTTCACCTCAACCAGGTTACCAGCGAAATCCCAGCGCTCGCGCTCCTGCAAGTTCCAAAGGATGAACTGCGCGCACGCGCGGCTGCGATCGTTACACGTCTGCAAGGGCTGCCAATGAAAATAACGATTGGCATCGGAACTGGGAAAGCTGGGGGCGGCGCCTTGCCGAAATCGATTGTCCCTTCAATCACGATCGATTTTTTACCGGAGAATTGCACGGTCGAGGAATTTGCTGCCGCGCTGCGGCGTTCGACGCCGCCCGTCATCGGTTACGTCGGCAACCGACGATTCAAACTCGATTTGCGAACAATCTTTTCCCACCAGGATGAAGCGGTTGTTGACGCGATCCGGACTGCCTGCACGAGTCGATGACAAACTTCATTCTCGCAACAGCCGGGCACGTTGATCATGGCAAGAGCGCGCTGGTCAAAGCGTTGACCGGAACCGATCCCGACCGTTTGCCCGAAGAAAAAGCCCGCGGCATCACCATCGATCTCGGTTTCGCCGATCTGAATCTCGCAGGACCTGCCGGTGAGAAATTTCAAGTCGGTGTTGTCGATGTTCCAGGCCACGAAGACTTCATTCGTAACATGATTGCTGGAGTTGGTTCGATTGATCTCGCGCTGCTCGTCGTCGCCGCGGATGACGGATGGATGCCGCAAACCGAGGAGCATCTACAAATCCTAATCTATTTGGGCGTGGAGCGGCTCCTTGTCGCGTTAACCAAAAGTGATCTCGGCAATATCGAAATCGTTACCGATCAGATTCGTGAACAGTTGCAACAAACTCCATTCGCCTCCTGCCAAATCGTTCCTACCTCGGTTCGCACTAGTGAAGGAATTGAAAATCTAAAACACGCGCTTGGTACGGAGCTGGCGGCGCTGCGGCCGCCGCGCGATATCGGCAAACCGAGATTATTTGCCGATCGCGCGTTCACGCTTCGTGGAATCGGCACCGTCGTTACCGGCACTTTGACCGGTGGTTCGCTTCAACGCGGACAAGCTCTCGCGATTCAACCGCGTAAGACTTCCGTGCGCATTCGCTCCCTTCAAAGCCACAATCGCGATTTGGATCAGGCGCAGCCGGGAATGCGGACGGCTCTCAATCTTCCGGACGTTCCCGTGGGAACTGACGGAATCCAACGCGGCGATGTGGTGACAAGTCAGGGGCTTGAGACCAGTCTCACATTGCATGTTGCTCTGACCTGTTCGGCGCGGTTACCACGCGCGGCGCCAATCAAATCGGGCCTTTCCGCCTATGTTCATCACGGCACAACGCGCGTGCTCGCGAAAGTGATCTTTGCTGAAACTGATTCACTGATGCCCGGCCAAAGCGTTGTCGCCCAGCTCAAGTTAACTGCTCCGCTGCTCGCCTTTGTGGGAGATCGGTTAATACTGCGTGACGGATCAGAACGGCAGACCATCGCGGGCGGCGTTGTCTTCAATGTCGATTCAACGGATTTCCGTTCGAGCCAGGAGCGTGCGCTTCTCGCCTCACGCGCGGTTGCTCCGAACGATGTCGATCTTGCGGTTTGGACCGAGATCGGGCGGGGAGACGTAATACAACCTTCTCGCTTGCTTGAGCGGTCGCACTTCAGCGCGGTGGAAGTGGCAAGAGCGTTGCATCGATTGTCTGAACACGGTGAAATTTTTCTTTGCGAGGATGTTGGCGCAAAAATGCTCATCTGGCGCGAGTTTCGCGAGAGCGCCGCACAACTCATCGACAAAGCGCATAAGACGCATCCAGAGCGGCGCGGGCTCGAATTGAACGAGCTCCGAACCAACTTCGATTTGCTTTCACCGGCCGTTTTCGATGCCTTGATTACGGATCTTTGTGCCAACGACTTTGTTTCCGCAGGATCGACAATTGCCCGACAATCGCATCACGCCAGCCTGCCGCCGGAATTGAAAGCGGCGGCAGAGACAATTCGAGCGTCGCTTTCAAGTAAGCCGTTCGATCCGCCGGATCGCAAAATTGTTGCTAAGGACGGACATCTTCAGCAAGCGCTGCGGTTTTTGATCGAACACGGCGAGATTATCGAAATCAGTGACGAGATTGTTTTGCTTCGCGATTCTGTTGATCAAATGAGAGCAACTGTTTCAGATTTCATTTCCGCCAACGGGCCGGCAACGGCGAGTCAACTCCGCGAGAAAATCGGGACCTCACGCCGGATCATCATTCCCCTGCTCGAATACCTCGACCGCCTCGGCGTGACTCAACGAGTGGGCGATCTGCGCCGGCTGCGCGAACCAAAATCGCCGGCGATCGCGCAATCATAAATCTGCTACCGTTAGCAGATGCCTCGCAGAAAGTCTGAACAGCCAAAACAATCTGTTTCGCTGCACATCGGCTCGTCGTTCGCCAGCGCCTGGGAAAGCGTTCTTTTGCCCTGGTTCGAGGCGGCGGCATTGGCGTCGCTGGAAAGCAACGAGACCGTTGCCGTCGTTACATCATTTCCAAGTGGCGCTGCATTTCTGCGTTCGAAATTGTTGGAACATAAAATCCCTCTGCTCGGTGTAAAATTTATCACTCCAGCGCGTCTTCGTGAGATGCTTCTTTCCGAACAGGCTGCATCGCTCCCGCTGCGCGAGCATCTGCGTTTGCTCCTGGCCAACGCCGCTGAGTCGATCGCGACTCGCGCTTCGGAAGATGTCGATCTTGCTGCGATCGCCAAATCGATCTCGCGTTCGCCCGACAATCTGCTTCGGACTTTTGACCAGGTCAGCGCAGCCGGCTGGGATTTTCAAAACATCGCCGCGCCGGCCGCGCGCGAGATCATCCAACAGTTTCAAAAACTGGTTCGGCAATCCGAGTTTAAGCTCGTTCATGAGGCTGATCGCGATGCATTGGCAGCTGCCAAAAAAGAGCCACCGCGGTTTAGCCATCTGCTTCTCGTCGGCTTTACCGCGAAGCACTGGCCGCTTTGGCCATTGCTTCAGGCGGCGGTTTCTTTCGCAAACTACGCAACGGTCGTTCTCGAGTATCCGCGCGAACAAACTCGCTCGGCCGACGAATCCTGGATCGGCACCTGGGAAGAACATTTCGATTCGGCCGCCCCGATCGCCGATCCGCCGGAACGAGAGCGCCCGTTTATCCATCTCAATCAGCCATCAGGCAGCGAGACTACTTCTGAAAAACGACGAGAGCCTCAATTCCTGGTCGGCCTCAATGCCACCGAACAAGCACAGGCGATCTGCGCCATTGCCCTCAACTTTCTCGCGGACAAATCGTGCACCCGCCTCGGTATTCTTTTCCCACGCGCCGGGGCGTTGGCCCGTCTTGTCTCCGAATTTCTGACTCGATCAGGAATTCCAAATCACGACGCAATCGGGCATCTGGCCCCCGGCGAGTTCGAGGAGCCGGCATGGAATGCGTGGCTTCATTTGCAAGAGAACCATCAACTCGAACCGGTCCTTCGGTTCCTGGAAACGAATCCTGATTCCACGGACGGGATGTCGATCCAAGAGATCCGGGAAAATTTGCGTTGGGCTTATCGCCAGATCCTGATCGACGACATCAATGTATTGCGCGAGTTCTGCGCCCGACAAAAGGAAAACGCGAGATTCGCTCGGATCGCGAAGATGCTGCGCTCAATTGCGTTTCTCCCGTCGAAGGCAACGCTGCAGCAATTTCTGAGTGAGACAAAGCCGATCTTTTCCAAGTTGAAATGGAACAATCGTTGGACCGAGATCGAGCGATTCGCCCAGCGATGGAGTGCCGCGACTTCGGCGGAATGTTCCCGCGCGATTTATTTGCGCTGGTTAAAGGAGATTCTCGATTCGTTCACAATCGCTCGCGCGCCGCAGGCCGCTCATGTTTACAGCCGGGTCCATCTGCTTTCTTACGGCGAGGCTGACGGGCACGAGTGGTCGCATCTGATCCTGGCTGGACTCAATCATGGGGAGTGGCCACAAAGCCAGCGCGAGTCCGGATTTTTATCGGATGCGGAAATTGTCGATCTAAACGCGCGCGCGACTCGTCGCGGGAAACAAGGCGAAGGCCATTCGGCTCTGGCAAAGGACAAAACGTTTCTGCTCAGCGCGCAAGACGAACGGCAGATCGCGCTCCGGCAATTCAGTGCTGCTCTTGAATCAGCCGAGCACGGGCTCGCGATCACCGCCAGTTTGCTCCAGGAATCAGCGCCCGAACGGGTGTGGAACCCGAGCGAGCTTTTCAGCCAGGCCTATTTTGTCGCCCGCAACGCGCCGCTCTCGCAGGAGACGATGTCGATCTTACAGGAAAAAACGTCCGCCTGGCTGAAAGAACACGCGCTTATCGAATCGACGCTGGCGAGCGATGCGAGCGTCGATCAAACACGCGTCGCCTACGAAGCTCGGCGAACGGCGGACGTTCCGTTTGGTGAATACGAATTTGCGTTGCGCGATCCAATCGGCCGCAAAATCACATTGGCCACCACGGAATGGCAAAGAGTTGTCAAAACTCCGGCACTGATCTGGTTGAAAACATTTCTTGGCGTTGAAAACCAGGAGCCGGATCTGAATCAATGGAATGCTGCCACTGGAACTTGGGTCCACGACTGGCTCGCAAAGATCGCCGCGTCCGAAGAGAGAAACGCCCTTGTCGATTTTCCGACGGCCGATCAGATGTGTGAACGGATCGAGGACGCCGCCCACCGATTCCAAAAAACAATTATCGATCTTTGCCGGAGCGCTGGCCGAACTGTGCCTGATTGGTGGAGTTCCGGCTGGAGCAATGCGCTCACTCTGGCTGATTTTCTCGCGAGCAAGTTGGCGGAAGTGAGCGCCTGTCGAATGGCGGCAGAATGGAGATTAGAATCGCCGCAGCTTCTTTCGCTGAAGGACGGGACCAAACTTCGGGTCCGCGGCCGGATCGATCTCATCCTGGCCCAGACGCAACCGACTGATTCGCGGCTCACCGGCGCCGATGTTTGGATTATTGATTACAAGACTGGAAATCAGAAGCCGCTCACGCCGCCGGGAAGAACACCGGAGGCGCAGGCCGCCAATTTGCGAAAGAAGCTCGTGCGCGGGGACGCCATTCAACTCGGTCTTTACGGATTGGCCGCGCGCGAGCTCGGCGCTGCCGACATTCACCTGAGCATTTTATCGTTGCGCACCGAGCTCGACCGGCCGCAGCTCGACATGTCTGCTCTCGCTGCTGACTCCGAGTTCTGGGCCGAGCTTTATCGAATGCAGGAAACCGGAATCTTTGGACTGCGCGGCCTGATTCGAAACGAGTTCGGTTTTAATCCGGATTATCCCATCGCGACTTTACCGATCGATAAAGAGTTCCTGGACGAGAAATGGGTCCTGACCCATCCGGCGTTCGCCGACGACGAGGACGATCGATCATGAACGAACCAATCGATCAACCGAATCGCGAACGTTTCGTTTCCGAGGTCGACCGAAATTTCTCAGTCGTCGCCTCAGCCGGCTCTGGAAAGACTCGCGCAATTACCGATCGCATCGTCCGAATCGCAACGAGCAAACACGCGCGCGATTGGCTCCCGCAACTGGTGGTGGTGGCGTTTACTAATCGCGCCGCTGATGAGATGCAGCAGCGGGCTCGCGCTGAAGTTTTGCAAGCCGGCGTTTCCGTGGAAGTCCTCGCCGCCTTCAACCGCGCGTTCTTCGGCACGATTCACGCCTTCTGCGTCCGATTGCTCGAGAGCTACGGTCATTATCTCGGATTGCCGCCGACCTTCGATGTCATCACCGTCGACGACGAAGTCTGGAATGAGTTTGTCCAGCAGCAAACGACGATAGGCCGCTCGCTTTCGGATGAGAATCGCCGCGAGCTGCTTCGTCACGTGCAAGCGCGCGCATTGATGGAGCTCGGTCGCCGCGCGGACTTGGAGCCGGGCATTCCGCCCGCGGGCAAATGTCCGGACACGGATTTTAGCGCGATTCATCGGTTTTCCGCCAAGGGAGCAATGTTGCAAACCATTCCGCCGTATCAAAAGGAACTGAAACGCGCCGAACAGCGGTGGCGTAAGACTCAAGATTTCGTTCGGTGGCCGATCTGTTTTTCCAAAGCGAAAGATTTCGTTCGAATCAAACGCGAGGCCTTTGCGCCGGTGCGTCGATGGATCGATCAGGCGGCGCTGTGCGTGGCCGCGGAAGTGCAGCGCGATTATCGCGAGTTTAGAATCGCGCGCGGCCTTCTCACCTACGATGATCAAATCGCGCTCGCACTCGAATTGACGAAACATCCGAAAATCGGCCGCGAAATTCGGGAAAAATCTTTTCGTGTCATCCTCGACGAAGCCCAGGACACCGATCCACGTCAGTTTTCGCTCCTGCTGGAACTAGCCCGCCCGTCGAACGCGACCGGAAATTGGCTTGAATCCAAGACCGATCATCCCCGCTCCGGTTACTTCTGCATGGTCGGCGATCTTCAGCAATCGATTTACCGCGACCGTGCCGATCTTTCCAAATATCGGCGAATCCACGAAACGCTCGTCGAGACGGGCGCGGCCGAGGCGTTCCAATTTTCAGTCACGTTTCGCCTCGACACCGCCCAGCTCGGTTTCGTGAACGACACGTTCCGCAAAATCCTGAACGACCGGGAACTGCAGGTGGCATTCGTTAAGCTGAATCCACGACCGCAGGCTTTGCCCGGACAAGTGGTACGTCTCAACCTCCAACCGGCGACGTTGCGACCGGACCCGCGAGGCAAAGTCTCGGACGCGCGCAAAGCCGCCGAGGAAGCACGCCAGCTGGGAAAATGGCTCCAAGAAACCGGTCTGGCCAAACTCCGGGCCGAGACCTGGCGCGACGTCGCTGTCCTCTGCCCGCGCAAAGAATGGCTTCAAACCTTACGCCGGGGTCTGCGGGACGCCGGGTTCAACGTCCAAATCCAGTCGGAAAAGGAGCTGAAAGGCGACAGCCCGGCCTACGCCTGGTTGACCGCCCTCTTAATAGTACTGTCGCAGCCCCGCGCCGATTACGAGCTTGCTGGGCTCCTCCGTGAGCTCTTCGGAATCTCCGATCACGACCTTGCGGTTTTCTCGCAGGGCCACGGCGACCGGTTCCAAATCGAGACCCTGACCACCGGCAGCGATATCGTTTCCAAAACACTGAGCCTGCTCGCGCAACTCCGGTTGTCGATCCTCCCGTCGCCGCTGTTCGACGCGGTCAACGAAATCTTAGTGCGAACCCAATTACGCGAACGCCTCAATTCTTTGCCACGCGCGGACTTTGAAAATCTGGACGGCGAACTGGACGCGCTCCTCGCTTTGGCTGGGTCGTCCGAAGCGGAACACATGACGTTGTCCGAATTCGCCGAACACTTGCGAACGCATTTCGCCGATGCACGCGAAATCCGTCCGTCGCGCCCGGACGCGATTCAACTGATTACTTCGCAAAAAGCGAAAGGTTCGGAGTGGCAG
>Ga0210408_10003022_pt1 | contig 15746 bp, 14 predicted proteins | sample IncBWH4MmetaG_FD_155471 | JGI IMG/M metagenome (GOLD analysis project Ga0210408, IMG submission 155471) | Forest soil microbial communities from Barre Woods Harvard Forest LTER site, Petersham, Massachusetts, United States - Inc-BW-H-4-M | ecosystem: Environmental > Terrestrial > Soil >...
TCTCCAGCCAGGTATAGCAGGTGTTGCGCACGATCTGCAAAAGCCAGGCGCGGGCGTCGCCACCGTGAAAGCCGCGGAAAAAGCGCAGCGCGCGCAGCATGGCTTCCTGCGCGACGTCCTCCGCGTCGGCGCGGCCACGCATGAGCCAGCGCGAAAGATTAAAGGCGGCATCGAGATGCGGCAGCACGAGCTGCTCGAAGCGCGCCCGGTCCTGCGAGTCCAACACGTCCAAATTTTTCCCTTCAACACCTGCACTCATAAAGGGAACCGCCCAGACATCGATTTTATTCCCAGTTTATGTGAATGACGCAGCGAATTAAAAGATTCAGGGATTTGGAATAAGCGCGCCGCGTGCCCGGTCTGCACAAACGAAACACGTCCCAGAGCGGCGCGGGCAACCCTGCAACTACAACTCGGCTCGCGCCGCCCTGTAAATGCAAGCGGATACGGTTCCAACACTAGGACGTGTTCGGGAGAGCGGAATGACGAAGAACGTGAAAGACGAGATTCTACACGATCACAACCAGGATGGAATCGACCGCCGCGGGTTTCTGAAGTGCATGGCGTGGGCGGGAACAGGCGCGCTATGCGTGATGCAGGGCGGCGTGCTGAAATCGTACAGCTTGAGCCGGCTTTCGGATTTAGGGGGAAGCGCGGCGGCTGCGGGCGAGCTGAGCTTCGTGCAGATCAGCGACAGCCACATGGGATTCAACAAGCCGGCGAACCCGGACGTGGCGGGAACGCTGAAGGCCGCGGTGGACAAGATCAATGCGCTGTCGAAGGCGCCGGAGTTCTTGCTGCACACTGGAGACATCAGCCATTTGTCGAAGCCGGAAGAGTTCGACACGGTGGACCAGATTTTAAAGGCGACGGGCAAGGAAGTTTTCTTTGTGCCGGGCGAGCACGACGTATTGAACGACGACGGGGCGCAATTTCGCGAGCGCTACGGAAAGGGCGCGAAAGGCGCGGGCTGGTACAGCTTCGAGAAAAAGGGCGTGCACTTCGTCGGGCTGGTGAATGTGATGAACCTGAAGGCCGGCGGACTGGGAACGCTGGGACACGAGCAGCTCGAATGGCTGGAAGACGACGTAAAGCACTTGAAGTCGAGCACGCCGATTGTGGTGTTTGCGCACATTCCGCTGTGGGCGGTTTATCCCGAGTGGGGCTGGGGCACGGACGATAGCGCACAGGCGCTGGCATATCTGAAGAAATTCGGTTCCGTGACGGTGCTGAACGGGCACATTCACCAGATCATGCAGAAGGTGGAAGGGAATGTGACGTTTCACACCGCGGCATCGACGGCATTTCCGCAGCCGCAGCCGGGGAAGGCGGATTCGCCGGGGCCGATGAAAGTGCCGGCAGAACAGCTGCGCAGCGTCTTGGGAATCACTGATGTGAACTATGTTCGCGGGCAGCATGCCCTCGCAGTGGTTGATTCTTCGCTGGCTTGAGAGCGGGAAGAGCACCGCGCGAGTTCAACTGAAAAAAATAGAAAGGAAGAGTAGTCATGAGGAGACGTGTGTGGATTCTAGTTTTAGCGGCGCCGGTGGTTGCTGCGACCCTGCTGCTGATCAGCGGTGCAAGAGGCTTTACGGCGAGTGCGGAGCAAGCACAGACGTCGAACGTGGAAGTAAAGATCGACAACTTCAGCTTTGGCCCGGCGACGCTGACGGTGGCGGCGGGAACTACGGTGACGTGGACCAACCGCGACGATATACCGCATACCGTGGTCAGCGAAGATAAGGCGTTCAAGTCCAAGGTGCTGGATACGGACGAGAAGTTTTCGTACACGTTCACGAAACCGGGGACGTACGGCTATTTCTGCTCGATACACCCGAAAATGACGGGCAAGGTGGTAGTGCAGTGACGGGTGTCGCGAAAGCGTTCGATCCCAGCACGGTGCTATTGGCAAAGCACGCACAACACGTTGTGCTGGTGCATTTTCCGATCGCGCTTTTCATCACCGGAGTGGCGTTTGACTGGGCCAGCCAGTGGACTAGACGCCAGGCATTGGCGGAGGCGGCTTACTACAATCTGCTGATTGCAGCGGCTTCGACACTGCCGGTTGTTGTCACTGGCGTACTTGCCTGGCAATTCCAGTTGGAAGGGGAGAGGCTGAAGGGAATCCTGTTGCTGCACCTGGTCATGGGCTGGGCTTCCACAGTGTTGATCTGTGCGGTGTGGTGGCTGCATTTTCGGGCGCGTCGGCGCGGGTTGGCGGTGCCGGGATACCTGCGAATGCTCGAAGGCGTGGCCGTTGTGGCTGTAGGGCTGACAGGGCATCTGGGCGGGTTCCTGAGCGGTGTGAGCGGCGGTTGATCCACCTGCTAAAGTCCTTAATTTCAGGTACATAGAAGGACACTGGTCGCTGGGACGAGTAGAGCACTAGTACCACGACCCGGGTACCCTGTTTGGTGGCTCGGGTGGCCCATTGAGGCGCGCAGATGCCACCCGTAGTGTGCTAAGAACGGGTTGGGGGCCGCGCGGGGACAGCGGCCTCGAAAGGGGTCGTGTGCGAGCTACCCAACCCGCCAAGTTCTTCGGTGCAAGAGTTCTTCCCTCCAACGCTCAGGTCAGCTATGAAGGTTGGCGTAAGGTCACCACAAACTACGCATCCATGAAAAGATAGGAACGTGACTTGCCGTTGCCATGAACGGCGGCTCGCGTGGACGACGCCTGAGACGAGCCTTTTCAGAGACTTGCGAGACAACATGCTTCGGTTGACTGAGCGATTTGCGGGACACCTGGCGGGTGTAGCGGACATTGGCCGCGCCGGGGCCTTTCTTCTTGGTGCGCTGTTATTCGCGCCGGGGCTTGTGGCGTCGAAGGCGGCCGCACCTGCGGCGCCGAATTTGAAGCCGGACACCGTCACGGCATTCAACGAATATGTGAAGTTGACCGACGCGCGCAACAGCGCCGAATTGCAGCGCGGGACGAATCTGCTGTGGATCGACGGCTTGCCGGAGGGGGAGCGCGCGCAGGCGTACGAGGCGCTGAAGCGCGGCGAAGTCAAGGTGCACAAGCTGGAGACGCTCGACAACGGAGAAAAGATCCGGTGTCCCGGCGGGATGATCCATCATTGGGTGGGCGCGGCTTTTGTTCCGGGGGCGAAGCTGCAGGACGTGTTGGGAGTGCTGCAGGATTACGACCATCACGCGCAGTATTACGCGCCAGACGTGGAGCGGTCGAAAATCGAATCGCACGATGGCGATCACTTTTTGGTCTTCCTGCGCTTTCGGCGGCACAAGGTGATCACCGTGGTGCTGAACACGCAGCACGATGTGCGCTATTTTCGAGATTCGGAGATTCGAGAGCACAGCCGTAGCTCGGCGGTGCGCATCGCGGAAGTGGAAAACGCCGCCAAGAGCGATGAGCGCGATAAACCACCGGGCGCGGACGGTGGATTTTTGTGGCGCATGGAGACCTGGTGGAGCATGGAAGAGCGCGACGGCGGAGTCTATGTGCAGAGCGAAGTGGCTTCGCTAACGCGAGACATTCCTGCCGGATTGGGATGGCTGATCGGGCCGTTTGTCACAAGCATCCCGAGGGAAACGTTGACGTTTACGCTGGTGGCGACGCGAAGGGCCGTCGAAAGGGGAACGAAGAAATAGAATCGCGTGACTTGCTCAGCGTTATGAGCGTTCTTTAAAGGCGCAAACCAGGACGCCGCTGCTATTAAGGAGCGGGTGAAACCAGCTGGAGCTTTTCTCGCCGGGCGTGCTGGGAATCAGGATTACGCGGTCGGCCCAACGGGAGACCAAGTCATACGAATCGTAGACGCTATAAGAATACGCGAGGCCGTCGCCTTCGGTAATGAAGTAGCCTCTCCCGCCGGTGCGGAGGAATGTATACGCTCTCCAGAGCTTGCTTTTCCATAGAAACAACTTCAGCAGCCGCGCGGCCCGCGAACCCTGCCCAAAGCGATTGCTATCGCAAAGGAAGACAGCTTTCCGCGCAACGCGCAGCATCTCCTTGACGACCGCAGCGGGATTTGAAGCATGATGCAGCACGCCAAATTCGCAGACCGCGTCGAAGCTGGCTGCTGGAAACGGCAGGGCATCTCCGGAAGCTTGAATGATCGGCACACGCGCCGAGTTGCCTTGCTGCACTGCCTCGTCAATCAGGGCAGCAACCGGCTCAACACCACAAACGAACACTTCCGGCAGGGCATCCTTTAGTTCGCGCAAGCCGAGACCGGTGGCCGTGCCGACATCAAGAACCGAATGAGCCTCCACCATGCGAAGGAGGGCGTATACGAATTTACTCATGGAGGGATCGGTGGAAGTCTCATGGGCATGCATGGAATCGTAGCGCCCAGCCGTTTTTGTGTAATAGCTGCGCTGAATCTCCGCGGCCTGATGGTTTTTGCGGGGCATGCAGCCTCACCAATCTCAGTTCTCACTTAACAGCGGCGCTTCGAGCCCGCTGCGAAGCCTGGGTAGTCGAAATGGACCTTTTTCTGGCATGTACCTCCTGAATGAACTCCCAAACGGCAGCTGCATTCCGGTCCCAGGAATATTGTTGCGCGGTACGTGCCGCATTTTGGCCGACACGACTCCGGAGATCCGGTTGCATAGCAAGGCGCCGAAGCAGATCCGCAAGGGCAGCGCTATCGTCCGCGTCCGCGACAATAAAGCCGTCCATGCCTTCGCTAATGATCTGCGATCCGCCGTTATTGAGGCTGGTAATCACAGGGAGTCCACAGGCCATCGCTTCGAGCGGGGGCAGAGCGAAAGCATCTTCGCGGCTGGGGCTTACATAAACATCCGCGGCAGCATAAAGATCCATGACGTCCGGCTGCGGATGTTCCCACATGCAACGTTCGTAGACGCCTAAGCTTTTTGCACGTTCATAGAAACGTTCGTTGGCGTCGCTGCCGACAACCAGCAGCCGGAACGGAAGATCGGGGCAGGCAGCCATTGCGCTGAGGATTGTGGTAAGACCCTTGTTTTGCCAATCATTTCCAATCAAGAGGAGCACGAGATCCGAATCACGGAGACTCCGGCGGACACGGGCGGATTCACGTCGCTCCAGTCGTGCGGATGGACAGAATTGTGCCGTATCCACACCGTTGGGTATCACGCGAACGTCGGATCTCCCGAAATAACGGGCCAGAAGCGCGGCGGTGCGTTCCGACACAGCGGCGAGGGAGACTTTGTGGTCCGAATAAACGCGGCGTTCCAATAGCGTCAAGAACGAATAGTAAAGCCGGCGATGCAAGTCGCGCAACGACCGAGGTCTCACCGAAATGCCTCTATGCTCTCGCCGCGACAGCTCTTGAAGCCGGTGAAAAAGAGCGTGAACTATGACCAGATCCGCGTGCAATGCGTTGATTCCCGGCGATAGAAGGAGATCATACGAGCAGGCGCCGAAAAATCTCTTCGACGTCAGCACGAGATTGTTCAAGACGAGCCATGCGAGAAACTGTGCGACGTGTGGACCGGGAAGCGAGGGCACTTTGTGCCAGATAATAGCCCCACTCTCCGCGCCGCCTCGGTTCGTGGCGTCCAAGGAAATGCCCTCCACCCGCTCTGAGAAAAGATGGATCTGGCAACCGTAGCGGTGCGCCAGCCGTTCCAGCAACTCCGCCAGCGCGCGCTCCGTCCCGTGGGAGCGGTCGACAAACGGAGAGACAACGGCGAGCCGCAAGTCAGCGGACCCAATGAAGATTCGCTTGCGGCGCGGGGGCTACATCCAGTTGCGCTGCGAGGGCTAACTTCGGCAAGCGGAACAGTACACCCAGCAACAACCAAAGGTAAGCGTTCAGAATGAAATCCTCATAGGCTTGCAGACCCTCAAAGGTTAAGGGAAGCAACAACAGAAATGCGTACCAAAAAATCATAAATCCGATGGGGAACCACGGAGAGCCCTTCAGCTTGCGGACCACTCGCCATGCTGAAATCAGAATCGCGGAGCTCATGAGGAGCCACAAGGCTAAACCCACAATCCCCATTTCAATGATGATGCACCCGAAGCCGCTCTCAACACCTCCTACAGGAGGCCGGACGTGGAAAAATCGAGAAACGTATTGACCACCGAGAGAAACCGTGCCAATTCCGTAGCCATAGGGCCAGCGCTCGTAATCAAATGCGCCCAAGAAATTCTGCAAGGGATAGTCGCGCGTGCGATGCATCAACTCGTTTGCCGGACTACGCGGGTCAAGCGTCTCGGAATAAACCGCCAGACGGCTCAAAAGAGCCTCGGGATAGGTGAGGAACAAAACGACCGTGGCGAGGATTATGCCTAAAAGCACGCGCTGCAGCGCGCGGAAAATGCGCAGGACTTCGCCTTGCCGCCAGGGAGCGCCCCAAATAAACGCCGCGGCACCTACTGCGCCGCTCCCTAACGACCACATAAAGACGCCTCGCGAAGTGCACATGATACAACCGGCAGCAGTTACCGCCAGGCCCAGAAAGGCGAAGAGCCTTCCCCGGCGATGCTTCAGAAGTGTATAGCCGCTGAAGCCAAAGGTGACGAGCCACGCTACGACAAGAAAATCTCCGAAGCGTCCCGCGCTGACGAATACCGACGTCGGTCTATAAGCACTCACGCCGGTAATCGGAGCTATCCGATAGGCTTGACTCAACGCGCGAATGTCTTCGGCCGGTACTTCGGGATTGAGAAAGGTGTGTCCGAGAATCGATTGCGCGATGCCCAGGGTGATGACCACAAACATAAGCCCAAGATTGATGTGGAAAAACCGCCGGAGATCCGCTTCCGAGTCGATCAGCGCGTATCCGATAACCAGCAGTGGCATGTAATAAAAATAGAGCTTCATGCCCAACAATCCATAAGACATGCTGGTAGACGCGGGGTTAAACACCTGCAGCGCGCCGAACCACACAAGAATCAATAACGCGGGCAAAAAGGGCGGGCGAAACGTTTCCACTTGCTTGCTCGACCTCCGCCGGGCGATGAAAAACGCGACATAAACAAGCAGCAGGAGAGCATCCTTGGCAAAATAAATTGCCATATTGTTGCCAAGAAATTTGCGAGCGAGATCTTCAAACAAGAGCCAGGCCAGGAAAAAATACAAGCCATTATGCCAGTCGTGCAATATGACGATGACGAGACCGCACATAAGAAATACCATTCCGAAATAGCCAAGGTCCGCGAGCTCGCCCTTGACGATATAGCTCGCGACCTTATAGGCAGCGATCATCGCGCATACAAAAAAAATAACACCAATGGCTGGGCGACCTCCGAAACGCATCTGGATTGCACTCATGATCGACCTCATCAGGCAACCTCAAGCACGAAGATGTGATGGTCGCCAACGAGGGCATCACCGGGAAACAGCATAGCTGCCATCTGCAAAGCCCGGGCAATGGGCTTGCGGGTCAATTGAAATCCGTTGACCGGAAAAACGAAGTGCTCCTTCATCTTCAATCCGGCGCGGGGAAGGAGTTGACGCCGCAGGAGGTCCGAGAAAATCGGCGAAATGTGCGTAGCGTCGCTCTGCTCATCCATCGTACGAATCTTGCCGGCAAGCAGAAATTTCACTCGCGCGGGGAGCGAATCCACGTTGGGCGTGGTGATTACCGCCACTCCCGCGGGTGCAAGCAACCGCCCGATATTCCTCAGAAAACCGATGGGGCTCTCAACATGTTCGATGACCTCGATGGCGACCACCAGCTCAAATTTAGCGATCCCCAGTTGCGCGGCAAACCCGGGCTCGTTGAAATCTAAGGTGACAAACGGGTGTGCACCCTTGTAGACGTCTGGATCCCGATCTACGGCGACCACTGCGCAGCCCAGTTCGCCGAGTCGCTGACTCATTGCGCCCGGACCGGCGCCGAGGTCCGCTGCCCGTGCACCAGGGCGTGCGTATCGCGCAAGCACACTCGCGGCCACAAATTCGTGCAAACCCTGAGGGGTAGCAGTGGGCAGCCTCACGGTGTTTTCTTTCACCGAAACGTTCCCTTCCTCATCGTCCGCCTGCTCGACACTGCCGGTGCTGTCGCGAGGTTCTGTGAGTGCGGGCCGGCTTCAAGCCTCGCTCATTCGCTTGCGCAACACCTCGTGATAGACGCGCGCATGCTCCTCAATCATTCGCCCGCGAGCAAACAGATGCAGCGCCCGCTCACGTGCCCTGCCTCCGAGTGAGTCTACGAGCGATGTATTCTGCAGCACTTGCCCCATGCGCGTCGCCAACTCAGCAGCAATTCCCGGCGTGCACTTGAGGCCCGCATCGCGCACGATTTCCCCCAGCCCGCCAATATCGGAAGCGATCACCAGCTTTCCACGCATCATCTGTTCGATCGCGGCAAGCCCGGCGGTCTCCTCCCAAACGGAAGGCATTACCACGACACTCACCTCGCGAAGGGCATCCCCCAAGGCCGCACCACTTAGAGCACCGGTCAGAAAGACGCAGCTCTCCAGACCATTGCGAGCGATCGTTGCTTCGAGTCTGGCGCGCTCCGGCCCGTCGCCAATGAGCCGAACTTGAAACCGTTCGCCTTTTTCCCTGAGCGTTCGTGCGGCTTCCAGCAGGACCGGAATTCCCTTTTCCGGTACCAAACGGCCAACGTAAGCAAAGCAAACCCTCTCAGACGCGGGCGTCGCACGAGCAGAGTCGGGGCCTTTTGGCAGCGGGTCTTCGATTCCGTAATAAATGACAGATGACCGGGGCAATGCGTGCCGTTCAAGCACATGGTTTGTAATTGCAAGGTTCCTGGCCGCTTTGCGAGACAACAAGAGGCGGGGAAACATCAGCAGAAGGCGAATCAAGCTTCGCAGACCACTACTCTCGTGCTTCTCGCAGCGCAAGCACTCCATGTAATGGCCCGCCTGAAAGTGTCCGGGACAAGCGGTATTGCCGGGCCGATGCAGCAGCAGGCCGTTCAGGCAGATGGCCTGATAGCCGTGATGCTCGATGACGGCCGGTTTTCCCAGCAGCCAAGCCAGAAAGAGAGGGAGAAGAGCCGGTCCGCAAAGGTGAACAAGATCCGCTCCGCGAAACAGATGCCAAAGCGTCTGGAATTTCGGTTGGCGGACTACGCGAAACGACAGTAAGCCATCATCGAAGTCACCTGCGGGCGTCGCTGTTACCAGCGTAATCTCGAATTCCGGCGTGCCGTCCTGTGAGCTGGCTTCCGCCAGCCCGCGCGCCAGGGACATGACAACATTCTCCACGCCGCCGATACTCGGTGCGAAAAAGTACGAGTAGATGAGCAATTTCATTCCGAGAGGTTCCTCGGCACACTTAGGCTTCTGGCCTCGGGCGCGGTGCTGGGCTGTAAGCGCAAGACCGCGGTGGCAATGGCCTGTACGGTCCCCTCAACGTTGTCCCGTGGCGACCACGATTCCAGGCGATGCCTGGCAGCCCGGCCCATCTCTTGCAGAGCGTGTCGATCACCGAGAGCCTGAGCAAGAATGCGCGCGAGGGCGTCTATATCGCCACATTGATACACAAAGCCGGTCTGACCGTGAGCGATCAGATCGCGCGCGGCGCCGACGTGGTCGCTGGCAACGACCGCGCAACCGCACAACATAGCCTCATTGACTACCACGCCGAACGCATCATAGGCCGAGGGCAGCACCATAAGATCTGCAGCCGTGTAGATGGCTGGCAGTTGCGTCTGGTTTACAAAACCGAGAAAGCGCACGCGATCGGCTATGCCGAGCTTGACCGCTTCGAGCTCGAGACTCGTTCGCAGCGGACCCTCACCAGCGAAGACGAGAAGCGCGTTGCTTGGAGTCGCCTTTGAAAAAGCGTTCAAGAGATCGCGAGGTCTTTTCCAGGGTTGTAGTTTCGCGCAGAAGAGAGTAACCACATCGCTCTTGGTGGCTCCCCAAGATGCTCGTATCGATTCGCGATCAACTCGAGCGGACTGAGCGAGCCACCAATTGTTGTCAACAACGTACGGCGTGAGAGTAATTCGTTTCTCGGCAATGCCCAGCGAAAGCATCAGATCGCGTGTGCCGGATGAGGGCACGACGACCTGGTCGGCGAGGCGAAAAAGCGCAGGCCATAGCAGCCGTTTGAGAGGGCGCTTCCATTTCCGGCCATCCAGAGGGGACAACGTAATGGTGTCGGCCCCGAAAAGGAAGGCCGTATGCGAAAGTTTCGCAGCAAAGTAGGAGATCCAAAAGGTGGCACGCAGGTACCCCGTGTAGCAGAGCACCGCATCGAAATGGCCTTCGCGGATCAATTTCCAAAGGCCTGGGTTGTAGAGCCCAAAAAAAGATTCCGAGCCCGAGCCGCGGTTCGGAACGTGCGTCCAGAAATAACCGTCGAGCAGGGGGATGTCCCATTTCACGCTGCGACCGAATTCCGGGTCATGTCCTGCCTCAGCGCCGCGCAGACTGCAATACGCGACATGAAAATCCAGTTGCGGATGTTGGGCCATTAGCCGAAAAAGAGGCGCGGAGTATTGCACCGGGTGCGAAGCAATCGCCAGGACCCGATACCGCCGGTCAGGCACGTCGCAACTCCAATGGATTGAGCGGCAAACGCGGGCGCGCAGCAAAATTCTTGAGACGCAAAGGGAAGCCTCGACAGGAAGTATACCCCCGTTTCGCACGCTCTCCGGCTATGCTAAACTGCGGAAGTTACTGCAGGGGTTGGCGGTTCACTGTTACGTCTCCGCATCGTGATCCGTGTCCCGCCGCGCGCTCGGGTAGGGCGGCGGGCGGGCGAGCTTTCATCAACGTAAACGGCGACAGGTCGCGAACAAGCTGAAACACGCGCCGATGGGCGCAAAAAATCAAAACGAGGAAGTGTTGTTATGTCTGGGCATTCAAAGTGGGCCACGATCAAGCACAAAAAAGCGGCCACGGACGCGAAACGCGGCCGCGTGTTTACCCGCGTCATCCGCGAAATCACGATAGCCGCGCGCATTGGCGGCGGCGATCCCAACTCTAACCCGCGGCTCCGCGCGGCCATTCTGGCGGGCAAGAATGAAAATATGCCGAATGAAAACATCGAGCGCGCGATTCTGCGCGGTACGGGCCAGCTGGAAGGCGAACAGTATGAAGAAGTGACGTTCGAGGGATATGGCCCCGGCGGGGTGGGAATGCTGATCCAGGCGGTGACCACCAACCGCAACCGCATAGTCGGCGAATTTCGACACTTGATGACCAAGAACGGTGGCAACCTTGCCGAAGCCGGCGCGGTTGGCTGGATGTTCCACCGCAAAGGTGAAATTGTGGTGCCCAAGGAACAAGCGAGCGAAGATAAAATGCTGGACATCGTCCTGGAGGCCGGCGCGGAAGATTTGAAGGATGATGGCTCGGGCTGGTACGTGGTGACGCCGCCAGAAGCGATGGAAAAAGTTAGAGAAGCGTTGACCAAAGCAGGAATCACGCCGGCATCGGCGGAAATCGCCATGGTTCCGCAGAACTACATTAAGCTGACTGGAGCACAGGCCATGCAAATGGTGCGGCTAGTGGAAGCGCTGGAAGAACACGATGACGTGCAGCACGTGTACGCTAATTTCGATATTGATGAGTCGGAGATTCAAGCGGCGGTGGGCGCTAACTGACTTTTGCCAGTGCGCGCTCCAATTTTCCTAAGCGGCCACTGAGATCTCGGTGGCCGCTTTCCTTTTCCAATGCGTTCGCGCGAACAAAGCGGAAAAAGGCTGGCACGACTGCGCTGTTCGCCTTAGACTGTGTTTCGATGAGTGCGACGAACGGCGGCAAAAACGCAGCCTCTTGGATGCGCGTGCTCGGCCTCGACCCGGCGGCGGCGGGGCCGACCGGCTACGGAATTGTGGACAGCGACGGGCGGAATTGCCGAATGCTGCATTATGGTGCGCTGCGCGTGCCGGCCGCGCGGCAGAAAGAGTCGGGTGGCGCAGCCTTGCAGGATATCCACGCGCTCGTGTGCGGACTCATACGGGAATTTGCGCCCACGGTGATGGCTGTGGAGTCCGTGTTCACCGCGCTGAATATGCGCACGGCTTTGCGACTGGCGGAGGTGCGCGGCGTGTTGCTGTTGGCGGCTGAACAGCATGGCCTGGCGGTGCACAGTTACTCGCCGCGCGAAGTGAAGGCTTGCGTTGCCGGATACGGCCACGCCGACAAGCGGCAGATGCAGTTGATGGTCCGCGCGCTGCTGTCCATGAGGGAGACGCCGGAGCCCGCCGATGCGGCCGACGCGCTGGCCGTGGCGCTCTGCCATTTGCACACCGAGCAAGCGCGGCTGCGTTATGGCCTTCCTGACGCGAAGTCGCCGCCGAAACCGCGTGCTTTGCCGCTGGGAACTATTCCAGCGCGGGGCGTAAACCGCTTGCCTGCATCGCGCATCGAATAAACAAGATGAGAACTTCCCGAGCCCGTTCGATTCTGCTGATTTGTGTAGTTTCGCTCGCCTGTACCTCCGCAGGCGTTGTTGCCGCGGGCGATTTCGCTACACCGACCGCCCATGCGGCGATGCGATCTGCACCGGCGTCGGGCGGCGCGACGCTGACGTTTCGGCGCATATTCAAATCCAGCTCGCCGGAGTTCATCGAAATCTCCGTGCGGGAAGATTCCAACGAGGCCAGCTACGAGATCCGGCAGCTCGACGACGATCCCGGAGCGGCGAAGTTCGAGGTCAGCTCCGGGCTGCGCGCCAGGATGTTTGCGCTCGCGCAACAGTTGAATCGCTTTCAAGGACAGGACCTGGACGTGCACCGAAAAATCGCCAACCTGGGCGAAAAAACGTTTCGCTGGGAGCAGGGCTCCGAAACGCACGAGGTGAGGTTCAATTACACCTTGAATTCGGCGGCCAGCCAGCTGCTGCAAATCTTCGAGGGCTTGGCCCGCCAGCAGGAGTTGCTGATGCTGCTGGAGCGCCGCATGAAGTACGACCGTCTTGGCATCAATGATGCCTTGTTGCAGTTTGAGACGGAACTGAATCGCAAGCTGCTGCCCGAACCCGAGCGCGCCCTCCCCACCCTGGACCAAATCGCCGGCGACGCCCGCTTCGTCGACATCGGCCGCCAGCGCGCGCGCAACCTCGCCGAACGCATCCGCCATCAGAGCTAGATATGGATTCGAAGGCAGATCGGCCGTTGAGTTGCGCCAAACGTGACTTCGGAGAACGCGTTATGCCTGTTCGCCGTTGGAATCCAAGGCTCTTTTTCCCTCGTGCCGGACGAAGCTTCGCCGGGTTGCTCGCCTTGCTACTGAGTCTAAGCGGTCCGTGTTTGGCCCAAAAGAAACAAAAACTGGAAGGCAGTTACCGCGAGTGGTTGGAGCGTGATGTGGCGTACATCATCACCAAGGGAGAGCGGGATACCTTCGTCCGGCTGACGGCGGACGAAGGTCGCGATAAATTCATCGAACAATTCTGGGAAATTCGCAACCCTACCCCTGGGGCGCCTTCAAATCCTTTCAAGGACGAGCACTACCAGCGGCTAGCGTACGCCAGCGATCACTTCGGGCACGAGTCTGGAAATCAAGGCTGGAGGACGGCGATGGGCCGTACTTATATCGTACTCGGACCGCCCAGCCAAAAATCGAACTATCACGACTCTCAAGACCTGCGCCCAATGGAAGTGTGGTTCTACTCCAACAGTCATGCTGCTCTGCCGCCATTTTTCTATATCGTTTTTTATCGAGAAGACAATTTTAGCGAGTATAAGCTGTACAGTCCCTACTTTGACGGACCCGAAAAGCTCGTAACGCAACGTGGCGAGACACGTCTACAAGCGTGGCAGAAGATTGACTCCGCCGGTGGACGCGAGTTAGCCCGTGTGGCTCTCAGCCTGATTCCAGGCGAGCCCGTGGACACGCAGAATGCCACTTCTGGTATGGAATCGGACGTAATGCTCGCGATTCTTCGGGATTTGCCAAATCACCCCTTGAGCCTTCACGAGCTCGAGATGCGCCGGATGAATGCGAGTGTTTCTGCCTCACTCATCTTTCAGGGCGAGACTCTCGGCGTTCTCGCGCTCCCGGTTCGCAATTCCGCGGGGGACACGAGACTGGATTATCTGTTGCGGCTTGCTAAACCGGAAGATTTCTCGCTTGCCAAGACAGGGGATCGTTTCTACTTCGATATCGGAGTACGCGTTCAGGTGTATGGAGCGGATAACAAGCTAATTTTTACTCAGGAACGCCAATACAAGAAATATCTGACCCCTGATCAGGTTGAACAAGTCAAGAACCGTGTGTTTGATTACGAAGGTTCCTTGCCGCTCCCGCCCGGTACTTACCACTTGGAGCTGCAGCTGACCGATTGGCTGAAGAAGGCCAGTTACCGTGTTAAAGGTGAGGCTATCGTTCCATCGATCCCAGTCAAGGGCATGACTGTGACTGACATTGTGCCGTTCAGTATTGCGAAGCCGATCGGAAGCGGCGATCCGGATTCAGTCCCGTTTAGTTTCGGAGGCGTCAAATTCACTCCTCTGCTCAAGCGCGAGACGACCTTTACCGGTGGCGGGCAGATCAAATTTTTTTATCAGATTTGGACCCCGCCAGGAACAAATAGCCCCCCACGGGACTCCGAGTTGAAGGTCACCTACGCTTACGGCCGGCCCGGAGTGGCGCAGGACACCCACACGGTGGAGGACATCGTTTCCACCGCGCAATTTGATGCAAATGGATCCTTGATTAACGGAAAAGAGATTCCGATCGGCGACTGGGCGCCTGGGAATTATAAGCTCGTCGTTACATTGACCGACCCAAAGAACCATGAGCAGGCTTATTCCAGCCTGAACTTCCGGCTTGGGTCCTCTGTCGAGCCTTTCCGCTCGTGGGGAATAGACGCTCGAGACGATACCCTGAAGGATGCGAAATCAGGATCATCCGATTACGAGCGTGGACTCTGCTATCTGGCTGTAGGCCAGAATGCGCTTGCCAGCGAAGTGCTGCACCGCGCACTGGAGAAAAATGCTAATTCTCAGGTGGCACTAGCTTCGTTAGTTGACGCGGAGTTCTCCCGCGAGGCATATGGGGAAGTGGCAAAGTACGCTGCAAGGGTTTCGCTAACCGACCAGACGCAGGAGAGAACCATCCTCCATATGGCCGAAAGCCTCGACAAAACGGGAGACACCAAGAACGCCATCGCGCTGCTGGAGTCGGCTCTCAAGGCCAGACCCGCAACAGGTCCCATGTGTCTGACCCTCGCGCAATATTACGAGCGATCAGGCGATTCGGCGAAAGCGAAAGAGTACGCGCTTAAGGGAAAGCAACTTATGCCTCCGAGTTCCTCCCCGTAGTGAATCAGGCGCTCAGAGGATAGAAGATAGAGCTATCCCGTCGTTTCCTTGCGCAAACTCGTTCCCTTCAAGTATCAACAAGACGATGTGGGCCGAGAGCTATTCTACGGGTTTGCCGATGAGGCTTTTTCAAGTTTGCTGACCATGGCGCGGACTGAACCGCTCATTGAGCCTTGTGGATCCAAACGCAAGTACTCGTTAAATTCCTTCAGCGCACCGGGAGTGTCGCGCTTCTGCAAGAGGATGTTCCCCATCAGAACATGTACTCCGGGCACCTGCGGCTGGAGTTCCTCCGCCGTCTCCGCATGGGGCACTGCCTCTTGCCAGCGACGCTGCGCCCAATAGGTCTTGGCGAGTTCGTAATGCCCCTCGGGAGATTCCGGCTCAAGTCCGAGGCCTGTCAATAGAGCCTTCTCCGCCCCGGCATAATCCTTTTGCTGATTTAGGCAGGCGCCCAGCGTCAAATAGCCGGCGCTGGACTTCGGATCGAGCTGCACCGCCTGTTCCAGCGCGGCCTGCGACTCCTTCAGCCTTTGACCTTGCAGATATGCCAAGCCGAGCATGACATAAGCCTGGGTGAAGCCGCTGTACAAC
>Ga0210408_10003023_pt1 | contig 15744 bp, 14 predicted proteins | sample IncBWH4MmetaG_FD_155471 | JGI IMG/M metagenome (GOLD analysis project Ga0210408, IMG submission 155471) | Forest soil microbial communities from Barre Woods Harvard Forest LTER site, Petersham, Massachusetts, United States - Inc-BW-H-4-M | ecosystem: Environmental > Terrestrial > Soil >...
CTCGGGCAGCTACATCCCGCTACCCGAGACGCCGGAAGAGCGGCATATGACCGGCGACCCGCGGCAATCGATCCTCGAGCGCTACCCGAACGCAGAGGCCTACGTCGCGGCGATCACGGCGGCGGCGCGGCAGTTGGTCGAAGAGGGGCTGATGCTCGAAGAGGATGTCGAACGTGCCGTCGCAGTCGCGGCGGATTGGTGCCGGCCGCGCCATGACGTCAAGATGAGGTAGGGAATTTCGATGCCGGATGGACCACGCTACGAGGATGATTTCTACGCCTGGACGCAACACCAGGCCGAGGTATTGCGAACGATGCCGGTCTCCGACAACCGGTTCGATCGCGAGCACGTGGCCGAGGAGATCGAAGATTTGGGCAAGAGCGAGCGCGACGCGGCCCGCAGCCAGATCCGGCGGATTATCGAACACCTCCTCAAGCTCGCTTATTCGCCGTTGGAGCAGCCGCGGGTGAGTTGGGTGGAGACGATCGACGACGCGCGAGAAATCCTCTCCGACAAGCTGACGGCGACCCTGCGCCGCGATGTGGAGGGGAATCTGGATCAGCTATACGCCGAAGGTCGGCGACGGGCGGCGCGCGGGCTTGTCCGACACGGAGAGCCCGGTGCCGCTGACGCCTTACCCCAGCTCTGCCCATATTCGCTGGACGAAATCTTCCAGGAAGACTGGTACCCGGCGTCCTCCGAACCATGAGCCGGAGGCAAGCAGGCCCACCGCGCCACGCGGCTCGTCGCCCCCGGCTCCCGTTCACTGTCTCAGAACCGCACAAGGAGGCAAGATGACCCGCGATTTCGTCGGCTACGGCGCCGAGCCGCCGCATGCCCAATGGCCCGGGGACGCCCGCATCGCTGTCAATTTCGTGATCAACTTCGAGGAAGGATCCGAGCTCTCCTATCCCGCCGGCGACGGTGTCTCCGAAGGCGGGCTGACCGAGATGCTCGGCTCAGATCTGGGCGTGAAAGGCCGGGACCTCGGCGCCGAGAGCATGTTCGAATATGGCGCCCGGGTCGGTTTCTGGCGCCTGCATCGGATCTTCACCCGTTTTGCGCTGCCGGTGACGATTTTCGGCTGCGCCAAGGCCTTCGAAGCGAACCCGCCCGCCGCTGCGGCGATTGCCGCGAGCGACTGGGACATCTGCAGCCACGGCTATCGCTGGATCAACCACCCCGGCCTCTCGGAGGCCGAGGAAAAAAGGCAGATTGCCGAGGCCGTCGAACTGATCCGGCGGACCACCGGTAAGACCCCGGCCGGCTGGTACTGCCGCTACGCACCGTCCGAAAACACCCGCCGCTTATTGGTCGAGCATGGCGGGTTCCTCTATGACAGCGACACCTACAACGACGAACTGCCCTATTGGGTGCGGGTCGGCGACCGGCCGCACCTCGTTGTGCCGTATTCTCTGACGACCAACGATTCGAAATTCGGCCGCGGCGTATTCGGCTCAGGCGAGGATTTCTTTACGTTTCTGCGCGACAGCTTCGACATACTCTACGAGGAGGGCGCAGAGCGCCCACGGATGATGTCGGTCGGATTGCATATGCGGCTGACCGGCCATCCCGGCCGGGCGAAGGCACTGATCCGCTTTATGCAGTATATCCTCGGACATCCGCGGGTGTGGGTGTGCCGCCGCGAAGACATCGCCCGTCACTGGATGGCCTACTTTCCGGCGCCAGCCTAAAGGGGGCCTGAAACGTCACAAATCTGAAACAGTGACAGAGCTAAATCCCGAAGATCGCGTGATCGAGGGAGTTGGCTGAGGGAAATGGTGAAACCACGTATTTTGCTTTTGGTGCTGCTGGCGTCAGCCGTCATCGGCTCGGTCAATGCGGCCGACGCCGCGGGGATCGAGGGCATTGAGAACATCGTCGTGATCTATGCCGAAAACCGCAGCTTCGACAATCTCTACGGCACGTTTCCCGGAGCCAATGGCCTGTCCCAGGCCACACTGGAGGCGTACACGCAGCGCGATCGCGACGGATCGGTTCTAAAGGAACTGCCGCCGATTTGGGGTGGATTGACGGCTGACGGCGTCGAGCCGGCTGTGACCGAGGCCCAAACCCGAAATTTGGCCAATGCGCCCTTTGCGATCGACGGCCCGAAGGGGTTCAATCTGCCGCTCGGCATCGCCACTCGCGATTTGTGGCACCGCTTCTACCAGAACCAGATGCAGATCGCCGGCGGCAAAAACGACCGGTTCGCCGCCTATGCCGATGCAGGGGGCCTGGTCATGGGCCATTACGCGAGCAGCAGATTGCCGCTGTGGGACGTCGCAAAACAATACGTGCTCGCCGACAACTTCTTCATGGGAGCGTTCGGCGGTTCGTTTCTCAACCATTTCGCATTGATCTGCGGTTGTACGCCAATCTATCCGAACGCCGATCAGAGCCCGGCCAAGGGCTCGATCGCCGCGATAGAAGCCGACGGCGCGACGCTCAAGCTCGCCGCGAACTCGCCGAAATCGGCGCTCGAAGGACCGCCCAAATTCGTCAACGACGGCAACCTCACCGCCGATTTCTATGCAGTCAACACCATGCAGCCGCCCTATCAGCCGAGCGCGAACGGCCCTGCGTTGGGGGGCAATCCCGCCTATGCGGATCCGGCGAACCCGATCACCTTGCCGCCGCAAAAGGAGCAGACGATCGGCGATCTGCTGAGCGCCAAGGGCATCAGCTGGGCGTGGTATGCTGGCGCCTGGCAGGCGACATTGGACGGCAAGAACGCAGTTCCGGTGCCGAATTTCCAATATCATCATCAGCCGTTCAATTACTTTGCCAATATGGCCCCAGGTACTGCAGCGCGCGCCGAGCATTTGAAGGATGGTGGGCTCGGCGGCAGCGAGTTCATCAAGGCCATCGATGGCGGAGCACTGCCTCAGGTCGCGTTCTACAAGCCGCAAGGCAATCTGAACGAGCACCCCGGATATACCGATGTGCTGGATGGCGACCGGCACATCGCCGACCTCGTCGAGCATCTGCAGAAGAGCCCGCAATGGGCTCACATCGTCGTCATCATCGCCTATGACGAAAACGGCGGGTTCTGGGACCACGTCGCGCCGCCCAAGGGCGACCGCTGGGGTCCGGGAACGCGCATCCCGGCACTGATCGTTTCGCCCTTTGCAAAACAGGGGCTCGTCGATCACACTCTCTATGACACGACCTCGATCCTCTCGCTGATCACCAAGCGCTTTGCCTTGCCGACGTTGCCGGGCGTACAGCGCCGCAATGCGGCGGTCGCGGCCAACGGCAACCCGCCGCTCGGCGACCTGACCAACGCACTCGACCTCACCTCACGCTGAATAGACTAAGATAAAGGAGCGGCTGACGAGGCCCGCTCACAATGCGGCCTCGCAGTGTATGACCGCCACCGGCATCGAGGAGTATACTATCCGTATGGAAGAGATTTATTGCTTTGCGGGCAATCCGCTCGACCGCGTCAGCCAGCGCCGCCAGGATGCCGGCTGGGTCGCCTCCTTGCTGGAACACCCGGACACGCGGGTGTTGCCGTTGCACGCTCTCAAGCCGCAAATTCGCCATTCTTCGACCGCAGCCCTGGATTGGCAGAGCGTTGCCCCATGGCGGCGGCTTATCGCCGGCGGCAGCACTCTCATTCTCCTCGGCATTCGTGAGGGATGCGCCTATTTCGCGCTGGATGCGACGTCGTCGGAGATGCCACCGGACGGCGACAGCATCGCTATGGATGCCCGCGCGGCCGCGCCGATGATCGATGGCGGCGAGGCGGCCATCCTCGCCGAGGCACGCTCGCTGATCGACTGGCACGACCGGCATCGCTTTTGCACGAGATGCGGCACCCCGAGCGCTATTGCCTCGGGAGGATGGGTGCGGCATTGCCCCAACTGCAAGGCACACCATTTCCCCCGCGTCGATCCCGTCGTGATCATGCTCGCCGTCAGGGGCGAGCGATGCCTGCTCGGGCGCGGTCACCGGCGCCCGGGCGCCCGCTTTTCGTGCCTCGCCGGCTTTATGGAGCCGGGCGAGACCCTGGAAGAGGCGGTGCGTCGCGAAGTCCTCGAAGAATCGGGCATCCACGTCGGACGCGTACGCTATCTCGCCTCGCAGCCCTGGCCTTTTCCGTCGAGCCTGATGATGGGCTTTCTCGGCGAGGCGCTGACGGAGGAGATCACGATCGATCCCGAAGAACTCGCCGAGGTGAGGTGGTTTGAGCGCGAGGAGGTGCAGTCCATGGTCGAACGGTCGCGATCGGACGATCCGATCCCCGGTCTGGCGATCTTGCCCCCGCCTCTTGCGATCGGCCATCAGATCGCCCGCCGCTGGGCGTTCGGGGTCGACAACGTCTAGGCGTGTCAGCAAGATACCCTCACCCACCATTGCTGGCGCGATGGTTTCCCTCTCCCTGCTTGCGCTGCGGGAGAGGTTGCCGACCCCCGGATCGTAGTTCGAGGGGAGGCGGGTGAGCGTCTCGGTGGCTGAGAGCTCGGCGCAACGCGTCGCAGTCGTGACGGGGGCGAGTTCGGGCATCGGACTGCACACGGCGCTCGGCTTCGTCCGCGCCGGAATGCGGGTCGTCATGGCCGGCCGTGACAAAGCGCGGACCGAGGCGGCGCACCGGCTGGTGACAGAGCGGTCGGGCTCTGATCGGGTCGAGATCGCCCTAGCCGATTTTTCGCGCCTTGCCGAGGTGCGCCGGCTGGCGGCGGAGATTCTGGCCGAGCACGACCGGCTCGACGTCCTGGTCAACAATGCCGGCCTGTTCGCGCCGCACTACCGGCTGTCGGCGGACGGTTTCGAGCTGACCTTCGCGGTCAATCACCTCGCGCCGTTTCTGCTGACCAATCTGCTGCTCGAGCGCCTCAGGGCCTCGACGCCGGCGCGCATCGTCACGGTCGCGTCCGAAGCACATCGCCGCAACCGCATCGATATCGGCGATCTCACACGTCCGCCGGATTGGACAATGATGAGGGCCTATGGGCGCTCCAAGCTCTGCAATATTCTCTTCACCCGGGAGCTGGCATCACGGCTCGATCCGGACGAGGTCGTCGCCACCTGCCTCCATCCCGGCATGGTCGCCACCGGAATCGGTCAGCGCGGCGGCTTGGCGGAACTCGGCTGGAGGCTGGCCAAGCCGTTCATGCTAAGTCCCGAGAAGGGCGCAGAGACGCCCATATTTCTCGCCACCGTACCCGACCCCAAGCCTTTCCACGGCGGCTACGTCATCCGCAAAGCCCTCGCTCAGCCGGACCCGGCGGCGCTCGACAGCCGCATCGCCGGCCGTTTGTGGGATGAAAGCGCGCGGCTGGTCGGTCTCTGAGGTGCTGCAATGATCCATTCCAGGCGTGGATTTTTCCGGAGGACGCTAACCGTAGCCGCAGCAGCAACTTTTTCTGAGCTGACCCGAGGGTCCGCAGCATCGGCACAGACAGCATTGAACCCCGAGGTAGCGCTGCAACAGTTGATGGAGGGCAATCGACGTTTTGCCGAAGGTCGAATGACCTCGTTCACCGATGACCTCGAGGTGCTGAAGGCGAAGACGGCCGAAAAACAGGAGCCGTTCGCCGCCGTTCTGTCCTGTGCGGATTCGCGCGTGCCCGTCGAGCTGATCTTCGACCAGAGCATCGGGCACATCTTTGTGACGCGGGTTGCCGGCAATATCGCCACCTCGGCAATTATCGCGAGCCTCGAATATGGTGCCGCAGTACTGGGTACGAAGGCCATCATGGTGCTGGGCCATGCCAATTGCGGGGCGGTCAAGGCCTCTATCGAAGCGAAGGCGGTACCGGGGCAAATCAGCGGCCTTTATCCCTATATTCGGCCGGCAGTCGACCAGGCCGGCTCCGACCTCGACGGAGCGATCAAGGCCAATGCGAGGATCCAGGCGGCTCTGCTGCGGCAATCCTCCCCGGTCCTCGCCGCGCAGATCAAGCAAAACCTGCTGAAAATTGTCGCTGGCTTTTACGATCTCACCAGCGGCACTGTTACCCTGCTGGATTGAGCCGGCACTAGCCTTCACGGGATTGGAAGAAGTATATTCTCGGACCCGGCGGTCCGATTCGGAGTATTTTATTTGGCGTTGCCGGGCAGTAGGGGTGTGATGAAAGCCGAACATTTTACTTTCATCTTCTTGGCATTTACGATCCTGATCGGGTTTTCGGCGCACGGTCAACCGGCCGGACCGCCGCCCGCGGTACTGGTCCAGCCGGCCGAGCTGCGATCGATGACCAAGCAGGCCGAGTTCGTCGGGCGCGCCGAGGCGCTCGAAAAGGTTGACCTGCGGGCTCGCGTGCAAGGTTTCCTCGGTCCTCGCCTGTTCAAGGAAGGTGATAACGTCAAAGAGGGCCAAGTCGTCTTCACGATCGAGCGCGAGCCGTTCGAGACGGTGGTCGACCAGCGCAAGGCTCAACTCGCCTCCGCGCAGGCGACGCTCGCCAATGCCGAGCAGCAGTTGCAGCGCACTGCTGAGCTTACGCGAAAAGGCAACGCGCCAGTTGCTCAACTCGACCAAAGAACGGCCGAACAGGGTCAGGCCAAGGCCGCGGTCATGGAGGCGGAGGCGAACTTGCGCGACGCCGCGATTCAGCTTTCCTACACCGAAATCAAGACGCCGATCAGCGGCAGGATCGGACGAGCTGCCGTTTCACCCGGCAACCTGGTCGGACCGGACAGCGGGGTGCTTGCGACGGTCGTCCAAGATAACCCGATGCAGGTGCTCTTCTCCGTGACCCAGCGTGAGATGATCGAAGCCCGCGACTCCGAGGTGACCGGCAAAGTGCGCGCACGCGTCAGACTGGCCGACGGCTCGCTTTATAGCGAAAAGGGACGCATCGATTTTCTCGACGTTCAGGTCAATCCGCGAACCGACGGCCAGACAGTCCGCGCTATGTTCCCCAATCCTGATGACATTCTCACCAGTGGCCAGACCGTTCGCGTCATCATCGAGGAGAAGGGCGGCGACGAAGTCGTAGTGATCCCGCAATCAGCTGTAGCCATCGACCAGACTGGCTCATACGTGTTCGTCGTCGGCAACGATAATAAAGTCGAGCAGCGCCGCCTCCGTCTCGGCGCCGGCCGAGAGGGGCTCGCGGTCGTCGAGGAAGGACTGAAACCCGGCGAGCGCGTCGTGGTTCAGGGCCAGCAGCGCGTCCGGGCAGGGATGACCGTAGCACCCCAGCTGGCGCCGGCGCCGGCCGGCTAAAGAAAGAGCGATGCCCCGATGATTTCCTCTGTCTTTATCCACCGGCCGCGGCTCGCCATCGTCATTTCGATCGTGATCTCGATCGCCGGAATCATCGCGCTGCGCGCGCTTCCCGTCGCGCAGTTCCCCGATATCGTCCCGCCGCAGGTGCAGGTTACCGCACTCTATCCCGGCGCGTCCGCGGCGGCGGTCGAGGAAAGCGTCGCCCAGGTCATCGAGGCTCAGGTCAACGGTGTCGACCGGATGATCTATATGAAGTCGGCCTCCGGCGGCGACGGCAGCTACACGCTCAACGTCACTTTCGAGGTCGGCAGCGACCCTGACCTCAACACCGTCAACACCACCAACCGGGTCAACCAGGCGCTGGCTCTTTTGCCGCCCGAGGTGCAGCGAAACGGCGTGACGACAAAGAAGCAGTCTACCTCGCTGCTGCAAGTGGTGGCAATCTACTCCCCGAAGGGCACGCGGGACGCGTTGTTCCTCTCGAACTACGCCAAGATAAACCTGGTCGACACCCTGAAGCGGGTGCGCGGGGTTGGCGATGCGAGCCAGTGGGGTGACCTCGAATACTCGATGCGGATCTGGCTCAACCTCGATCGCATGGCGAGCCTCGACATTACCCCCCAGGACGTTATCAATGCGATCAACTCGCAGAATGTCCAGGCCGCAGTCGGCCGCGTCGGCGCGGCGCCTTTGGTGCCCGAGGTCGAGTTTCAACTGAACATCAGCACGCAAGGCCGGCTGACCACAGCCGAGGAGTTCAACAACATCATCGTCCGCGCCAATCCGGATGGCGGGGTCGTCCGGATCAAGGACATCGCCCGTGCCGAGCTCGGCTCGAAATCTGCAGACTCCCTCGCCCGCTACAACGGCCGGCCCGGCGAGGCCATTGCCGTCTACCAGTCGCCGGGCGCCAACGCGATCGCCGTGGCCGCAGGCGTCAAGAAGGCACTGAAAGAACTCGAGCCGCTGCTGCCCGATGACGTCGCCTATGACGTGATGTACGACACGACGGTCTTCGTCAATGCGATGATCCACCAGGTGCAGAAGACGTTGCTCGAAGCCTTTGTGCTCGTCGGCATCGTCGTCTTCATCTTTCTCGGAAACCTACGCGCGACCCTGATCCCGATCATCGCCGTGCCGGTAGCCCTCGTTGGGACCTTCGCGGTCATGCTGGCGCTCGGCTTCTCGGCCAATACCATCTCGCTCCTCGCGCTGGTCCTGGCGATTGGAATCGTTGTCGATGACGCCATCGTCGTCGTCGAGGCGGTCGAGCATATTCTCGAGACGGAGCCTCAGCTGACCCCCGCCGAAGCAGCGGAAAAGGCAATGTCGCAGGTAACCGCACCGATCATAGCGATCACTCTGGTGCTGTTATCGGTGTTCGTTCCGACCGCCTTTATCCCCGGCATCACCGGCCAGCTCTATCAGCAATTTGCGGTTGCCGTGTCGGTGTCGATGCTGATCTCCGCAATCAATGCGCTCAGCCTTTCGCCGGCGTTGTGCGCGGTTTTGTTGCGGCACCGAGGTCCTCGACGGGGCCTGATCGCCTATTTCCAACGCGCCATCGACAAAAGCCGTGACGGGTATGTTCGGCTGGTGCGGCCACTGGCACGCCGGGCGCTGATAACAGGGGCGCTGGTGCTCGCCTTTGCACTGGGGACCGGCTGGCTGGCGAAAATCGTACCGACGGGCTTCCTTCCCGAAGAGGATCAGGGCGCCTTTTTCGCCGAAGTACAGCTGCCAGATGCCGCGTCGCTGAACCGGACGAGCCAGGTCGTGGACCAGGTCGAGAAAATCATCCGGGATCGGCCGTGGACCCAAAGCGTGCTCAGTGTCGCGGGCTATAGCCTGATCGATGGCCTCGCGCTGCCAAACAAGGCCATCGTCATTGTCGGTTTGAAGCCGTTCGACGAAAGGACGGACAGATCGCTGTCGGTCTTCTCGGCACTGGCCGAGGTCAATCCGTTGTTTCGCGGAATTGCCGCCGCCAACGTCATCGCCTTCAACATGCCCCCCATCAGCGGGCTAGGAAATGCCGCGGGGTTCGAACTGCAGCTGCAGAGCCTCGCCGGTGCGGCGCCAAAGGACCTTGCAGCGGTAGCGGAGGGGCTCGTCATCGCCGCCAACCAGAACCCGGCATTGGCGGGTGTCTATACGACTTATGGGGCCTCGACGCCGCAGGTCTATCTGAAGCTCGACCGTGAGCGCGCCGAAACCCTGGGAGTGTCGATCGGCGACATCTTCAGCGCATTGCAGACCACGATGGGCGGCACCTACGTCAATGACTTCAACCGCTTCGGCCGCACCTGGCAGGTCAAGGTTCAGGCGGATGCAACCGATCGCAAAGGGGTCGGGGACATCTTTCGAGTGCGCGTCCGTACGTCTCAGGGCGATCTGATCCCATTGCGCGCGGTCGCCGATGTCGAGCTGATCACGGCTCCATCCTCCATCGTTCGTTACAACAACCGGCGCTCGGTCACGATCAATGGCGGGCCGGCGCGCGGATACTCGTCGGGCGAGGCACTGCGTGCAATGGAGAGCGTCGCCGCCGCGACCCTACCCCACGGGTTTTCCTATGAATGGACCGGCACGGCACTGCAGGAAAAAGCGGCGGCGGGGCAGACCGGCTCAATTCTTGGTCTGGCGATCGTCTTCGCCTACTTGTTTCTCGTCGGCCTCTACGAGAGCTGGACGATCCCGGTCGCAGCACTGCTGTCGGTGGTCGTCGGACTGTTCGGGGCAATGGCAGCGCTGAAGCTGTTCGGGCTCGACAACAACATCTACGCGCAGATCGGCATTGTCGTGCTGATCGCCCTGGCCGCGAAGAACGCCATTTTGATCATCGAGTTTGCGATGGAACAGCGGCGCGAGGGGCAGGATATCGTCTCGGCCGCAATTGAAGCGGCTAGACTGCGCTTCCGGGCGGTCATGATGACGTCCTTTGCGTTTATCGCCGGATTGGTGCCGCTCGTTGTCGCATCCGGGGCTGGCGCTGCGACGATCCGCGCCGTTGGCACCGCGGTCTTTGGCGGAATGGTGGCCGCGAGTTTTCTGGGCATTTTTGTGATCCCCGGTCTCTATGTGCTGTTCCAAACCTTGCGGGAACGGGTCAAGAGCCTGTCAAAATCCGGGAGACCCGTGATACCTGAGCGCACGATGCCCGAGAAGGCTGCCGAATAAGGGGGCCTCCTGGGTTTTCGCCCCTCGGGGTGCTCGCGTTTGGTGTCCGATGATCAGCCGCTTCCGTACTTTTCTGGCCGGGTTTTTTGTCCTGCTGCCGCTCGCCGTGACGATCACCGTCATCGTATGGGTCGGCACGTTTATCTACGCCTATGTCGGTCCGGACAGCGCGATCGGGCGGATCTTGATCTCGATCGGGTTCCGCTTGTCGGATTCGCCTATTGCAGCCTATGCGCTGGGTGCGGTGATCGTAGTCGGGCTGATCTATATTCTCGGGCTTGGCGTCGAATCTCGCCTCGAAAGCCGGGTTCGTCTTCTCATCGACTCCTCGATGCAGCGCATCCCGTTCGTCCGCAATCTTTACGACGTAACCAAGCGGTTTGTCGCAATAATGGACAGAAAGGACGAGGACGGGCTGAAAAGCATGAGCCCGGTCTGGTGCTTTTTTGGCGGCGAGGGCGGCGCCGGGGTCCTGGGGCTATTGCCGATGCCCAAGCCGATCCTGATCGGCGGCGTGCCGTACCATGTAGTTCTGATCCCCTCCGCACCAGTGCCCGTCGGGGGGGCGTTGGTCTATGTCCCGGCTGCGTGGGTCAAGCCAGCGAATATAGGGGTGGAAACCCTGATGAGCATCTACGTGTCGATGGGCGTGACTTCGCCGCAAATCGTCGAGACTGAGCCCTCCCGCGTTGGAATCGGGGTTAGGCGCAGCCCGGCAGATCAATAGGGCGTGTTGTCCCGATGGACGAAAACGCGCTCGCCATTCGGGCCGAGCGCACGGCCGATATCGTCGTCAGGGTAGATTACCGTATCTCCTGGATTGCGATCGCCGACCTCCAAATAGACGACCTCGCGGCCGCTGCGGTTTATCAGATGGTGGGCGTCGCCGGATCCCGCCTTGAAGCCGGCGCACATTCCCGGACGCAGCGGTGTTTCACCAGCATTGGTGACGAGCACGGGTTCGCCCTCGAGGATGTAGATGAATTCGTCCTCGCGCGTGTGGGTGTGGCGCAGCGCCGACATGCCGCCCGGCGGCAGCCGGGTCAGGTTTACTCCGAAATTGGTCAACCCGAACGCGTCACCGAGCGCCCGCCTTTCTCGCCTGGCGACGCGAGCGGCGAAAGGCGCCGGATAGCCGCGGCTGGCCCGGATGGGCGGCAGTGCAGCGGCCTCGATCGCCGCCGGTTTGGTCTCGTCTCGCATGGCTCTCTCCTCGCCGTCTCGTCTAGGTTCTCTCGCCAACAAAATCCGCGAGCTCCTTGCGCGTCGTTTCCCGCGCGACGAAGACGAAGAGCGGCGCCAGCAGAAAGAACGACAATGCAAGAAGCGGCAACCCGGCGGCGATCGAATAGAAGGTTGCAATCCACCCGATGACCGCCGGCGCCAGCGCGCCGGCCGCGCTGCCGAAGGTGAAGGCGGCGCCGATGGCGGTCCCGCGGATCTGGGTCGGGAACAGCTCGATGTTGTAGCCGAGGCCGGCGCCGTAGCTGCCGGTTATCAGGAAGTTCAAGACCAAACCGACCCAGAACAGGCTCGTTGCGCTGTCGAGATGTCCGAGCAAGACGAGCAGTGCTGCAGCCGGCAACACAAAGGCGGGGATCACGTATCGGCGGCCGTAAAGGTCGCACAGCCAGCCGCACAAGTAATAGGCGAAGATCGCACAGAACATCCAGATCGAGAGATAGCTCGCCGTGGTCTGGAACCCGAGGTGCTTTTCATTGGCGAGAAACTGCGGCATCCAGGCCGACCAGCCGAGCCAAGTGAACAGATAGCAGAAATAAATCGAGGTCGCGATCAGCATCTCGCGCGGGTATTCGCGCACCGGCGACCAAATATCGAGCCGCTTTTTCAGCCCCTCCCTGACCATCGTCGCCGTCACTCGTTCAAAGCGCGGGCTCTCCTTGACGCCGAGGCGGACCCACAGAACCAATAACGCGGGCAGGATGCCGAGCCAGTAAAGAGCACGCCATCCCCACAAGGGCACGACGACGAGAGCCGTCAGCGAGCACAACATGTAGCCGAGCGGGTACCCGCCGACGAGGCCGCCGAGCGCAGTGGCGCGCCATTTCGTCGGGGCGGTCTCGCTGACCATCAGCATCCCGACCGGATTTTCGCCCGACAGCGTGATGCGCGTGATCGAGGTGAAGATCAGCAGCTGCAACGGGCCCTGCGCGAAGCCGGTGAGGCCAGTGAACACGGAATAGCCGAGGATCGCGAAGATCAGGACGGGCCGGCGGCCGTAGAGATCGGCAAGCACCGGAAAAGCGAAGATGCCGATCAGACCGACCCAGCGCGATACCGTCGTTATATTGCCGATCGTCGCCGGCGCGATCCCCCACTCCTTGATCAGCAGCGGCGTCACCAGCTGGATGATCGTCGCCTCGTAGACGTCGAAGGCGAAGCCAAGGATGCAGATCGCCAGCACCGTGAGGCTGTATGCGGTCCATCGATCTGCCGCCAAGCGCGGAGCAGCCAATCCGGCTGGTGACAAACTTGCCATCAAACACCTCCGAAGGTCGCGCCGCGGAGCCGGAAAGCTCCCGCGGGCGGGAGTGTCAGTGGGGTTCCTAACACTGAAGGTTAACACTACATTCGCTCCCGAGTCGCGGCCGTTGGTGGTGTCCTGTGCACGAGGCCAAGGCGCCGGCCAGCGAATGGGTGGCGTAAAATGACGACAGCATCTCGAATAGCTTACGGGGGCAAGGCGCTGTACGGCGCCCGGGTCGGCATCCTGATGCTGGAGACGCGGTTCCCGCGCATTCCCGGCGACATGGGGAATGCGGAGACTTGGCCATTTCCGGTCCTCTACAAAGTTGTGCCGGGCGCCTCGCCGCGCCGCGTCGTGTGCGAACGGGCCGAGGGGCTGTTGGATCAATTCCTCGCCGCTGCCGACGAGCTTGTCCGCCTCGGCGCCGACGGCATCACGACGACCTGCGGATTTCTTTCGTTGTATCAGCGCGAGATCGCCGCGCATGTCGGCGTTCCGGTCGCGACGTCGAGCTTGCTGCAGATCCCGCTTATCGAAAGCGTATTGCCGCCCGGCAAGCGGGTCGGCGTCCTGACGGTCAGTGCTGCGAACCTCACCGGGGAGCATTTGCGGGCGGCTGGCGCCGATCCGGCGACACCGGTCGTTGGCACTGATGACGGCAGCGAGTTCAGCCGCGTGATGATCGGCGACGAGGAGCGGCTCGACGCCGCCGCGGCAGAGCGCGACATCCTTGCGGCGGGCGACAGGCTTATTGCAACTCACGACGGCATTGGCGCGGTGCTCCTGGAATGCACCAACATGGTGCCATATGCCCGCGCCCTCTCGCAGCGCTTGCGCCTGCCGGTGTTCAGCATCTACACCTTCGTCACCTGGTTCCAATCCGGTCTGGTTCCGCGTGATTTCGGCCACCCTTCGAGCCTACCCGGCGAATGGCGCGAGCGATGAAGCACCGGCACCACAGGAGATTTGCCGATGACGATTAATAGCGATCGCCGCAGCCTCACCACCGCCGCAGCCGCCCTCGGCTGCCTGCTGCTGACGGTTTGTGCCGGACAGACCCCGACCGCGACAAACTGGGTCAAGGCCGGCGCGGATGATCAGACGATCGCCCGCGAGCTCGGCGACTGTAACGCGCAGGCGAATGCGGCGCTCGCCAACGAGCAGGGCATCAACGCCGACATCAATGCGACGCTCGGCCGAAACTGGCAGCTCGGCGGGACCCAGACGATCGAAGCGCAAGCGATGCGTCGACAGGCCGCAAGCTATGCCGACCAGGTTCTCAACAACTGCATGCGCGCCAAGGGATTCACCAAAGAAGGCTGATCAGGGCGGCCAGCCCCAGGGGCTCCATTCCCAGGCGCTCTCGTTCATCATCGCGGTCATCTGGGCTTCGTCCGCCAGTTGCCTGGCTAAGACCTCCTGCCGGTACGCGGCCCAGTTCTGCTGCGTGCCGAAATAGACGCATTGGCAGACCAGCGGGTCGGCATACAGGTATACCGGCTGACCGTTGACGATGCGGGTGACGAATTTGTTCGGCGGCAGGCGGCGCATCGCCGCCAGGCGCTGCGGGTTGTCCGCGACTCTGATCTGGAACCCTGCCGCGGCGAGGAGGTCTTCCTTCTGTCCAACCAGCTGCTGCTGGCTGGCGCAGCCGGCGACCGCCAGCAAACCCGTCAAGGCGTAAAGAGTGGTCAGTTTTGTCACGGCGATGTCCCGATGGGAAAGGCTGCCGAGCTTAGCCCATCAAAACCGCGCCACGCAACCAACCGGCCGCTACAGGTTCAGCCCATAGATCGCCCGGGGCTCGCGAACCCCGCGCAGCCGATGATGGCCGAGGGGCTGGAGCTCGTTGCAGGTGCCTGCCGCAGTGACAAACTCCTCGGAGACCAGCACCTTGCGTCCCAAAGGCTCGCACAGAGTCTCGATGCGCGCCGCCTCGTTGACGGCCGGCCCGATTACCGTGAAATCGAGGCGATCGGCGGCGCCGACATTGCCGTACAATACTTCCCCGATATGCAGCGCGAGGTCGACTTCAGCGCCCGGTTTGCATGCCGCAACCCGAGCGCGATTGATCCGGTCCAGCGCATGCATTGCCGCTCTTGCAGCGTCGATTGCAGATCGGCAGACCTCGGCCTCGGTCGCCGCCAGCATCGGAAAAATTGCGAGCATGCCGTCTCCCATGAATTTTAATACCTGCCCGCCACGCGAGCGCAGTGGGGCGGTCAATGTCTCGAACACCTCGTCGAGCAGCTCGATCACATGGAGCCCCGGGGTGCTGTCGGCGAGCTTGGTGAAACCTCGCATGTCGGCGAACCATAATATCGCGCGGACGCTCTCGACCGAGCCGCGCTCGACCGCTCCGGCATGGACCCGCCGCCCGGCGTCGTCGCCAAGATAGGCTCCGAGGAGGCCCGAAGCGATCGTGTGACCGGCATGCGTCATCATCGCGAGAGAAAGCGCCGGCAGTACGGCCTGCAACAGGGTGAGGTCGTCCTCGCCGAAACCCTCTCGGCGGTCGGTGGCAAAAGAATAGCCGATGCCGGTTCCGCGGGAGGCATCGCCCTGCGGCCCGAAACGGACGATTTGAGCGAAATAGTCGGCAGCGCCGGCGCTGGCGAGCTCTTCTAGAAGCGGAAAATCGAGGAGCGCCTCCGGCCCCGCCAGCCGTCGACGCATATGCACCCAAGGATCGCCGCCGGCTTCTGCTTGACCCACCAGATAGGCGAACGGGCTCGTCAACCAACCCTGACTATTCTCGTTGCCGCGTCCGAACTGCGAGGGCTCGATCGCATTGAGGTCGCGACGCCAGAGATAGCTGTACCCGCCCCATTGCGGATGCAACGTCCGCATCGCCGCCGAGGCCCGCCACAATGACAGCCCGCCGAGGACC
>Ga0210408_10003026_pt1 | contig 15736 bp, 13 predicted proteins | sample IncBWH4MmetaG_FD_155471 | JGI IMG/M metagenome (GOLD analysis project Ga0210408, IMG submission 155471) | Forest soil microbial communities from Barre Woods Harvard Forest LTER site, Petersham, Massachusetts, United States - Inc-BW-H-4-M | ecosystem: Environmental > Terrestrial > Soil >...
CCGTTCCATGACGCTTGTCCAAGAAGGGAGAAACGACTGCCAGACGAGGTTTGTGCCTCACTTTGATCCACCTTGTCACCACACCGTGTCTTTCAATGCGCAGACGAGGACGCCACTGGACGTCAGGAGCGGATGAAGCCAACTTCGGGCCTTGCACGCCTCATTGGGTATGACCATCATCTGGCCGGCCCATTCGGCAATCCGGTTAAACGAATCATACACACTGTATGAATAGAACAGCCCATCGCCCTCGGTCAGGTTGTAACCCTTTCCTCCTGTCTTCAGATAATTGATGAGTCCCCATAAGCCAGCCTTGTAAAGCCCTAGTTTGAACACGCGCATCGGCCAACTCCCTTGGCCAAATCGGTTTCCATCGATGATGACTACGCCACGACGCGCTACACGTAGCATCTCACGCACCACAGCGTCCGGATTGGTGACGTGGTGAAGCATCGCAAAGGCGCAGACCACATCAAAGCTCGCATTCCCAAAGGGCAAAGCCTCGCCGACCCCTTGAACAATGACCCCCGCGGGAATCCCTTTCTTAGCGGCCTGCGCAATGCGAGCTGCCACCGGCTCGACGCCACGAACAGTCAATCCAGCGAGTTGCTCTGTCAAGTGCCGGATTGCGCGTCCTGTGCCAGCTCCTATGTCTAGTACGGTTCGCGCCTCGATCATTCGGAGTATTCCACATACCATCCGCAAGTTGACAGGATCGTCATCTCCTTCACCAGCGTGCGCGGCGTCGTACTCAGCTGCGGTTTCCGTGTAGTACTTCCGCTGGATCAGGATGTCTTCGTCAAAACTTCGCGGCACTCACCACCTCGTGTCCCATTTCCTGGACCATTTTGGACCTCCTCCTACAATCCTCCAATCAAGAAACGACGCTACCTTGCCTCTCGAGCTGGCCGGTGACGATCGCAATTGGCGCCTGCGGTTTACACAGGAGCTCCGGCAGACGAAACAGAATTCCTACAAATAGCCAAAGATAGGCATTCGAAACAAAATTTTGATAGGGTGACAGACCGCCATAAGTCCAAGGATAGAGCAGGATAAATGCGTACCAGAAAATTGCAAAGGCTAGCGGGAAAAAACGGGATTGCCTGACGCGCCGAACCACGCGCCAGCAATGGTACAGGAGCGCTCCCGTCCACAGAAACCAGAGAAAGGGTGCGATGATTCCCATCTCGACAATCAACTCGCCATAACCTTCCTCCACCCATAGCTCGGGCGGGCGCTGGCCAGTGAGCTTTGAGACATACTGAGCTCCAAGTGACGCTGTTCCCGTCCCATTTCCCAGCAATACATTTGGCCGAGTGAATGCCCCAATGAGGTTGTTAATCGGGTAGTCCCAAGTTCGATTCTGAATCTCGTAGGCCGGACTGCTGGGCAGGAGGGTCTCCGCGTAAAACGCGAGCCGTGACCCCGATTCGCCAGGAAATAAGATCAAGATGCCTGCCAGTCCCAGTGCGGCGGCAACAAAATAGCGCTGAATGGCCTTCAGAATTCGATGCACCTGTCTTGTACGCCACGGCGCGCCCCACAAAAATCCAACCGCCAAAATCACCGTGCTGGCCATGCCGTATACGACGGCACCTCGCGATCCGCTCAATAGGATTCCTACGCCTAGCAATGCAATCGCAGTGAGCGTTATTAAGCGGTTTCGGTGCGTGTAAAGCAACAGGTACCCGGTCGCCCCGATAGCGAGTATAAAGACCATGACCAAATACAAAGCATATCGACCGGCGCTGACGAAAACAGCCGTCGGGAGCGAGACGATCTGTCCCGATATCGGCGTAACTTTATCGAGTTGTCCGAGGCCTTGAAGTTCAGGAGCTAGAGTCGTGGGATTCAGAAAACTATGTCCCAGGATTGCTTGCGCTATCCCGAGCGACGAAATAATGCCTGCGAGGCAGACATTGACAAGAAGGAATTTTCGCAGATCTTCGTCGCTTCGAATCAGCGCGTACCCTACAAACATCAGAGGAACATAGAAAAAGTACAATTTGAAGCCGAGCAAGCCATAGAAGATGCTGGGAGAATTTAGGTTGAATACCTGCAGCGCTCCCAGCCACACGAACAAGCTAAGCGAAAACAGGAACGGGGGACGGAAAGTCTTCTCGGCGCCGCTCCGGACAGCCCGGTACAGCGAAATGTAAACCAGCAGCGCCAAAATATCCTTCCCGAAAAAAAGGGCTGTGCCGTTTCCGAGAAATTTGCGAACCAAGTCCTCGAAAAGCAGCCACATGAGGAAGATGTAAGAGCCAGTGCGCCAGTCCCGCAGGATGAGCACGGCTACAGCGCATCCGACAATCCCAAGTGCGAAAAATGCTATGGATCGCGTGTCCTCCGCCGCTATTCTCCCGCCTACCTCCCAGGCCAGCCAAAACGCGAGGAAAAACAGGCCCAGGCCAATCAGCTCCTGGTTTCGCCTCGCGGGAAATCGAACCCTCAGCAACTTGCTGTCTCCTCCGTTTTGCCCTTACCACGTGTCTTTTAACGTGACTCCCGGTTATTGGGCCAACGTTGCATGCAAACCGGTTCTCAATTCTACTGGCATCCGTACAATTTTTCCGTGATTCTCCACTCCAACTGCCCGGTCGTTGGTGAGAAGCGCTGCTTCCAGCTTGCCCCGATATCGTGGGCAAAATAGCGCGTACTCGCTGCATCGCAGTAGCTGTCCAACCACTTTTCCGTTTCAATCGTTGGCCCGGCTGGGATGCTGTACTGTAGCCCCTTTACGAACAGGATGGTAGACCTAACCGGATGGTCCGCGTCGAGCCATTGCTTGGGATCATAGATGTTCGCCCGCCTCGTCGACTCGGGTAGCAAGCCAGGAAAAAACCTGCCGTGCTTGGATTCCTGCGGCTGCGTGAAATAGGTCAAATAAAAAAAGAACGAGGGATTGTTTCCAATGACGATCCCATCTTTACTGGCTACCCCCGCCGCCTGCTGCGCAATTTCTTCCCACGGCTCCACCCAGCGGGGCGCGGCGTACAGCTTCCTGGAAATAATTCCAAACCACCCGATGGCTCCTACAATCACAAGTGACGCCATCAGCGCGCGCCTCTTTGCCGGCGATGCGGCATGGCCCAGAGCTGCGCCAACGGGAAGGACTAGCCACGCAGAAATCAGCATGTGGCGCTTTGGATTTCCGATGCTCAGAATCGCCATGGCCAAGAGAAGTGCTGCGAAATAGAAGAGAAACCGCCTTGTTCCCGGCGGGATACTCCCGAAGGTCACTAGAAGGCAAACCACGATCGCCATTCCAGCGGGTACTCCCAGAGGCCAGAACCAAGGGGCGACGGATTCGCTCACAAAAAGGCAGTAAATATGATAAATCCACGAGAAAAGCAAGACTCCAGCCGAGCTGGATTCATGCACTCCGTTCCGTACTTCCGTCAAAAACGGGCCGTACACGGGGATATAGGCGGCCGCTAGAATTGCCCCCGCTCCCGCGAGCGGCCACCAGCGAATGCCGCCTTTCCCGTAATTTCTAATCACGTAGTCGAACGCCAGGCACGCGAGCAAAGCCCAGCCGAAGTAACTCGTGTAGATGAGTGCCAGGGAACATCCCACCACCCAGGCCCAGTTTTTGGCGCTGGGATGTTCGACGTAACGCAAATAACCCAGCGTCAAAAGAGACACGACCAGGAAAGAAAACGAATACCACGTAGCGACTCTGCCGAAGTGGAAACCGTAGGGCCATAGCGCCGCCAGAACCAGCACACAGCTCTGGCTTGCGCGGCCGCCCAATTCTCTGGCAGCACTGGCCAAAACCCAGACGCCCAGCGCAAAAAATATAATTGCCGGCACACGCAGCAGGTGCATCTCTCCACCGGTCAGCCGCAGCCAGAAATGGAGAATGAAATCGTACAAAGGCGGATGTTCATGCTGGCCAATGCCGCGGAGAAACAGACCTGCTGTTTGTGAGAGTGGTTGTGCCGCTCGGTCAATGATGGCGCACTCATCGTCCAGAATCGTAAACCATCGCTCGCTCGCGGCCATTGCAGCGGCCAGCAAGAACGGCACGGCGAAATTGAAGCGGGATGCTGCGTTTGACGCGTCCGGTGTGCTCGGCAGATCGGACTTGGCTGGAGGAGCGCTAATGGGCCGTGCCATTGGAAGCTTGCAGGACAAAAATGTGGTTGTCTCCAAATTTGCAATCGCCGCGAACCACCCACGAGATGCCCCGCATCAGCCAGCTGTACCTTGCGCGAGTTCCGATGAATCCCTTGGGTGGATGAAAGTGATGTTCTCGCACGCTCAGCCCGGCGATGGGCAAAAACTGCCTCTGAAACAGGTCCCAGAAAACCGGAGAAATATGCGTCGGCTCACTGGTCTCATCCATCATCCGGATTTTTCCTGTCAGGAGAAACTTCACACGAGCGGGAATATTGTCCACATTCGGTGTGGTGATCACCACCCGCCCTCCGGGTCTCAGCAATCTTCCAGCGTTGCGGAGCAGGCTGATGGGAGCTTCCACGTGCTCGATGACCTCGACAGCCGTGACCATGCCGAACTCGCCCTCTCCTAAATTCCGGCTGAAATCGTTGTCGTTCAGGTCCACTTCCTGGAAGGGAAGCTCGGCGTGAAATCCGGCCGCGTTTTTATCCGCGCCCATTGCGTCCCAGCCCAGCGCCTTCATGCGCGTGGCCAGCAAGCCGCTGCCTGCCCCCAGATCGATAGCGCGTTCCCCCGGCTGCGCAAAACGTGCCAGCACCTGCTCCACAACGAAATCATGGAGCCCGGCCATGGTTGTTGTTTTCAGCTCGGCGGTGCTCACCGGCGCAATGCCTCCATGTAAATCGCGACGTGCCTTTGAATCATACCATCTCGGGCGAAGACGTCCTGAGCCCGGACACGCGCAGCGCGACCTTGCGATTCCACGAACGCGGGATTTTCCAACACCACTCGCATGCAGGCAGCCAGGCTTTTTGCGTCACCGGTTCTGGCCACAAGCCCGGTATCTCCCACCACTTCTTGCAGCGCTCCGATTTCGGAGACGACTAGTAGTTTTCCGCGCAGCATGTTTTCAGCGGCCACCAGTCCAAACACTTCTCCTCCCAGCGACGGCATTACGACGGCCGAGACATCCCCAAGGACGGTCTCCAGTTGATCGTCGGGGACATGCCCGAGAAATCGCACTCGCCCGTTCAATCCCGTCGCCCGTGATTTGAGCGCCGCTTCCTCCGGTCCCTCGCCGATGATTCGCAATTCGAATTCACACTTTTCCTTTCGCAATTGATCGGCGGCTTGCAGAAGAAGTCCGACTCCTTTAGTACTGACCAATCGCCCCTGAAATGCAAACACCGGCCGGGTGGCATGAATCGACGGTGCATCTGCACGGCGGGCGATGCCGTGATGAACGGTTCTCGAATTCTTCAACTTTAAAATGCCTGCGAGCCAATCGGTGGGAGTGATGTTGAACGCGCACATCTGAGCCAGCCAGCGCCGCAGGGGAGTCAGCGCCAGCCACATCCAGCTTTTTCTCTTTCCGGCAGTCTTCGAATTGCAGGCAATACATTTCTCGTAGCGTCGCGCCATGTAATGACCCGGACACGGCGATTGGTCCGGCTCGTAAAACAGCAATCCGTTGGGACACGCCACCTGGAACCCGTGGTGTTCCACGACCGCCGGTTTGCGGAGCAAAAGTGCCAGGACCAGCGGAAGCATGACCGGTCCGGCCAGATGCACCACTTCTGCTTCTCGCACCAGCCGCACCAATTCCCAAAAACTGGGAGCGCGCACGAGCCGGAACGGCAGCAGGTCGTCTTTCGCCATGGGTTCCTGCGTCCTGGTAACCACGGTCACTTCGATTGCTTCCGCCGATGGATTCTTCTGCCACCATTCCACAAGCCCGCGCGCGAGCTCGAAGGCGATCGACTGCACTCCGCCAGCAGCCGGGGGAAACGCCTGAGTGTAGATCAAGATCTTCACTGGTTCTCCGGCATGTCCCAGAGCGCGCGGCAAAATTTCTCCGCGATCACATCCCAGGAAAAGTATTTACGCTGAGCGCGCATGCTTTTTTCCCCCAATCGTTCGCGCAAACTCGAGTCAATCAGCACCTCATCCAGTGCGGTCCCTAATGCGTCCCCGCTCCCAAGAGGAACCAGATACAAGCCGGCTTCTCCGAGCGGAAACATTTTGGCGGCATCGCCATATCCGACGATGGGGAGGCCGCAAGCAACTCCGGCAATGGCGCTGCCGCGGCGGGCGAAGAGTTCACCGCGCACACACAGCATCGCGTCGGCTGCGGCGAGCGTCCGGCTCACTTCCTCAGCGGGGCGCACTCCCAGATTCACAATCTCCGCGGAAATGGATGCGAATGCCCTATCGATATCGCCTCTCGCTTCGGCTGTTCCCCTGCCCAGGAAGATGACTCGGGGCTTCTTTCCATTGTGCGCAATCCGTCGAATCGCGTTTGAAATATCCCGAACTTCGCGCTCGCGATTGGGCGGCTCGCTCAAGCAGAAGACCGCCACCGTCTTTGGGGCTTCCTTGCGCTCAACTCTAGGCGCTGAAACCGGCTCAGGAATGTTCGCGCCGATGGGCGCAAACACCGATTTGTGTTCAGCCTTTTCCAGCCACGGCACTGTTTCCAGTGGGATGGTAAAAACACATTTGTGTGCGAACCGGTGAAGTGAACGCACCACCCAATTCTGGCAGCTCTCCCGCACGCGATCGATCCATCGCGGCCCAGGAAGGCCAAACGGCTCGTGGAAGACCACGGCACACCGCGCACCGCGCCAGTGCGCTATGACAAGTGGCGCCAGCGCGCCAAACGGAAATCCCCGCCTTGACCAGCCCAACGCCGTGTACTGCAACAAGACCCAGTTCCCCCGCCAATTCGCGCTCTCTCGCCACACCTGCGAAAGGGCAGAAACCCAACCACGTTCGACCCACTCCACGCGCGCTGATTTCAATTGCACTCCTTGGCGAGCAAGTGCTGCGCCAAGAAATGTGCAGTAATCCTTCAATCCGTCCGCAGGCGTGTCGCGCCGGCCCAGCAGTGCAATCCACAATTCAGTTGAGGCGCTTGCCTTTGGCGTTGATGCCATTGTAGCCACGCTTCAACTCGACCTCTGCGAGTCCCGCTTCCTCAAACCAATGCTGCACGTCTTCCATCCGTTGCACTTCAAACACGCGAACATCGCGAGTGCTTCTGGTCGCACGAACTAACACCCCACCTGCAAAACTGTGGCGATCCGCTCTGCGGTTGAATTATTTCTCAACAAGAAAACTCCCAATTACCAGCGCATCCATGCCGGAGCTGAAAAACGTGCGCACGGCATCAGTGGGCGTGCACACAATCGGCTCGCCGCGAAGATTGAACGACGTGTTCATCACCACCGGAACGCCTGTGCGCCGGCCGAACGCGTCAATCAATCGCCAGTACAGCGGACTCGTATCGCGCTCGACGGTTTGCGGCCGTGCGCTGCCATCCGCATGAGTTACAGCGGGAATCACGGCGCGCTTCTCGGGCTTCACTTGCGCCGTCAGGATCATGAACGGCGAATCCGTGGACGATTCAAGATACTGGTCGGCTACCTCGGCAAGCAGGGAAGGCGCGAACGGCCGCCACCACTCCCGGAATTTCACCGCATTGTTCACTTTCGCGTTCATTTCCGGATCGCGCGGGTCGGCCAGAATCGAACGGCTTCCCAGAGCGCGCGGCCCGAATTCCATGCGCCCCTGGAACCAGCCGAGAATTTTTCCGCTGGCCAGCAATTCCGCGGCGGTATCTGCGGGATCTTCCATCCTTGCGGCGCGCAGTTTGTACGTCTGGATGGCTTTCTCGATTTCCGCATCAGAGCTTTCCGGTCCCAGGTACGCGTGACGCATTTTCTTGACCGGCAATGTTCCTCCGGCGTCAAGATACGGCGCCAGCGCCGCGCCCAGGCACACGCCGTCATCGCCCGCCGCGGGTTGAACGAAAATCCGATCCACAATTCCCGACGCCAGAATTTTTCCGTTGCCCTTGGAATTCAGCGCCACACCTCCGGCCAGGCAGAGGTTCCGGCAGCCGGTTTCTTTCACCGCCGCCTGCGCCAGCGTCATCATGGCCTGCTCGCAGGCGTCCTGCACGGCGAACGCAAGATTCTTGTGCCGCGCATCAATTTCCGACTCCGGCTGGCGCTTCGGGCCCAGCCGCGCTTCAATGGCCGCGCAAGGCGCAGAATCGTGTCCGATTAATGTTTTCGCCGCCACGCGATACGGATTGTCATCCGGGACGATAAATTCGCGCAGATTCGTGCCGGGCTCTCCGTATGGCGCCAGTCCCATCACTTTCCATTCGTCGCTGTAGGGATGAAAGCCCAGATACTGCGTGAATTGCGCGTAGAAGAGTCCCAACGAATTTGGCCAGGGGATGGTCCAGAGGTGTTCGAGTTTCCCGCCGATTCCTCGCCAGAGGGAAGTCGCCTCCCATGCGCCGCGGCCATCGAGGACCAGCACGGCCGCGTCATCGAATCCCGAGTAGGCGTAGGCGCTGATGGCGTGCGCGACATGATGATCCACGAAGCGAAAGCGCGCCTTGGTCGGACCGAACAGCTGGCGGAAGCGGTTTTCTCCCCCGCGCTGGTGCCACATGCTCGCAAAATGCCGCGTGGTGTTCAGCAACGCGCGTGCGTCCGCCGGCTGCTTTCCGGTGGCCATGCATTTCAGATCGTGGAGAAAGCCGGTGCGTGGCGCAGACCACCCCTGGCAAATGAAGTCCAGCTCGTCAGGGCGGGCCTTCGCAAATTCCAGGCACGCGCGAATCGCCAGCGCCGGGAAACCGCCGTCGTGTTTATTGCGGCTGAGGCGCTCTTCCGCCACGGCAAACAGCAATTCGCCGTCGCGCACGATGCAAGCCGACGAATCGTGCATGCCAGAATAGTTGATTCCCAAATTCAGCATCGCGAACCGTTCACTTCAGAGCCGGCCCCAGTCATGCGGTACGTTGGACGACAACCATCGAATGAATCTCTTCCACAATCTTCCAGTTCAAAATTCGAGTTCTCCGGAAGAGCGAATCTACCAATTTGACAGGTCCGTACTCTGAATTGGTCCACCCTCCGGAAAATATCCGCGCGTCATGAAAGACTACCACGCCATCACGCCCCACATGCGGGCTCCAATCATCCCAATCTCGCCTCACGCCGGCTTCTGAGTGATCTCCGTCCAGCATCAGGAAATCGAGCGGCCTGGTCCAATCCTTTGTGGCTTCGTAGCTGAATTTCTCGATCCATTCGATTTTGCCGTGCGAGCTGTTTCCCATCGCCCGGTGCGCGGCTCGTTTTGTGAAATTCAAGGCGGAAGCACGAGTCATATGAAACGGATCTATCAGATAGAGGGTCCCACCCCGCTCCATCGCTTCACTCAACGCCAACGCGGAAACTCCCTCGGCCACACCGATCTCAACCAGCGTCCGGCGCCCGCTAGCCCATCGCCGAAGTGCGGCATGTTCATCGGCTGTATGTTGCGCAAGAAGCGGCCGCAACCCCAACCAGGCAAACACCGGGTGGCGCAGGTAGGGCGCAACTTCTGTTTCATAGTTCAGTGTCTGGCCGGAACAGGGAAGTCTGAGCACCGAAAATTTCAATTCTCGCTCCCGGTCCGTGCAGCCAGAATCAGAATCTTTTCCAGTTTTTGCGTCACTTGCTCCCAGGTGTAGCGCCGCATGGTCCTCTGCGCTTCATTCCCCAGCCGCCGTCGTAATTCAGCCGAACCACACAGGCTGCTGAGAGCACCGAACAGGCCCTCGCTGTCAGCCGGCGGCACCAGCAGGCCGTTCAACTCGTCCTCAACCACGTCTGCCATCCCGGATGACTCCGTGGTCACCACGGGCATCCCAGCGGCCATAGCCTCGAGCAGCGCCAATGGCATTCCCTCCACCAGCGACGGCAGGACAAACAAATCATGCTGCGCATATAAATTCGGCATGTCGTCGCGCGCCACAAATGGAATCACGGTCACTCGGTCCCGAACGCTCGCCGCAAAAGATCTACGAAGCTCTTCTTCCGGAAGAAAGCAGCCTGCCACCGTGAGCCGCGCTTCCGGCAATGCGCCAGCAAGCAATTGGAATGCCTCCGCGAGGTAATACACTCCTTTGCGGTCAAGCCAGGTGCCTACATAGAGGAGGCGCGAGGCGGACCCCTCCACATATTCGTGGTCGAGAAAGAACTTCTCTTCCACCCCGTTCGGCACATACCAAACATGCCCGGGCTTGCCACGGTGCAGCATCTCGGAGCAAATCCACCCTTCGCGATTAACAACTGCCCCGACGGTAGCTGTACGGATTGCAAGATCAAACATGACGCGGTGGTAGAAGCGGTGCCACAACCGGTTCTTCAATTTGAAGTTCGGAGCGTGGCCCCGGCGCCGCTCCAGCAGCATGGCCCGCACAAAGCGCTCTTCGCATCCATGCATGGTAAATACGTATGGCGGTGCGCCTCGGAGCTTCCCTAACTTGCGCCACCCGCCGTAGGCACACCCGTATGGCGCGTGGATGTTGACAACGTCAAACTCTCCTCGTCTCGCAAGGATCCGGCTTGCCAACGCCACCGCAAACCACAGCGCCTCAAACCGTTTCCATTTCGCCGGTTTTTCCAGCACGTCTTCCACGAACCAGCAGGTTACCTGGTGACCCCGCTTCTGCAGCTCCCGCGCATGATTCAAGACAACTGCGGCGGTTCCTGCCTCCTGTTGTCGAGGCACCCCAGTGGCAATCAGAATCCTCATCTAAGAAGAGCTGTTTCTGCTGGCGATCACGAAATAATGGAAAGCCATGGGGCTCAACATGCGCCGGATGGTCCGATTGGATTCAAAAACCGGCAAGCGCACCGGATCGTGCCCCGGCCTAATCGGCAACTGGTGCACGGTTCCGTCCGAGCGGATGACCGCCCATCCGGCTTTCTTAAGCATGTGGCGCACCTGCGGAAACAGGAACACGCGGTCGAGCGGCTGATCCGCCCCGGGAGTGGCGCGGCGGCCGCGCAAGCGTGCGTAGATGAAATACAAACCCATGGCGTTGAAATAGTTCGGAGTCGTCAGGTACAGCAGGCCGCCGAGGCGGCAAACTCGCCCCATTTCCGAAAGCGCTGCAACTGGATTGGGCAAGTGCTCAATCGTCTCGCAGGAGATGACGATATCGAACGACCCGTCCGCGTAAGGCAGCTTCTCTGCGTCAGCTTGGACGAAATCGACGTGGTTACCGTTCCCGTTGCATCGACGAGCATGCTCCGAGGCGATCCTCAGCGCCATCTCGGAGAAATCTGCGCCGGACACCTGAGCCCCGCGAGATGATAAAAGCTCTGCAAATCCTCCCCGGCCGCATGCCACCTCCAGCACTCGCTTGCCTTCGACCGGCCCAAGGTATTCCAACACCAACTGGTACCAAGGGCTTGCTTCGTCCGCGTGTTCCGGCGCCGAATCAAAGACCTGCCTATGCCATTCGTCGTACTGTTTTCCCCGGATCATGGTGTGGAAGACCAGTCTTTTTGCAGATGAGGCATCTCGGGAATCGGCAGCCAGCGCTTGCGGGCGCGCAGGTACAGTGGACTGCTCGCCAATCGTTGTTTGGCTTTGTAGAACAGCCTGGGCGGCATCACGTACGCGGGCACCAGTGACAACGCTTTGAACGCGCGTTGCCACGCTGTTGCTTCCGGGTGCAGCACTTCGTAGAGCGTGCGCTCCGCCTGAACGGTTTCCCAGGGGTGTCCGCCGTCAAGTATTAATCGCAATTGGATGGCATCCGCCTGCATTCGTTCGGTAATCATGCGAATCACGCCATCCTTCAAGCCGCGTGCCGCCAGTTGTTGCTCGAGGCATCTTGCCAGGTCCGCCAGGACCTGCTGCTTGCGCCTGAGCCGCTGGCTGTCGTTCGAGCGCATTTGAAAGGCGTTCGAATCGTGAATGCGGTAGTAGAAGAGAGGCTCCGCAAGAATCCGCACGTGGCAGGCTGTGGCCGCCAGCGTGAAAAGATATTCGTCCGCTTGAATCGTCAAGGACTCCGGGACGGGCAGCAACGATTTCAAGATTTCCGACCGGACCGTCATCCGGCACGTGCCCATAAATGCTCCGCGCCGTCGGAACAGGAGAGCGCCTTCCAGTGTGTTGGCCTGAAAGCGCACGCTTTCACGCAGCACATGCAACTGTTGCCGCCCGTCCGGATAGACAACGATGTCGCCATGTCCTACGAATCCAAGTTCGGGCTCCTTTGCAAACGTCTCGAGAGCGCGGGTTAATTTGTTCCGCATCCACCAATCATCACCGTCAAGAAAAGCGATAAATTCGCCCCTCGCTTCCGGGATGCCGGCGTTGAAAGCTGATGCCTGGCCGCCATTCGGTTTGCGGATGAACCGGACGCGCGGCTCGAATTTGCGCGCGATTTTCGGGGTGCGATCGGTCGAGCCATCATCCACGACGATGACTTCCATCTCGGAAGACGGGTAGTCTTGCTCGAGCACGCTGACAATCGCTTCCTCAATGAAGCGCTCATGATTGTAGGTGTCCACGATGGCCGTGACGGTGGGCTTAGGCATGTTGCTCTCGAACTTCTTTTCGAGATTCCCCGCCGGATGCAACCGACAATTCCGCGGGGATATCGAAAACCCCGGCCCAGCGATCCTGCTGGTGCGACCGCGGCAAAGTATCCACGGCAAGAAATGGAACCGCGTTCCAAACTTCCAACAGCCGCCCGCCAGTCAAATTGTTTCCACCATTAAACATGGAGCAAAGGATTGAGTAGGATCCGGGCCGAAGGGGCAGATAGGGCAGGGTGACACGAAGCTGTCGCGTGCCGCGTTCGAGCGACACCTCCTCAAATCCCCAGCTCGCCACCAGCACACTCGAGTCATTGTAAATGTGCAGTCCGAAATGCCCCCGACGGACGTCCTCGTTCGGCGAAACCATGAAATGCAAAGTGACTTGATTCAACCCGTCCCGAAGGATGGTGCCGCCGCCGGCCAATTCCCAGCCAAGGAATACAGGAGCTCCAGCGAGATTCCGTCCCTGCTCCGCGCCGGACATCAGGGCGTTTTCATACGCAGCGATGACCTGGCCGGTAGGACCTTGCTCGCGAATCTGTCCCGCGTCGATCCAGAAGACGCGTTCGCAAAGCCTGCGAATCTGGTTCATCTGGTGGCTGACAAATACAATCGTGCGGCCACTTTTTGATACTTCCTGCATTTTCCCCAGGCACTTCTTCTGGAATTCCAGATCGCCGACCGCCAGCACCTCATCCACCAGCAGAATTTCCGGCTCCAGGTGCGCGGCCACTGCAAATGCCAAGCGCATTTGCATCCCGGTGCTGAAATGTTTCAGCGGCGTGTCGAGGTAGCGTTCCACGCCGGAAAAATCCACGATGGCGTCCTGTTTTTGGTCAATCTCCCGTTTGCTCATCCCCAGGATTGCGCCGCTCAGGTAAATGTTCTCGCGTCCGGTGAGTTCCGGATGAAAACCCGTGCCAACTTCCAGCAGACTCCCGACGCGGCCATGTACCTCCGCAAATCCGGCGGTCGGGCGCGTGATTCTGGATAGCAACTTTAGCAGCGTTGTCTTGCCCGCTCCGTTCCGGCCGATCAGGCCCACCACCTCGCCCTGCGGGATGTCAAAGCTCACATCGCGCAACGCCCAAAGATAATCCCGCGGAAGGCGCGGCTCCCGGGGGAACAGGGCGGTGAGCGCGCGCGTCATCACGTCGCGCAGAGCCAGGTAGCGCTCCCGTTCGCCGACACGGTAGCGCTTGCCCAAACCCTCCACGTGAATGACGGTCTCAGGCATTTTCTAATTCGGTTCCACTCACACCACATCCGCGACAGTAGATTCCATCTTTTGAAAGTACGCCACGCCGGTGATCAGCATGACAAACACAACAGAAACGGAAACCAGCATCAGCCGCCCCGGCGGATCGCCATGCCCGGTGAGCGACCAGCGAAATCCTTCGATCACTCCCGCCATGGGGTTCAGCCCGTACAGCCAGCGCCATCTCTCCGGCACCAGCGAACTCGGATACGCCAGAGGAGAAGCAAACATCCAAAATTGCACCAGGAATGGCACGGCGTAGCGAACGTCGCGATAAATGGCATTCATTGCCGAAAGCCACAGCCCCATTCCCAAGGCCGTCAGAATAGCGAGAACCAAAAAAGCAGGCAGCCATAGAGCCGAGGCCGTGGGACGGATGCCGTAGTACACCATCATGGCGACGAACATCAGGAATGAAAAGGCAAAATCCACCAGCCCCGAAAGCACGGACGATAGCGGCAACGCCAGCCGGGGAAAATACACTTTCGTGATCAGGCGTTGGTTTTCCACGATTGAATTTGTGGAGTTTTGCAGCGCGCCGGCGAAATACATCCACGGCAGCAACGCGCTGTAATAAAAAATCGGGTAGGCCAGCCCCTCCGATGAAATGTGCGCCAGCTTGCCGAATAGGCTGAACACCAGCATGGTCAAAAACGGCTGCAGCACAGCCCATGCGGCGCCGATGGCCGTCTGCTTGTAGCGGATCTTGATGTCGCGCCAGACGAAGAAATATAGCAGCTCGCGATAGCTCCACATTTCGCCGAGAGGCAGCGCCCACCAGCGTCCCGGCGGCGCGATGCGCATCGTCGGAGCGTTCGCCCCAGCGGCGGGTTCCACCATCGCGGTTGCGCCGCTCATTCGGTTCCCTCCGGCCGCGCAGATTTGATCTGCTGCATGTCCTCCTTCTCGATATCGCCCATCATTTGCCTGCGCCGCGTGAGATAAGACTTCAATGTAGCTGCGGCTCGCACAGGAACCACCATAACCTGATTGTACGCAGCGGCGCGATAGGAAATCGGGCCTCGCGCGGGGATCAGGTGCGTGCCCCACTGAAAAATCAGGCCGAAGTTCCAGGCGATCAGTGCCGTCGTCACTGCTACGGCCATCCATTCCGTGCGGCGTTCCCCCCAGACACGCGCCGCCTTGTCAACAAGTGCCGCCAACCCGAGGACGAATAGCACCGTGAGCGACACAAAGAAACGGCTCCCGAAGGATGAAAGGCCATGCCAATCCACATAAGATCCAACGACGTAGAGAAAAGCTGTGAAGGTAATCGCGGAATAACGCGCCAGCGCCTTGTCGGCCCTTCTCAGAAAGAAAAATCCCACGACTGCAAAGAGCAAGACGGGAGTCCAGCTGAACAGCCCGTGCTCTGACGAAAACATCACGTTGAGGAGGTAAGGGCTCTTCCAATCCCAGAGGTGTTCGTAGCCGGTCTGCAGATAATTTCCGTAGATAATCTTTTTTGTCACCAGCGTAGGCAGAAAGAAAATAATCATCACCGCGCTGAAAAGAATGTTTCCAATAAACAATTCACCAACCGGGCGTGAAAATGGCGCGCGATGGGCTCTCCAATAGTGTTCGAACGATTCGATGAGTGGAATCAGCAGCACAACACCGTTTATGTAGTATTGATCGAGCATCAAGCCGGCCACCGCTCCCAGGCCCGCCCATTGCGCCCATGTGCGCGGCCCGCGCGTCCGATCCCAGTACCAGACGAATAGTGCCACCATGAATGCCGAGTGCGCGTGCGACCAGGAAGGATTGAAATACATGTACACTGGCAGGGAACTCGCAAACCAGATGCCGATGGTTGCCAGAAACGCCCAGCGCTCCGGTAGATATTTTCGCGCCAGCAAAAACGAGATCCACAGGCTCAGAAATCCGTACAGCGCGGTGCCGAAAGCCATCGCGTAGGTGTACGCACGCGAGTAGCCGTCGGCGGGCA
>Ga0210408_10003027_pt1 | contig 15736 bp, 14 predicted proteins | sample IncBWH4MmetaG_FD_155471 | JGI IMG/M metagenome (GOLD analysis project Ga0210408, IMG submission 155471) | Forest soil microbial communities from Barre Woods Harvard Forest LTER site, Petersham, Massachusetts, United States - Inc-BW-H-4-M | ecosystem: Environmental > Terrestrial > Soil >...
CGTCGGGGTAGAAGGTGGAGAGGGCCCCCACCGAGGCCACGAGCATCCCCATCGGGTTAGCGTCGTAGCGGAAGCCCTGCATGAAGTCCTTGACGTTCTCGTGCACGAACGTGTGGATCGTGATCTCGTGGACCCACTCCTCCAGCTCGGGCTGGGTGGGCAGGTGGCCCTTGATCAGCAGGTGGGCGACCTCCAGGTAGGTGGAGTGCTCGCAGAGCTGCTCGATCGGGTAGCCGCGGTGCTGGAGGATGCCGGCGTCGCCGTCGATGTAGGTGATCGCGCTGCGGCAGGAGGCGGTGTTGGTGTAGGCGGGGTCGTAGGCCATCAGCCCGAAATCACCCTCGCCGGTCTTGATCTGGCGCAGATCCATCGCGCGGACGGTGCCGTCGGCGATCGGCAGCTCGTAGGTGGCGCCCGTGCGGTTATCGGTCACCGTCAGGCTCTCCGCGGGCGGGGCTCCGTTGCCCTGCGCCTGTCCTGCCAGTGCCTCGCCGTGTGTGCCCGTCTTGGTCTCGGCGCTCATCTCTGTCCTCTCACGGTCAGTTCTTGGCTACACCGTAGCGGCTCTCGGTGGCCTCTCCGAGGAGCCCCGCGCCGGTCGCCCTGGGGCGCTCTCGCCGGCCTAGGCGCGCGGGCTCTCGGCGCCCCCGCCATAGCGGCTCTCGGTGGCCTCGACCTGTCCCTGGTAGTGGCTGCCGAGCGCGGCGTGGCCGTAGGGCCGCAGGGCGGGGGCGTCGAGGGTCATGAAGGAGAGCTGGGCGATGGGCAGGCCGGGGTAGAGCTTGATGGGAACGCGGGTGAGGTTGTTGAGCTCGAGCGTCAGCGTGCCCCGCCAGCCGGGGTCGCAGAAGCCGGCGGTGGCGTGCACGATCAACCCCAGCCGCCCGAGGCTCGACTTGCCCTCGATCCGCGCGACGATGTCATCCGGCAGCTCCACGTGCTCCAGCGTGCTGCCGAGGCAGAACTCCCCGGGGTGGATCACGAACGGCTCGCCCTCCGCCGGGGAGACCTGCTCGGTCAGGCCCCGCGGGGGGTCGCGCAGGTCGATCGCGGTGATCTTGTGGTTGTGGAACACCCGGAAGGAGCTCCCCAGGCGCAGGTCCACGCTGGCCGGCTGCACCAGCGCCTCATCCCACGGGTCGATCCCGATGCGCCCCTCCGCCACGAGCCGCAGGATCGTGCCGTCGGAGAGGACCGACGCGGGGTCTGGAGCGGGTGAGGCGAAGCCGCGGGCTTGGTCGATGGAGGGCACGGCGGGGATTTTCGCAGGCCTCACCGCTGCGTGAGGCGCCGGCGGGCGGCGACGGTGCGAACCCGCGGGGGCGGGAGCAGCGCGGGCGCTCCGTGGTGGGGGCCGCGCCGGGGTGCGATCGGGCCCCGCCCATCGCGGCCCAGGCGGGGATGGTGGGGATGACGCGGGCGGGGATCCGGTCGGAAGCCGATGCCGCCATCCTCGTCCATGAACCCCTCGGGCGTCTGTCGCACAGCCCACCGCACGATCAGAAAGAGCCCCACGATCGGGATCTTCAACATGACCATCAACCAGATGAACGTCCAGGCATCCACTCCACATCCGATCGTACTACGGACGGGGCCCCGGGGAAGGACGAATTTCAGTTCCCCAGCGGCATGGGGGCGGCGGAGAACTGGGTGAACTCGCGCAGCTGGCGCACGCGGGCGGCGATCTCGGGCCCGGAGAGGTGCTCGATGCGCTGGGTGCCGAACTCTTCGACGTTGAAGGAGGCCAGGGCGGTGCCGTGGGCCATGGCCTGGCGCAGCAGCTCGTCGGAGAGGGCCTCTCCGGAGTGGGCGGCGATGTACCCGACGAAGCCCCCGGCGAAGGTGTCACCGGCGCCGGTGGGGTCGACGACCGACTCGAGGGGGAAGGCGGGCAAGGAGAAGAAGCCGTCGGCGGTGACGAGCGCGGCGCCGTACTCCCCCTGCTTGGCGACGATCACCCGGGGCCCCCAGCCAAGGACCTCGCGGGCGGCGGCGAACAGGCTGGCCTTGCCGGTGAGCTGGCGCAGCTCGGAGTCGTTGAGGATCAGGCAGTGGCACTGGGCGATGGCCTTCATCAGGGAGTCGCGGGCGGCTTCGATCCAGAGGTTCATGGAGTCCAGCGCGACGAACCGCGCGTCGGGGAGCTGGGCGCGCACCTCGCGCTGCAGGTCGGGCTGGATGTTGGCGAGGAACAGCACCTCGCTTGCGCGGGAGCTCTCGGAGAGCTTCGGCTGAAAGCCCTCGAACACCCCGAGCTGGGTGTCGAGGGTCTCGCGCGAGTTGAGGTCCCAGCCGTACTTGCCGCGCCAGAAGAAGGTCCTGCCGCCGGGGATGCGCTCGATGTCGGAGATGTCCACCCCGCGGTGGCGCATGACGTCGAGCTCGGTCTCCCCGAAGTCCTCGCCGACGGGCCCGACGACGCGCACCTCCTCGAAGAAGGAGGCGGCCAGCGCGAAGTGCACGGCGGCGCCGCCGAGCATCCGCTGGCGCTCGCCGAACGGGGTGGTGACGCTGTCAAAGGCGATCGATCCGACGACGGTGATGGCCATGGTGCGCACCCTACACCGGCTGGATGCGGATAGTTCGCGTGGTTGCGGCCGGTAGGCGATCGCTTGCTTGGCCGTGCGTCAGTCCCCGGGCACCCACCCCGTGCGGCGACCTGCCGCCCGCATCTCCCAGTGGGCGGGTTGCCCGGGTTGGCTATAGCCTGGCGTCGATGCGCGCGATTCAGATGACCGAGTTCGGGGGCCCGGAGGTGCTGCGGCTCGTGGAGCTGCCGACGCCGGAGCCCGCCGCGGGCGAGGTGCTGATCCGGGTGACGCGGGCGGGGGTGAACTTCGCGGACGTGCACACGCGCACGAACTCCTACGTGCGCAAGGCGACGCTGCCGCTCATCCCGGGCGCGGAGGTGGCGGGCGTGAGGGAGGACACGGGCAAGCGGGTGGTGGCGCTGACGGGCAAGGGGGGCTACGCGCAGTACGCGACGGCGCCGGCGGAGCACGTGTTCGAGATCCCCGACGGGGTGGACGACGGGACGGCGCTGGCGCTGCTGGTGCAGGGGACGACGGCGTGGCACCTCTACCGCACGGCGGGCCGGGTGGGGGAGGGTACGAACGGGGAGGGGGCAGGCGAGACCGTGGTGGTGCACGCGGCGGCGGGGGGCGTGGGCTCGCTGGCGGTGCAGCTGGGGCGCCCGCTGGGAGCGGGCAGGGTGATCGCGACGGCGTCGAGCGAGGAGAAGCGCGCGCTTGCGCTGGAGCTGGGGGCGGACGCGGCGATCGACCCGGCGCCGGAGGGCCTGACGGAGCGCCTCGTGGAGGCCAACGGGGGGCGCGCGGTGGACGTGGTGTTCGAGATGGCGGGGGGCGCGGTGTTCGAGGCCTCCTACCGCGCGCTGGCTCCGTTCGGGAGGCTGGTGGTGTGCGGGATCGCCTCGCAGGAGCCCAACAAGGTGTCCAGCGGATCGCTGTTGCGCCACTCGCGGGCGGTGGTGGGCTTCTACATCTTCCACTGTCTGGAGGAGGGGCGCTCGGGGATGTTCGCGCAAGCTCTGGAGGATCTCTTCGCGCGGGTGGGATCGGACCCCGCCCACCCGGAGCTGAGGGTGGTGGTGGGACACACCTACCCGCTGGAGGAGGCGGGGCGGGCCCATGTGGAGATGCGCGAGCGGCGCACCACGGGCAAGCTGTTGCTGGACCCGTCCGCGTGATGTTGAAGCAGGTCGTCGAGGGCGATGTGAACATGCGCGAGCGGCGCACCACGGGCAAGCTGTTGCTGGACCCGTCCGCGTGATGTTGAAGCAGGTCGTCGAGGGCGATGTGAACATGCGCGAGCGGCGCACGACGGGCAAGCTGTTGCTGGACCCGTCCGCGTGATGTTGAAGCAGGTCGTCGAGGGCGATGTGAACATGCGCGAGCGGCGCACGACGGGTAAGCTGCTGTTGGACCCGGCGCTTCGACTGATGAAACCGATCCCGCCCGCCCCGGCTCGCCGGCCCGCGGCCAGCCGCGCCACCCTCTAGCGCGAACGCCGTAAGCTCCCATACCGTTATGGCCAAGTCATTTGCCGAGCTCGGGCTGACCGAGCGAACCCTGAAGGCTCTGCGCGAGGTGGGCTACGAGTCGCCGAGCCCGATCCAGGAGCAGACGATCCCGCTGCTGCTGGAAGGGCGGGACGTGATCGGCCAAGCGCAGACGGGCACGGGCAAGACGGCGGCGTTTGGGCTGCCGATCATGGAGTACGTGGACGCGGAGGAGCGGGAGGTGCAGGCGCTGGTGCTGACGCCGACGCGGGAGCTGTGCATCCAGGTGACGCAGGCGCTGCGGGCGTACGGGGCGCATGCGGGGGTGGACGTGGTGGCGGTCTTCGGGGGTGCCCCGATCCGCTCCCAGCAGGCGCAGCTGCGCTCGGGGGGGCACGTGGTGGTGGGGACGGTGGGGAGGGTGCTGGATCTGATCTCGCGCCACTCGCTGGTGCTGCACGACTGCCGCTTCGTGGTGTTGGACGAGGCGGACGAGATGCTCGACCTGGGCTTCCTGGAGGATGTGGAGCGCATCCTCTCGATGACCCCGAGCGGCCGGCAGACGGCGCTGTTCAGCGCGACGATGCCCCCGCCGATCCGCAAGCTGGCGGATGGGTACCTGTACGACCCGGTGACTGTGAAGGTGAAGGCGGCGACGCTGACGATCGACACGGTGGCGCAGTTCCAGCTCCCGGTGGACTCCAAGCAGAAGGCGGACAAGCTGGTGGAGGTGCTGCGCGAGGAGATGAAGTCGCCCGCTCGTCCTGGATCCCCCACCCGCCCAGGGAGCGCCCCGGAGGACATGCAGACGATCGTGTTCGTGCGCACGAAGGTGCGCTGCGATCAGCTGCACCGCACGTTGCGCGACCGGGGGATGAACGTGCGGGCGCTGCACGGGGACATGACGCAGGGCTCGCGGGACGGGGTGATGCTGGCGTTCAAGGGGGGGCGGGTGCCGATCCTGGTGGCGACTGACGTGGCGGCGCGGGGCCTTGACATCTCGACGGTGACGCACGTGATCAACTACGACGTGCCGACCTCCCCGGACACCTACGTGCACCGCATCGGGCGCACCGGGCGGGTGGGCCGCTCGGGCAGGGCGATCACGTTCGTGGAGGACCGCCAGAAGCGGGAGCTGGAGGCGATCGAGCGCCACATCGGCACGTCGGTCGCGCCGTGGGAGAAGGGCGCGACGGCGCCCCCCACGCCGGTGCAGGAGCGTCCGCGCCGGCACTCCAAGCCGCACATCTCGCGCGACGGCTCGGAGCCCCACGCCAAGCTTGTCCTCGCGGGCGGCCGCGCGGGGGGGGTGCGGGTGGCGGACATCGTGGGGGTGGTCACCTCGGCGACGGGCCTGGATGGGGAGGCGGTCAGGGACGTGCAGGTGCTGGACCGCTTCTCGTTCCTGTCGGTGCCGGCGACGGAGGCGGACAGGGTGATCGAGGCGCTGCGGGACCGCACGGTGCGTGGCCACCCGGTGCGGTTGGAGCGGGTGACGGGCTAGCGCGGCGGCGCGCGGCGTCATCGAGACGGCCCCAAGCGACGGTAACGTGCTCGCAAGCATGAGTTCAGCACCTGCTCAAATCGACCTTCGACGGCTACGCGCTCGACGGGAGGAGATCCTGAGGCACGCCGCAGACCATGGCGCGCGCAACGTGCGTGTATTCGGCTCGGTGGTGCGCGGTGAGTCGGATGCGTCGAGCGACGTGGACCTCTTGGTCGAGATGGAACCGGGGCGCAGCCTGATCGACCTCGTGGGGCTGTGGCAGGACTTGGAGGACGCGCTCGGCACCCATGTCGATGTGCTCAGCGACGGCGGCGTAAGCCCGCATCTGCGCGAGCGCATCTACGCCGAGGCCGTGGCCCTGTGAGGGACGAGCGTGTCTATTTGCTGCACGCCATCGAGGCGATCGATGCGGTCTCGAGCTACACGGTGGATGGCCGTGAAGCGTTCTTCTCAGACGGCAAGACCCAGGACGCCGTCATCCGCAACATCGAGATCATCGGCCAGGCGGTCAAGGGAATCTCGGACGGCACACGCGCTTTGGAGCCAGCGGTGCCCTGGCGGCAGATCGCCGGTATGCGTGACAAGCTCATACACGAATACTTCGGCGTGGATCTCGCGCTCGTCTGGGACGTGGTGGAGCGCGAATTGCCGGTCTTGCGCCCGCAACTGGAGAAGCTGAGCCAACACCTTGCGGACCACTCAAGTTCGGCGGATCGCCCAGCTTCTTAGTCTTCCTGGTCGATTCCGCGGGCCAAGTAGCGCAACGCTCGCTATCGTGCGCGGCTCACCCCGAGAGACGAGCAAGGAGACCTGCCAAGCATGTCAACCGCCACGATGCAGACCACAGAGGGCGCGATCACCTTCGAGTTGTTCGACGAGGACGCCCCGAAGACGGTGGCGAACTTCCGCAAGCTCGCCTCTGAGGGCTTTTACGACGGGCTTACGTTCCACCGGGTGATCAAGGACTTCATGATCCAGGGGGGCTGCCCGCAGGGCACGGGCACGGGGGGCCCGGGGTACAAGTTCGAGGACGAGATCAACCCCCACAAGGTGGTGCGGGGAGCGCTGGCGATGGCGAACGCGGGCCCGAACACGAATGGCTCGCAGTTCTTCATCGTGACGGCCAAGAAGGCGTCGTGGCTGGATGGCAAGCACACGGTGTTCGGGGAGGTCACCGACGGCATCGACGTGGTGGATCGCCTGGAGGGCGTGGCCACGGACGGGGCGGATCGCCCGGTGGAGCCGATCGGGATCGCCTCGATCGAGCTGTCTGAGTAGGGACCCGCCACATGTGGCGGGTCTGGAACGGCCACATGTGGCCGTTCCCGGCAGGGCCGCATGCGGCCCTGCCCCGGCCGGTACATGTACCGGCCGGCTCGCAGCCGCACATGTGCGGCTGCGTCGGGGGGCGCATGCGCCCCCCGACCGATCGGCGCATGCGCCGATCGGAACATCATCTTCTTACAAGCGTGCGCCGATCGGAACAAATTGGCTCCAGGGCCAGACGAGACCGCGATCGGGGTGTAGCCTCTGTACTGAGCACAAACCAGCACGGGAGGCCCCACGATGGCGACTGTCGAGCAGCACGCAACCGAAATCCACAACGGCGCGGGCAACGGCGCGACGGCAACTGTGACGGGATCGGAGATCCCGGTCGAAAACCCGGCGACGGGGGAGATCGTCACGACGGTGCCGGACCTGGACGCGGCGGCGGTGGCGGAGCTGGCGCGCAAGGGCCGGGCGGCGCAGCCGACGTGGGAGGCGTATGGCTTCGAGGGTCGCGGGCGGGTGCTGCTGCGGATGCAGAAGTGGGTGATGGACAACGCGGATCGGATCGTGCGGACGATCGTGTCGGAGACGGGCAAGACCTATGAGGATGCGCAGCTGGCGGAGATCTCCTACGGGGGCGGGGCATTCGGCTTCTGGGCCAAGCACGCCGAGGAGTATCTGGGGGACGAGCGGGTGCGCTCGAGCACTGTGTTCGTGAAGGGCAAGAAGCTGATCCTGCGCTACCGCCCGCTGGGCTTGGTGGGGGTGATCGGCCCGTGGAACTACCCGCTGACGAACTCCTTCGGGGACTGCATCCCGGCGCTGGCGGCGGGCAACAGCGTGATCCTGAAGCCCTCGGAGGTGACGCCGCTGACCTCGCTGCTGTTGGCGGAGGGCCTGCGCGAGTGCGGGATTCCGGAGGATGTATTCCAGGTGGCTACGGGCCGCGGGGAGACGGGGGCGGCGCTGATCGGGGAGGTGGACATGATCATGTTCACGGGCTCCACGCGCACGGGTCGCAAGGTGGCGGAGGCGGCGGCCCGGAGGCTGATCCCGTCATCGCTGGAGCTGGGGGGCAAGGACCCGATGATCGTGCTGGCGGACGCGGACCTGGAGCGGGCGGCGAACGTGGCGACGTACTACTCGATGCAGAACTCCGGCCAGACGTGCATCTCGATCGAGCGGGCCTACGTGGAGGCCCCGGTGTATGAGGAGTTCGTGGCGAAGGTCACCGACAAGGTGCGCGCCCTGCGCCAGGGCCGCCCGGACGGGGGCCCGGGGACGGTGGAGGTGGGCTCGATGACGTTCCCCCCGCAGGTGGAGATCGTGGAGGACCACGTCAACGACGCGCTCGCCAAGGGCGCGCGGGCGCTCACCGGCGGCCACCGGGGCACGGGCGAGGGGCACTACTTCGAGCCGACGGTGCTAGTGGACGTGGACCACTCGATGAAGATCATGCAGGAGGAGACGTTCGGCCCGACGCTGCCGATCATGAAGGTGCGCGACGCCGACGAGGCGGTACGGCTGGCCAACGACTCCCCGTACGGCCTCGCGGGGTCGGTGTTCAGCAGGGACACGGAGAAGGGCGAGCAGATCGCGCGGCGGGTGGAAGCGGGGGCGGTGTGCGTGAACGACGCGATCATCAACTTCGCCGCCCTGGAGCTGCCGATGGGCGGGGTCAAGGAATCCGGCCTCGGCTCCCGCCACGGGGCGGGGGGCATCCGCAAGTATTGCCAGCAGCAGGCGCTCCTGGTCACGCCGCGGCTGGCGCTGAAGCGCGAACCGCACTTCTTCCCCTACACCCGCCGCGGCACCAAGCGGCTGGGCAAAGCCTTGAAGTTGCTGTACGGCCGGGGCAAGCGGGATTGAATGTGGAGGGCCCGCCAAGGCGGGCCCTCCCACAGCTCAGCAAATAGCTCCTATCGCATCTCTTACGCTAGCGAAATCTCCAGTAGCTGCTCCAGCTCCGCGATCGTGCTCTCGGGGGCGGTGTGGTGCACGGTGGCCATCCCCAGCTCGGAGGCGGGGGGGAGGTTGAAGGGGAGGTCGTCGACGAACACGCAGCGCGCGGGCTCGTGCCCGATGGCCTGGGCGCCGAGCTCGTAGATGCGGGGGGCGGGCTTGCGGATGCCGACCTCGCCGGAGATGACGACCCCGTCGAACAGCTCGGCGAGCAGCTCGCGGGGGTAGCGGGTGGTGCCCCAGGAGTTGGAGATCAGCCCGGTGGCGATCCCCGCGCGGCGGGCGGTGCGGACGGCGTGGACCATGGACTCCTCGAGGGTGGCCCCGGAGAAGAGCCGGTCGATGACGCCCTCGTGGGAGGCCAGGCCGAGCAGGCGACCGAGGTGGGCCTCGAAGTCGGCCTCACCGATACGGCCCTCCTCGAAGCCGATCAACAGCTCGCGGGCGGCGTCATTGCCGCGGAATGCCTGGGCCAGCGCAGCGGGATCGAGGCCCTCCTGCTCGCAGAAGGCGGAGAAGGAGCGGAACAGGTTGGTGGTCATCACCCCGCCCCAGTCGACGAGCAGTGCGGTGATCGCGCCGTTGCCTGTGTGCTCGGCGGTCGCTCGGCCCTCGTCGGCGGCGGCCTGTGGCCCTTCGACTTCGGCCACGACCTCCATGGACTCGGACTCGGCCGCTGTGCGCTCGACGCTCTCACTCACCGAACGCCACCTCCTCGGCGTGGGCGGCGAGGAGCAGGACGCCCTCGCCGAAGTGCTTGAGGTAGGGGTCGTCGGTGGTGCCGGCGAGGGCGCGCTTGTAGTTGCCCTCCATGAACACGGTCATCTTCCACACGGCGAGGGTGACGTACCAGCGCAGGTCGCCCATGGAGCGCCCGGTGCGCCCTTCGTAGCGGGCGATCAGCTCGGCGCGGGTGGGGAAGCCGTCGGCCTTGGTGACGCTGCCCAAGGAGTCCCGGATGCCCCCGGGGGGGTCGTCGGCCTGTCCCCAAATCATGCAGAGGTAGCCGAGGTCGGCGAGGGGGTCGCCGATGGTGGCCATCTCCCAGTCGAGCACCGCGGTGAGGCACGTGGGGGCGGAGGTGGCGAACATGGTGTTGCCGAGGCGGTAGTCCCCGTGCACGACGGTGGCGGGGCCGGATTCCGGCAGGTGCTCGGCGAGCCAGCCGGCGACCCGTTCGACGGCGGGGATTTCGCGGGTCTTGTTGAGCTCCCACAGGCCGGAGAAGCGCCGCAGCTGGCGCTCGAGGTAGCCGGTGGGCTTGCCGAAGTCCTCAAGGCCGGCGGCGCGCCAGTCCACGCCGTGGATCTCGACAAGCGCATCGACGAGCTCATCGCCGATGCGCCGGCGCTCGGCGGGGTCGTCGAGGGCGGGGGGGAGGCTGAACACGATCGCCTCGCCCGCGACGCGCTCCATCACGTAGAAGGGGCAGCCGATCGTGGCGGGGTCGTCCTGCACGGCGAGCACGGTGGGGACCCGCGCGGGGGTGTCGTGCAGGGCGCGCAGCAGGCGGGCCTCGCGCAGCACGTCGTGGGCGCTGGGCGGCAACGGGGGCCGGGGGGGGCGGCGCAGGATCAGCTCGGAGCCGTCCTCGCGCTCGATCAGGTAGGTGACGTTGGAGTGCCCCTCGCCGATCGGGCTGGCGCGCAGCTCCCCGCCGCCGAGGCGGTGGGCGTCGAGGAACTCGCGCAGGGGCTCGAGCACGAGCAGGGGGGGCCGCTCATTGGCGTGGGCGTCGGCGTGGGTGAGGACGACGTCGTCGGGGGCGGCGGGGGCGCTCATCGGCCGCAACGGTATCCCAAGCACTAGGCTCACGGCAATGTCCCGTGGGCGCGCTGGGTCCAGCTGCAAGCCGGCTCGCGTGGGCTTGAGAAGGCGCAGGCGACCGCAACATCCTCTTCGTTAGGGTGTCTTAAGCGAGCGCACGGCAACGTGCCACCCCTTCCCCGAGGCGGCATGGGCTGCTCCACGAGCACGTCCGCGCGTCGTCTGCAACCCCACGACGGATTGGAGTTCTCTGCATGCTGCGTATCCGCGTACCGGTCCTCTGTGCAGTGCTGGTTGTCTGCTCGGCCCTCGTCGCCGCGGCGGTGGGCGCCGCCCCGGCGCTGGCGTCGCACAACCAGACGGTCTTCTTCGAGGGGGGACAGGAGCTGCTCGAACCGCGCTCGCGCGAAAAGGCGATCGCCCAGATGGAGCACCTGGGGGTGGGGGCGCTGCGGGTGGAGCTGTACTGGCACGACGTGGCGCCGAGCCCGAACGCCACCAAGCGCCCCAGCTTCGACGCGACCAACCCGGGGGCGTATAACTGGGGCCCCTACGACTGGCTGCTGGGGAAGGCCAAGGAATTGAACTGGCCGGTGCTGCTCACGGTGACCTCGCCGACGCCGCGGTGGGCTAGCGCCAACCACACCACCGTCGGCAGCCCCAACTGGAAGGACTTCCAGGAATTCATGACCGCGGTGGGCCACCACTACGGCTCGCAGGTGGCGCTGTTTGCGATCTGGAACGAGCCCAACGACGCGGCGTTTCTGTTGCCGCAGTTCAACGCCAACGGCTCCCCGGCTTCGCCGCGCATCTACAGGGGCCTCTTCCAGGCGGGCTACGCGGGTTTGCAGGCGGCGGGCCTGGCGCACCCGAAGGTGCTGATGGGGGAAACGGCGCCGGTTGGGGAAGACAGCCTCAGTCGCTCCTACATCCGCGTGGCGGGGCTGCTGCACGACGTGGCGCCGCTGGCGTTCCTGCGGGGGACGCTATGCCTGAACTCCCACTATGGGAAGGCGGGCTCATGCGGATCGCTGCCGGCGTACGGGTACTCCCACCACGCGTACACCACGCGGCAGGGTCCGCTGTGGCACCCGGTGGAGCCCGACGACGTGACGATCGGGACGCTCTCGCGCCTGGAACACGCGCTCGACGCCTCCGCACGGTCGGGGGCGATCCGTGCGGGAATGCCGATCTACCTGACGGAGTTCGGGGTGCAGAGCAAGCCCAACAGGTACTACGGGGTGCCGGCGGCAAAGCAAGCGGAATGGGATGCGCTCTCGGAATACATCGCCTGGCGCGACCCGCGGGTGGCGGCCTTCTCGCAGTACCTGCTGCGCGACGACCCCGTGGGGGGCCCCCCGGGCTCGGGTGTCCACGGCGGTCGGGTGGGCTTCCAGACGGGCCTGGAGTACGTGAGCGGAAGCTTCAAGCCGCTCTACTTCGGATGGCCGGTGCCTGTGGTTGTTTCAAGGCAGGGCCACGGCTTCTCCCTGTGGGGCAGGGCGCGTCCCGCGACAGAAGCCACCAAGGTGACGATCCTCGTCAGGACCAGGGGCGCCAGGAAGTACAAGGTCCTCAAGACCCAGAGCACGGACTCGCTGGGGTACTGGAGCTTCACCTCGACGGTGGCGGGCGTGAGCTGGCGGGTGCGGTGGACGAGCCCAACGGGCGTGAAATACGAAGGGCCCCCGATCGGGGCTACGTAGGCTCGTCCCATCGGGGGCGTAGGTGCAGATATGAAAAATCCGAGTTGTGTGTAACGATCGTTATACGCTGCCCTGAAAAGATATCTACACACAGACAGTCCCCTGCAAACGGGTCCACCCGCGTCCATCCGCCGGAAAGGTTGCGAGCAGCCCGGCGTCGCCCCCTAAAGTTGGGAGGGCGATGCCGGAGCTGCCCGAGGTAGAGATCACGGCCCGAAGGCTTGACGGCGCGCTGCGGGGCGCCACGATCGAAGGGGCGCTGGCACCGGGCATCAATGCCCTGAAGACCTACGACCCGGCGCTCGCGGAGCTGGCGGGCCGCGAGATCCTGGGTGTGCGCCGGCGGGGGAAGCACCTGATCGTGGAGGTTGAGGGACCCTCCCGACCTGATGGCGCTCCCCTGTCGGAGAGCCCCCAAACGCTGGCGCTGCTGATCCACCTGATGTCGGCGGGCAGGCTGCAGCTATACGACAAGCGCGCGGGCCCGCGGGACCGCACCTCGCGCCTGCTCGTGCAGGTGCGCCTGGCGGAAAACGGCGGAACCGAGGCGGAGCTGCGCCTGCGGGAGTTCGGCTCCAAGCAGGCGGCGTGGGTGAAGCTGCTGCGCGGCGAGGAGCTGGAGCGGGAGGAGGCGCTGGCGACCCTTGGGCCGGAAGCGTGGCCTGACCCGGGAGACCCGGTACAGCTCAAGAGCCTCCTCGACGCCCCCCGCCCGCTGCACACGATGCTGCGCGACCAGCGCACGATCGCCGGCATCGGGCGCTCATGGGTCGATGAGATCCTATGGGAGGCGCGTCTCTCCCCCTACAAGCGGGGCGCGGACCTCGAACCGGAGGAGGCGCGGCGGCTGCGGGAGGCGATCGTGGGCACCCTGGGGGCGGCGCTCGAGTACTACGAGCGGACGATCTCGCTGCCGATCCCGGACAGGCTGCCGATGCCCCTGCGGGTGCACCGCCACGAGGGCGAGCCCTGCCCCCGCTGCGGGGAGACGCTGCGGGCGGTGCACTTCGAGGACTACGTGATCGCCTACTGCCCCGCCTGCCAGACGGAGGGGAAGGTGCTCAAGGACCGGCGGCTCTCGCGCCTGTTGAAGTAGCCGTACATGAACGAGTTTCTCCCGTCCTCCCCACGGTTGAAGTAGGGTCCCGCCCGTGATCGAGCAGGGAGAGATGGCCCCCGACTTCGAGTTGCCCGACCAGGACGGCGGGGTCGTGCGGCTGTCAGATCTGCGAGGGGCTCCGGTGGTGGTCTACTTCTACCCGAAGGCGGACACGTCGGGATGCACGGTGCAGGCGTGCGGGGTGCGCGATCACAGCCCCGACTACAACACGGCGGGAGCGACGGTGCTGGGCATCTCCCCGGACCCGGTGGCGAAGGTGAAGAAGTTCCACGACAAGCACGACCTGGGTTTCACGCTGCTGGCGGACGAGGATCACGCGGTTGCGGAGAGCTACGGGGTGTGGGCACAAAAGTCGATGTACGGAAAAACGTACTGGGGGGTGCTGCGGACGACGTTCATCGTGGCCCCGGACGGGAGGGTCGCCCAAGTGCTGCATAAGGTGAAGCCGGCGACCCACGACGAGCTGGCGCTAGGGGCGTTGGCGCAGACAGGTTAGACGGCGGCCGACTCCACGCAGCCCAGGTTAGGCGGCGGCCAACTCCACGGACTCGGCTACCGACCCGCTACCCGAGAACTGCATGGCGCCATCCTCGATGGCGCCGAACTTGAGGCTGAGGATGTCAAGCGCGTAGTTCTGGTACAGGCGCCACGGCGCCTTGGACCCCTGCTTGGGGAACTCCTCGATGTGGCGCAAGACGTAGCTCGAGGAGAAGTCGATGAACGGCTGCGGGGCGACCGAGGGGTCGCGGTTCTGTGGGGTGCACAGTCGGTATCCGTGCGCGTCCATGTGGTTGAGCAGGCGGCAGACGTACTCGCAGGTGAGGTCGCACTTGAGCGTCCACGAGGCGTTGGTGTAGCCAAGGGCCATCGCCAGGTTGGGCACGCCGCTGAGCATCATGCCCTTGTAGCTCATTGTCTGCGGCAGCTCGACGTCGCGGCCGTCGACGGCGATCCGCATGCCCCCCAACGCGAGCAGGCTGAGGCCGGTTGCGGTGACGATCAGATCGGCCTGCAGCTCGGCGCCGGACTCCAGCCGCAGGCCGTGCTCGGTGAAGGTGTCGATGCGATCGGTGACCACCGAGGCGCGGCCGGCGCGGATCGCTTCGAAGAGGTCGCCATCGGGTACCAGGCACAGGCGCTGATCCCACGGGTTGTAGTTGGGGTTGAAGTGGGTGTCGATGTCGTACCCGGAGGGGAGGTGGCGCTCGAGGCGCTTGCGGATGAACGCCTTCATCGCCTCGGGTCGGCGCCGGGAGAGCTGGAAGCTGAACATGGTGAGGAGGACGCTCTTCCAGCGCATGATCGGATAGACGGCCTTTGCCGACAGCACCCGGCGCAGGGCCCCCGCGAGTGGGTCTTCGGCGGGCAGCGACACGATGTAACTGGGCGAGCGCTGGAGCATGGTGACGTGCGCGGCGCTGTGGGCCATCGCGGGGAGCAGCGTCACCGCGGTCGCTCCGCTGCCGATCACCACCACGCGCTTGCCGGCGTAGTCGATGTCGTCGGTCCACTGCTGGGGGTGCACGATGCGCCCGGCGAAGCGCTCGGTGCCCTTGAAGTCCGGGGTGTAGCCCGCGTCGTAGCGGTAGTAGCCGCTGCACATCAACAGGAACCCGCAGCTCAGGCGCGCGGTCTCCCCGGTGTCACTGCGCTCCGCCTCCACGATCCAGCGGGCGTCCGCGGTGGAGAACTCGGCGCGCACCACGCGGTGGTGGAAGCGGACCTTGCGGTCGATGCCGTAGTCGCTTGCGGTCTGGCGGACATAGTCGAGGATGGACGGGCCGTCGGCGATCGCCTTGGCCCCCTGCCACGGTCGGAAGGAGTAGCCCAGGGTGTACATGTCCGAGTCGGAGCGGATGCCGGGGTACCTGAACAGGTCCCAGGTTCCGCCGATGCAGTCCCGGGCCTCGAGGATCGCGTAGGTCTTGCCGGGGCAGTTGGCCTGCAGGTGGTAGCCCGCGCCGATGCCGGACAGGCCGGCCCCGACGATCAGCACGTCAATGTGTTCGAGTGACATTTCAGCCATCCAGGTTTCAGTCAGCGGGCGGTCGGCGCGGGGAGGTACTCGATCTCGGGGGAGCGCAGGGCGATGCCCAAGCCCCGCAGGGAGACGCGGCCGGTCTCGGGGTAGAAGCACATGTCGCCGGACTCGCGGGTGCCGTAGGCGAGGTAGGTGAGTCCCTGCTCGCCGGCGCGCAGGGCGTGCGCGATCCCGGTGGCGGGGGGGCGGGAGACGACGTCGCCGGCGCTAAGGGGGCGCTCTTCGGGGCCGTCGGGTCCGCCGCCGCGGGGCCAGAGCTCGAGGACGCCGTCGCCGTTGAGCACGACGAAGATCTCCTCCTCCTGGGAGTGGCAGTGGGCGGGGGGCCCCTGCTGGCCGGGGG
>Ga0210408_10003028_pt1 | contig 15733 bp, 15 predicted proteins | sample IncBWH4MmetaG_FD_155471 | JGI IMG/M metagenome (GOLD analysis project Ga0210408, IMG submission 155471) | Forest soil microbial communities from Barre Woods Harvard Forest LTER site, Petersham, Massachusetts, United States - Inc-BW-H-4-M | ecosystem: Environmental > Terrestrial > Soil >...
CTGCAACTCGACTGCATGAAGCCGGAATCGCTAGTAATGGCGTATCAGATCGACGCCGTGAATACGTTCCCGGGCCTTGTACACACCGCCCGTCACATCACGAAAGTGAGTTGTACTAGAAGTCGCCGCGCTAACCGCAAGGAGGCAGGCGCCCAAGGTATGACCCATGATTGGGGTGAAGTCGTAACAAGGTAGCCGTAGGAGAACCTGCGGCTGGATCACCTCCTTTCTAAAGTAGTCGTGGCTCCACCCGCTATGGTGTGCGGGTCATGCCACGCATTGCATCCCTAAGCCCTCACGAGCCGCGGGGATGCACGCTTCGAGTTACTCGCACTGCCCTTCTTCGGCTCCGGCTGAAGTCACGGCAGATTCGGGCAGATTCTGGCAGATCGTATGAGGGTTGTCGTAAGAGCGAAAAAATCTGCGTGACAAAGGGCCGTCCGCCACTGGCGGGCGGCCTTTTCTGTTCAGCGGCCCTCTTTTTGCGCCCTCTCCGCTCTTTCTCAGACAGGGGAAGTCCTGTTCGGTCCTAGTTCCGCCATTTTTTTCTCGACGCGCTCCGTTCCTAGTTCGAGTGTCCGAAATCCACAGAAGACATTCCCAAATCAGGAGCAGTGTTCCACGGTGGAACACCAAAACGGGAATTTACGCCCGGAGAACAAATGGCGAATGTGATAACCTATGGATATATAACTATTTAGGTTAGTTCCGTTTTGGGAATGGCGTGGATTCATTCTTGCTCTTGACTGGAGCATTCTAATCCAGCTTCATTGGGCAAGTTCATGCGCCGTGGAACACTTCATTTGCGGATTGCACGCAAGGCCGTGCCGGTAACCAATAATTGGTTCGCACTTACCGGAAAGAATGGCCGCAGGGCACGTGTATGCTTCAAATGGACCGTCGAAATCTCAGGCGTCTCCTTCTGCCACATCATCGCAATATGTTTGCTAGTCCTGGTAATTACTTCCGCGTTTGGATCCCTCTTAGCCCTAGTTCTCGTAGGTTTACACCTGTGTCCGATGTCCCTTGCGACCGAACTCTTTCGCCAATGCGAAATAGGAAGTCTATCGTCGGGAGTGATTTCCGTTCTTCTCAGTCACCGATCACGGAGATGATAGTTCCACTTATCCCATCCTTGGCGCATGCGCCGCTGGCCTGGCAAACTGCACGGGTTTGCCCACCAGAAATGTGAAATATTTTTACTACAGCCATAAATATGGCACAATAAGGTCATGCGTACGACTGTTGACATTCCAGATCCGGTCTATCGACGCCTGAAAAGCCGCGCCGCCAGCGAAGGCCGGCCTGCCAAGGAATTGATTCTTCGCGGGGTCGAGTTGATCCTGAAAAAAGGCCCGCGCAAGTCGCGGCGGAGGGTCAAGCTTCCACTCATAAGGTCCAAGCAGCCCGGCACGCTCGAACTCGACAATGCCAGAATCTACGAAATTATTTCTTTTCCCTGATATCAACGTTTGGGTGGCGCTCACTTACGACAGGCATGTCCACCACATCGCCGCCCTCAAGTGGTTCGAGAATCTCCCGCCCATGGCGCGTCTCTTTTTCTCTCGCCACACGCAGCTTGGACTGCTTCGGCTCTTGAGCGCGGCGGCTGTCATGGGCCCCGACCAGGCAAAAAGTCAGCAGGAAGCCTGGAAAGTCTACGACCACTGGCTTCAAGACGAGCGAGTCGAGTACCTGGAAGAACCTGGCGGATTAGAATCACAGTTTCGCGCGCTAACTCGCTCACCTCATGCCTCCCCAAAGGATTGGGGTGATTCCTATCTGCTCGCTTTTGCCTCTGCCGCTGACCTTCGTCTTGTTACTTTCGATCAGGCACTGGGTCAAAAGGGCACAAACGTCTTGCTACTTCAATAGGTGGCCAGGCACCTTGGCCGAGCACTCAGCCCGGTGCCCGTCGCACGACAGTGTCTCAAATGGTACAGATTTCCTTTCAACGAAACTCCTAGACTCACTCCGCGTGGGAATTCGTTGCTCCGCGGGTATCAGCGCATTCCACGACATCAGTTCGCCTGATCCATCCGCCCGGCAAAGAATGGAGATAGCGATATGCTCGGATTAATCGCGGCAGTCTTGATTGTTCTCTGGTTGCTTGGGTATCTGGCATTTCACGTCAGCGCCGCCTTAATCCACCTCTTGCTTATCGTGGGTATTGTGCTGCTCGTTTTGCATTTCGTGAGGGGCAGTTCAAGAACAACGTAGGTGACCGCCAGCCGCCCTACTCGTGGAATCGCAAAGCTGCCCGGGTGAATTTGGCATCCGTATCTGGCATTCCTTTATGGTTTGGGCCCAAGGTCGAAGAAGTCAATCCGTGAAAAAAGGGGAGTGACTTTTCACTCCTCAGATTCAAAAAAGGGGAGAACTCATGAAGAATAAACTGTTGCTGAGTATGTTCGCCGTATCCACGCTGTTGCTGGTGCCAGCGATTGGTTCCAGCAGCGAGGACAAGGACACCGAAGTCCGGACGTTGACTGGCTGTTTGACTAAGGCTGAGGGCGCTCACGAGTACAAGCTGACCACCGAAAATGGCGGCACCTGGGAGCTCCACAGCAAGACCGTCCGGCTTTCGCCTCACAGGGGTCACACTGTAACCGTGACCGGCAAAGTGCGCCATGCCGACATGCATGAGGCCAAAGAGAAGGCCAAGGATGAAATGAAAGAGCATGGCATGGACAAGGATGCCGCCGAGCATGGCCACCTCAAGGTGACAAGCCTCAGCATGGTCAGCGATAGCTGCAAGCGCTAACGACAGCATCCTGGGAACAATGTGAGGGAAAGCTTAGAGCCTTTCCTTCGCGCTCTTCGCAAACCGTGCCGGCATTTACCCTTCACGGCAGCGGGAACAAGTGTGGCTTCTGGCATCGGAAAGTCTTTGCAGCCATCAGTGAGCAAGGCACAACCGCCCTCGATCGCGACAGCCAGGTACACTTCCCAGCCCCCAATCGAGACCGTTCGGAAACCTGCTTTGACCGCCGATACCGGATAGAACCCGGGCGCACACTTACTGCACAATGGCCGTCATGCAGGGCGGGACTAGCCGCTCTGAATCGCAGGAAAAAGTGTGAGGAACGATTTATGCTGCCCATTCGCATCGTAGCCATTCCAACGGAAGTCGCCGAAGCAGTCCGCGCCACCCTTCGCGCGCACATTTATGGATTTCCCGCGCATGCAGAAGTGGCCACCGATCCTGCTCCCTGCCGCCATTGCCTGCGCACCTTCGTCGTAGGCCAGGAGCGCAGAATACTTTTTACCTACAACCGTTTCACCGGCGTCGAACCGCTTCCACAACCCGGCCCCGTCTATGTTCACGCGGACGTCTGCCCGCGTTATGCTGAGGACGCCGGTTTTCCTGAGGAGCTTCGCGGCAGCCCGCGCACTGTCGAGGCTTACGCGCATGGTCGCCGACTTTTAGCACAGGAATACGTGGCGGATGGCAAATTCGAGCCCGTCATCGAAGAACTGCTTGCCCAACCTGGCGCCGACTATCTGCAGGTCAACAGTACCACGGCTGGCTGCTTCACTTTCCGCATCGAGCGTGCCGCCGCCAAATAAAATAGCTTCGGGGGAGACGAATAGCATCTCCCCTCTCTCCAACGCCTCGCTCTGCCTGGATTCCCTGCCAGGTGCAGGCCGCACCCGGCTTGGGCCGTTCTCCAAACCCTCCCTCGAACGATTGCAAACCAGCAATCTTGGGAGTACGCTCAGGCAAGCCTCACCCCTCCCAGTCCTCTGCCCATAGCTTTGTGAGGCGCGCCAAGTCCGGGCTTGCCGGACTGCCAGCATCCGGAGCCGGAGGAACCTCATGATAGCCGACAGCAAAGCCATCGTTCGGACTCTCTACGAAGAAGTTTGGAACAAGCGCCGGCTCGAACTCCTCGACGAAATCATCGCCCCCAGTCATGCTCTTCACGATCCCAACCTCACGGGTTCAGCGGTTGGTCCAGAGGCCTACAAACGCCAAATCTCTCGGTTCATCGCCGGGATGCCTGATTTGCACTTCACGCTGGAAGACTTCATCGGCGAAAAGGAGAAGCTGGCCGTCGCGTGGACGATTTCGGGGACCCACAAGGGCGAGTTCATGGGCATTCCCGCCACGGATAAGAAGGTGGCTATAGATGGAATCACCATTCATCACCTCGTAAACGAAAAAATCATGGATTCTTACGTCAGTTGGGATGCTTGGGGCCTGATGCAGCAACTCGGTGTTGTCCCTTCCCTCGGTGAGCCTAAAGCTGCTGCTGCTCACTGATCCTTTATCCCGAAAGGAAGACATCTCGCAGTTTGCACGGTGCAACCGCCTTGTTCGAGCACTGTAACGGTATCCGCTTTTCCTTCACTACTCAGCAGGAGGAAGTACACCATGGGGGGAAAGGCTTGCCTCGCACTCGACGCCATCTATGATATTTTGATTACCGATGCCGACGGGCAGCACCTCGAATTGGAAACCTTTAAGGACTTGGATACTGCCCAGCGGCGCTTCCCTACGCTCGCTGCCCAATATCCCGGTACGAAAATCACTCTTTGGCATCGCCACACCCGGGCTATCCTCGCCGAAACCGACGGCTACTAAGTCCAACGGCAAACCTGACTTTCAGTCCAAGAGCGCTTCCCTAGCTTTCTTTCAGCTCGCACCGCGAAGGCGTTTCCTCGATTCGAACTATTGAATCTTTCGATTGGCTTTCCTGGAATTTCCCAACCGATTGCTTCGCCCCAAGAGTAAAATGATGGCCGGCCCTCGAAAGGAGAATCGGATGCCAAAGACGAGCAACGCTTCCTTGCCAAGCGCGGGAAAGCCGCAAACAGCATCGACGCGCCCGACAACCGAGGAGATTGCCCTGCGCGCCTATCATATTTACTTGGAGCGCGACGGCGCACCCGGAGACGCGCTCGACGATTGGACGCGCGCCGAACGCGAGCTCCAGGAAGAAACCGGTAAGCCTCGCCGCAAGCCGGGGCCGAAATTGGTCGTCGCCTAAAATTCGCCGTCGTCAAGAACCCTCTCTCCAAGCACCAGAGTAACTCGGGAGCGCGGAAGGCCTTCCGCGTCCGAGCGAAATTCCAAAGACCTGCCCATTCACAAGGGGATGCCACGGTGTAGACTACCTCCTCGCTGGAGGCTGGCTTCCTCTATGCCGACCACTCAAGCAAGACAAGAACACATTCGCATTGGCGTGGACCTCGGCGGCACCAAGATTGAGTTCGTGGCGCTCGAACGAGATGGGAGGGAACTGCACCGGCACCGCATCGCTACGCCGCGCTTTGATTATGAAGCGACGGTGCGCGCCGTCGCGGAAGCCGCGCAAGGCATCGAAAAAGAACTCGGCCGGAGCGCCACCGTGGGAATGGGCATCCCCGGTACCATTTCCACGAAGACCGGCTTGGTGAAAAACGCCAACTCGACGTGGTTGAACGGGAAACCCTTCGACAAGGACCTGAGCCGCGCACTGGCCCGCGAGGTGCGCTGCGCGAACGATGCTAACTGCCTGGCAGTTTCGGAAGCCACCGACGGCGCAGGCGCAGGCAAGCACGTCGTTTTCGCGGTGATTTTGGGCACGGGCTGCGGCGGAGGAATTGCCGTCGATGGCCGCGTGCACAGCGGTTCGAATGGCGTCGCCGGCGAATGGGGACACAACACCTTGCCGTGGATGCGGCCCGAGGAATTTCCCGGCTCCCCGTGCTATTGCGGGAGGAATGGCTGCATCGAAACGTGGATTTCAGGGACGGGCCTGGAGGCGGATTATCAGCGCGCCACCAACGTTGCGTTCAAGGGGCCCGAGATTATCGCGCGAAGCGCCGCGGGCGAAGCGGCCGCTCTCGCCGCGCTAGATCGATTCGAAGGCCGGCTCGCACGCGGGCTGGCGCAAGTGATCAATCTTCTCGACCCGGATGTCATTGTATTGGGCGGAGGCGCTTCGCAAATTCCGCGTCTCTACCAGAATGTTCCCGTCCGCTTAAGAGAGTACGTTTTCGGCAGGGAAGCGGACACGCCGGTTCTTCCGGCGAAACACGGTGATGCCAGCGGAGTGCGCGGCGCCGCCTGGCTTTGGCCGTTGTAGGAGGGCCTGGCGCTACAAACGCACAAGTAACATCTGGCGCATGCAAAGTATCCAATACTCAACGGCATGACTTTTGCCAAACGAAGAGTCATCTCGCGGGCGGGCGCATGCGGCTGCTTCCCGCCGGAAGGACCGCAGCTATGGCCGAAGCTCAAGTAACAAGCGCGCAAGCCGTCGTTCGAAACATTTCGGACACGGCACGATGGGCGGCGGTCTTTCGCGCGCGCGAAACCGAGCGCCCCGACGCGCTCTTCAGCGATCCCTTCGCGGAGCGCCTCGCTGGGAAAATCGGCGTGGACATCGCCAACACGCTGCCGGAAGGAAACAGTCACGCGTGGGCCTGGGTCGCGAGGACCTACCTTTTCGATCAGTTCATCGCGCAGGAGCTCGCGCAGGGCGTGGACATGGTGGTGAATCTTGCCGCGGGACTGGACGCGCGCCCTTACCGCATGGCGCTGCCGGCTTCCTTGCAGTGGATCGAAGTCGACCTGCCGGAAATCCTTGCCTACAAGGAAGGAATTCTTGCGAACGAAAAACCGAGTTGTGCTTTGCAGCGCGTTCGCCTGGATCTTTCCGACGGCGTTGCTCGCCGCGCGCTCTTCGCGGACCTCAATCCCCGCGCCAACAAAATCCTGGTGCTCACCGAAGGGCTGATCATCTATCTCAACTCGGACGAGGCCGCCGCGCTGGCGAAAGACCTCTCCGCAAGCACGCATTTTGAGCGCTGGGTCCTCGATTTGCACTCGCCGGGACTTTTACGGATGATGCAGCGCACCACCGGAAAACAACTCAGCAAAGTAGGCGCGCCTTTCCAGTTCGCTCCCGCGGAAGGCTCCGCTTTTTTCACGCCCCACGGCTGGGAACCGCTGGAGGTGAAAAGTTTGCTTAAAACCGCCACGCGATTCAAACGCCCGCCATTCCTCTTGCGCTTGCTGGGCCGTTTGCCGGAGATGAGACAGCCTGCCGGCAACCGGCCCTGGTCGGGTGTTTGTCTCTTCAAGAAACGTTGACAACAGCCGGTGCCCGGAACGCGGGGATCTTCACCTGCTGCGTCTGAAAATCGAAAGGCCCGCCGGTCTGTTATCACGCGGCGGGCCTTTCAATGGAATTTAACCGTTTCAGCTTTGGCCGGCGGCTCTGGTTGATTGTGCCGCCATGGCTTCTTTCTGGCGGCGCATCATGTCTTCGGGTGCGACATCTTCGACATGCTGCGCAAGTCCCCACTGGTGGCCGAACGGGTCGGTGACTTTCCCGTAGCGGTCCCCCCAGAACTGATTCATGAGCGGCATGTCGATTCTTGAACCAGCATCTACCGCGCGGTTGTAAAGGGCGTCCACGTTTTCCGTGTACATAAAAATATAAACGGGGTTTGTTGCGCCGGGCGTAGGCGCGCACGACATGCCCGGAAACTCGTCGGACACAAAAATCACGGAGTCTCCGAGTCTAAGTTCGCCGTGCATGACCTTGCCATCCGGGCCAGCCATGCGCATGATTTCGGTGGCGCCAAAAACACTTTTGTAAAAATCCATGGCCCGGCCGGCGTCTTTGCATGTGAGCGCCGGCGTAATCGAGTGATACCCCTCGGGGATAGCGCGGACAGGATTTGGCATAACGGCCTCCTAATTGTATTGGACGTGCGCGCACTGGAAACGGGGAGCGGAGCGGTGGCAGGGACAGTACGCGTCCCTGAGTAGATACCGCAGGACGCCGTCGGTGTCAACGATTTCCAGGTGAAATCTGGTTGATTCGGAATGGGCGCATGCGTAGGATTTGTGGCGCATTGAGATGCCAGTGCCAATAGGCAAATGGGAAATTACCGCCCCAGCTTTTTCGGATCCGCACTGACTTCTGCAACCTGCTTTCCCCTGAAAAGTTGCGCGCCTGAAAGGAAGAGAAACATCCATGTCACAGCCAGCCAGCAGAATTCTTCGCCAGTTCATTCTCACGCTTGCCGCGGGGATCATTTTTGCCGCATCCCTCGGTGCGGGCGACAAAGGGAGTGCGCGCCCTGGTTATTACCGCTATCCCGCGATTCACGGCGACACGATTATTTTTACCGCGGAAGGCGATTTGTGGTCGGTGAGCGCGAAGGGCGGCCTGGCGAGGCGCCTTACTTCAAACCCCGGCAAGGAGGCAGACGCGGCGATTTCTCCGGACGGGCAAACCGTCGCCTTCAGCGCGCAATACGAAGGCCCGGTCGATGTCTACACCATGCCCGTGGATGGCGGCTTGCCGCAGCGGCGGACCTGGGACGGAAATGCCATCCCGGCCGGGTGGACTCCCGACGGGCGCCTGCTCGTTCGAACCGAACGGTACTCGACGCTGCCGGACGCGAAATTGGTGGCCATCGATGCTAGCGGCAAGAAGGAATTTATTCCGCTGGCTCAGGCGGCCTCCGGCAGCTACTCGGCGGATGGCAAGACGCTCTTCTTCACGCGGCTCGATCGCCAGCCCAGTTCGACGAAACGCTACCAGGGTGGCACCGCGGAAAACATCTGGCGCTACGAAGCCGGCTCCGAAGCCGTGTTGCTCACCGGGGATTGGCCCGGTACTTCGAATAATCCCATGGCCTGGGATGGGCGCGTCTATTTCCTTTCCGACCGCGACGGCGTCATGAACGTTTACTCGATGGATAGGAACCGCAAAGACTTGAAGCAACACACGCATCAGCGCGGTTTCGATATTCAGTCGGCATCGCTGTTCGAGGGACGCATCGCGTACCAGTGCGGCGCGGACCTGTGGCTGCTTGATCTGAAAACCGGCGAGGACGCCATGATCAACATCACACTGGTTTCGGATTTCGATCAATTGCGCGACCACTGGGTCAAAAAGCCGCTCGACTATCTGACCGCGGCGCACCCTGCCCCGGACGGTGGCGCCGCGGTGTTCACGGCGCGCGGCGAAGTGTTTACGCTGCCTGTGGACAGCGGACGTATTGTCAAGGTGGCCGGGAATTCCGGAGTGCGGTATCGGGAAGCGCGTTACATGCCCGACGGGAAGAGTATCGTCGCGCTTTCCACGGAAAGCGGTGAAACCGAATTCTGGAAATATCCGGCCAACGGCACCGGTTCGCCGGAGCAGTGGACCAATGATTCGAAGGTTCTGCGCTGGGAGGGCATCCCTTCGCCGGACGGCAAATGGCTTGCGCACCGCGACAAGGACCAGCAGCTCTGGCTCTACGACATAACGGCAAAGCAGCAGAAACGCATCGCGCAATCCATGGAAGATTATTTCGAGGATCTTACCTGGTCGCCGGACAGCCAATGGCTCGCGTACGTGGAAACCCCGCACAATACTTTCAGGCAAGTCAAAGTGGTAAACGCGAAAACCAGCGCGATTCAGGAGATCACCTCGAATCGCTACAACAGCTTCAGCCCGAGCTGGAGTTCGGACGGCAAATGGCTGTACTTCCTTTCCGATCGGGCGTTGACGACCACGGTGCCCTCCCCGTGGGGAACCCGCCAACCCGATCCGTACTTCGACCGTTCCATGAAAATCTACGAACTGGCGTTGACCCCCGGCCTGCGCTCTCCCTTCGCGCCCGTCGACGAACTTCATCCCGACCACCCGGAGCAGTCCGCGAAGCCCGAGGAACCGAAGACGGAGCCGAAGAGCGAACCCAAGAAAAATGAACCGAAGAAGGAGGAAGCCAGCAAAGAGGAAACCAAGAAGGAAGCCGCCAAGAAGCCCGCTCCCCCCGTGGTGAACATAGAATTCAAGGATCTGGCAGCGCGGCTGAACGAAGTACCCGTGCTGGCGGGGAATTATTCGCAGTTGCAGGCCACTGAAAAAAGGCTGTGCTGGCTGGATCGTTCCGGCGAAGCGCCTCCGAAGGAAGGACTCGCCTGCATGGACATTGCCAACAAAGGAACGTCGCCGGAGACGGTCGTCGAGGAGGTGAAGAATTACGAGCTTTCGCTGGACCGGAAAAAGATGCTGGTGTGGAAGCACGACGACTTTTACATTTTCGATTCCGACGCGAAGGCTCCGGGACTAAATGATCCAAAAGTGCTGGCGAAGGCCAAGATCGATCTTTCGAAGTGGACGTTTGCCACCAATCCACGCGCAGAATTTCGCGAGCTGTTTCTGGACGCCTGGCGGCTGGAGCGCGACTACTTCTATGACCGCAACATGAACGGAGTGGACTGGAAACAAATACGCGAGCGCTATTTGCCGCTCGCGGATCGTGTGGCGGATCGCGACGAGCTGAACGACGTTATCGCGCAAATGGTAAGCGAGCTCTCCGCGCTGCACATTTTTGTACGTGGTGGCGATTCGCGAAAACCTGCGGACCAGGTGGACCTGGCGACTCTCGGCGCCTTGCTGCGCCGGGACGAGCAGGCCGGCGGGTACGTGGTGCAGCATGTTTACCTTCACGATCCGGACCTGCCGAAAGAAGCGCCGCCGCTGGCGCAGCCGGATTCGGTGGTTCATGAAGGCGAAGTGATCGTCAGCATCGATGGCGAGCCCTTGCTCGGCGTTGCTGATGAACGCGCGGTGCTGCGCGGGAAGGCCGGCCGCCAAGTGTTCCTTCGCGTGAAGGCGCCTTCGGGCCAGACGCGGGATGTTATCGTCACGCCGATCTCCGCGAGGGACGACGCCGACATGCTTTACAAGGAGTGGGAGCTGTCGCGGCGGCTGAAAGTCGACGCCGATTCGCAGGGCCATATCGGATACGTTCATTTGCGCGCGATGACTTCCGGGGACATCGAACAGTGGGCGCGGGAATTTTACCCGGTGTTCGACCGCCAGGGCTTGATCATTGACGTGCGCCACAACCGCGGCGGCAACATCGATTCCTGGCTGCTCGCGAAACTGCTACGCCCCGCATGGTTCTGGTGGCAGCCGCGCATCGGCAATCCTTCTTCCAACATGCAATACGCTTATCGCGGTCACATCGTGGTGCTCTGCGACCAGGAAACCGCTTCGGACGGCGAAGCGTTCGCCGAGGGCTTTCGCCGTCTGGGGCTCGGAAAATTGATCGGCGTGCGCACTTGGGGAGGCGAAATCTGGCTGTCGGCAAGCAATCGGCTGGCGGACCGCGGAATCGCCACCGCGGCGGAAATTGGAGTCTATGGGCCCGAAGGGAAGTGGCTCATTGAAGGGCACGGGGTGGACCCGGATATTGTGGTAGACAATCTTCCGCATGCCTCGTTTGAAGGAAGCGATGCGCAGCTCGACGCGGCGCTGCAGTACTTGAAGGAGCAGATCCAGAAGGACCCGCGGCCGGTTCCCAAGGCGCCGCCGTATCCGGACAAAGCGTTCAAGTACGACAAATAACCGGCCGCGGGATTCGCCGCCGGAAATCCGGCGTGAAAATCAGTCCGAGAGAAAACTTCCAGCCAAACAGCGAGGAAGGACGGTTCTTATGAGGTATGACTTCCTGGTTGAAACCTACGAGACCGAGCGGATGAAGGTGGTGAGCGTGTGGAGTGAATTCCATGACGAGGATCTGCTGGTGCGTCCAAACGCAAATGATTCGAGGGGGCGCAGCGTGCGCGAACAGATGGTGCACCAGTGCGTGAGCGAGAATCTTTGGTTCACCGGCATGCTGGAAATTGACGTCAACGCGCCGCCATTACCGGCGACGGAAACGCGATTGGAATTCATCAAACGTTACGCGGAGGACAGCGGGAAACGGCTGGCGGCACTGAAGGGGAAGGATGATGCGTGGTGGCAATCGGAAACGAAATTTTTTGACGTGCAGCGATCGCACGCGTGGGTAATGGTGCGAAGAATCGCGCACACCGCACACCATCGCGGCCAGCAGATGGCCATGCTGCGGATGCTTGGGCGTGATTTGCACAGCAATTACGGGCCCACGGCCGACACCGGAGGCCTGATGCAAAATCATGCGCCGACGATCTACGGCTATCCCAGCCTGAATGCTTTAATCGATGGAGAGTCGGCCGGGGGCGCGAAGACAGCGCTGCCGGGCGCCGCCAGCAAAGCGGTGACCGAGCGTCCCGACAAAAAATAGCACGCGCCGGATTTATTCCGGTTTGGTGATGACGCCGCAGGCGATCCGTGGCGGAGCGCCCGTGCCGGTGCCTCCGGCGACGGCGTGAATGACAATAGAGGTCCCGCCATTGCTGAAGACGGAGTTTTCGTCCGTGCCTAGGGTCACGTTCGGCGCGATGGTGCTGGCGTGAGCTGTGCCGTCGGCGGACACAATCAGCGCGAAGTCCGGGATATCGCCGGCGGGCGTACCCATACTCATGCCTTCATGCGTGTGGCCCCCACCGCCAAAATGAGGACCGGCGGATTTGAAGTCGGGAGGCTCGCACTTGGCGACCTGATGGATGTGAATGGAATGTTCGCCCGGCGGAAGATTCTTGATATCAATGTTGATTTTGACTCCCTTGGGCGCGGGCGTCAGTGTCGCGGTGCCGATACTCTGGCCTTGCGCATTCTTGATGTCCACGGTGACGGGCTTTGCGGCGGCACGAGCATGGGTGTTCTGCACACAGACCAGACCTGCTGCCGACAGAAACAGCGCGGCACAAGCGAGAGGTTTCATCATCGTTCTCCTTACGGTGAATTGTAGCCTAGAATTTCGGACACTCTCAGAAAGACGCCCCGTATCAATCTAACGCAAGCCCGATGGGGATGTAACTACTTGTCCTCAAATAGATAGCCATGATGCGAGCGATGTTCCAGCTGAAATCCGTTCCAGACGAGAATTAGGAATAGTTTCCCGAACATTGGATCGCGGCGGAAGAAAGTTTCCTGGAGCTTACGGACGATAGAGGTTTGGGAAATCTTTTTTCAAGTTTTCCAGCTTGGGCAGGTCGTTGTACACAACGTAAGGATTATCGGGATTGTTCTTGAGGTAGTCCTGATGGTAGCCCTCCGCAGGGTAGAATCCGCGGAGGGGCTCGACTTTCGTGACGACGGGCCGGGAGTACACTTTCGCGTTATCGAGCTGCGCGATGTAGGCCTGAGCGATGCGCTTCTGCTCGGCACTGGTGTAAAAAATCGCGGAGCGATACTGGGAGCCGGTGTCCGGACCCTGGCGGTTCCATTGCGTGGGATCGTGCGCGACGGAGAAAAAAACCATCAAGAGCCGTCCGTAAGTAATTTGAGACGGATCGTAAGTTATGCTGACGGTTTCGGCATGGCCAGTGACGCCCATGCTCACGGTTTCGTAGGAAGGCGACTTGACGTAACCGCCGGCGTAGCCGGAAGTCGCCGAAGAAACTCCCTTGAGGTGTTCGAAGACCGCCTGGACGCCCCAAAAGCAGCCTCCCGCAAAAACCGCGGTTTGCTGACTCCTGACGGCGGCCAACGGCTCATCAATGGCCGGGGCGGGGAAGGGTAGCTTGGGAGTTTCGGGAGGCCTTGAGCCGAGGGCACGAATTGCCGTCCAGGCGACGAGGCCGACAATCACGACAATGGCGATGCCGCGGCCAATATAGGGGCTCTGCATGGCTGATCTCCGAATCGAACAGTTTAAAGTTACTCTTTCTCTCCTCATTGGATGCGGATCGACGCGGATCGGATGGGTAACAGTAGCCGTGGTCAGGCATCTCCCCACGCATTGATCTGCGCCGCTTCGGCGAACCGGCGGCATTTGGAACGGGGCGTTGGCCTCGGGCATCATAGAAAAGGGAATAGTGAACGTATTTCTTGAGAGGGTCCTTTCATGCACGCACGAAACAGTCTTGTTTTAGCTTTGACATTATCTCTGCCCTACCTGGCGGCGGCGCAACTCACGCACGGGCGGAAGCCAAGGCTACCGGCGCCGTTCGCGACCAATTCCGCAGGCAATGGACCGCGGAATGCGAAGCCTCCGGCGGGATTCCTGCCTACGGTGCCGCCGGGATTTCGCGTGAATGTCTTTGCGGCAGATTTCAAGTATCCGCGGTGGTTAACAGTGGCTCCGAACGGGGATATTTTTCTAGCGGATACCGGAGCGGGCGAGATCATCATTTTGCGCGACCTGCAACATACCGGCGCGGCGCAGGAACGGAAAGTGTTTGCGAGCGGCATGCGGCGGCCGTTTGGGATCGCTTTCCGAGAAGACTACGTCTACGTCGGGAACATGAACGAAGTGGCGCGTTTTCGCTACGACCCGAAGACGTCGAACCGGCTCGGCGAGAAAGAGCACCTGCTGGATTTGCCATCGGGCGGACATGACACGCGATCGCTGGCATTTTCCACCGATGGGAAGCACCTCTTCGTCGGCGTGGGCTCCGCGTCGAATATTGATACCGGCGAGAATCTGCGCCGCGCGGCGGTGACCATCTGCGATCCCGACGGCAAGAACGCGCGGCTGTACGCCACGGGATTGCGGAATCCGGTGGGGCTGGCGCTCGAACCGGTCACAGGGGAGGTATGGACGGCCGTCAACGAGCGCGACGAACTGGGAGACGACTTGCCTCCCGATTATTTCACGTCGCTGAAGGACGGCGGGTTCTACGGCTGGCCGTACAGCTATATCGGGGACAACGTGGATCCGCGGGTGAAGCCGCAGAAGCCGGAGCTGGTGGCGCGCGCGATCATTCCGGACGTATTGCTTGGCGCGCACGTGGCGCCCTTACAGTTTGCGTTCTATACCGGGAAACAATTTCCGCGGAGTTATTGGGGGGGCGCGTTCGTGGCCGAACATGGTTCGTGGAACCGGGCGACGCGCTCGGGATACCAGATTGCGTTTGTGGCGTTTAAGGATGGCAAACCGTCGGCGGATCCTGTGCCGTTCCTGACGGGACTGGTGCCGGATGCGAGCAAGCCTGACGTTTTGGGACGGCCCGTCGGCGTGACGGTTGCGCCGGATGGATCACTACTGGTTTCGGACGACGGGGCCGGGGTGATCTATCGTATCTCCGCGGTGAAATAGCGTGACGACGCTGGCTGTGATCATGTGCTCGCCGGGGAAACGGGATCGCGGGGTGTGAGGGCTAGCTGGGAGTCCAATGGGGATGGCTGGTGAAGAGGCCGGCAGCGAAACCGATTCGGTAACAGACAAACAGCCCGAAGCCCAGGCTGAGGAGACCCGATCCAACCACGAAGCCGCGATGGAGCCAGGCAAACCGTGAACTAGCAAAAGAAAATGGCAGGGCCAGCGCGACGGTGATGAGCATCATTCCGGCGACGGTGCCGACGCCGAAAATCAGCAGGTAGAGAAGCGCCCATCTGGGATCACGGATGGTGCTCAGCACCAGCAGAGCGACCGCGGCGGAACCCGCCAGGCCGTGAACGATGCCAACGAATAAAGGGCGCAAGGCGTGAAAAAGTCCCAAACGCGCAAATGGCCGGCGCAGCCAACCCGGCGGCGCGAGGCTGGCGCGGTGATGTTCCGCGGCCGGGGCATGAGAATGCCAGTGAAAATGGACGCGAGAGCCATGCTCGTGGAGGTGGGCGTGTTCCGCGATCACGGGCGGGTGGGCCGGGGAAAATTTTTCGGTGAGCCATTGCATGGTGCCGGTGAGGTTGAGCAGGCCGAGCAGAATCAGCATCAGACCGACGGAAAATTCCATGGTCAGGCCGGCGCGCGCCGGAATGGCCAGACCGAATAAGATGATGGCCGCGCCGACGATGACGATGGTTAAGGTGTGACCGCAGCCCCAGAGGACGCCGATGAGGCCGGCTTTGGCAATAGAGCGCTCGCGGCTGACGATGGTAGACACGGCGATCACGTGGTCCGGGTCGGCGGCATG
>Ga0210408_10003030_pt1 | contig 15730 bp, 15 predicted proteins | sample IncBWH4MmetaG_FD_155471 | JGI IMG/M metagenome (GOLD analysis project Ga0210408, IMG submission 155471) | Forest soil microbial communities from Barre Woods Harvard Forest LTER site, Petersham, Massachusetts, United States - Inc-BW-H-4-M | ecosystem: Environmental > Terrestrial > Soil >...
GCGCCGCGACTGTGCACGGCACCACAGGCGCGGCAGGCCCCACCCACACCCGCTTCGGTAGTGGCCAGCAGCCGCTCGACCTCCCCAAGCTGGGCATCCGCCTGCTGCAGCTCAGCCGCGCGGCGGGCGAGCACGTCGAGGCGATAGTGGTCGCGGACCGCCATCTCGTAGGTGAGTCCGCCGAGGTCCCAGGTGAGCGAGGCCACGCGCTCGGCCAGCTCCACGCGCATCCGGCGCAGCTCCGCGAGGGAGCCGCTGTCGACGGGCGTTGAGGAGGAGCCGACGGACGGCGGCGAGCCGGCGGCGGCCGCGGTGGTTGCGTGGCGGGGGGTGCTCCCCTCCCCAAGGTGGGGCTGCCCGCTGGAGTTGACGCCCATGGGCAGGCTAATGTCCGGTTTCGATCGGGGCGGTGCCAAGCTTGCTCTCTTCTTCCGCGTGCTTCTTGCCGGTAGTGTGGGCGAGTTTTTCAAGCGTCGATGAGGCTTTGTGAGCGGCGGGGAGGGGCTTGACCTTCGTCACTTCCTTGGCTTCCTTGACTTCGTCGGCTTTTTCTTCGCCCTTGGAGGGAGCGTGAGAGTTGGTGGAGCCGGTATTGCTGGAGGATTTGGAGCCAGAGGCTGAGCCGGTGTAGGCGCCGGTGGTACTCACGGCGGCGGGCGCAGCGGCAGCCAGGGGGGCGTTGAGGTCGACCTTGAGCACCTGGGGCCCGCTGCTTGAGCCCCCGGTGAGCCAGTGCCCCACGAGCAGCCCGATGAGCAGGGCGGCGAGCAGCACCCCGAGCAGGCCGAAGAGGCCGGAGTAGCGCCGCAGAGCGCCGAGCGTGCCCTCGGGCTCGGGCGCGGTGGCGTAGGCAGCGGCCCCCGCCACCCCGCCGGCGAAGGAATTGCCGTTGGTCTGGTACTCCCCCTGGAGAACATCGAGGAAGGCCAGGCGCACGGGCGAGCTGGGGCGCCCGCAGGAGAGGCAGTAGCGCTGGTCGGAAGCGAGCGGGGCGCCGCAGCCGGCGCAGGTGGCGGTGGAAGAGACGCCATCCGGGGGGGTGGAGCCTGGAAGGGGGATCACGTCCACGGGGGCACCGGCGATCGCTGGCAAGACGGGGGGAGCGTAGGCGGGCGTGGAGGGACGATCGCGCTCATCCGAAGGCCCCCTGGACGTAGTCGCGGGTGCGGGGAGCGCGGGGCTCCTCGAAGACCTGCTGGACGGTGCCGTACTCCACGAGGTCCCCGAGGTACATGAACGCGACCTTGTCGGCCACGCGGTGGGCCTGGGCGAGGTTGTGGGTGACGATCACCACGGCGTGATCGCGGCGGAGCTCGTGGATCAGCTCCTCGATCACACCCGTGGAGATCGGATCGAGCGCGGAGCAGGGCTCGTCCATCAAGAGCACCTCGGGCCGCAGGGCGATCGCGCGGGCGATGCAGAGACGCTGCTGCTGGCCACCCGAAAGACGCAGCGCGGGGCGGTGCAGATCGTCCTCCACCTCGTTGTAGAGCCCCGCGCGCTTTAGGGCGTCGACGACGAGCGGTTCGAGCTCCGGCCGCCGCGGGCGGCGGCGGGACTGCTCGCGCAGGGCGAAGGCGACGTTGTCGAAGATCGACATCGGGAAGGGGTTTGGCTGCTGGAAGACCATCGCCACGCGGGCGCGCAGGGCGGTGTCTTCCAGCTCGTGGATATCCTCGCCGTCGAGCAAGATCCGCCCGCCGCGACAGGCGCCCGGGGTCAGCTCGGTGAGCCGGTTCAGGGTGCGCAGTAGGGTCGTCTTGCCGCAGCCGGAGGGTCCGATCAGGGCCAGCACCTCGCCCTGGTGGATCGAGAGCGAGACCGAACGCACGGCGTTGGCGCCCCGCCGCCCCAGGGTGCTGGCGCCGCCGTAGGTGACGGTGACGTCCTCCAGGCGCAGGCGCTCTGGCCCGGCGGCGGTGGCGAGCGGACGGACGGCCTCGCGCTGCTCGGGGGGGCGCACCGGCTCGGGAAGACGGTCGAGCACGATCGTGCGCCGCGGGGGCACGGCGACCGCCACGGGGTGTGGAGCCTGCTTGAGCTCGATCATGGGATGGCCTCCATGGGGTTCCTCACTATCCTCACTATATAGATTGACACGGTGCGCTCTCACGCGATCCCCCCAGCGATGGCGACTCCCCCGGTACGCGCCTGGGAGCGGCGGATGAACCGTTCAACCGCGAGGTTGAGGAGCAGCACGAACACCAGCAGCAGCACGGCGGCGGCGTAGGCCTTCTGCGGCGCGAGCCCTTCGCCGGCGGGGGAGTTGTCGTAGACGTAGCTGGTGAGGCTGGAGCCGGTGCCGCGCAGCACGCCCAGGCCGGGGAACCCGCCCTGGCGGGGGGTGAGGCGCAGTTCGTCGCCGAGCAGCACGATCACGATCGCGGTGTCCGCGATGATGCGGCTGACGCCGAGGGTGACGCCAGTGGCGATGTTGGGGCGCACGCTGGGCAGCAGCACGCGACGGATCGTGGCGATGCGGGTCTTGCCGAGCGCGAAGGCGGCCTCGCGCATATGCGCGGGCACAGCCAGCAGGCCGTCACGGGTGGCGACGAACAGCGGGGGCAGCGCGATCAGCGACATCATCGCGCCGGCGGCGAGGAACGAGCGACCGTAGACCCCGCCGCCTTCGCCGATGAAGGAGGCGAACGCAAGCAGGTGCAGCTGGAAGATCGCCAGGCCGAAGACAGCGATCACGATGTCGGGGGTGCCGGCGACGATCTCGATGCTGGATTCCACGACCCGGGTCAGAAGTTGATGGGCCCGCCCACCCTGTCCGTACTCGACGATCCACAGCGCGCTGGAGATCGCCAGCGGGGCGGCGATCGCGATGCCGATCACCGTCAGCAGCGCGGTCCCGAGCAGCGGATCGAGGAAGCCACCCGAGCCGGCCTGGTTCAGGCTCGCCTGGGGTCGGCTGAAGATCAGGTCGGGGCGCAGGTACTGGACCCCGCGATAGCCCATGTAGAGGAGGATCGCGGCGGCGATCGCGCACAGCGAGAGGCCGGCCGCCCAGGCAGCGCACAACACGAGGCGATCGCTCCAGCGCCAGGTGCGCAGCGAGGAGCGCCGGCCACGCTGCGATCCGGAAGGGAGCCCACCCGCCCGGGGGTCCGAGACGAAAGTGCTCATGGCTCACCCTCCGCATCAGAGCTGCACCATGGGCCACCTTGCGCGTTCATCCGCGCACCTGATACTTGCGTAGCGGTAGCTTGACGAGATAGCCGGCAACGGACAGGACGAAGACGGAGAACAGCAGCAGGAGAGCGCAGGCGTACAGCGTGGAGTTCAGCGCGGGGGCGCCGCCCAGCCCTTCGCGGTTGTCGACGATCGTGGAGGCGAGGGTGCGCAGGGGCTCGAAGAAGAAGACCACCCCATCGCCCGGCCGGGGGGCGAAGAAGATCGAGCCGGAGACCATCGAGATCATGATCGCCTCGCCCAGCGCGCGGGCGGTGGCGAGCACGGTGGCGGCGACGATCGCGGGGCGCACGGCGCGCAGGGTGACGGCGCGGATCGCGCGCAGCCGGTTGACGCCGAGCGCGGCGGCGCCCTCGCGCCACGCCGCGGGCACCGCGCCGAGGGCGTCGCAGATGAGCGCGATCATGATCGGGGCGATCATCAGGGTGAGCAGGACCACCGCCACCGCCAGGCCGGCGCCGGTGAGCTCAACGGTGCTCTGCAGGGAGGTCCGCTCGGCGTTGGTGATGAAGTGGTTGAGGACGAACGGCACCAGCACGAGGATCCCAAGCAGGCCCCAGATGACCGAGGGCACAGAGGCCAGCAGGCGCACGACGCGGATCATCGTGCGGCGCAGGGCGGGCGGAGCGAGCTCGACGATGAAGATCGCGCAGAGCACCGCGAGCGGCAGCGCGAGCAGCACCGCAAGCCCGGTGACCAGCAGCGTGCCGTAGATGATCGTCCAAGCCCGCACGTGGTAGGCCGAGGCGGGAGGGTGCGAGGGGGCGTTCAGCATGTTTTCGAACTGCGTCCCCAGGCTGCCGCCGGGGCCGAGCCAGACGAGCCCGTTGTGCTCGAAGGTGGGCCAGGCGCGCGCGGCGACGAACGCGATCATGAAGAGCACGCAGAGGCAGACGAGCAGCGACACCGCGCCGAGCGTACGCTCGGCGCGGTGGTCCGGCCACGGTTTGCGCAGGCGCGCGAGCAACGTCGAGCGGGAGGGGGGCGGGCCCCCCTCCCGCTCGCCTCCCGATCCGATCAAAGCGGACTTGCTCACGACGACGACCTCTCCAGCTGCCTTCTTTAGACCGGAATCCACTCGGTGGAGACGATCTTCTTGGCGGCCTTGCTGGAGGTGATCCACGAGATGAACTTGGCGGCGGCGCCAGTGGCGCGGCCCTTGGTCACCTCGTAGAACTTCGCCACCGGGACGTACTGCCCGGAGGTGGCGTTGGCGAGGGTGCAGCCGACGCCATCGAAGCCGACGGGGTTGACGGTACCCTGGTCGGCGCGGTAGTTGGAGAGGAAGCCGATCGCGTTGTGGTCGCCTTCGACCGCCTGCTCGAGCAGGCCCTCGGAGGGCTTTTCGGCGCCCAGCTTGGAGACACTCTTGTTGGCGAGGAAGAGGCTCTTGAAGTTGGTGAGCACACCGGCGGTGGAGGTGCGGCTGATCAGGTCGATCGGGCCGGAGACGCCGGCACCGGGGATCTGGCTCCATTCGCGGTCCTTGCCGGTGAAGATCGCCTGGACCTGGGCTTCTGAGAGGCTGGAGATCGGGTTGGCCTTGTTGGTGACGATGCAGATCGCGTACTTGGCGATCGGGTAGAAGTCGAGACCGACAGGGTCGGTGGGCAGGGGGTCGCGGGAGACGTCGCCGATCGTGACGCGGCCCGCGGCGACGTCGTTGACGCCGATCTGAGCACCGCCCTGGGAAATGTGGAAGGTGACCCTGTTGTGGAGCAGCTTCGAGTACTTGTGGGCGAGGGCCTGGACGAGCGGGAAGGAGGCGGTGGCTCCGCTGATCGTGATCACGCTCGCAGCCGAGGCGATCGCGGGCACCGCGCTCCCGATCAGGGTCACAGCCGCGAGCGAGGCGGCGATACGGCGGATTCGACGCATTGTGAGGGCCTCCATTTTTTGACGTGTTGACAAGTCGTTGGCGAGCACCCTACCATATTCTTCATAAACTAGATCGACATTAGATATCTTGTCGGGAAGATCAGGAAGGTGGGGATTGCCGTCCACGGCCGCAACCCACGCTGACCTCCCAAGTTGCCGCGCTGACCTGCCCGCCCACCACCCAGACCCCGAGATCACCCGACACCGCACCCCGACTACCCAAGACACCCCAATCCCACGACCCAACCTCCCCATGACCCCTCCCCCCCTCCCTCAGGCCCCCAAGCTCCCCTCCCGCGGGGTGGGTGCGATCCTCACAGCGGCGATGCTCGCCGCGGGGATCGCGCTGGGGGCCCTGATCGGCCCGGGCCCAGCGGCGTCGCTGGCGAGCACCTCACGGGCGGCGGCGGTGGGGAGGGTGCTGGCGCTGCTGGCGCTGGGGGAGGGAACGGGCGCGGGCAGCGGCCTGCTGCTCTCCTCGAGTGCGAGCCACACATCCAGCACCGCTCCCTCCCCGTCGTCCTCGGCGAGCAACGCCACATCGGGGACAGGGAGCGGGCAGGGCGAAGCGGGCGGGGGAGCCATGCGTGGCTCGTCCTCATCCTCGTCCACATCCTCCGCCTCCCCCGCGTCGGGCTCCGCGGAAGGCTCGGCGTCTCCGACTCGCTCCACCACGCCGGCGGCGGGCGGCGGGGGAGGCGAAAAGACGAAGGCGACCGCGCCGCTGCCCCCGATCGCGCACGTTTGGCTGATCGTGCTCCCGTATGGAAACAGCGTCGGCAACGCGCAGGGGCAGAGCGCGGCAGCGCCCTATCTCGGGGGCCAGCTGGTGGGTGAGGGGGCGGTGCTGAGCGACTACAGCCCGCTGGCGGCGGGCCAGCTCGCGGGCGCGGCGACGCTGCTCTCGGGCCAGGTGGCGGCAGGCGTGAGCACGATCTCCCCGCCGGCCTGCGGTGCCCCCCCGGGAGCGGGTGCGGCGACGGACCAGGGCACGGGCACAAGCCAGGGCGCGACCGCGCCACCGGGAGCGACGGCGGGCCAGGCCACGAGCGCGCCCTGCCCGTCGGGAGAACCGGCGGAGGTGGAGGCGGCGAACGCGTTCGTGGGGGAAGTGGTGCCAAAGATCATGGCGAGCACGATCTACCGGGAACACGGGCTGATCGTGATCACGTTCGCGGGGGGCCAGGAAGGATCCTCAACGAGCGCCGCGGGCACCCCATCGGAGCCCTCGAGCACAGAAGGGGCGGGCTCGGAAGTGGCCTACCCAGCGGGTTCGATCACCTCCACGCTCACGACGGCGGGCGCCCCGGCGGGAGCGCTGGTGCTCTCGCCCTTCCTGCGCCATCCAGGGAGGCGGGTCTCGAGCGCCTTCAACTCCAGCTCCCCCCGGGTGAGCCTGGAAGGGCTCTTCCAGGCCAAGGCCGCAGGTGGGTGAGCTTTGCGCGGGCGGCCGAATCGACCCAATCGACTTGACCCATCACTCCCATCGACGCGCCATCAGCCTCATCGACATACCCACGACCCATAGCCAAGCAATGAACGGAGGCCATGTGCACTCACTGAAGTCGATCTATCGCAGCGCTCTGAAAGCAAACCGGCGGCAGGCCACCTGGTGGCTCACGGCGCTCATGGGCGCGCTCGCCCTGTCGCTTGCCACCCCGGCCCTGGGGGAGGCCGAAACGAGCCCGCCCGCCGCGTCGAACCCGAACCCGACCGGGGAATCGAACCCGAACAACTACGCGTGCGCCGGGCACATCTCCGCCGGCAAGAAGGAACCGGTCGGCGAAGAAACCCCGGTGCAGTACACGTTCCTGTGCAACGGGCAGATCACGGGCTACCAGTTGCAGACGCAGCTCCCGATCACGGGCATCGAAGGCGCCCCGCTCCTCACGAGCTTCGCGGGTGCCCCGCTATCGGATTCGTTCTCGTGCAGCGGGACGTTCCCGGGGTATGCAGTCAACTGCGTGGGCTCCAGCACCACCGAAGCGCAGGAGCGGATCTCGGGCCAGTTCGAAATCGGGTGGAAGCTGTGCACCGAACCGCGGGTGGACCCCCTGCTGACGGTCACGTACGCGTACCTGGAAAAGGGCGTGATCACCCAGGCGATCTCGGGGCCGTTCGACCTCGGGCGTCCCCTGGGCTGCCCGGCGACGGCGCTGTCGGGCAAAAACCGGCTGGATGCCCACCGGGGCCCGGAACCGACAAACAAGCATAAGCACGGCAAGAAGGGCAGCAAGAGCAAGAAGAAAGCTGCGGACGGCGGACACACGGGAAGGAGGGCAGGCTAGGCTAGGCGGCCTATGGGCAACACACAGCGCCCGTGAGGCGAAGGAGAACATGGCCCGCCCTCGGCGCCCTCGCACTCGCGGGGGCGCTCGCGGGCTGCGGATCGGGCGTGTCCTCGCACCCCGCGGGAACCGCGACGCCTGGGACTGTCGCGGGCCCGGGGGGGCCCACGACGATCACGAACACGGCTGCGGCCTCGCCGATCTCGGTGGGGTGCTCGCGTGCGGCGCTGGGGGCCCTCGAAGGGGTGGCTCACCGGGTCTACGCGGAGTCCGCGAACGGTCGCGTCGTGGCCCAGGCGGTCCAGCGCCTGGGGAGCTCCAGGGCGCTCGCGGGGGCCATCGAACGCGACGAACCCGCGGCGGCGCGGCGGGTGCTGGGAACGTTGCTGCTGAACCAGATCGTGAGCGTGCGGGTAACGCGGGGCGGCCACACGCTGGCGCGGATCGAACGTGGTGCGGGGATCGCCCCGGCGAGCGGGCGCGTGTTGGGCGCCGGCGGAAGGGAAGTGGGGACGTTCACGGTGTCGGTGCAGGGCGCCAACGGGTACGCGCAGACGGTCGCGGGACTGCTCGACACGCAGGTGGTGGTGCGCAGTGGGGGACGGCTGCTGAACTCGACGCTGCGTCCCGCGCCAGCCCTGGCGCGGGGTCAGGGCGAAGTGAGCTGGCGCGGGGTGAGCTATCGCGTGGGCACGTTCGCGGGCAGCGCGTTCCCGAACCGGCCCGTGAGCATCTCGCTACTGGTGTCCCCGGCTTCCCTCGCGGGGATCTGCCCGGGGGGCGCCGCCTCGACGTCCACGGTGGCGCAAGCGCGGGCAAACACATTGGGCCGGGGGGCGGAAAGGGTGTACTACGCGGAGCACGCGGGCAGCAAAGCGGAACTGATCCTCGCCTACGTGGAGCGCTCGCGTCCCTTCCGCGAAGCGGTGCGCGCGGGCAACGCCACGGGGACGCGGGCGGCAATCATCGAATTCTTCCGCAGCCACCTGCACATCGTGCGGGTGCGGGTGATGCGCGCGGGCAAGCTGCTGGTGGACGTGGGGGGCCCCCATGTGCTGGCACCGATCCCGGGCGTGATCCGCGACGCGAAGGGACGGGTGGCCGCCCATTTCCTACTGGCAATCCAGGACGACCTGGGCTTCCAGATCCTCGCGCACGCGTTCACGGGAGCGCAGGTCCTGATGCGGGAAGGCAGGCAGCAGGTGATGGGCACGCTCAGCCCGGGGCCGGCCACGGTCCCAAGCCGCGGCGGGGTGCTCTACCGCGGGGTGACCTATCGGGCGTACTCGTTCGGCGCGGAAGCGTTCCCGTCGGGCCCGCTGCGCATCTCGCTGCTGTTCGGAGCCGGCTGAGGCCTACTCGAGGGTGGAGGTCATCCGCTCGACCTCCTCGAGGGAGGTGAGCCCGGAGCGAACCTTGTCCAAGCCGTCGTCGCGCAGGCGGCGCATCCCCTGCTGGGAGGCGGTGGCGGCGATCTCATCGACGGAAGTGCGCTGGAGGATCTGGGTGCGGATCTCCTCGCTAATGGACATCACCTCGTAGATCCCCACCCGTCCGCGGTAGCCAGAGCCGGAGCAGCGGGTGCAGCCGACGGGCTCATAGGGCTGGATGTCGTGCAGCCCGTACTCGACGAGCACCGAGTGGGGAAGGTTGGCGGGGCGCTTGCAGTGGGGACAGAGCATCCGCACAAGCCGCTGGGCGACCACGCAGTCCACGGCGGAGGAGATGAGGAAGGGCTCGATGCCCATGTCGCTCAGCCGGCCGAGCGCGCTGGGGGCGTCGCGGGTGTGGAGGGTGGAGAGCACCATGTGCCCGGTGAGCGCGGCCTCGACGGCGATGTGGGCGGTCTCGCGGTCGCGGATCTCGCCGACCATGATCACGTCGGGGTCGGCGCGCAGCATCGAGCGCAGGCCGGTGCCGAAGGTGACACCGGCCTTGGGGGCGACCTGCATCTGCTTGACCCCCGCAAGCCGCGACTCGACGGGGTCCTCGATCGTGAGGATCGAACGGGCGCCGTTGTTGAGCACAGTGAGGGCGGCGTAGAGGGTTGTGGACTTCCCGGAGCCGGTGGGCCCGGTGACGAGCACAGCACCGTGGGGCCGTGCGATCGCGCGGGCGAAGCGCTCCTGCTCGGCGTGCTCCATGCCGAGCGACTCGAGATCCTGAACGACGACGCCCTTGTCGAGGACCCGCATGACGGCGCCCTCGCCGTGCACGAGGGGGAGGGTGACGACGCGGATGTCCACACGTCGCCCTTCGATGTTCAGCGCGAGGCGGCCGTCCTGGGGGGCGCGGCGCTCGGAGATATCGAGGTCGGCCATGATCTTGATGCGGGACACCATCCCGGTCGCCATCCGCCGGCGCACGGTGGCGGCGGGGTAGAGCACGCCGTCGACACGGAACAGCACGCGGGTGTCGCCCTCTTCGGGGTTGACGTGGATGTCGGAGGCGCCCTGCTGCACGGCCTGGGCGATGATGGAGTGCACGAGCTTGATGATCGGGGCGTCCTGATCGGCCTCCTCGGCCAAGGCGGTGGAGAGGGGGTCATCCGCCTCCTCGGTGCTCGCGCCATCCTCGATCGCTTCGATCGAGCCGTCCAGCCGCCCGAGGCGGGTGGCGAGCAGCTGAAGGTCCTCCGCGGAGGCGGCGGCGACCCGCACGCGGCGGTTGGTGATCATGGCGATGTCGTCGATGCTGAGGATGTTGGTGGGGTCGGCCATCGCCAGCAGCAGGGCGCCGTCGTCCATGAAGCGCACGGGCACGGCCTGGTAGCGCTTGATGGCCTCGACGCTCAGCAGGTTGACGGCGCCCATGTCGGGCTCGTGCACGGAGAGGTCGATGTAGTCGAGGCCGAACCGTTCGGCGACCACCCGGGCGAGTTGGTCCTGGCGCAGGACCCCCTGCTCGACCAGCACCTGCCCGGTGGGCTTGCGCTGGGAGCGGGCAGCGGCGACAGCCTGCTCGACGGCCCGCTGGTCGGCGAAGCCGAGGTCGACGACCACCTCGCCGATCCGCCGTCCCGAGCGCCCAGGGCGAGCGGGCGAGCTGAGCCCATTGGTCGGGGGCTGCGCTGGGTCAGGTGCGGCAGGTGCAGAGCCAGGGGGATCGAGCACCACGGTTGCAGCCGCTGATGGTGGGTCGAGCACCGCGATCGCAGACGCTGATGGCGAGTGGAGCACCGCGGTGGCAACAGCCGGTAGTGGATCGGGCAGCGCGGAAACGGCGACCTCGAGAATGGGGAACTCGGGGGCGACGGGCGGCGCAGGAGCTGCCACCGGCGCGGAGGCCATGGGAACGGAAGCGGGGGCAACGGGCGGCGCAGGAGCTGCCACCGGCGCGGAGGCCATGGGAACGGAAGCGGGGGCAACGGGCGGCGCAGGAGCTGCCACCGGCGCGGAGGGCCCGGGAGCAGCGGCGATCGGCGAAGAGAGGTTGGCCTCGAGCACGGAGGGCCCAGGGGCAACGGGCGGCGCAGGAGCTGCCACCGGCGCGGAGGCCGTGGGGAGGGGAGCGGGAGGATCGGCCGGTGGGGAGGCAGGCGGGGTCGCCTGCTCCTCGCCGGCCGCCAGGGCGCGTCGGCGTCGAAACCAATTCATCGAGTTCTAATCGGCATAAGGCGGCCCCCGCTTGACCGCTGGGGGGCCGTGTGCGGGCCGCTGCCCGTGCGGTCAGGGCCCGTGCTCGAAGGCGCTCTTGAGGTGGGCGTCGAGGGCGTTGCAGCGGTACAGGGCGATCGCCTCCGCGGAGCCGAAGCGCTGGCCGGGAAGCGCTTCGGGGCCGTGGTGGGCGAGGATGCAGTGCTCCAGGGACAGACGGCGGGGGGCGGGAAGCGAGGAGGGGTAGCGGGGAGCAAGCAGGCGCATCCCCAACTCGAGGTGTCCGAGCAGCCGCCCCTCGTCGCTACGGGCGATCTCGGCGCCGTAGGTGAACTCGCGGGTCTTGCCCAGATCATGCAGGAGGGCGGCGGCGAGCAGCAGGTCGCGGTCGAGACGGGGGTGCAAGGTGCAGAGCTCCAGGGCCAGGGCGGCGACGGCAACGGTGTGCTCCAGCAGGCCGCCGAGATACGCATGGTGGGTGGTGGCGCCGGAGCGCACGGGGCTCCCGGCGCCCGCCCGTCCGGGCGCCGAGCAGGGGGCGCGGCGCAGCTCGCGGCGCAGCTCGCGGTCCCGGAGCACGCCCTCCAAGAGGGCGCGCAGGCCGGGTTCGTAGAGCTCGCGGACGAGGTGCTCGAAAAAGCCTTCGAGCTCGTCGAGGTCGCGGTGGGAGACGGGGAGGAAGCCGGCGGGGTCGGCCTCGGCGCCCTCGGCACGGGAGATGGCGCGCAGGTCGATCTGAAGCTGGTCGCGGAAGCGCTCGACGCGGCCCTGCACCCGCACGAGCTCCCCGCGTTCGAAGCGTCCGGCAAGCAGATCGGCGTCGCGGAAGGCGCGCGCGAGGATCGAGCCGGTGCGGTCGCGCAGCTCGACCGTCAGATAGGGGGTCCCGGCGCGAGAGAGCTGGCGCTCCTTGCGGGAGCAGGCGAACACCCCGTCGAGCATCTGCCCGTCGCGCAGGGTGGCGACCGTTTGGGGCTCCTCCTCGGTGTCTGGTGCGGCCATGCTTGCATGATGTACGGTGGAGCGGATGCAGCCGTTGATCTGGGACCATCGCCCGACGGGTCTGCGGGACCCGGCGATGGTGTGCGCGTTCGAGGGGTGGAACGACGCGGGAGACGCGGCGTCGACGGCGGTGAGGTTTTTGGCCACGGCGTTGGGAGCGGAGCGCTTCGCGCACGTGGACACGGAGGAGTTCTACGACTTCCAAGCCAACCGTCCCCGGATCCGCTTCGCGGCGGAGGGAACCGATTCCGCGCCCGCCCGCCGCGAGATCGAGTGGCCGTCGGTGGAGGTGTACGAGGTCATCGTGCCGGACGCCCCGCGGGACCTGGTGCTGGTGCAGGGGGTGGAGCCGTCGCTGCGCTGGCGCTCGTTCAGCGCGCTGATCGTGGAGCTGGCGGAAGCCCTGGGGGTACGGCTGGTGATCACGGTGGGGGCACTGCTCGCGGATGTGCCCCACACGCTCCCGGTGGCGATGACCGGTTTCGCCTCGGACCCCACCTTGACCAAGCGGCTGGGAGCCGCGGGTAGCCCCCCGAGCAGGTACGAGGGGCCCACGGGGATCGTGGGGGTCCTGCACAGCGCGGCCAGCGAGGCGGGGCTGCCCGCGATGAGCCTGTGGGCGAGCGTTCCCCACTACGTGGCGGCGGCCCCCAGCCCGAAGGCGGCGCTGGCGCTGGTGCGCCGCCTGGAGGATCTTGTGGGGGTGTCGGTGGACGCGGAGGAGTTGGAGGAGGCAGCCTCCAACTACGAACGCCAGGTGGGGCTGGCGGTGTCGAGCAACCCCGAGGTGCAGGCATTCGTGGAACGCCTGGAGCAGGACGCGGAGGGCGAGAATGTGGATGATGAGGACGAGGAGCGGCAGGACGGAGGGTGGGATCCCCTCTCGTTGGAGGACCTGCCCTCAGGTGAGCTGCTGGCGCGCGAGTTTCAGCGCTTCCTGCGCCAGCGCGGGGGCGAGGGCAAGCCGGGCGCATAGGGGCCTGTCAAGACCCTAAGCATGTGGCCGACGGCGGCTGGTGAACCGCGCGGGCTCCCGATGGGCCAGTGCCCAAGGGGGAGGCGTGGAGGTGCACATATATTTTTTGCGTTGCGTGTAACGATCGCTATACGCAACTCCGGGGGCATAAAAGGTCAGCCCTCCGGGGGCATAAAAGTCAGCGGGGCGGCTGAGCCGCCCCGCTGACCGAGGGAGGAGAGGGTCCTTCTCCTGCCGGCGGGATATGGGGCCGGCAGACTCTCCCGCGCTCGCGTCTCCTCGAGCCGAGGCGGGGGAAGCGTGGGGACTCAGACCAGGTTCAGAACGCGCTCCTGGATGCGGCTGGCGAAGTCGACGCCGTCATCCAGGCGCGCCCGCAGGGTCTCCTCGATCTGGGCCTGGGTCTTCTCGATCTGCGCCTGGGTCTGCTCCACCTGGGAGGAGACGCTCTTGGCGAGGTGCTCGCGCCGCCTGTCGAGCTCGCGCCGGCGCTGGCGCAGCTCGCGCTCGAGGCGGGTACGGGTCTTACGAACCTCGCGCTCCAGCCGGGTGCGGGCGGTGCTGCCGCGCCGCTCGAACTTGCGCAGCTGGGTCTGGGTCTTGGACGGGCTGGAGTAGATGGAGATCGCGTCGGCAACGCTCGAGACGACCCGCTCGCGGGCGAGGAGGGCGGCCCCGACGGGGATCAGGACAGCGCGTTCGGCATAGTCGCCGACGCGATCAACGGTGCCGCGGGGGGCACCGGCGCGGGTGGAATTGGTGCTGGCGGAGCCGGTGCGAGTGCGGGCGGAGCCACTGCGCGCCGAGGAGCTCCCGCGTGTGGAGCCGCTGCCAGTGGACCTGCCAGCGGCGGCTTTGCGAGCGCTTGCCCGGGTGCCGGAGGCCTTGGCGCGGGTACCCGAGCGGGCGGCGGCGGGGCGGGAGGCGCGGTTGGCGCCAGGCGAAGCCTTCACGGCGCCGGGAGGGGATCCGGGGACGGAAGTGGTAGCGGGGGTGTTGTCAGCCATGTGGAGCGGTCTCCTCTTTGTCTAGAGATCCTCGGAGAGAGGATGTGGGTACGTTTGTTCTGCGCGTCCCGGTGGTGTGAGCGTACCACCGAACACTTGTTTGTACCCAGCGCTCCCTGGATCGTTACACCAACAGGTTAGCACGATGTAAAGTCCGCGTAAAAACTGAACTTAGTCCGGTGGAGCTTGTAACAAGAGGAACGTGTGTTCGGAGTCTCTCAGGGCAAGTGGGTAGCCACTGTATAAGCAACAAAATGCACATAAGTAGAAATCACGGGACTTTTGGGGCGCTCCGATGAGCGCGCTATCGGCGCGATCTACATGATGGCGAGCACTCGCTGCGGGTTCTCCGCCAAGCAGCTAGAGCGCGAGATAGCGTCTCGTACAAGACCGCTTGGCGGATACTGAACAAGATCCGCAACGAGCTGATGAAGCAGGAGGAAAGGCCGCTACGCGGCGATGTCGAGGTTGACGAGACGGCAGGCGGCGGCAAAATCAGGCAGTCGGATCGCGCCAAGGGCGCGCAGCACGTCCGGGTCAAGATAAGCAACCGCCCGACGATATGGGCCGCAGTAGAGCGCGGAGGCCGCGCCAAGGCGCACGTCGTCAAGTCCCGCTCCTCGCCTGACGTGGAGGGACCGATCTACCGCTACGTGCTCCCCACGTCGATGATCTTCACAGACGACTACGCGGGCTATGACGAGCAGCGGCTCAGCAGCAGGTTCATCTCGCACAAACGCATCAAGCACTCCGAAACAATCTATGTAAGGGGCTCAGTCCATACGCAGACCGTCGAGGGGTTCTTCGGCAACACCAAGAACGGCATCCGGGGCGTCTACCACGCCGTATCGAGCAGATGGCTCCCGTCCTACCTCAACGAGTACGTCTTCCGCTACAACGAGCGCAGCAACACCACACGCTCGATGTTCGAGACGCTGCTCGACCGGGCAGCAACATGAGCGAGTCCGACGCAATCAAGGGCATCCGCCACGCCGCCAAACGGCGGGAGTACGCCGAGCGGCTACGACACCAAGCAACCGACGAGCTGCGCGAGCGGATGCGCGAAGCGCAGGCCGACGGCGTGCCTATCGCTCGGATCGCGGGAGGCTCGTCTGTCTCGTCAGGGGGTCTACGACCTGCTGGGGGCGGCGCGACCTTCCTAACGAGCTGGTCGAAGTCCTCGCGCGTCGGGATCGGGATGCGGTGGCCCGCTGGCGTCGTCTGTTTCGGCTCGTCGGGCTCGGGAGTCTCGGCCACGTATCTAGGCTAGCGGCTCAAGCTCAGGCGTACGCGAATTGCTCTTCGGGCAACTCAACGTGCTCACGCATTGGGAGCGTGAGCGTGATCTGCCCCTCGGTCTTCATGAGGCGTTTGGCGTCGATGATCGTGACGCCGTAGAACTCTCCGTGCTCGTCAAAGCGCAAGAAGTGGCCCTCGGGCGTCTCCTCGCCGTAGCCCTCGCGCGGCGGCCCCATGCTGAGGTAGAGGACATCCGCGTCGGGGTCGTATTTGGAGTGGTCGAACTCCCACTCACCGATGCGCGTCCTCAAATCTGGTCTCCTTGTCGTGGCCCCCTCTTGACCGCCAAGGCGGTCCTTATGGTGCCAATCCGTCCCTCATACCTTACTAAGACGCAAAACCACTTGGAAGGGCCAAGGTGTCAAGGCCGGTTGAAAAGTAGGCCGGTTTCGCCGGTTGAAAGCTAGGCCACTCGAGGGTTGTTGCGCCGGCATTTCCGGAGCGAGCCGTAGGCGAGCGCAGGAAATGCCGGCGGGCGTGCCGGGT